>Ga0194059_1000076_pt1 | contig 48156 bp, 66 predicted proteins | sample SepL6211m_MetaG_FD_163426 | JGI IMG/M metagenome (GOLD analysis project Ga0194059, IMG submission 163426) | Anoxic zone freshwater microbial communities from boreal shield lake in IISD Experimental Lakes Area, Ontario, Canada - Sep2016-L626-11m | ecosystem: Environmental > Aquatic > Freshwater >...
TCACTTGCTACACATACGCTACACATTTTACCTTAAAACCAGAACAGGGACTCAACCAAATTGGCTAAGTCCCTGTTTTTATTGGTCGGTGCGACAAGATTTGAACTTGCGACCACTAGACCCCCAGAACTGCGGTTAATGCTGTAACTATTTGTTTCCATGTTTAGTTTTCGCTTTTTTGGCCTCTTGGTTGCAGAGGCGGGTTTTTTCTTCAGTCAGGTATTCACCCAGACGATTTACGCTTTTGAGGCGTTTTCCCAGGGTGGTTGTGATGTATTTTCGGGTGGTACTGATTTCCTCGTGGCCAAGTTGTTCTTGAATGTCGGCAATCGGTACGCCGGCATCGTGGAGCCGTGAAGCGTGGACACCTCGAAATAGATGGTTGAAGACATTCTTGCTTATTCCGGCGCGATCGGCGGCGCCTTTGATGCTTTTGGTCAGATCCCCGTAAGCCTCCCCGGTTCGACTGTTTTTCATCAGCAGGCCTTTTTTTCCTACCTTTTCGATTCTTTTTTCAAGTTCTTCAGCCAGCCGTTCGGTTGCGATGCCGACATAACGCTCCTTGTCCCCCTTTCCAATGACCCGGATCTTTTCGTCATCCAGAAAAACATCTTCAGCCGTGACGTTCAGACCCTCTTTTCTTCGTAGTCCGGCATCATGGTAGAGCAGCACAGCGAATCTGGCGTCATCGTGACATTTACTGAGAAGTTGATCTACCTCATTTATGTTCGGTAGATTTATCGTGCGCTTTGGAAACCGCTTGAACTTCGGTATGTCAAACGGCAGCTTGAGCATGTATTTCTTTTTGACACAATAGGCCAGGAACATTCCAATATATTTCATCTCTGTGTTGATCCGCCGCTTACCGATAGGCTTGGGTATGGCTTTGCTCTTTGGCGGACTCCACCGTGCAGCCTTGCGCTTGTCCAGGTACTGCTCAAATAGTGGCAGAGTGAGCCGTGACAAATGCCACTGCCCGAAATGTTCCAGCAGCTTCAGGGCGGCATAGCCGATATCGTCAACCGTTCCCTGGGCATGGTCTCGCGCGTAGTCCTTGATCCAGTCGTTCCAGACATCAACCACTTTGGGGTCGTGTGGAATAACATCGTGAGCATGTTCTCTGCGTAATGCCAGCTCGATCCGCTTGGCAAATGCAGCCGTGGTGTCGAATACGACCTTTTTGACCTGTTTTCCTTTTCGGCCTTGTGGGTAGCAGTCGATTTCGTAGGCTTTTGGAACTATTTCGCCCTTCTTATTTTTGTACGGACGAACGGACATTATTTCTTCTTCAATGCCTGGTTAAGTTTTTCTGCCTGTTCTTCACATTCACGGGAAATCAAGTTTTGGCGCTCATAATCACGTCTAGACCCATTTTCCAGAAATTTATTCCCCCATTTCAGGGCCTCAAGGTTTTCATCTCGGTTAATTTTGATTGCCGCCTCCAGCTCCTTTTTGTCCATATCCTTGATTTCTGCGTACTCGTATTTCACGCAACCAGCTCGCACAGCTAAAGGCATCAGTAAAAACCCCACCAAAAGTGCTGTTACTATGGGTTTCATGCTTCTGCCTTTTTCATCTTGTAATTTTCGTTGTCCTGGCAATAGTTCAGGGCGTCCATAATAATTGAAGAGAGTTTAACCAGGTTCTCGGGCTTGCCTAATTGGATATTCCCGCTGGCAGCTATTTCCATTCCGGATCTTGAAATTATGGCTTTGTGTTGATCCGTAAGCGGGAACTGGAGTGCGATCTGTGATTTTCCTCGCTCACCCCAGTATCTGAGAATCCATCGGTTTGTTTTTCCCTGGAATAGCACGGTGTAGTAACTTTCGGTGTCCTTTCCGATAATCTCGTTTTCGGGTACTTGTCCGTCAAGGATCATGTTGGTGATACTGAGGATCTTGCGCTCTGCAGGCGTGGTGACAATCTTTGGATTCTTCAGATCTATCCAGTCGTTGTCAGTTGTCTCCGGAAGAGCAGCAGGTTGTTCCGGTGCTTGGATTGGTGGTGCTTGCGCCGAAAGACCACTGACGACCATACCACTCAGGGCCTCAGCCACGGCTTGCTTAATAACAGGTGCCAGGGCCTCCAGATATTTTGATGTGAGCTGGCGAGGAAGAGATGCGCGGGCGGCAATAAATTTTACAAATTCCGCGTCAACGTCGCGGAGACAGGTTCCGATGATGTTGGTGAACAGGTCGAGATATACCCGTTGTTCCGCAAAAGTCTTGAGTTTATCGGTCTGAAAATAATCATAGCGGAAGTTGGCGAGCTGTTCGGCATCGTTTTCCCCAAGGGCCTCAAAATTTACTGTTAGAAACGGCGTAGAATCCATGACATTTGTGTCGGTAAGATCCGTGAAGAAGCGCCATTCCTTCCCGTTGGTTATGGCGGACATCTTTATCCCTGTAGTGGCGTTGAAGTAACGTGCGATCTGGCCGGTATGATTGGTGAGCTTTGCAGAATAGCCTTTGGCCTCAATAAACATTACCGGTTGGCCGTTTGAAAACAAGGCGTAATCGACTTTTTCACCGACCTTTATCCCTGGGAGATCGGCACAATATTCACCCTTGACCTTTTGGGGATCGAAAGGACTGAACCCGAGAATATCCAGCAGCGGGAGTATCAAAGCTTGTTTTGTGGTTTCTTCGGTGGTGCAGTGGATACCATTAACCTTGATGTGTTCAGCGTGACGCTTCAACCGTTCTCGGAATTCTTGCATGGACTTCTACCCTCCCACTCATAATTAAATATATCTTCACAACTCGGCAGCCATATTGTATATACACCTGTAATGACAAACGCCGAACGGTTGAAATCGCTAAAGATTCAACTCCGGCTGACACCCTTGGAAAGAGAGTACCTTCAAACGCTTGCGGGTAAAAATCAGATGACACTATCCGAATATCTCAGGTGGTTGATTCACCGAGAAGCCCAGAAGCTCAAGTAATCCCTCCACTACGCTGTCCGCTCATCAAAACACACCCTATTTTGTCAGTACATACGAACGTACAAAAAACTATTATTTTGCTTGTTTATTAAAGACAAAAATGCCTATGCCCTCCACATGCAGTTAAATTTAAGGAGGATGTAATGCAAGATTATGCACGGCTTTACAGGAAACAACACGCACGTAACACGAATGACAAAACAGTAGAGGAGATTAACACTATACTCAAATCAAGGGTGAAACCGTTGGCCATGCTGGCTGCAATCATTCTGGTGGTAAACCCTCGCTCCTAGTTTTCTTCTTCTGCAAGAGCTTGAAGATAAGGTCTTCAAGCTCTTCGTCGCTTTCTTCGTTCAACAATTCATAAGCCATTTTCAGACGGGCATTCTTTTCATTTTCTATGTTGATTGTGTTGACCGGCTCCATTATTTCCCCGGTGCCATGCTCCAGCCATTCGGGGTTGACGTGGTAAAAACCGGCGATTGCTCTGATTGTTGGAGTTGTCGAATTGTTCCTTCCCTTCACCATTTCGGTAATTGATGAAGCTGACATACCTATAGCTGCAGCAAGAACCTTTTTCTTGGTCTTGTTCTCTTTTATCAACATTTCCAGCCTGTTAGCAAAATTATTCATTATCTGTATTTTCCAGTTGACAAAATCCAATATCTGTATTATTTCTTATACAAGATTATTTTATACAAAATACAAGAAGGACACCAGCCATGCAAGATATTAAAGCGCCATCTGATTACGACTGGAGCGGTTTCAGAACCCAGAAGCACGGTTTTGTCAGCGATTGGAGCAGAGAGCATCTTCATTCAAACGGCGATCATTTTAACATCAACACCGTTTGGGCTCTCGTAAATGGCAACTACAGCAGCGGAGCCGGTCCAAAAATCAAGGAAATCATTAGTGCGGCCCTTTCGGATGGCCTCATTCATGATGTAGAAACCCGCGAAGCCGCGTAGTTGGACACTAGACCTTTTTGATGCTGCATATCCATTAGAAGTTACGAGGCTTTTTCTTATGACCACGCTTAAAGACACCCTGCATGAAAACATCCACGAAAGCGGCGTACCGATCAAACAGCTCTGTGACATTTTGGGCATTTCATATTCGTACCTGGCAAATGCAGGGAATCCGAACCTGGAAGATTTCAATTTCCAACTGAAACATCTTATACCGCTGACAAAGGCCACTGACTGCTTTGCAACGCTTGATTATATCGAGCGGGCATTGGGGCGGGTGGCCTTTGTTGTTCCGGTGATAGGCGCGAATGTTTCAGAGGTAACAGCGGAACTGGCGGCAGTAACGCGGGAATTCAGTCACCTGATGAAAGAGTTGTCAGCGGCGCTTGCTGATGGTCGGGTGCAATCGCAAGAGTGGCCTTCGATTGCTCTTGAGTGTGACCACCTGATTTCCAGGGTAGCCCGATTGAGTGAGGCGGCCAAGAATGAAGCCGCTTCGCTGTGATGACCGAATATGACGCACAGTTGATCTGTGCGTCTGACGACATTTTGACGGCCATTGACCGGTGGAACGAAAGCCGGGGCCATGGCCCACGAGGAAGAGGGAGGAGTAAGAGCCATGAAAAAACAACAGTACAAACGGTGGCAAGTGATTTTGGGGTTTATCGGTTTCCTGGTTATTTATGGCCTTGTCGGGACACTGGAACGGCAATCTGAAAAAGTTGTCGAGCGAAACACTTATTACGCTGAGGTGTCGAAATGAGTCCGGTGTGGGTGGCCTTTGTTTGCGGTCTCTTCCTTGGCGGTATGGGGGGGGTATTCACCATTGCACTCTGCATGGCGGCCAAGAGTGGCGACGCCATCCCCCATTGCTACTGCGACGATGCAGAACAGGGCCGAGCATGTAGGTCTTGTGAGGAACCGAGTCAGGTTGGGGGTGCAAGCCATGCCTGAGATCCCGTGCAAATCGTGTCGTGGTGTTTGCGGCTTCCTCTGTCATAGCCAGTTTTGCATGTCCTTTATGATTGCCTGGGCGAATGACGAGACTCTTCCAGTTTGTGATTCATGGCAAGAATCTGCGTTTCATGGTCTTGAAGGAGTGAGACCATGAGGTGTCCGCACTGTAAAGGATTAGTGGAACAGCAGCATGATCGCAAGAAGTGTCTGATTTGCGGCCGGAGCGTCTGGCGGGAGTTTTCGGTAAGACGTCCATTGAAAAAAGATATGGATCCAGTCGGCAGGCCAACAGGCTCGACAATAAAAGGATCTGACAATATTGGAGCACGTATCTGACAGTTTCCGGGGATAGGCCCGCTACCGAACGGAGGGACGCCTCACCCTCCCCTCCCCGGATTATCTCACCATGAGGCGCAATGACAAGGGGGCAGTCATGAAGTATCTCACCGAAAAAGAAGAGAAGATCCTGCTGAAAACCGTGCATGAGATTAAAGGGAAAAAGGCCGAGCGTGACGCGGTGGTTGTTGAATTCTTGCTTTCTACCGGATTACGAGCGGCAGAGCTGGTCGGCCTGAATGTTGGTGATGTGCGGGGCAAAGAAAAGCTTCATGTCCGGCCTGAAATTGCCAAGCGGAGCAAAGAGCGGTTCGTTCCGATCTGTGTTGACACTCAGCGGATGATGAAGCGGTTCATTTCCGGCAAGCTGACACGGAAAGAAAGTATCAGGGATGACGCGCCGCTGTTTGTTTCCCGCCTTGGTGAACGTCTGGCGAAGCGGAGCCTGCAACTGTTGGTTGAAACGTGGATGATTAAGGCCGGTTTGAATGCCAGTACCGGAGAGGCAATCTACAGCGCACACAGCCTGCGCCATACCTGTTTCAAGCGGATGCAGGAACGGGGTGTAGCGCTGACAACGATTCAGAAAATCGCCGGTCATGCATCCCTTGCCAGTACCGGGATCTACACAGAGGCGACCTGGGATGAAATGGTGGAAGCGGTTGAGGCCAGAGGATGAAAAACAACCACCTGGTATATGACGGCCATCGCTCCATGTGCCTGATGTGCGGGGCAACCCAAGAAATACAGTTACCAGTTTCAGTCAAAATATTCTGTGAACAGTCGAAAGCGTTCATCAAGGAACATATCCGCTGCAAAAAGGAGAAGTCATGAGCAAGCATTTTAACGCCGGCAACGTGTTTGGAAAAGTTACCGAGGTGAAGGAAGAGAAGAGCGACAAGGGCAAGCCGTATCTGCAAATCAGCGTGGACACGTCAGGCGACAAGTCCGGGCGCGTGACGGCCTATTGCCGCATGTGGGGCGAGCAACGGATTAACGAGTTCATGAACGAATGGAAACGGTTCCCGACCGAGGCGTACTGGTTCCGTGGTTTTCTGGGACAGTACACCAGCAAAAGCGGTGACATCCTTTCCAATTTTACTGTGTTCAATTTCGAGCGAAAGCCGGCAGAGAAACGGGCGGTTTTTGTCCTCAAAGGGATAGTTTCCCATCAGCCAAGCGCGACGGTTGACGGTGGCCAGCGGTTTTTGATGGAGGTCACACGGGATAATGGCCAGGGAGAAGACAATACCGAGAGTTTCGAGTTGTGGTCTCCCGGTGAAAAACTTCTGGATCCAGTGAGTCACGGCGACCTGGTCGAGGTTAAGGGTTTGATTCGTCAAAAGGATGTTGATGGTTTCTATGGCGGCAGCGAGGGGCCGGTTCGGGCGTATGTGGATGTGCTGAAGGTGATCCCGCAAGAAGCGATTTCTGATGAAGATATTCCCTACTGATTATGACCAGCGAGGAGACCATCATGCTTGAACAGTGCAAGGCTGAATTCCAGTCGATCATGACGCGGATCGAGTCGGTTATAAAGGATAAGTGGCCGGAGACCCTTCAGGGTGACGGTGGTGTCTGGCAATGGGCGGACGAGCATAACCCGAGTTTGCGCGTCAAGCACAGAGATTTGTGCAAGCGCCTGAATGAGGCCTGGCAGAATGGCATGTTGGCAGAGGTGAAGAAGCTTTCAACTGAGTGGGGCCGTCACCAGTTGGAGATTTTCAAGGGGTATGCGGCACATCTAAAACAGGGGGCAGTATGAGACTTACAGAGGGAATGAGAAGCAAGATCCAGAAAGCATTTATTGACGCAATTTTTAATCCGAAATTTGAGGCACTGACGGCTGAAGAGCGGCAGATCGGGGATGAAATTTTCAAAACCGCTACCGCAGAAAAAGACCGCAAAAGATGGGATGCGGCGCCTCAAGGTGATTTTCCTGAGATCAGCTCATGCAGGGCTCAATTTGAGCATGGTCACTACTCATATATATACTTCTCGCGTTCAGTCCGAGTAGGTCACAGCTTTAACAACAAGTCAACGATCCTTGTAGAGGATCAAGCACTGAAAATCCGTCATCAGGACTGGCAGTTGAAGAAAGAAAAGTGCGAGTCAGAGAAAAAAGAGTTATCGAGAAAAATAACCTCCGCACTGAACAGCGTAAACACCGACAAACAGTTGCTCGACGTTTGGCCGGAATGCGCCCCGTACATCCCCGCCAGCATGGTCAACCTTCCCGCTGTAGTCGTGACTGAAATCCGTAATGAGATCAACAACGCGATGTTGGGAGGAGCTGAAGCATGATGCAGTTCAATTTTCCCCGTACCATCTTTGTCGATAAGAACGGCGTTGTCGGTCAGACGTTTCACATTGAAACGGAAGTTGAGGAGATGAAAGAAGCTCTCCAACAGCCTGACATCATGTTAGACGCCATGGAGACGATGGACGCCTACCACTCATGTGAAACGAAGTTACGTATCCTTCAGGAGAAGCACCTTGTTGATCTGGACGCGCTACAGACAGCGTGTGAGGCCAAGAACCGAACGAGAGGTTATTACTCGTGAATTGCCCACAATGCGGAGGCCAGACGCGAGTTGCTGACTCACGGCATAAAGAGTGGGGTATCAAGCGGAAGCGAGAGTGCCTGAAGAAGGCTTGTGGGAAGTCTTTTAATACGTGGGAATACATATCAACGGATTCAGTGACAAAGGGAGGTTCGGCATGAATGTTCTGATTATGGCAGTTGTTTTGAGCATGGGATTGATGGGTGAGCCTAGCTGCACGCTTGACGAGACATTGAATTTGCTTGAGGCCTTCCAGAACGCTTGCCCGACCTCATCTATCTATCATGTGGAGCAATAAAATATGACTCCTGTAATTCTGAAATACCGTGACCGCTTCCGCAAATTCCCTCAGCTTGATATGAATTTCGGTGAGCTGGTGATTGATAACTTTGCTGGCGGGGGTGGAGCCAGCACCGGGATAGAGGCTGCGATTGGCAGGCCGGTTGATATTGCCATCAATCACGATCCCAGTGCCGTAGCCATGCACGAGGTCAACCATCCACAGACCCGGCACTATTGTGAATCGGTTTGGGACATCGATCCGCGCAAAGTATGTGAAGGCCGTCCGGTCGGACTGGCGTGGTTTAGCCCTGACTGCAAACACTTCTCTAAGGCGAAAGGTTGCAAGCCCGTTGAAAAGAAGATACGCGGCCTGGCGTGGGTTGTCTTGAGATGGGCGGCAACAGTCCGGCCACGGATTATCATGCTGGAGAATGTTGAAGAGTTCGTTACCTGGGGGCCGCTGACTACTGACGTGCATGGTAATTGCTATCCATGCAAGAAAAACAAGGGGCGTACATTCAATTCGTTCGTCAATGCATTGCGCCGGCAGGGGTACGATGTTGAGTGGCAAGAGATGCGGGCGTGTAATTATGGTGCTCCAACAATACGCAAGCGCCTGTTTCTGGTTGCCCGTTGCGACGGCCAACAGATTGTCTGGCCGGAACCGACTCACGCCGAGTCGAACAGTGAGGCAGTGAAAAAAGGCCGCTTGAGGCCGTGGCGTACAGCCGCCGAGTGTATTGATTGGAATGTTCCGGCACCGTCGATATTTGAAAGAAAGAAGCCATTGGCTGAGGCCACGTTACGCCGGATCGCCAAGGGCATCATGCGTTATGTGATAAATAATCCTGATCCCTTCATTGTTACCTACTACGGGTCAAAAGGCCCTGACTTTCGCGGGCAACCTACCAGTGAACCCCTTAAAACTCAGACTACAGAGAACCGTCATGCTTTGGTTGTTCCTTCTATAGTTCCGATTGCAAATTACAATGGCAGCGACAACGTACATCCTGCGCACGAACCGCTGCGGACTGTTACCGCATGGCCGAGAGGCGGACACTTCGCTCTTTGTTCCGCCTTCCTTGCAAAGCATTACGGTGGCGTAGTGGGCCATGGAGTTGAGCAGCCGACAGGCACTGTAACTACAGCTGACCACCATTCCCTTGTTACAGCTTCAATAATTCGTCAATTCGGAGAAAGCGTAGGCAGCAAAACTGATGAACCTGTCGGCACCATCACAGCCGGTGGTATGGGAAAGACCGGTGTTATCGCCTCCCACCTGGTCAAGTTGCGCGGCACATGCAAAGACGGACAGCCAGTTACAAAACCATCACCAACAGTTACTGCATCCGGCACCCATATTGGCGAAGTAAGAACCTTCCTGCTGAAATATTATGGAAGCGAGCAAGATCCCAACATCAAAGAACCGCTGCACACTGTCACCACGCGGGATAGGTTCGGACTGGTGACGGTGCATGGCGAAGAATACCAGATAGCGGATATCGGTATGCGCATGTTGTCCCCTCGTGAACTGTTTCGCGCTCAGGGATTTCCTGAAAACTACATTATCGACCGAGACAGCCATGGCAAAGCAATTACAAAAACTGATCAGGTTGCGCGCTGCGGTAATTCAGTATGTCCACCAATGTCAGAAGTTCTGGTGAAGGCAAACATGACGAAAGTTGAATATTTGAGGAAAACAGCATGACCACCCTGACCTGGCTCCTGACCATTCTTTCCATCATCGGTGTAATCCTCAATACCCATCAAGACCGCCGTTGTTTCTATATCTGGATTGTAACCAATACATCTTGGGCCGCTGTTGACTTCTACAAGGGGATATATGCCCAGGGGACTATGTTCATCCTTTACCTCTGCCTATCGGTCTGGGGTCTCTATAAGTGGCGGCACAAGGCAATACATAAATCTGAGTCAACTAACTAGAGGCCACCATGTCTGATTTTGAAAAAGTCAAGAGCGAGCTACCTCTGCGGACTATTATCCCCGATCTAACCGGGTTTACTTTGCACGAATTGAGCGGACATATGTCGCAGTGTCCGTTCTGTAGTCATAAAGATTGTTTCAGTATCCCGAAGGGCAAGGCTCTTTACAAATGCCACTCGTGCGAGAAGTCCGGAGACATATTCACGTTTCTGGAAGAGTTTGAAGGTCTGGACAAACGGGGCGCTCTGGAACGGGCGGCGAAGTTGGCCGGCGTTACCCTGGAAGAGAAGAAACGTAAACCCCTTTCCAAGCCGGAACAGATCCGCATTGAAGTTGCAGAATATTATCATGCCCGGATGATTGAAAACGGCGGCAAGGAATATTTCATTGAGCGGCGCCAGCACAAAATTGAGACGCTGCAGGCGGAAAAATGCGGCTGGTCTGACGGGCGGCTGCTGGACCATCTGCGCTCGAAAGGTTTCAGCAATGTCGAGTGCGTAGAAAGCGGCCTGATCAAGGAGATATCTGCTGAAGGCGGCAATTATTTTGTTGATACCTTCCAGAAAGGGCTCGCCATATTCCCGCACTGGTCACACCGTAAAGTGCTGCATTTTACCCAGAAAGACCCTCGGGACATCCCGGCAAAGGATAAATACAAGGGGCAGCTCGAAGGGAAATTCCGTGACAGCAAGTGGTGCTTTTACGGCCAGGACGTGCTGGACAATTACGAAGAGATAATTCTGGTCGAAGGCGAAAACGACCGCCTGCAAGTGTTGAACAGCGGGAACTCGAACTGTATGGCGATGATCGGCCAGATCAGTGATGATCAGATCAAGGTTCTGCACAATCGCTGCAAGTCGAAGCACCTGTTTTTGTGGACTGATAACGACGATGCGGGCCGCAAGTATATCCGCAAGATTTGCAAAGCCCTGCCTGACGCTCATGTCAGGGTTATTGTGTACGGCAAAGAGGGTGATGATCCGGACGGATATTTAAAGCTGGTTGAAGGCGACCGCAGAAAGCATGTGCGGCAGTTGCAGCTTGACGCGGCCAACATGGATTACATCACCTGGGAGATCATGCAGGCGTCGGTTCTCGGTACACTGGAAGCAAAACTCGGGCATTTGAAGGCTCCGGCCGGAGACGAGAAGGCGAATGTTTTCCGCATGATCGGGCGTCATCAACTGACACAGCAGCAAGTGTATACAGAAAAACTGATTTCTTTAGGGTTTACTGAAAAGGCTATTGAGCAACAACTTGATTTTTCTAACGATTTGTATAACCAGATTCAAATGTATTACGAGCAGGTAGGCGGACAGCGTGGCGCTGATCCGATTGTCCTTGCAGAAATTATTTACCGCTTTTTTGCCCACCATGGCCGCTTTTATTACGACGCCCTCAATCAAGTTTGGTTGATCTACCAAAATCGAACATACGAAGTCAGCAAAAATACCGCTTTCAACTCAATCATGTTGAAGCTCACCAGATTGATTGTCAGTCAGGCTCCGGGGACTCAGGTCTGGGATGCTCTGTTACATACTGCGTATTTAAACGGGAGGAGAATAGATATGGGGCGCTGGATACTCACTGATACCGATAAAGACACGATTTTTTACAACCTCAACAGCCCAAACAACGTGATTTTGAAGCTTTCCAAGGATCGTATAGACGAGATCCAGAACGGCATGAATGATGATCATGTGCTGCTGGCATCGTCACACAAGATCATGCCGTTCAATTTCCTTCCGGATGCAGAGATTCAAGAAGGGATGACGCTCCTGAAAGAACTGATCTTCGACAATCTGGCAGTGAAGCGGGAACAACGGTTTTTGATTCTTCCATGGCTGATTTCCGGCTTTTGCCCTGATTTTTCCCCGTATCAGTTCTTGATGAAGTTTGAAGGGTACGCTTCCAGCGGCAAGTCCACGGCAGCCAAGCTGATTACAGCTCTGGCATACAAGACCGAGGACTTGTCTGACAACTCGGCTGCAGCTGCTTTTTCTTCAGCGGCCAAGAACCCGCTCGTGGTTATCGATAACCTTGAGCACAAGGACTTGAATCGTGGTTTGCAGAAGTTCCTGTTGTTGGCGGCAACCCGAGGCCAGAAGGAAAAGCGCAAGGGTGGATCTGATACCGACACAGTAGAGGAAAGCCCCAGGGCGTTGATCTGTATTACGGCGATTGAACCCTTCACACTATCTGAGTTGATCTCGCGTACGTTCGTCCTGGCATTCGACCGACGTGTATACGGTTCTGACAATTTCCACGAATCAGAGGTTGTTGAACAGATCAAGAAGAAACGGGATCTGATGCTGTCATCAATCCTGCGTTTCATCCAGGTTGAAATCCTCCCGCACCTTGACCAGCGTAAAGAGTTCATGACCATCCTCAATAAACAATTCAAGGGCCACGCGAAAGACCGTACCAACGCATATCTCGCGCTTCTGATGCTGATTCTGGAGAAGATGTTGAAGTACATCCCATTCTATGAGGGCGATCAGGCAAAACTGATGGATGGTTTCGATACGGGCGAGAAGGACATCTACACCGCATGGATCGAAGAGCAGAACAACTCCAGCAGAGAAACAGAGATCGGCAGCAACAACATTCTTCAGATGCTCGATTCATTGGTCAGAGAGTACACCCAGTTCTTCAAGGGCAGGCAGGACTTCAAGACCACAATCTTTGAGCATGGCTACGATGGCCAAGAGGTGTTTGTCATGGAACATCCTGACTACGGTATCAAGATGATCAAGACTGTGCCTGAGACGTTATGCTCAGTATGCGGCAAGCATGTTTCTGATTGTGTCTGTAAGGGCGATAGCTACAGCAGATCAATAATTGAGTTTGTGGCGACGTCCGGCGAGATAGTAGATGCCTTTGACAGGTTGGCCAAGAACACCGGCAAGCGGAACAGCTATGATTCAGCCAGTATATTCACAGCCAGGTTACGCAATGACAGAAGCTTGCTGAAGAAGAGTGGTTGGGATCTGGTCGAGACACAGGACAAAGAACCGTACTTCAAGATCATCAGTGGCAAACGGTTCCTCAAGTTCAAACATACGCTGGTCAGGTAGTTGGTGCAGTCTCGAAAGTAGTGCAGTGCCGTGGTGCAATCCTCAGAAATAAGATGGTGACAGGGCAAAAAAGAACGTTTCTTTCATCAACACGTATGTTTTTCGCGCACACGGGGCGCATTTTTCAGAGACTGCACCACTGCACCATTTTTATATTAAAGTATTGATTTTATTATTAATTAGTGTGGTGCAGTTGGTGGTGCAGTCTTGGTGCAGTCTTGGTGCAGTTGTGGTGCAATTCTGGCGGGTTTTGGGGGACTGCACCACGTCCCAAATGTAGCACTGGTGCGGGTTTGCTGTCAAGTGGTGCAGTGGTGCAGTCAATAAAACGCTCCAGGCCACTCCTGAAATGCCGGCACGGAAGAAGGGTTTTATACTTCAAAGTACAGGTTTGAGCGCCGCAGGCTTTGAAAGACCATGTAAAAAAAGTATTTGATGTCACCTTTAAAAAGGTATTCCAAAGCGTCTCTAGGCCAGTAATGACAGGCTTCTCAATCAACCCTGTGTTGTGTCAAGTCGCTGTTTTTGACAAAAACCCCAAATTCTGGACCGGAAAAGCCGGAATGGTCTTATGCACCTTATTACAAAATGTGCAGTTCAGAGAGTTTCACGAACCTGTAATCAATATCTTAGGAGTTGGTGAGTGTATGAAAAGTGCAGTTCAATTCAGAAGTGTCACGGAAACAGTCGGTAGGTGGACCACCCCCCCTCGAAAAATCAGACCGTGTGGGTATTTCCACCCCCCTATTGCCCTCTCTTATCGCTACCACCCTCTAAAACCCCTTTCAAAAGCGGGGCGCACGGGGATTTTTCAAAAGATAAAGCACGGATTTCTTCCAAAAGCGGGGGCGCGGGGGAATTTATGAGCGATATCGAAAAATTGATAGCCGATTGGATGGAGTGGTGTTTTATCCAGAAGGGCCAGCAGGTCAAAGGAGTTGAACAGTATGCCCGTATTGTGCGCTCGTTCGTCCTGTGGCTCTCTAAGAGCAGCGTTCAGGTCTCGGCTGAGGCAATCAACCGCAAGAACGTCGAAGAGTGGCAGAAGGCGTTATTTTTTGACCAGGGCAACGTCAGCAATCGTACCCGCGCCAGCAAGCTCTCCGCGCTCCGGTCGTTTTTCGGGTGGCTGAAGTACACCGGCTACCGTGACGAGGATCCTACCAAGGGCATCCCTACCCCTCGCATTCAGCAGAGTCTCCCGCAGAAGTTCAGCACAGAGGATCTTCGTCTGCTCTTTGCCGCTCCCCGCCGTGACAAGAAATCCGGTTTGCGCGATCTGGCAATCCTGAAGACGCTCTATGCCTCCGGTGCTCGTGTCTCCGAGTTGTGCAACCTGGACATGAACCACCTGAGCGACACCGGCGGCTATATCCGGATCCGCTTTGTTGGTGGCAAAGGCAATAAAGACCGCACAATCACCCTGAGGAGGAACCCGTCAAAGACCTTGCGTGATTGGATTGCGGTTCGCCACGGTATTGAAATCAACCACAATGCTCTGTTTGTCCGGATGTCCGGAAAGAGCTACACCCGCCTGACGGCATCAAGCGCCCAGGGTCTCCTTAAAAAATACGCCCGGATCGTCGGCATTGATGACGCTGAGGTGTTTGTCCATAAAATGCGCGGCACATTTGCCAGTGATCTCTATGACAGCGGGGATGATTGTTGCCCGCGCTGCAAGGCTCAGATCAATCACATGGATTTGCTGCTTGTCCAGCTCGCCCTGGGGCATGAAGACCCGAAAACCACCATGCCGTACATTGCCATCAGCGATCGTCATTTGAAACGTACGGCAATACCGGACAGACGATTTAACGAAATCGAGGAAGGGTGACATTTGCTCACCTTATTTAATGACAGAAAAGGAGAAGTTATGAAGATCGAACGAACAAAAACCGGAGCAGAAATATCTTTGACGGCCAATGATGTTGACAGTGCGGTAATGCAGTTTGTGTGCTCATGTCACCCTGAATTTGCCAGAGGGTACAGTATCAACACCTTGAACACGGGTCCGCTGACTGTTGAGGCACTTCTCGCTCAAGTCAGGACAACGGAAGAAATCAACGATATCGGCGTACCGGGTCGGCAAGGCTTTGGCGCCGGAGTTTGCCCAGGCCCGTTGCCGACCGGGATGACTGGAATTGGTGATTTTACCGATCCTGCGAGTGACACCTACGGCAACTACATTTTTTCCGATGGATCAGTGATGGTGTGGATCCCGGCCTTCTACTACAAAATTTATAAAATCAGCATGGACTTTGACATCAAGCCGTTTGCTCACTTTGCAGATGTGGCAACCGCCAACGCTGCAGGGTATGCACTGCCAAGAGCGTTTTACGATGGCGGAACGGTTCAGACCGGCGTGTTTGTTGACAAATACATTTGCTCCAATAATTCCGGTGTCGCGTCAAGCCTCAAGAATGGCAATCCACTTTCCACCTACAGATCACACAATCCTATCAATGCCCTCAAAGGTAATCCGGATAATGCCTATTACGGCACTATCTCGGCTGCAAAGACCCGTGGTGATGACTTCTTTGTAAACAGCCGCTTCATTTTTGCCGCACTTGCTCTATTGTCTCTTGCCCATGCGGAGGCCGCTCTGGATGCAACCTGGTGTGGATGGCACCACCCGGAGCACAACTTTCCAAAAGGCTGCAACAACTGGAATCTTGGCGATCATTATGATTCTGATGTTCGCTACGGATCGGATGGTTACAGCAGTTGCGCCAAAACCGGCAGTGCCAATCACTTCAGCCGGACAACGCATAACGGCCAAAATTGCGGTGTAGCAGATTTGAATGGTTGCATGTGGGAGGTCACTCCCGGCGTAACTTCTGACGGCAAGGGTTTGTATTCACTCAAGCCAGAAACCCGAATGAAAGACGTCACAGGCGGGGTCTCAGCGCAAACCGATTTGTGGGGGCCAAAAGGTCTCAAGAAAAATTATGACCATGTGGCCGCGTCCGGTGATTTTGAAATACCCAAAGGATATTCCCGCTTCGGCGGCCAACTGAACACAATCTCAGGAGACACTGAGGGGACTGGCTGGCAGCTGACCGGTATGGGCATCGCCCTCCCTGGGGACAACAAGGACACCCGCCTCTCTGGTGCGTTATGGAACTATCCAGAAAAAGGCATGTGTCCGATTTCGGGCGGCTATTGGGACTATGGTTCTGGCGCGGGTGTCTGGGCGTTCACTCTGAGCAATGTGCGAGGCTACTCCAGCAACGGTGTGGGGTTCCGCTCCGCCTTGTACTTGTAAATATGTGCGGGCGGTGCGATAGCGCCGCCCTTGCTTAACCACATTCAATGAAATGAGGGGGGACAATGACCAGATCAGGCAACCAGGAAGCTGTAGAGGAACTGTTTATCTGCCTGCAACGGGAGTTCGGCAACATGGCGCCGCAGATTGTGCAAACTCTCGTTCGGTGTGTCGGAGGCCTGCGCCTGACTTTTCCAGATTTACAGGATCTTTACCGTGCAGAGAGAAACCGGCGCATCAGAAACGAGTTCACCGGGTTCAATTATGAAGAATTGGCGATCAAGTACCGGCTGAAACGGTTGCAGGTCAGAAGGATAATTCAGGGGGTGAAGAATGGGGTTCATCGGGTCGATTAACGACAAATTACGCAAGTTTTTCCACACACACGCAGGACTGCTGGAGGGGAGAGATATTTGGATCGGTTGTTCCGGTAATTTCACCGTAGAGCAGATCATCAGTCGGAAATGTCAGAACGTTACGATCCACAGCAATGACGTCAGCATGTATACCAGTGTCCTCGGCCACTATGTCACCGGCCAAGAGTTGAAACTTCAAGTAGTCAATGAAGAACTGCTCTGGATGCAAGGATACATCGACAGGGGCGGCGATTATGCTGCTGCCTGCCTGTCGCTGGCTCTCTCCATGTTCAAATTTGAGAAGCGAAACAACAGCTTTTCGGAAAGGATGTGGCAAACGTACTTGATTAACTTTGAAACCATGCTTGAAAAGACCGTTGAAAAGGTACACAGAGCCGCCGAAAACATACGCTGTGACGAATACACCATGATTGACGTACATGACTATTACCCGCAGGCGGATGGTGTCAGTATCGGCTTCCTGCCTACCTATGTCGGAGGCTATGAGAAACTGTTCCAGCGTCTTGACGAATCAATCCTTTGGGATGCCCCCTCTTATGGAATGCTCACCACAGAGAGAAGAGAGGCTACAATTCAGAAAATGGCTGAAGGTGACTTCATTCTTTATGACGATCAGAAGCGTGATGATTTCCCGGTTATTGCAAAAGTCGAGTTACCCGGTAAGCATCCAGTCTGGATCTACAGCAACATGGATTTTGGTCGTGGTCTGTTCCGTACCAGAGTCAATGAACATGCCAGCAAATACCGGCTGCTCATGCCTGAAGAAGAGATCCCGGCCGGGGCAACGATCAGCATCAAATATACCGACCTCCCGACAATCAACCATTACCGCAGCATGTACCTCAGCAAGAAGATTGCTCCGGGATCAGGTGGCCCCTGTTACCTGGCCTTTGTCGGTGAGCGCCTGTTCGGTTTCTTTATTTTCCAGACCTACAGCAAAAAAGGCGGAGACCCCGGCGAGATCTACATGCTTTCAGACTTCGTAGTCCCATCCACCCGCTACAAGCGGCTGGCCAAACTTTTGATAATGGCGAGCAAGAGCCGCGAAATGAAGCTGGCACTGGATGAAAAGAGCATCCGCCGTTATGACAGCATCATGACCACCGCCTTTACCGAAAACGCGGTCAGCATGAAGTACCGCGGCATTTACGATCTGATCAAGAGAGGCAAAACCACCGAAGGGAAACAGTTCCTCAATTACCGGGGAGAATTTGACGAGAACACCACTTTCAAGGAGGTAGTACAGACATGGATGAAAAAATTCAACAAGCCAGAGAAGCCGCCCAAAAACTGAATGACATCATGGGGGATTCAGTCCCCTACAAGATCGACGTCGTAAATCCGAAAGATATTGAACTGCTCGACAAGAATGCCCGGTACATGAGTCATGATATGTTCCAGAACCTTGTCGGCAATATCAAGAAAGACGGCGCCTTGTCGAGTTTGCCGCTCTGCTGGAAGAAACCGGACGGCGGCATGGTTGTTCTTTCCGGAAACCATCGGGTTCAGGGTGCCACTCATGCCGGTCTTTCGTTCATCATGATTCTGGTGATCGAGAAGGATCTTTCCCGCTCCGAGCAAGTCGCCATCCAGCTCTCCCACAATGCCATCAGCGGCAAGGATGACCAGGCTATCCTGAAATCCTTGTGGGAAGAGATTGAGGACATCGATCTGAAACAGTATGCCGGTCTTGATTCCGAACTGCTGAACGAGCTGGATAAGATGGAATTTTGCACAATCAGCGATGCACAGCCGGACTTCAAGCAGATCATCCTGGCCTTTCTGCCGGAAGAGACCGAACAACTCAAGATGTGTCTGCAGGAAATGGACACTCTGTTTTCCGATGACGAGACATTCATTGCATCGCGCCGGCACTTTGATCTTGTTTTTGAGTCCCTGGTAGAGGTCAAGGAGAAGTTCAATATCGTGAATAATCCTACTGCGCTGCTCAAAATATTCGAGTTGGCCGCTGAAAAATTGTCAGAAACACCTTTCCCGGAGAAAAAGACGAAAAAACAGAAAGAAGAGGAAAAACAGCCAGAATAGACTTATCCACAACTTTTCAACAGTCGAAGGGCTGTAAACCCCCATAAAACCTACGTTAGAAGACCCTTTGCGTATTCTTTGCGCACGGGGTTTTCTCCCGAACCTCCATATCTCTCTATACCCATTTTTAGAGCGTCCGCAAACCCTTATCAATACTACGTTTGCCAATATTAGAAAATATTAACCAAATGATACAGGGCGAATACGACGTTTTTAAAAATAATGCAAGTACCTGTTTTTATTTATTTATTTTCTTTACATAGGTAGTCAATATGCTAGGATTACTTATAAGTTAATGAAATCAGGAGGTTAAGGCCATGGGATACCAAGTCATCAATGAGTTTCACCAGGTTCTGTTTGAGAGCAACGAAATCGAAGAAGCAAGAGAAGTGGCTCAAGAGATGTCGCTGGAACTGAACACCACGATCTATCTCTATGACACGGCCACCGACGAAACTTTCGGCGTCTACCTTCCGACATTCAGAAAGGCGGCATAGCCATGAAAAAGAATATTCTGAAACTCGAAGATGTCACGCTGGAAGCCGTAAAGAATTCAAAGTTCGGCTGTAGAAATTGCCTGTACCAGTCCTGTGAGTGTTCACCGATCGGCGTCAACTTCGTTCCCCAGATCGCCCTTGACAAATACGCATCCTGCGCAAATTACGCATATTACGATTAAAGGAGAGAGTCATGGAACAGTTGCTTGAGAGAAGATATGAAGTTGCCTGGTTAGTTTTGGGATGGAATCCATCAGCAGTTCACTCCTGTGAGATGTCGATGGTTTACGACAACTGGATTAAGGATGGTGCCGACCGCTATCCCAAATCCTTTAAGTTCGACGGAATGACCGGGTGGGTGGATTTTGAGAGTGACTGCGCCTATGTGACCTGGGGCGGCATGGGGGTTCATCTTGAAAGCCTTGGCAGTTCCAAACTGCGCGAAGCAATCCGTCAACAGATTGGCTACTGAAAGGAGTTCGTCATGAATGCAGCATATTCACTTTTTCCAGAGTACGAAACACCACCCAAGCCGGAAAGTCCAACCCGGCACCTGTCCGTTGTCAGGATCGCTCTCATCAAAGAACGCCCGGTAATCTACAACGGGGCCAAATTGATCCAGCCCGAGCAAGCCGCCGAAGCATTCCGGGCAATCTTGCCAGATATTGACCGTGAGTATTTTGTGGTTTTCATCTTGGATGTAAAAAACAGAATTGTTTCCTGCAACATTGTAAGCGTTGGTTCGCTCAATCAGTCCATCGTCCATCCGCGAGAGGTGTTCAAGGCTGCAATCCTTGCAAACGGCGCTTGCATCCTCCTCGCGCATAATCATCCTTCAGGAGACTGCACCCCGTCATCAGAGGATATTGCCATCACCAGACGGCTTAAAGAAGCGGGAGATGTTCTTGGTATCAAGGTGCTGGATCATATAATTGTCGGAGATGGCTGTCATCTTTCATTCACAGAAAGGGGGTTGCTATGAGTCACACACCAGGGCCATGGAGAGCCAGAATTTTAGAAGTTGGCCGGCCTGATTCGTCGGTTGCAACTATTCACAATCACGGCAAGTCAGCAACCCGCAAGCCAACAGAAGAGGATTTGTCGAATGCTCGCTTGATCGCAGCGGCCCCGGAACTGTTAAGGGTATTGGAGTGGTTATATACGGACGCCTGTGATCGTGGCGAGACCGAGGATGACAACGGCAAGGAATATGAGGATTGGAAGGCAACGAGAAAGATTATCGCTGCAGCAAAAGGAGAGCAACCATGATCGAAGTCACGCACAACGGCGAAACAGAAACCCTCGACGGTTTCAACGGCATGGAGGTCAACGGCTGTATTCTTCTTCAAGGCGGAGTTTGCGAGGTCTGCCTTGACGAAGATCCGGCAGAATTCTGGACGGTCTATGGCCACTGGCGCACAGGGGGAGTCCGGGCATTATGGGATTGCCCGACTAAGCAGGAAGCTCATGATCTCGCGCGGAAATGTGAAGAAGAATTGCGTCAGGCCGGCATCCTTGAATTTCTGTTTGATTGGCGTAAAAAATAATGGAAGTAGCTGTTTTTGTTGCATTATTTTCTTTACATAGGTAGTCATTATGCTAGGATTATTTATAAGCTAATTTTAACAGGAGGCGAAAATGAGAAATTACATCAGCATTCAAAAGCAGTACCACAATGGGAAAATGTTGGAGTGTTTTATAGTCGTTATCGACAACCCAATGTATATGCGCCAGTACGTATGTGAGTCGCTGGAAGGGACTAGCAGGACTTGTCCAATAATATCCGCAGAATAGGAGTCGTGAACATGGAATTCTTCGTCGGCATAGTCAATCTGGAAGGTCTGAAATCTGAATACAAGCGGCTCTGTAAAATTCACCACCCTGACCTGGGTGGTGACACCGCCACCATGCAGCGGATCAATGCAGAATACGCCAAGATGTTGATGAGCATGGATCTCGGCAAGTCCACCATGGAAATTGAAGAGTCCATCATGAATATCATCCAGGCAACAACGGTTTTTGCAGGCTTGAAGGTGGAGCTGTGCGGGAATTGGGTTTGGTTCACCGGAGAAACGAGGACCTGGAAGGATCAGCTCAAAGCGCTTGGCTGTTTCTTTTCCTCGAAAAAATCCGCTTGGTACTGGCGACCAGCAGAGTATAAACACCACGGAAAATCAATGTCATCGCTCGAACAAGTGCGAGAAAAATACGGAAGTCGGATCTTTGCGAATCAGGAAAGGGAGGCACTGGCATGAAATTAAACCTCAAACAGTTTGTAAATCGTAGTCAGCTGCAGGTCATGCGAGACCTGTGCAAGGGAGAAGAGGGTGAACACTTCGTCAGTACCATAGAAGCCCTCAAAAACACAATAGCAACCATGCCGGCAACGTATGACACCGATGGCCAGGGTGATGATGCGATTGTCCACCTCCACTACTTCACCGGAGCAAGTGACTGGTGGATCACCGAACGCGACTGCGAACAGGAGCAGCTGCAGGCATTCGGCTTTGTGTGCCTGAATGGATGGGTGGATGATGCAGAGTTGGGTTACATCAGCATTGACGAACTTATCAAGCATGGCGCGGAACTTGATTTGTATTGGAGAACCAAAACAGTTGGAGAGATCAAGTCAAAGCTGAAACCGCAACAAAAATGTAACATGACCGAAAGCGAGTTGACCCTTGCTTTTGCTGAAGGGCTTTTCACGGATGACGAGTACATCACCATCCTGGGAGATATAAGGGGAGCCGCATGAGTGAGCCAACCAACGAAGAGCGAGCAGATAGAATCGATTCCGTCATGCAGGCGTACTGCAATAACCTCAACAGTCGGGATTGGGAGGGAGACGAGGACGATGTGAAAGACATGCTCGCAGATTTGATGCACTTCTGCGAGCGGATGGAAATTAACTTTGAAGAAAATCTCCGCATTGCGAGGGATAACTACGAGCACGAAAAGGAGAAACACCCATGATTTACAGCATCGGATACCAGGGGCTTCAATTCCCCCGCTTCAAAGAAATTCTGGTCGAGAAGGACATCAGTATCCTTGTGGATGTGAGAAGTAAACCCTACGGCCGCGCCTTCCAGTACAACCGTAAAGCGCTGGAATTCATGACCAAGGCCACCGCGCCTACACTGCTCTACTGGTACAAAGGTGACGTTTTGGGCGGCTTCAACCCGGTTAAGCCTGAAGCTCTGAAATGGTTGGAAGGTCTCGGAGCACCGAACGGAAAGGAGTTCGGCCCTGCCTTCAAGGTTCCAGACGTCAACATCAATTACCTCATGCTCTGTTTCGAGGCGGATCCCCGGCAATGTCACCGTCACTACATCCTGGCGAAACATCTGATGAGCAAGGGAATCAACGTGATTCACCTGGACAAGAATGGTGATGAAACCCGCGCGATTGATCTGGATCCGCAACCGACATTATTGTAAGGAGAACTCCGATGAAAGAGGCGATTACCAAACCCGTAGAAATCGAAGCACAAGAGACTAGCCTTGCAATCAGCCTGATTTTTCCGAACCCGGATCAGCCGCGCAAAATGTTCGACCAGAAGGCGCTGGAAGAGTTGGCCGGTAATATCAAGCAGTATGGCATCCTGCAGCCATTGGTTGTCACCCGGCGCGGCAAGAAGTTTCTGCTTATTGCCGGAGAGCGAAGGTGGAGAGCGTCACAGCTGGCCGGTAGAAAATATGTCCCGGTGCGCGTCATCAATGCCGATGACAGCTTGGTCGAAGAATTGGCTTTGCTCGAAAACATCATGCGTCGTGACTTGAATCTGATTGAAGAGGCCCGAGGGTATCAGGCGCTTCTGGATCGCGGCTACACCGTAGAGACCTTGGCCGCAAAGCTCGGCTTCAAACAGCCGTACCGCGTTACCGACCGGACACAGCTCCTCAGTTTGGCCGGTGAATATCAGGATGCTGTCATAAAGGGAATCCTTACACCTTCCCAGGGATTCGAGCTTTCCCGCCTCCCCCGCGATCAGCAGCAAGTGGTATTCCGTAAAATCCGTGATGGACAGTTGAACAGCTATGACAAGTTGAGGGCGTTTGTCTCGGCACTGGTTCACATTGATCAGACCATGGCCCTGTTTGACGTGCCGGAGATAACAGCAGCCGAGAAGAAGGCCCTCACCAGCTATGAAAAGATGATCGAGAAATGCATGGAAGTTGTCCGCAAGGCATACGATGATAATGATCTGGTCGTGTTGAAGAAAGTCACGCGTGGGAATATTCAGATAAATCTTGACCGGCTGGATCTGATTACCAAGGGCTTGGCAAAGATCCGCAAGGCCTTGACTGAAAACATCATGCAGCAGGCGGTTCTTGAGATGGCAAAGACCGCGTAATTTCATACCCATGCCCAAGGAGGACAGTCATGTCAGAGAAAGTTACAAGACAACAATATACCGTCGCGGTTATCGCACTGATTCATCTTGCACAACAAAGCACATCCGGGGGCCGGTGTGCCGCCCAGGTTCTTTTGAGCGCCTACAACGGAGATGCCTTTCAGTTGGACGTTGCCAGCCTCGGCAACATGGACCGCAATAATCATGAGTTGGCAATGACGGTTATTCGCGGCCGCTACGATACCGCTTCCGAGCCGCACAGCATGGTAAAAGGCGGAGATAAAATCTTTCAGGCGTTATGGGACCAGTGGAGCAGGCTGCATGTCGAAGAGCGCGGCAAGCGAGTATGCCCGGAATGTGATGGCAGAGGTAAGATGTTTATCAACCCTGATGATGAAGACGATATGACAACCAAACCCTGCCTTCGTTGTTCCGGTAAAGGCCGGGTGTGCGGGTGCTCTCCGTGAATAAATATCCTCTTCTGCCAGCACCGGACAAGGAGGCAGTGCTACAACCCCTCTCATAAGCGGGTAAGTACGCGACAGCGTCCCTCCAAGGATGCCGCCCTGGTGGAACGCCAGGAACCCGCTCCATAATAAAAATATCACACATTGCCTAAATAAGACTTTGAAGCATGATAGACAGCCCTTCATGAGGTGGAAAAGATTCCACCCGGAGGGCTTTTTTCATGGCTGAAGAACCTACCCCAAACAATGAACTGACCCCCGCGAAGCTTGCCAAGGCTCTCAAGCAGAATATAGCCCGTAGACTGGCCGCCGGTGAAGCAGCCGGTCTCGCCAAAGATATCCGAGAGCTGAACGAGCTGGAAAAGACCCTTGCCGCTGATGCCGGCTTGACGCTCTCTATCCGCGAAGGCGATCCAATCCGCGTCAAACGCTCCTACACCATGACCGAGGCCGCAAGGTCTCAGCGTCTGGCCGCCTCTGCCAGATCCACCGGCCCTATTACCCCAGAAGGAAAAGCGGCCTGCTCCAAGAACAACTGGAAGCACGGCAAATATGCGCAATCCCGAGTTTTGGGACTCGGCAAACCGTGCAAATCCACCTGCGCGGATTACCCCTGCAGCCTGGTTGAAGAGGGCAAATGCAAGCCCGGAGCGGACTGTCTCGATAAAGAACATCTGCTTGAGGCCTGCCTTGCCATTGAACGCGCCCTGAAGGAACAGGATTACACTGATTTCCATAGTCTGATGGTTATGGAACTTGGTGAAACACTCCAGGTTGTGCGTGAACTTCGTGGCGCCATCTTGGAGCATGGCACCGTTGTCGAATCAGCCCGCGTGGACAAGAACGGCAATGTCATCGGTTACGACCTGAAACCGCACCCCGCGCTGCTTGCCCTGCCAAACCTCATGAAGAATCTCGGTATCAGTTTCACTGATTTCATGATGACCCCCGCAGCGATCGAGCGGAAGAAAACCGACGAGGGCGCCGTGGCAACCATTGCCGACATCTTCAAAAGCGCCGGCAATGCCCTGGCAATGGCGAAGAAGAAGGAACCCGCTGAATGATGCAGCCACTCGATCATATTGCCGACCTCGGCAAAACGATCATCGTCCCTAACGAGATTTTTGAGAAGACTCTCAAGGATCTTGACTGGACGTGGCATCAAGCGGCCCGTGGTGAATTTCCGCCCCCGTTTACTTCCCTGGAACAGTTCCAAATGGCGATCATCTGCGCTGATCCTGTTTTGTGGTGCGCTGCTTTCCTGCGCAACCCGGATGATCCAGACCGTCCCTGGACGTATTGGGATTATCAGGAAGAAAGCATTCGGCACAACGGTAATACCCTGCACGAGTGCGGTGCCGAGGTAGGAAAAACCCGCGAGATTATCGGCTTCATCCTTTACAAGGTTTTTAACGTCTCGAACGGCTCCGGCCTGGTTACGGCACCAATGACCATTCATCTTATGGAGATAATAGACGCCATTGACGAGCAATTGAACCACAACGCTCTTCTAGGCAAGTCCCTTATCCTACACCGCAAACAGCCACACCATCACCTGAAGTTCAGTAACGGCTTCAAGGTTGATTTCCGGCCTACTGGACATGACGGCGAAGCACTGCGCGGTGTCCATGTTTCCACTTTTGCCATGTTTGACGAATCCGCCAAAGCCAAGAATCCGGATATCTTCAAGGAGTTTTGGCGAGCGTCCAAACCTGGTTGTGTCCACAAGCTCTACAGCACTCCGGATGGTGATAGATCCACGGTCTTTTACCGCCTCTGTCAGAAGGCCGAGGGAAAACTTAAAGCGGTGGATGAGGAAATTTCCGCTGATGTTGGCCTGAAAAACCTTGAATTCCGCAAGTTCCAGTGGAGCAAAGAGTTAATGCCGGCTCCATTTTGGACACCGGAGCGGCGCCGCTTCTATATCGACCAGTACGGCGGCGAGGATTCACCCGGTTATCAGCAGAACGTCCTGGGAAATTGGGGCGATCCTGAAAACAGCGTCTTTCCCTGGTATCAGTTTCAGCGCCTGCTGCACGATATTCCTGAGTATCGCTGCCTCAAGATCCTGGTTGATGAGAGCCATGCCGAAGTCAGCTTGTATGGTTACGAGTTGGTTGCTCCTGTTGTGGACGGACAGAAGGGCAAGCCGGAGCCGGTGACGCTGATCGACAAGCGGGTAAGCAAGCACGGTTTCGACATCAAGGCCGAAATCAAGCAGTTTTTTGAAGGTATTCCCGGCCTCTGTTTCGGCGGTGGTGACTTGGGTTTCTCTCAGGATCCAACCGAGTTCTACGTCAAGCAGATTTACGGTCGTATTCACCGCCTCATTGCCAGAGTTCAGCTGAAGGGCGTCACTTACGACCAACAGGCTGAAGCGATTGACGCGCTTGATGACGTCTACGATTCCGGCAAATGCAAGATGGGATGGGGTCTTGACTTTGGTAACGCCGGATCAGCAGTTGTCCACATTCTTCAGGGCCAAGAGATCTATTCCGGCAAGGAATACGAAGGCCGGTTGACCGGCTACCAGTTCGGCGCCGCTTACGATGCCGTCAGTGAAGACGGTGAAGCGATCATCGACAAGAAGAGCAACAAGCCGGTGCGCCTCTCCGCCAAGGAGCTGTCTACCGACCTCCTGACAACCAAGATGCAGCGGCAAGAGCTGCACTATCCGTATGATCCGGACATTATGCTGTACTACCCCAACCACACCTTCAGGAACGGCAGCACCCGCAGGATTTTCAAAGATCTTGACGATCACGTCATTGATGCCGACCGCGTACTGACGTTGCGGGTAGTGCTGCCCGGTGAAGGACAAGAGGATCTTTGGTCATGCTGAAATTTGTTGCGTTGGGAGGTTTCAACAACCTTGTGCTGATATCAACAACCCGCCCGCCGGTCAATCGCCATGAACGTCGTATGGCTGCATCAACCGCAGGAAAGAAGGTTAAAAAATGAGTGATTTCAATTGCCGTGTCCGCGAGAAGGCCCCCGCCGGAGATACCTCGCTTTCCTCTTCCGCTCAGTTCAGCGGTGCATCGCCCCAGGGTGTTCTGACATCCACTTTCCGGGACATGATGTTGATGCGCAAAGTCAGCGGAGAGTTTTACGAGACGCTGCGCGAGAAGATTCCGATCTATGACACGGCCATCAATAAACTGGTGTCCATGAACGGGACGCTCAAGATCATCGGTGACAACGGCCCGCTCGTGGCCGAGTTGGAAGATTTTCTTATCAATGCCCCGGTAAATGATCATCAGAAGGGTTTGAATGCTGCTCAGGCGAACGCCAGTAACGAGGCATTTGAACAGGGCTTTGCCTATCTGGAGATGATAGCTACCCCGGACTTGAAGGATATGGCAGAGATCCGCGTGGCAGATAGCAAGTACATCACTTTCCGGCTTGACGACAATGGCCGCTCGGAACCTTGGTATAACCCGTACCGGCAGGGCCTTGACCGTTCCCGCTCATTGTACCGTGGTGTTCAGAGTAACATTATGCAGGCCGTCAATCGTTCCGCTCATGGTTTGTATTCTGCTGGTTCTGCTATCCCGCTCATTGGGGAGACAAAGCTGAACACCGCCAACAAGCTCTATTTCAGCTTTAACAACGAGAACACCGACCCGCACGGCACCAGTATTATCCGCTCCACAGAGTTCTGCGCAAGCGTTCTTGCTACCATTCAGACCAGTTTTTTGAATGTTTTCAGACGGTGGGGAGATCCTTCTTTCCACGTCGATTACAAGACCTCCAAGAAGAGTTTAGGGACCGATACGCTTGAATCACGGCGGCAGGATCTGGAACAGAAATTCCACACCATTGCCCGTGCCAAGGCTGGCGGCTACAGTGCCGATCTGGTGACAGCTCACGGCCCGGAAGATGAGGTCAAGGTCACGGTCATCGGCTCAGACGGTAAAATGGTTATGGCCGAGGTTCCTCTCCGACACGTCCTGGAGCAGATAGTTGGCCGCACCGGTCTCCCTGCTTGGATGTTGGGCATCTACTGGAGCACCACTGAGCGTATGGCCTCATTGGAAGTGGAGGGAATCCTCCAGGACGCCAAAATCAGACAGTTCGCCATGCTACCGGAATATCTCAGGCTGTGCGAAACCTTCCTGAAACTTCGTGGCCGTACCTGGAAAACGATCAATACCACCCAGAACGAGGACAAGCCCGGTGACTGGGGACTTAAGTTCGAGATTCCAAACCTGAGAGATCAGGTTGCGCTTGCCGACGCCGAATTCAAGCGCGCTCAGGCTGCACAGATGCGGGCAGGCGCCGGGGTTCCTACTCCGATTGTGGTTGATACTCCGAAACCGACTCCAGTCCCTCCTCCGAAAAAGTCAGTTTGTGACTGTGAGCACGATCATGTTGCCGATGCCGGCAAAGTGATCGGTTCCAAGGAAACCCGCCCGTTCCCTTGGCCGGAACTTGACCAGGTTGAGGCCCGTTATGAGACCCGCCTCAGATCGGACTGGCAAGAACTTGCAGTAAAACTCTTCACTATCTGCAAACTGGATCCCTCCGGCAAGGCCCCTGGTGACGAGGCATTTACTTTCTCGGAAGAACAGCGAGCGCAGATCCTCAAGGAGATGGAAAGCCTTATCGGGACATATCATTTCGATGACCCTGATTCTCCTCTCCGGATGTATTACGGCGAATCATACAGCCTCGGTCTGATACAGGCCGCGCAGCTGGTCGGAGAAACCCGCCCGATTCTGGACATCATCAAGAACCGGGAAATATATGACGAGCTGGTTTCCAACGGTTTCCAGTTGCTCAAGGACAACATAACCCGCGCCATTCAGGACAGAATAGTCGCTGAAATGGAGGCGCACACAATCGCGGGAACAAACCCGCTGAACGTGGCGGAACGGCTTAACAAACTGTTTGGCGATCAGAATAGTAGTTGGGAGCGGTTGGCGCGAACAGAGATGGCCGATGCTGCTGAAAGAGCAAAAACAGATGAGTGGAAAGCCTGGAAAGTAAAAAAGGTGGATTTCGTACCTGCTCCGGATGCCTGTCCGATCTGCACCGCCTTGAAGGGAGAATATAAAATTGAAGAGTGTCCGGTGATCCCGGTACACCCGCGTTGTAGGTGTTCAAAAAGACCAGCAAAGAGTGAGACGGCATAGCCTCACATCAAAAAGGAGGAGCACATGAGTAAAGCAATCTTTGACGATTTCCAAGGCCCGAATAACAGCCCGGCCAATTTCCCGTTCGGCTTTAAGACGGGGACAACCGGCAGCAACATCAACAACATCGGTATTGCCGGTGGTCAGGGCTTCGGTGTCGGAATATGCCCCGGTCCGCTTCCGGCTGGCATGGCAAAACTCGGAGGTACAGAAGACCCGGCATCTGACAATTACGGGAACTATCTGTTTTCCGATGGTTCAGTCATGGTCTGGATCCCTGCGTTTTATTACAAATGGGGTACAGGCGCCAATGGACTCGCAATAAATGCTCTCAGCATCAAAGCTTTTTCGGCGTATGCCGACGTGGCAACCGCCGCCGCTGCTGGTTATGCCCTGGACCGCGCTTTTTATGACAATAGTGCCATTCAACCCGGTGTGTTTGTCGATAAATATATTTGTTCAAACAACGTCGGGATTGCATCAAGCATCAAGAACGGTATCGTGCTTACAAGCGCCCAGCGAGGATCGCTTACAACCGCTGTTTTTTCAGCATTGAACGGCGCCCCTGCCAATGCATACCATGGTGCACTTCTCGCTGCCAAAACGCGCGGCGCGAACTTTTTCTGTAGCACAAGATTTATTTTTGCTGCTCTGGCTCGGCTAGCTTATGCCCACGGTCAAGCCAGCACCAATACAACTTTTTGTGGTTGGTATCACGCTACGTACAATTTCCCGAAGGGCAACAATAACAACGCTCTCGGAGATTCCAACGATGCCTCATTACTGTACGTAAACGACGGTAACGGCACCTATAATTGTGGAAAAACCGGCAGTGCTAACTTTTTCTCGCGCACTACGCATAACGGCCAAAACTGCGGTATAGCCGATCAGAACGGGCTTGTATATGAAATCAATCCCGGCCTTACCTCTAATGGGGTAAATATCTACATCCTCAAAACATCCGCACAAGCAAAGGCATTAACCAACGGGAACACCCTGGCCACCGACCTTTGGGGCGCCGTTGGTATTGCCGCCCTCTACGATGATCTCGGCATAACGTATGGGGCTCTCTGGGCAACCGCTGCAAATCGCACAACCTATTTTGGCAGTGCCAACCAGGTTTTCAGCGAGGCAACGAGCGGTTTGCCGTGGAACACGGCAGGCTGTGGCATTCCGCTGGCGAATGGCGTTGGTGGAACAAACCCTTTCGGATCCGACTTTCTTTACGACTACAAACCAAACGAGATGTGTCCGATTTCGGGCGGCGGTTGGAGCTATGGTTCTTACGCGGGTGTCTGGGCGTTCGCTCTGAACAGTGTGCGGGGCAGCTCCGACAGCACTGTGGGGTTCCGCTCCGCCTTGTATTTGTAAAAACGTCAGGGTGACGCGATAGCGCTCACCCCTTCAGGGAGACACTGTGGGTTTTCATTCGGAAGCGGAACTTAATAGAAAATTCGTTGAAATGGCAAAATTGATGAACGTGTATCTCAATCATTTTCCGAAATATGAGAAATACGCTCTTTGTCAATCTATTCGTTCCGCCATGTATGAGGTTTACGGACTCATTGTAGAAACCCAGAAACGGTATCACAAGAAAACATCCTTGAGTCTGCTGGATATCAGGCACGAGCAGTTGCGGATGTTCGTAAATCTTGCTCACAGCTTGGGATATTTCGGTTTCAAGGATGGTAAAGGAAATGCCGGGGAGTCCACAGCCGAACATAGATTTTTGGCTATAAGTAGGCTTGTGGACGAACTCGGCAGAATGATAGGCGGTTGGGTCGTATTTGACCGCCAACGGGAGACGTCTTGACATGTGTCCGATTTCAGGCGGCAATTGGAACAATGGTTCTAACGCAGGTGTCTGGGCGTTCAATCTGAACAATGTGCGAGGCAACTCCAACAACAATGTGGGGTTCCGCTCCGACTCTGTTTCACCTCATATCGGGCAACCGAATAGTGGAACAAAGGGAGGCGCTTTCCGGCAGTCTTTGGCTGCGAAATCGGTGTGCCGCTTCGTTTCTGGTAGGGCTGGTAACGGTCTCGAACGTCAAGGAGTGGAGTTATGAAACGAGTGGGGTTTCTTTTCGATAAAGCATTTACTCATGAAAATCTGCACCAGGCATATATCGACGCGAGTAAAAACAAACATGGCAAACGTGCCTGTTTCCAGTTTGGCCGCAGATTGGGGCGCAATCTGGAGCGGATGCATACGGCTCTGCATAACGGGTCATATCGGCCACAGCCATATTACACCTTCATGGTTTACGAACCAAAGCCCCGGAGAATATTTGCCCCATCCTTTGCCGATCTGGTTGTGCAACATGCCATTTATCGCGTGATATATCCCATATTCAACAAGACGTTCATAGATCAGTCGTATGCGTGTCGGAAGGGCAAAGGCACCCATGCCGCAGCCGATTACGCTCAGGCGGCATTACAGGCATCACCTCCCGATAGTTACACGCTGAAAATGGATATTCGCAAGTTTTTCTACCGGATTGACCGCGATATCCTGAGAACGATGATTGAACGAAAAATCAAGGACAAGCGTTTTGTAGACGTGATGATGCTTTTTGCTGATCACGGCGAACCGGTCGGCATTCCTATCGGCAATCTGCTTTCACAGGTGTACGCCCTCATCTATATGAACGGGGTTGATCACTTCATCAAGCGCGAGTTGAAAGCAAAACGGTATTGCCGCTATGTCGATGATTTTGTCATTTTTGGTATCAGCAAAGAACTGGCAACCGAATCGTTGAACCGGGTCGTGGAATACATCAAAACCCTCCGCCTTGAACTTTCCAAGTACACCATTGCCGCCATCAAGCGCGGCATCAACTTTGTCGGCTACCGTGCCTGGGTTAGTAAGCGTTTCATCCGCAAGCGTAGTCTATTTGTGTTCACACGGGCATTACGCCTCGGTCAGATTGAAAGCGCTCTCTCTATCCTCGGCCATGCCAGAAAAACTCACAGTTTAAAGTATCTCATCACAACCATAAAGGAGAAATACCATGATTTACAGCTACCGAAAGCATATCGACGTCCTGCGTACAGTTGAAATTGCTCTACCTACCGGCGATAACCACCAGCGTATCGGCGTAGAGTTGGCAACGGTGAACGGCATAACATACGTTTACCTTCCAGACGGCACGGCACTCCCTCCGCAACCTCCGGAAATAACCGTTGAGGCGGTTGTTTTAACCCCGGAACTGGCGACTGAAATCAAGGATGCAAGCCCTCACGTCTGGCTGATCAGCGAGCAGATCAAAGAGAAGATTCGGGAGAAGTTCAGCTCTGAAGACGAAATGTATTATGCCCGGATCTCAATCGGCGTTGTGATGGGTGCGTACACGTTCCTTCCCGGCGAGCAGGATGCAGTCCTTGCTTATGGTGCGTACGTAGAGAGCGTCCGGCAGTGGGGCAGAGACCAGCGGGCAGCATTGGGCTTGTAATATGAAAGTACGCATTGTTCTTCTGTTGGCATGGCTGTTTATCGGCATCCTCAACACGGCGGTATGGCTTTGGATGGGAGTGTCAATCCTGTTCGACACTCCCCGCGCTATCGACATTGCTATTGCCTATGACCGCCTTGGTAACGCCGCGATGGGCCAGGGGGATCGAGAAACAATAAGTAGCTGGTCGGGTCGTCAAAACGGTTGGCAGGAAAAATTCATCAACTGGATATTTTTTCACTTGATGGGTGAAGAGAACCACTGCGACCGATATAGAGAGGAGTGGAAATGAAAGCTAACTTTGTAACGATGATAAACAGCCGGGTGATTGAGATGATTCGTTCCCGGTACAGCATCGAAGATGAGATAGGTTTGTTACGCACCGGTCCATCAGATGAATCCGAAACGTACAATGCCTTTGTTGAAGAATGCCGCGCGTGGGGTCGTGGGGAAAAAGCAAAGTTGGATTTAGTTCCGGCGTGATTACAAAAAGTATACTCATTTGCCGGAATAGGATGTTGCAACCATGGTATCGGGGAGCCTACAAGCGAAAAAACGAGGGCCACATGGCACAGGATGGGAAAGAAACCAGTATAACCACCAAGCGACCCGCCCCAAACGATCAGGGTTGCGAAGGCACCAAGTCCGGAGGCAAGTGTGAAAAATAAAGGCGCATTTACAATCTCGGACAAGTCCTGTCAGTTCGGTATTAAATCAGCTCCAAGTGCTCCAACCGATCAGCAGCTCGCCGAAATAAACCGTTATACCAAGCGTCCGCATACCGCTGATGAACTGTATGTCGGTGAAATGCGACTTGCAAACAACTGTATCGACCGCGACAACGAGCGGTTCAGTGAATTTACTCTTCAAGGTTTCTCCGCCACCGCTCCCCGTAAATCCCTACTGCTGGATCACGACCGTTCCGTCCGGAGCGCAGTCGGAAAAATATTCAACTCTACTATCGAAAAAATGCCGCTTGCTCAGGCCATAACCGAGACAGGTGCAGACCTCAAGCTTCCGGCCGGAATGGATGAAGTTCAGTTTCTGTCATGCTCATTCTTTATTCCCAAGGCCGCAGTAACCACACAGGATCTCTCAAAATTAGAGGCCGGTATTTATGACTGGGTTTCTATCGGTTTCAAGACGAAGTGGGCTATCCCGGTCAACGACAGCGTAGGTAACACGCTCTATTATGAATACCAAGGCCCTGGCGAAACCAGAGAGGGTTCACTAGTCTACCTTGGCGCACAGCACGGCGCATCAGTTAAATCAGCTGACAGTGATTCAGCACATAAAACCGTAGACGAGGAAGGAGAACAGAGCATGAAAATTTTATTTGCAGGACTGTCCGCCCTGTTGGGCAAAAGCTTTGGTGACGCAACCGCAGAACAGACGGTGCTTGATGAAGTCAAAACCGCGCTTTCCGGTAAAGACGCCAAGATCACCGAACTGGAAACCGAGGTCAAGGCACTGAAACCTCTGGCAGAAGATGGCAAAGGCTACCGCGAGGGGATGGTCAGTGACACCGTCAAATTTCTCACCCTGGCCGGAGATGTGAAGTCCGATGCCGATAGCCAGAAGAAAGAAGTAGATTTCCTTTCCACTCTGCCACTGGACCGGCTCAAGGCCATGAAAGACAAGGCAGAAGGTCAGGCTCGTATCAAGAACCCCGCTCATGCCGATTTCAAGGGCAAGGAGACCGGCAAGCAGACGGACGAATCTGAATCCAGAAAGTCCACAGTCAATCTGATCGCCGCCGGGATGAACAAATAACCACGTAGCGGCGCGTAATTATGTGCATCTACCAACTATTTCAGGAGGAACAACATGGCATCTCAAGATTTCACCCCTAAAAGCCTGATTATCGGCTCTCACCCCACCGTTACCGGCGCAGTGACCCTGCTTACTGGCACGTCTTATAAAAAAGGCGCAGTCCTTGGCAAAATTACCGCGTCCGGCAAATACAAGCTGGTAGACAGCGCCGCCGTTGATGGCTCGCAAACCCCTAAATACGTTCTTTCAGCCGATGTGGATGCCACAGCTGCAGACAGACCCGGCATTGCTTATAAGACCGGCCAGTTCAACGAGACGCTGCTTACGTTCGGAGGCGTGGACACAGCAGCCACCCACCGTGACGCACTTGAGGCGCGCGGAATCTTCATGGACGTTCTGCTCCCGGCGTAATTGACAATCACAAACCGGGCGGCTCACCACCGCCCCTACAAATCGATGTAACGGAGGAAACAACATGAGAAAGTTGAACTGGTCACTTTTGGGTTTGATCGCCGTGCTTACGGCGGCATTCCTGCTTATCCCTGATGCTCATCAGGCTACCGCTGCACTCCCCTTGTTAGCATTCGGTACAATCGGAATTGATCTATACGAACCGATTACCATGCTGGAGGCGCTGGAAGTTCGCAAGGCCCCCAAAACGTTTTTTAAGGATACCTTTTTTTCCGGTGCTCCTGACAAAACCCACAGCACCAAAACAGTATTGGTGGACAAGATCCGTTTTGGTGAAGAGATCGAGGTCTATGTTGCACCAACGCATAAAGGTAAAGCCGTTGGCCGTGAAGGATACAAAACCAACCAGGTCGAAACAGCATATGTGAAGCCCTTTCGTCCGCTTACCTTTCAAGACCTTGTGCCTCGTTCTCCGGGCGAAAGCCTTGATGTTTCCGGCCAGACAGACCGCCTGCGATCCAAGGCAGCAGCCGCACTCGGGCAGGATCTGCAATATCTGGATGATCGCATTGTCCGTCGTGAAGAAGCAATGTGCGCCGAAGTGCTCCAGGGAGGGACGATCAACGTTGTCGGTGAAGGTGTTAATTTCACCGTTGACTTCCTGATGCCTGCTGAGAACAAGGGTACGCTGGTTGGCGCTGCGCTCTGGACTGACGCTGCATCTAACCCGTACACATGGATGTACGGCTTGTTCCGGGGCATGAATGTCCGTGGTTGGAGAACCCCGAAAAAAATGGTTCTGGGCGGCAACGTTATTGACCCGTTCCTCAATAATGCAGCGGTTAAGGATCGTCTTTCTACCCAACGTGCTATTGATTCCGGTCGCATCAACCCACAGCAACTCCCGGACGGGACAACGTACTTGGGAACCATCAACGTCAATGGCTTCATGATCGATGTATACGGTTATGACTTCAGCTACACCGAAAATGGTGTACGCACCTACGCCATGCCACAGGACAAGATCATTGTTGGCCCCGGTGAAACCACTAACCACTTCTGTTATGGCGCCATTCAGGACATCCAGGCAGTGAGACAGGGCCTCGCAGAAAGCAAGCGTTTCCCCAAGGTTTATGAGGAAGAGAACCCATCTGCTCTCTTTACCATGATCCAGTCGGCTCCAATGCCGAACTTCCGTGAAGCCGATAACTTCGCCTGTTTCAAGGTAGTGTAATCATTGCCGGCACCAGGGTGTGAAACTCTGGTGCCGGGCTTAAATAAAGGAGCCGCCATGTCAAAGTACATTGCAAATAGAACCATCGGCTACACCTCTCAGGATTCCATCGCCCCAGGCGAAACATTTGACCCCTCTGAAAAAGGAATTTCTCCCGCTGATATCAAAGAACTCTTGAAACGCGACGAGATTAAACCCGCCGCAGAGGAATCCGAGGCGGCCACCAGTAAGAGCAACCCCAGACCGAACGTTGCGGATACTCTTGTTTTGATCGCTTCTGCTCAAACAGTGGAAGAACTCGATAATCTTGCCGCCGGTGAAGAGCGTAAGTCAGTGCTTCCTGCTCTTGAAAATCGCCGCTTGGAGCTGTCGGAGTAATCTATGTCCAAAGTCACCCCCCAGGATATGAAAGACCTGCAGTTCGTTGTCGAACAGTTCAACGCACCGGCGGACTTCGACGCATTCCTGCAGGGGGTGATTGACTTTCAGGAGAAACTGCTACTCGGCAAAGTTGGCGGATCGCTTTTCAACTCTGCAACGTCTGCAATTTCTGATCAGATTAAGCAGGCGGCAATCAATCTTACCGCCTCTGACTTGTCTCAGCGTCGCCTTGTGCGGGCTTCCGGTAACATCAACGAGGATACGGCAAGGATCATTGACGCCATTACCAAGATCAAAAAAGGCTTTGATGAAGCTGCAGCTCAAGCGATTAGCCGGATCCTTGGAGCTGGTGCTTCTGCTGACTCTAGCGGTTATTCAGGCGGCGTTGTTGTTTCCGGCGGTGGCTGTCATGAAGAAGGTCGGGGGATGTTCTGATGCTGGCGATCAACGTAACCGTTACTGGTGACAAGATCGTCATAGAAGGCCTTCAGCAATTAGCATCCGAAATGCCGAGGGTGGTACAGCGCGGCCTTCGCCGGATAACAAAGGGTGTGCATCGTGAAGCGATGGACTTCCTGAACGGCAAAGGCGGCATGAACAGTTACGAACCCCGTACCAGCAAGAACGGTAAGCAGTATCAGAAAAAGACCGGCTCGAAGCTGGAAATGTATGACGGTTTCACTCGGGCGTCCGGGGCAGTACAGCAGTTCAAGCGATATTCAGACTCAGGCGGGTATCCAGTCCCGGTCCGCACTGGCAACTTGAAGAGACTGCTTGATTTCGTAAACCCTGGACAGAGTAAGGATAGTTTTTCAGCAGGCCCTATGGAGGCGGTTGTTTATGACTCCGCAGAATATGCCCGCACGATCCACGAAGGCACCGGCAGCAGCGCCAAGTTCGGCAAGAGATCATTCCTCACCGATGCGCTGAATCGCTTCAACCAGGGAGACCAGATTGCGGCTACCCTGGAAGATGAAATCAGAACTGAAATTAAAAAGAGGGGGTTGGCGTAATGGACAAAGAAAAAGACGCTGACTACCAGCCGCCACGTAGACGCCGCAACCTCACAGATGATGATATTGCTGCAATGGCTGACGCGCTAAAAGCTCATACAGCCTGCAACATGGGGCTTACCCCTGATGAGGTATCAACGCTGAAACGCTTTCTAACCGCTTTCGACAAGGCCGCCGGCATAGTTGGAAAAATGGTTCTGACCGCTGTTGTAGCCGCCGGAATAGCAATGTTTACAAAAGGATTCTGGATATCGCTTGCGACCGGAGTCAAGCAAGGAGTTGGGAAATGAGTGAGTTTCAGCCGGCACATGACGAGGTAATGGGAAACGAGGGCGGGGTGAATTATGACCCGAATGATCGCGGCAACGTGGTTGTCAACGGCATAGTCACGGTTCCTACTTACAAGGGCGTTGCGCCTAGGCCATGGCCGAAGTGGGCCGGGTGGAAATATATCACCGACTGCGCCGGACAACTGGTGAAGATGCCGCTGCATGGAACCCGTGAATACTATAATTGGGCAAAACACCTGAATAGCAAGCTGGCGGAGATTAAGGCCCTGCAGCAGATGGTGCTTGATTTCTATAAGGCGAACTTTTGGAAACGCCTTGGTGAAATTAACGATCAGGCCCTTGCGACATGGGTATACGACAAAGACGTCAACACCGGCAGTATGGGAAGCCGGTGGCTTCAGGATTCACTCGGGGTTGTCGTAGACGGCATGATCGGGTCAAAAACCATTGCAGCAGCGAACCAGGCCGATCCGGTAGCACTGCTGGAAGAGATGAAAGGCCACGCAACCGTTTATTACATCACGATAGCCCAGAAACCGGGACAGAAGGGTTTCTTTAAATCATGGATAGGACGAGTCGGACTGTCCCCTGAAAAGCTCGCACAAGCCAATTCTGAAGCCCGTCATTTGGGCATAATCGCATAAGGAGAAGATCATGGCATTCTGGGACGATTTACTGGCTGGTGGTATCAAAGGAATGGCTGAAGGTGTCGGAAGTCTCGCCAAAGATATCCGCACTGCCATCACCGGGGATGAACCGCTAACTGCTGACCAGAAGACAAAACTTCAGGAGCAGTTATCCGCCATGGAAGCGGTCGCACAGAAAGCCGCTGCAGACTACGATACAACCCAGATGACAGGACAAGTCGAGCTGATGACGATTGATGCCCAGTCAGGTGATCGCTTTAGGGCATGGGGGCGTCCCGCCGCGATATGGATCTGTGTTTCCGGGCTTGCTTACACCTTCCTTGTCCAACCGCTTCTCCCCTGGTGTGTCGATACACTTTGCACGCTACTCGGGAATACCAACGTCATTAAACCGCTGCCAAACCTGGACGGTGCAGCACTCATGACAATGGCGGGTTCACTGCTCGGTATTGGAGGAATGCGCAGTTTCGACAAGGCCAAAGTGGGCAACAAATGAGCCTCAAACCTGTCACCGACAACATCAAGGCGACTCTACTGGCCGATACCGCTCTTGCAGACTGGATCACCACAACCTTCCCCGGCAAGGCGCTCAAGGTCATCAAGGCTTACAAGAAGCGCCAAGAGATCAATCCGGCGGATCTTCCCTTGATTATGATCACGGCGCCCAAGCGTACCAGGGCAGAAGGGCCAATCGGTAGCAGGCGTTACGACTCCACGCTGATGATCTATGCCGGGTTTCATTTTGACGGCAACCGGGAAACCGCGCCGGACATGGTGGAAGAGTTTGAAAGCCTGATCGAGGATGCATTGTTAAAAGATTTCCGGCGGGGTGGTACGGCAATCGATACCGACTTTGAAGACAGCGCCAACGATGAGGGTGCCGCTCACCCCGATTACTTCAGCGTACTGCAGTTCACTATATCAACACAGAGAGGTAAGCCATGAAACGAATCACAATGACCACTGTCACAGAAGAAACGGTAAAAATGGGTGCTTTTGAATTCAAAACAGGGGAAGTCACAGAAGTCGATGACGACGCTGCAGAATCGCTGCTGAAACGCGATTATCCCAAATTTAAAGAAGCTCACCCCGAAGAGGCGCAGATCGACGCGGCCCCAAAAGCAGATAAGAAAATCACCAAGTAAGCAACATATCAATAAATCCGGAGGTACATTATGTCTCAGGCAGTTGGAAGTAACAGCCGCATTATTTACGGCTTGGAAGATTCACTCGGCGCAGGCGCTGCAGCTCCAAACGCACTGCTTTTGTACCTCAAAGGCGGGGAAAGCTTCGCATCAGATACCGCTGAAAACAACTCTGATACCCTGCGAGGCAATCCGAACCCCACGGAAAGTGCTGTTGGCGATACGACAGTCAAAGGCGGTTTTCAATTCGAGTTGTCGTGGCAGTATGCCCTGTTGATGGCCTTGCATTTCGGTTCAGTTACCAGTGGCCCCGCCGTCGGTGGTGTATTTACCGAGGTGCTTAAAATCGCAAAAGTTTCAAAATCGGCCTGGTTTGAAAAAGGCTTTACTGATCTAGCGGTTCCTCAGTATTTCGGTTATCGCGGCCATCGGATTGCCAAGTATGGTTACGAGAAAAAAGGCACCGGATTTATCGGCTGCAGCTTCGATATCCCCGGCATCAAAATAGTTGCCCCGGCAGGGGTAAGTACTGATACCACCCCAATTGATCTGGGCCACCACCCGTTCAACGCCAAGGGCGGCTCGATTTTAATTGACGGCGCCGATGTAGGCGTCATTACCAGCGCCAAATTTGACAGTGAGCGCAACGCAAAACCGACTGATCCGGTTATCGGCAGCGGCGGATATTCCACTCAGCTTCCAGTCGGCAAGGCAACCGTCAAGGGTAGCATCACCACCCTCTTTGATAGCATGGTGCTGTACAACAAGGCACTTGCCCGGAGTGTTGTTGCAATCAAGCTGGTTGACCAAAACGGCACAGGCGCAGGGACAGCAGGGAACGAGTACATTGAGCACTACTTCCCCGAAACATACTTGACCCGGACAGACCCGAGCATCAAGGGCGATGACGGCGTAATGGTTGACTTCCCGTTTACCGCCTTCAACAAAAGCGATGTAGGTGGATCCGCAATGATCGTAACCATCAAGCACGCATCGACTGTGCTGCATGATCTGATCGCCCTCGCGGTGTAGTAAAAGTTGGCGGGGCCTCTTACCTCCTTTAGGGGTCGGGGGCCTTGTCAACCCCCTTACCGCTCTTTTTATTTTTTACCGCCGCTGTGCGGATATTATCGGACAAAAGGAGTAGCATCATGGCATTAAAAGACGCGTACAAACTGGATCCATCCCTTGCTTTTGACAAAGGTTTTAAGGTCGATTTTTATGATGATCTTGGCGAAGAGGTCGGCTTTGTGGCTGTTCGTTACGCCGGTCCATCCAACAAGAAGTTTACCGCATTTCGCAGCGCCTTCATGAAACCGTATGAGCGCAAGGTGGCAAGCGGAGTTATGTCTGAAGCCGAGTCTGACAAACTGACTCAGGAGGTTTTTGTAAAAGGCGGTATTATTGCGGGTTGGTCGGAAGATCAGGAAATTACCGTTGAGAACTTCCGTGAAGTGATGAAGGACAATCCTGAGATGTGGCGAGATATCTACACCACAGCGTATAACGCCAAGTTTTATGCAGTTGTCAGTAGAGAGGTTGAAACGGGAAACTGATAAGTACCCTGCTCCACCGCCTGGAGTGGGGGACTAAACAAAAACGGAAGATGTTGGACGATTGGAAGGCGGCGAAGGGTGAATACCCCGCCGCCTTTCGTAATAAGCCTGACGTTTTCCCCTGGCTGTTGTGGTATTTGGACGCATGGGATGACTTGGACCATTCCAGAAAATATGACCAAGGCTATCCGCTCCACATTCCGGCCAGTGAAATTCTGGCGTATTGCACTCTGTTCAGGATTGAATACGACGATGTAAGGGCGGATCTGCTTTATTTTTGTGCCAGACTGGACGAAGTGTATTGCGGATACATTGGAAGTAAGGAAGAAGAGAAGGTAGAGTTTATCCGTGAGACACGGGAACGATTGAGCGAGGCTACTGATGGCGACTGTTGAGACCAGATTTACCACAGCTGGAGTACCCGAAACACAGGCCGCATTCGGCAATGTTGCGCGGGGAATGAGCAGCGTATCGGACGCATCCGGTGTCATGGCATCGTCTCTTGATTTTTTGAAGACGTCTGTTGTCACCGCAATATCGGCGTTTGCGGCCTGGACCTTCACAAAATATATCGAAGGAGCTGCCATGCTCGCTGCGAAGGTTGAAACCCTTGGTGCGGTCATGAAAGTTGTTGGAAATAATGCGGGATATACTGGCTCTCAGATGGATCTGTACTCCAAACAAATACAGAAAATGGGGATCACCACCAACGAATCATTGAACAGTGCCGTCAAAATGGCAAGCGCTCAGATGGATCTATCAAAAGCGTCACAACTCGCGCGCGTTGCCCAGGACGCGGCCACAATTGGAGGCATCAACTCTTCCGAGGCATTTGGCCGCATGATCGACGGCATCAGATCCGGTGAAGTAGATATCCTCAAAACCCTGGGGATCAACATCCAGTTGGAGCAAGCCCACAAAAAATATGCAGAAAGCTTGGGGCGAACAAAAGAGTCTCTGTCAGCTACCGAAAAAACCCAGGCCAACATGAATGCAGTACTGGAGTACGGTAAAAATATTGCCGGAGCCTATGAAGCGGCAATGGGGACAGCAGGGAAACAGATGTCTTCACTTGTGCGCCCGGCAGAAGAGATCAAGCTTTCGCTCGGAACAACATTCACGCCAGCATTAAATGATGCGGTAAGGGATTTGTATGGAGTGCTCACATACGTGTCCGAAGCCCTAAAAAACAATAAGGATGTGCTGCAGGATGTTGGTTTTTGGTTCAAATACGCTTATTTTGTGGCGAAAACCGCAGTTCTTGAACTTGTAAACACTTTTTATGTCGCAGCAATTGCGGCCAACAAATTAGGTGGCGCGATTGCCAGTGCACTATATCTTCTCCAGGGAGGCTCCCTAAATGGCAATAACCCATTCGCCGGGACCGTGAAGTGGTTTGAAGATAACATCAATGGATTACAGAAGAAGGTAACTGACATAAACACCTCTATCAGCAAATCATGGGACGGCCTGGGTAATTTTGGAACCAACGAGCGAACAGCCGCACAGGAACAGGCCTCTATTGATGCAGCTGCAGCCAGAAAAGCAAAAGAAGCGGCTGATGCTCGCAAAGCAGCACAAGAAGCGGGAGCAAAAGCGGCTGAAGATTGGCGAAAAACATATGCGGATCTCCGTAAATCCATAGAAGAACTCAATCCGGCAATGGATGTATATTCAAGAAAAATTCTGGACACTAACAACAAATACACAGACTTAATGCATAAAAAAGGCGCAAATATTACGCTGTTGAAACAATTGCGGGATGAGCACCTGGCAGGTATCCAAGTCCGGAAACAGATGGATAAGGCTATTGCTCAAAATAAAATTGAATTAGATGAATACAAGGCCATTCTGGAAGCCAATGCAGCGGCTGACAAGGCTTATTGGTTGGACATTGCCAGCACCATTAAAACGATACAGTCAATGCAGCCAGGAGCCGCGTTTGATGCTTTGACAGAGCAGATAGAAAAATTTCAAGATATTGCGCGGCGGTTTCCGGATATGGCCGCGCAGGTTTCTGTGGCTGTTCTCAAGCTCAAATCCGACTTTTCATCTTCTTCGGGGCTTGACGCTCTTTTGCAGGGTAACACCGCTATCAATACGTCTCTGATCGAGGATCCGCACGAAAGGCAAAAACAACAGATAACTGACCGGTACGAGTTCGAAAAGAGCCAACAGGATAAGGCCCTAAAACTCGCTGAAAAAGATGCGGACAAGCGGGCGGCTATTGAAAAAAGATTATCTCTATTGAAACAGCAGTACACGGCTGATATCACCAAAAACACCGATCATTCCTTTAGGTCTCAGCTCTCCATGGCATCTCAATACACCGGCATGGCGGGACAGTTCTTTTCCACCCTGGCCTCCACACAGGATCAATCCAGCCGGTCAGGGTTTGAATCTGCAAAGGCGTTCAGTATTGCTGCTGCAACCATGTCCACAGCTGCCGCCGTGATGAATGCTCTCGCCACAGTGCAACCTTACCCGATGGCCCTTGCTGCAGCCGCTCTCGCAGCGGCAACCGGTGTCATTCAGATAGCACAGATAGCCTCTACCACTTTTGGGGGAGGCGGTGGTGTAGTTGCCCCACCTAGTGGGTCGTTCAGTTCTTCCGGAGGGGGTGCCACAGGTTCAGGGGCTGGAAGTTCTGTGTCAGCTCCCTTGCAGTCGGTCCATGACCAACAAACTGCAGCGCAGCTGGACAGGGTGGCCGCCAGCATGGACAACGCAGCAGTCGCTATGGGCAAGGCGTCCAAGACGTTTCTGGACATCGGTGAGCTTTTTAAAACCGGTGCCATGGCTATGTTGATGAACATCGTACCGGGTAAGTACACAAATACCACTGACAATAGCACGTCTTTCGTCAAGGACTACTATCTGGGGACTGGCCTTAAAACGCAGTTAGGAATCGCTTTGGCGCCGCTTAAGCTGCTCAAGGGAGACTTTAAGGGTTTTCTTGACGCCCTCAATCCCGTCAATTGGGTAAGTGATATTGGTAAGGGACTATTTGGTGGAAGCTGGGCGCTCTCCGGGGCAGGCATAACGAGCCAGTTGGTTAATGGACAGTATCGTGTGGGTTCTTACACCACAGAACATAAAGACGGCGGTTTATTCGGTAGTGACAAGGACCGGACTAACTATGGAAACAATGTGGATCCTGCTTTTTCTAAAGGAATGACTCAGTTTTTCGATGGGCTCAAGCTTAACCTCTTGCGCGGAGCTGCCTCCTTTGGGCTGAATGCAGTGACTACCGAGGCAGGGTTCGCTAAAGCAAATACGAATATGGGTACAGTAGCAACCGCTGGGCGTTCCTCAGAAGACATTCAAAAAGACTGGGAAGCACAGGTGCAGGCCGCTTCTGACGCATTAACAAAAACCATTCCGGGGCTTGCAGAGCTTTCGCTCGGAGGGGAGAATGCAACGGATACACTAGCAAGGCTCTCTACGGCCATGATGAACGTTAATGATGCTCTTGCGCTGGTTGGCGCCGCTTTGATTCCGAGTGCTGGCGTAATCACGGATACTGCTTACCAATTACAACAATTGTTCGGTGGTGCAGAAGAAATGGCAACCGCAATGGATGATTATTTCAGTGCCATGTACACCGACTCTGAGCAATCAGCAATGAAGGCGGCGGCGGCACAGAGGACAGTAAATCTTGGTTTTTCCGAGATCAATAACACCCTGGCGGGTGCCGCCATCCAAATTCCAAAAACCAACGCCGAATTCAACGCGCTGCGTAATAGCGTCACTGATCCTTCGCTGTTTGCGGCGCTTACCCTCCTTGGTCCAACGTTTGCTGAAATTACGAAACAAGCCGAGCAGCTTGTGGCGGGCGTGACTTCCTTCAGCGTTGATTTAATAAGCAGAGAACTAAAAGCCAGCGGTCAATCCGGACTTGCTGACCTTTACGACTTGAAAAAACAGCAAGAACTCGAAATGAAGGATGCCATCACAAACGGTATGGACACACAGTGGCTCGCTATTGTTCAACAGAAAGAACTTGATGCCGTCATGAAAAATTCTCTTGATGAGGCAGTCAAGAATGTTGCCAACGCCCAGAAAACGCTTGATGACTTAGCTGCAAAAGCACATATGGACGTGATGCAGACCACGTCGAATGCATTACTTAAAGCAGCAGCGGATTTGAAAAGCAGACTGGTTTCCATCCTGGACATCCGCACGAGTGCTACGCAAACACTTATCACTTTATTGGGTGGAAATTTGTCGTTATCGACACTCTACACACAGAAAAAAGCGGAATTTGAAAGGACGCGGTTATTGTCGGAAAGCGGTGATACTGCAGCCATGAAAGCGCTACCAGAGGTAGTGTCATCGTTCGTTGACGTGTCCAAACAATATGCATCGTCCAGATCAGTATTCGAGTCCGATTTAGCAAGCGGTAAACAGGCCTTGGCTGTCCTTGCCGGGATCCCTGCAACCGCTGACTTAACACTTGAGAATGCTCGGTTGCAGTTATTAAAGCTTGAGGAAATACGTGAAGCCACTTCCACGGGGACAGTAGAGCAAAGATCGTTATTATCGGATATGTCCGGCGGGTTAACTGGGATGCAGTCTCTTTTGTCCGACTTTTTAGCGGCAACCGTCTCGGCACAACAGTCTTCTGCTGCTCTAGCCGCTGCACAGGCGGCGGCAGCAGCGGCAGCAGCAGCAGAATCATCTCGTCTGGCGGCTTTAAAGGCGGGGCAAGATGCCGCTGCTGCACTTCTCGCCCAACAACAAGAAACCGCGAAACTGACAAAAATTGAGGCATATACCACAGCCAAAGGCGCGTATGCCATCACTTCCGGAGGCCTTATTCAACAATACCGTAGCGGGACTCTGGATGAGACTAATTTCAACACCCAGAATACTTCTGCGTATGCGCCAGTACAGACAGCCTTTGATGCTACGGTAGCGGCAGGAATTACCGGTCTATCAGCGCCGTCAAAACTCGCTATAGCAGCGGTAGATACTGCTGCAAGACTTCTTGACACATACCTGAAAGACAAGGCTGTGCTGGATGGTTATATAGCCCGTGGGGTGCAGGCAGTAAAATCAAATCCTTATGGAGTATCCCCCATAATAATGCTGAATCAAACAAATACAGTTGCTGCTGATCTTGATGCTTACAGAACCGCGAGCAGAGCAGCGGGGCTTGTCCCAGCTTATGCCACCGGGGGCGATCACTTCGGAGGTTGGCGTATAGTTGGTGAAAATGGCCCTGAATTAGAGGCAACCGGTCAGTCGAGAATATTTAACGCCGATCAGACACGCAAAATACTATCAAGCGGACAAGCTGATAACAGAGAAATGGTCGGGGAATTAAAAGCCCTGCGAGATGAAATTAAACAACTACGCAGCGAGCAAAAGGCCGGAAATATTGCTATTGCTGAAAATACCGGTAAAACCGCACGTCAACTCAGCAGGTGGGATGGTGACGGAACTCCACCAGTAAGGGATGCAGCATGAAAATCATCCGGCCTTATGCCATAAATGACTTCACTTTGGGAAGCTGCAATGTCCCGGAAAACGACTACCCGGTTTATGTGGGCGCAACAACGTATGCTCTGGGCGCGATAGTCATAATCGTTGCTGATAACGTCCATACGATATTCGAGTCACTGCAGGCGGGTAATACCGGCCATGATCCTCTTGTATCTCCAGCATGGTGGCTGGACAGAGGCAAAACAAACAGATGGAGAATGTTTGATACTCTTGTCAACAGTCAGACTGAGCACAATGGAGACATCGAATTTACTCTATTGATATCCGGGCGTATCAACTCGATATCCCTGCTTAACATTTATGCGGCCTCAGTCAGAGTTGTGGCAACCGATGCAATTGACGGCGTTGTATTTGACCGTACTATTGATATGCGTTCTGACTTAGGCATAATCGACTGGTGGAATTATTTTTTTGAGCCTCCAGAGTGGGACAGCGACGCGGTTATCACTGATTTACCGATGTACGCCAATATGACTATTTCCGTCACCCTGACTGGTATCAGTGGCATAGCAAAATGTGGCGCCTGCATTGCCGGACTGACAAAAATAATCGGAGAAACACAATTCGGTGCGAGCGTTGGAATTCAAGATTACAGCATGAAAACTCGTGACACATGGGGTAATGCTACAGTTCTCCCCCGCGCATACAACAAAAGAGCAAACTTTTCGGTAAACGTTGATAATTCGGGCGTAGACCGACTTCAAAACATCCTTGCGGGGTACAGATCGACACCAATTCTATACATCGGCACGAGTGAGTTTGGTTCAACGGTAATTTTAGGATTTTACAAAGATTTCAGCATAAGCATCAGCTACTTTACCTATTCCGTCTGTACCATTGAAATTGAAGGGCTCATTTAGCGAGGTCAAAACATGACGACACCAACGATAACTCCATTTCCATCTACACCGTCGCGGAATATGACTCCGGACGAATTCATTGCGGCGGCAGATAGTTTTATTGCGGCGCTCCCTCTGTTCGTGGCACAGGCAAACGCCTTAGCAGCATTCGTGGTCAACACGGATATTGCTCAAGCACTATCGGCTGCAGCGTATGCCACAAGCGCGGAAACATCAAAAACACAGTCACAGCAAGGTGCAGCAACGGCAACCCAGAAAGCTATTGATGCATCGGCCAGCGCGGAAACAGCCAGGGCAATAGTTGGGATACCTCCAGCGTATGCTTCACTGATAATGCAACCGAATCGCTTTGACACGGATATGACCATACCGGACGGGCAGAATGCTGTGATCTCCGGAAACTTTGAGGTTGATCCGGATGTCATTGTGACTGGCCTTGGTAATTCGTGCTTTGTGGGAATGGGATAAAGTTGTAAGAGGCCGTAAGAGGCAGAAATAAAAAAGGGCTCTACAGAATCTCTGTAAAGCCCCTATTTATGGTCGGTGCGACAAGATTTGAACTTGCGACCACTAGACCCCCAGTCTAGTGCGCTACCAGGCTGCGCTACGCACCGAATTGAACCATTTCAGTAACTTACCTTCCTATTTTTTCAGTATCGCAAAA
>Ga0194059_1000077_pt1 | contig 47837 bp, 47 predicted proteins | sample SepL6211m_MetaG_FD_163426 | JGI IMG/M metagenome (GOLD analysis project Ga0194059, IMG submission 163426) | Anoxic zone freshwater microbial communities from boreal shield lake in IISD Experimental Lakes Area, Ontario, Canada - Sep2016-L626-11m | ecosystem: Environmental > Aquatic > Freshwater >...
GATGAGGTGGTGGCGGTGGAATGCCTGAAGGGGGACCTGAGGGCGCTGCTGGAACAGCTGCCGGAACTGCAGGGGCAGGTGCTGCGGATGCGCTACGGCATCGAGGATGGCGAGCCCATGAGCCTGACTGGAATCGGGCGCCTGTTGGGGATCAGCCGCGATCGGGTGCGCAACCTCGAGCGCGACGGTCTCGCCAACCTGCGTCGCCGTCGCGAGGCCGTTCAGGACTATGTGGCCAGTTGATCTGGGCGTAATTTGACGCGATTCGGTCCCAGGCCATGAACGTTGCCGATTCAGATCCGTTGGGGACCTCCGGATCGCTCGGCTCCGAGGCCCTAGAGGTGCTCACGCTCTTTCCACGCACGGTGGTCAAGGGGCGATTGGCTTCCGACTTGCTGGCTGATTTACAGGCCCTGGCCCTTGCGGTTGCGGAAGCCCCCGAGCGCAGTCCTGATGCCTCCACCAAACTGGCCGGCCAGTTGTTTCAGCAGCGGGAACTGCCACCCCAGCATCCCAAGGTGGAGGAATTGACCCGTTGTGTGATCCTGCCCAGTTGTGAGCGCTGGATTCGCCATGTGATCGACCAGCAACCCCCCGGCGGCCGGGGGCCATGGAGCGCAGGTCACTACGACCTTCGCTTGATCGATCTCTGGCTGAATGTGCAACGGGCCGGGGATTACAACCCCACCCACACCCATGGCGGCAGTTTCTCGGGGGTCTTTTTTCTGCAGGTACCAGCCCAGATTGGTCCCGACCGTTTTGATGGGCAGCTTTGTTTCCACGGTCCTGAGGAATGGCATATCCAGAGCTTCCGCACCGGCATGGCCGAGTATGTCTTGCCCGTTCCCGGGGAGTTTTACGTGTTCCCAGCCTGGCAGCCCCATTCGGTGGCTCCCTTTCGGGGCGAGGGTGAACGCTGGTCCCTGGCCTTCAACGTGGTGGCGGTGCCCAAGCCGCGGGCGGTCGCCATGGTGCCGCCTGCCGGATCGCCGCTGCCAACGCCTGGGCCCAGCCGATCATTCCCAACCAGTGGCAATGTCTCCCTATCCACGACCCGGCCGCGGCCGGGGGGGTTCCGCTAAGCCCATGGGCTTTCAGAGGGCTCGGATGGCTCCGACGGCCGCCATCACCAGGAGCACCAGGCTGCTGAGAAAACTGATGCCGAAGCCTGGACCACGCTTTTCTGCGGCCTGCAGATAGCCCACCGCATAGGCGATGCGCCCCCCCACCCACACCAATCCCAAGACTGCAGCCACCCTGGGGTTGTCCAGGAGTGCGGCCAACCAGAAGACCGGCAGGAAGAAAACGAGTTGTTCGAGGGTGTTCTGCTGGACCCGCAGGGCGCGTTCAAAGGGTTCTGGCCCGCTGGTGGCCGGGGCTTTCACCCCATGTTGGAAGCGAGCTCGTCCCACCAGCAAGACGGTGGTTTGGTAAGTCAGCAGGGCCAGCACGGTGATCAGGGCTGGCAGGGCGGCAAAGGCCATCGCAAATGCATCGGCAGACCCACCCATGCTGATGCTTAAGGGGGCCTGTGGCACGGCGGATTGCCCGGGGGCAAGATGTTGATGTTTGCGTACAACGGCTATTGATTGGCAAGTAACTGGCTTGAGGCCATCAAGGAGTTGGCTTCATTTTTATGCTTTTCCTCTGGTTGGATCGGTCTTTGTTCTCGGCCTGATCCTATCGATTCAGCTTACTTTCGGTTGAATTGATAGGATCAAGCCTTACCCGAGGTTGTGGATGTTGCCTGCCCCTGGCTCAGATGGTCTCGGCTGGCGTCCTGTGCTGTCCGCATTCGTGTCTCCTTGGCCAGCAGGGATCATCCGCCAGTTCAAGGCTTCTCTGGCGGCGGGATTGCTGCTCGTGTTGCCGATCCTGCTCTTCGTTCATCGCTACATCGACGACTATGGCCGCTCGATGGATGGTGAGTTCCGCTGGGCCGAGGTGGGGCGTCCCCTGGCCGATGGCCTGTTTGCCCTGGTGAACCTAGGTGCTCCGGCTGTGGCTGTGGCGCCCCTGCACCAGCTTCTGGCTGTTGGGGTGCTGGCCCTGGTGGCTGTGGCGGCCGCGCGCGCCTACGGGCTGCGCTCACCGTTCTTGAGCGCCCTGGCCACCCTGCCGCTGCTGGGCCAGCCCTATGCACTCGAAAATCTGTCCTACGGGTTCGACTGTCTGGCGATGGCCCTGGCCCTGGGACTGGCCGTCGTGGCATCCGTGACGCTGCACCGGGTGGTGTCGTGGAAGGGCCTGCTGGTGAGCTCGGTTCTCTTGCTGGCCTCCCTCTGCCTCTACCAGCCAGCCACCAGCGGCTTTCTGCCCTTTGCTCTGATGTTGGTGGTGGGGGAAGCCCTGGGCCTGGCGGCGCCGGTGCCGGCCCCGCCTTCCCTCTGGCGCAGGCTGGGGCGGGTGTGGGCCAGTTATGGCCTCGCCCTGGCCAGCTACCTGATGCTTATCCGGCTGGTCGTGCAGGAGCGCACGTCGTATGCCACCCAACAGGGCCGGTCGCTCCCCCTCGATGGGGCCCTGCCCACCCAGCTCCTGGGCCATGCCCTCGAGTTTTGGCACATCATCTACGCTGACTGGAGCCGTTGGCCCATCAGCGTTCCCTGGCTGCTGCTGCTGCTGGCCTATGCCGTCGTTGTCTGGATCGCTGTCGGGCGTTGGCCGATGGGCCGTGGCGGTCAACCGGTGAGGTTGGCCTGCTCAGTTCTGGTGCTGGGGGCCGTGGCGCTGATCGCCCTGGTCTCCCCCGGTGCCCTGTTGGGCCTGGAGGATCCCCTGGCCCGGGCACCGCGCCTGCTGCTGTTTCTCGGCCCGCTGCTCTCGGCTATTGCCCTGCAGATCGTGGCGGGGACGACCCAGCTCGGCTGGAGGGTGATCCCCCGGGCTGCGTTGGTGGCCCTGGCCTGGTTGCTGGTGGTGGTGGCCTATGCCTATGGCCATGCCACCTCGGCCCAGGCGATCTACGAGCAGGGGAGAATCTCGCGGCTGATCGATGGGATCACCCGGCTGCAGGTGCGGCTGCCGGAAGCCAGGCTCACGGCGATCCGCTTCGAAGGTGGGATGCCGCAATCCCCGGTGCTGCACAACAGCCAGACCAAGTTCCCGCTGCTGGACCGCCTGGTACCCAGGCTGATCAACGACGATTGGATCTGGGGACGCAAGCAGCTCCAGTTCCATGGCCTGACGCTTGAGCGCAGCCAGCTTGAACCTGGGGCCTTTCGAGATGGGCCCTGCGTTCCTTCGGAGACCACAGCCTGCAGTGCCGAGTACAGCCTGCAGGTGCGGGACGGAACCTTGCTGGTGCGCATGCTTTAAGGCCTTGAGGAACGCACTGTCCGATCCGCTGACCCTGCGCCTGGCCCTGCTGGCTTGGTGGGAAACCCATGGCCGCCACGGACTGCCCTGGAAGCTGAAGCCGGATGGTGGGCGCCCCGCCGATGGCGAGCCCCTGGATCCCTTGGGGATCTGGGTGGCTGAAGTGATGTTGCAACAGACCCAGCTGCCGGTGGTGCTGCCTTATTGGCATCGCTGGATGGCGGCATGGCCCCAGCTGGAAGCTCTGGCGGCGGCGGATCAGGCCGAGGTGCTGTTGTTGTGGCAGGGATTGGGGTATTACTCCCGCGCCCGGCGTCTGCACCAGGCTGCGCGCCACTTGCTGACCATCGCGCCCCCCGGTCAGGATCCTTGGCCCCGCACGCTGGAGGGTTGGTTGGCCCTACCCGGCCTGGGACGCACCACCGCCGGCAGCATCCTTTCGTCGGCCTTTGATCAACCCTGCGCGATTCTGGATGGCAATGTCAAGCGGGTGCTTGCCAGGCTCACGGCCCATCCTGTGGCCCCTGATCGTGCGGCCCCAACCTTCTGGCGATTCAGTGAAATCCTGCTGGATCCGGCCCGACCCCGTGCCTTTAATCAGGCCTTGATGGACCTGGGATCCGGTGTTTGCACCCCCCGATCCCCTGCCTGTGGCGTCTGCCCCTGGAGCGGCGCTTGCGCTGCCTACGCTGCTGGCAACCCTGCCCGATATCCCGTGAAGGTTGCCTCAACGGCTCCCCCGTTTCAGGTGATCGGCGTTGGCCTGGTTTTTGATGGGGCTGGCCGTGTACTGATTGATCAGCGGCTTGAGGAGGGTCTGCTAGGCGGGATGTGGGAGTTTCCTGGTGGCAAGCAGGAACCGGGTGAAGCGATTGCGGACACCATTGCCCGCGAGTTACGGGAGGAGCTGGCGATTGAGGTGGCCGTGGAGGAGGAACTGATTCGTCTGGATCATGCCTACAGCCATAAGCGTTTGCGCTTCATCGTTCACCTCTGCCGCCACCTGGCGGGAGAGCCCCAGGCGTTGGCCTCCCAGCAGGTCCGCTGGGTGGAACCCAAGGATTTGGGGGCCTTCCCGTTTCCCGCCGCTAATGCCCGCATCATTGCCGCGCTGCACGGGCACCTTGTCAAGGCTGCAATCGGTTAGCAGGCAATGCAGTGTGTTCTGGCTACGCTCATGCTGAGATCCCCCTTTTTCATGCCCACTTTCGCCGTCGCTGACGCCACGACCGCAGCGGCCATGCTTGCCCCTGGAACCCAGCTGATGGCTCTGTTTCTTTTGAACCTGATTTGCGCTGGGTTGGCGTTCGCGGTGGTTGAGTCCAAGGGGCATCGCAGCTGGATCTGGTTGCTGGTGGCCTTCCTGCTGGGTCCCCTCGGTCTGCTCGCTGCCGTTGGTCTCTCCGATCGCAAGACCCATCGTTTGCTGGCCAACATTGCCCGCGCCAGTGACCAGATCGAGGGAGAACTCGAGCGTTTTTAAGGGAATCTCAATGACACCTGTCTCCGCCACCTGTCTCCGCATGTTGCAGGGCAAGGTCAGATTGAAGAGATTGATTCCATGGCCATACGACCCGCCATCGGATCGCTGGGATCCGCATAGGTCAGGCTGATCGTCCAAGCAGGGCTCGGCTGCTCACCCAGCCTCTCGGGCCACTCCACCACCATGACGGCTCCGAGGAACAGCGCTTCCTCCATTTCCTGGGCGAACAGCTCATCGGCGGCGGCTGGGTCGTCGATCCGGTAGAGGTCGAGGTGCACCAGGGCCGTTGCGGTGCCGTTGGCCCGCTTCCCCGTGTAGTGATGGGCCAGGGCAAAGCTGGGGCTGGTCACGGTTTCGTGGATGCCCAGCCCCACCGCCAACCCCTGGACCAGGGAGGTCTTGCCCGCGCCAAGTTCGCCAAAGAGCAACAGCACGGCCCCTGCAGGAAGCCGCTGGGCCAGTTCTGCTCCCAGGGCCCAGGTGGCCGCCAGGTCCGGGAGCTGCCGGTTGGGGACCCTTGATGTGCGGTCGGCGTCCGTTGGGACACGGAAGCCAGCTGCTGAGTTCGGGTGGATCATCGGCAAGGTCCCTGTTGCCCTTGACATACCAGTAAGGGGCGTCTTCGGTTCGATCCGTAACCAGACGTTGCGTTTCCTGTAGATTGGACGTCAAGCGAGCCCGAAGCCTCGGCGTCTCTGCAGATATTTCCAGTTCTCGTCCTCCCTCAGGGAGGGAATTCCCATGGTGGCTACCCCGTCCAGTCCAGCTGCTGCATTCGCCAGCGCCAACAAGACCAGCTCTTACGTGATTGCCGACATCGGCCAAGCCGACTTCGGCCGTAAGGAGCTGAACATCGCCGAAACCGAGATGCCAGGCCTGATGGCCCTGCGCAACAAATTCGACGCCGAGAAGCCCCTCAAGGGCGCCCGCATCGCGGGTTCCCTGCACATGACGATCCAGACCGCCGTCCTGATCGAAACCCTGGTGGCCCTCGGTGCCGAAGTGCGCTGGGCGTCATGCAACATCTTCTCCACCCAGGACCACGCTGCGGCTGCCATCGCCGCCGCCGGCATCCCCGTCTTCGCCTACAAGGGCGAAACCCTTGATGAATACTGGGCCTTCACCCACCGCATCCTGGAGTGGGGCGATGGCGGCACGCCCAACATGATCCTTGACGACGGCGGTGATGCCACCGGCCTCGTCATTCTTGGCACCAAGGCCGAGAAGGATCTCTCGGTGCTCGACAACCCCGGTAGTGAAGAAGAGATCGCCCTGTTCAAGTCGATCCGCGCCAAGCTGGCCGTGGAGCCCGGCTTCTACTCCCGCATCCATGCCAACATCCAGGGCGTGACCGAGGAAACCACCACCGGCGTGGCCCGTCTCTACCAGCTCCAGAAGAGCGGCGAACTGCCCTTCCCGGCGATCAACGTCAACGATTCCGTCACCAAGAGCAAGTTCGACAACCTCTATGGTTGCCGCGAATCGCTGGTGGACAGCATCAAGCGCGCCACCGATGTAATGGTGGCGGGTAAGCAGGCTTTGGTGCTCGGTTACGGCGACGTCGGCAAGGGTTCGGCCCAGTCCCTGCGCGGCCTCGGCGCCACCGTGATGGTTGCCGAGATCGACCCGATCTGCGCCCTGCAGGCGGCCATGGAGGGCTACCGCGTTGTGCGCCTGGAGGATGTGGTCAAGGATGTGGACATCTTTGTGACCGCCACCGGCAACTTCCAGGTGATCCGCCATGAGCACCTGATCCAGATGAAGGACCAGGCGATCGTTTGCAACATCGGTCACTTCGACAACGAAATCGATGTGGCTTCCCTGAAGCAGTACGCCTGGGACAACATCAAACCCCAGGTGGATCACGTCATCCTGCCCAGTGGCAACCGCCTGCTGCTGCTGGCCGAGGGCCGACTGGTGAACCTGGGCTGTGGTACCGGCCACCCCAGCTTCGTGATGAGCAATTCCTTCACCAACCAGGTGCTGGCCCAGATCGAACTGTTCACCAAGGGTGCGCAGTACGACAAGCAGGTCTACGTGCTGCCCAAGCACCTCGATGAGATGGTGGCCCGCCTCCACCTCGAGAAGATCGGCGCCAAGCTCACCGAGCTCAGCGCCCAGCAAGCCGACTACATCAACGTCCCCGTGGAAGGGCCCTACAAACTGGACCATTACAGGTACTGATTTTTAACTAATTAATTCATAAAACTGCCCCTAGGGGCAGTTTTTTTATTGCTTTTAGTAGTGACTGGAAAATAATTTATCAGCCTAGGTGACGTTCACCCACCAACCGGTTTAGGGTCAAGCAAAGTCCTTGTCCGGCCAAACTGGGCCGCGGGGACTCGACCATGAAACGCACCAGGGCAAGAGGGGAAACCCCCGGAAAGTCTGACAAACAAGACTGGACGTAAATCATGTAAACTGACTTTCTAAATTCACAAACCGGGCGATGCAGGCAGATGAGTTACAGAGACTGGCCGAAGTCGAAGATTCAATGTGGTATTTTAAGGCTCTCAATCAGCGCATGTTGCTGCCATTGGCGGAGCTAGCCAAGCGAGAAGTCAATATTCTTGATGCTGGCTGTGGCACAGGTGGCTTGATTAAGGCCCTGCAAGCATATGAACCACAATGGAAGATTTCTGGATTCGACTATTCCCCTGTAGCTTGCGCCTTCGCTCGGGGCAAAACGTCCGTGCCGATCAAAGAAGGCTCCATAGAAAAAATACCATTTCACGACGGGCAGTTTGATGCGGTTGTCTGTGCGGATGTAATTAGTCAGATCGATGATGGATCAATCGCATTGCGCGAATTTGCTCGAGTTCTTAAGCCTGGTGGAATTTTAGTCCTTAATGTAGCTGCATATCAGTGGATGTGGTCTTACCACGATGATATAAATGACAGTAGGCATCGCTTCCGCCGCAGTGAACTCGCAGCCCTGCTCATAAAAGCTGGCTTCAAGGTGACCTTAAGTAGTTACTCTAATATGTTTATTTTTCCCCTGATTATTGCCCAGCGCAAGATTTTTGTACCCATAAGTCCCACTAGTGATGTCAAGCCCTTCCACCCATTGATAGATACCTTTTGTGGATCAATGGCATCATTGGAATACATGGCACTGCGATGCCGAATCACATTGCCTGTGGGTAATTCTGTTTTCATAGCTGCCCGCCGACTTGGCTAGGGTGAATTGAGTCTAGATAATTCCAATGGTTCTTCCAACACCCAGCAGGGCCGCTCTTCGGAGAGGCCTTTTTTATGGATTTTGAGCCAATCCAGTTGCCCGGCCCCCCCCCCACGCGGAAACAGCTTGTAAAGCTTGTTGCTGACGCTGCTTGATGAGGGGGGGGATATAACGCTTACTGGTTGCCAAGAATGCGCAAGTTCGGGCCGATCTAATATATGAGTCCGATTATTGCAGTAGGTTGCTTAGGTGCTTTTTTAATTATGAGTTCTGTGGGTTTTCGCCGTCTTCTGAATGTCTTGTTTCATCCCCTTCCAGCCGCTATCTTCGCCTTGTGCCTGGGCCTGCTACTCTTTGACGCTTTTCCAATAGATTCGTTAAGTTACCATATTCCTTTTGCCTCTCGATTTCTACAGCTTCCTGGTTTTCCTGATTTCACCAACTATTTCGAAGACCGTTATCAGGGCTTCCCAGTTCTCTGGCGACTTTTCCTTGGGCCTGGATTAATTTTTAACCATCAGCGTCTTTTTGTCCTGCCTAATCTTGCAGCCCTAAGCCTGTTGATTTATTGCAGCCGAAGAATACTGTTTATTTCAGCGCCGCTGATTTTCTGTTGTTGCGTCGCCTTTCCGGTCGCAATTTTTGGCTTCCGTTCCTCATTGCAGGACTTTTTTGTCAATGTTATGGTGTTGGTTGCATTAATCAGTTTACTCCAGACCTTGCCGGCAATAAAGGTAACTGGCGAAACTCCCCGCTGGTTAAATTGGTGGGACTTAGTTGGTCTCACTTGCCTCGCATTGGCTGCAAATATAAAGTTTCAAGGCCTTTTTATGGCAATTTTGGTGATATCAGCAGCAACTTTTTTTCGCTTGCATGATGCAAGCAAAACCTGCAAACGGCTTCGGCGTCCCGCTCGGTTAAAACTGATATTAATGTCGATTCTTTTGATTTTGATCCTAGCTCAGCCAATTCATAATCTCTTGAAGTTTGGTAACCCGATGTACCCAATCAAATTCCTCGGGCTACCTGCGCCTGAGGCACGCATGTTTTCACCAATTCAATATATTCCTAAAGTTCCATTTGTGGCCAATGCCGCTTCATACCTGTCTTCTGTTTTGGAGATAGACCCCATTATTCGTTCTAAAGCCGGTTTCTCATTCAAGCGAAGTTGGCATAACCATAATTCTCCCAAGGATGGCTACAAGCCTAATGCAGCTGACTATCCTTATGTTGTCACGGGTGGCTCTAATGGTTTGCTGTTTTTCTCTTTATTCACTGGCGCTTTTCTATCTGTGTATCAATTACGAGGTAATGTTTCCGTGACACCGGTATTGATTTTGAGGCGCAGAATGTTGTTAACTAGCCTTGGCTTTATGTGGCTGCCCCAATCCATGGAATTGCGCTATTATATGTCAGCACTTTTTGTGCCGGCATTGGTTGCTGTAAGTGGTGATAAAACTCAGTTGAGACAATTTATGCGTTGGATTGTTGTTGCTGGTGTATGGTTTGTACTCATGACATCTTTTATGCTTCCAGTCTACTTTTGGGCCCGAACAGGTCAATGGATTCGTTCCGATGGTTTATTATCTCCAGATATTTATCGTAATTTTCCCTCGAGCCAATCATGTCTGCAAAAGTATAAGACTTGGGACGGGCTGATATCGAATAATTTTGGGGGTAAACCATCTGAGGTCCAAGCCTCTATGGGTTGTTACTTTCGACTTGCCAATCCTTGAGGCATTAATTTTTTCTATTGCAACAGATCTAATTGTGATGTATCTGGATGGTTCGTCTTCAGTTTTTGGTGGCGCAGAAACTTAGGGGTTTTCTGGAACTTCCTGATGTGATATTTATTGAGGGTGCATTATTAACATTCAAAGGGAATACGTGCAGCTCTTTTGCGCAGTTTTCATTGGTATGCGCAGAGAGTAGCTCTTTGTACGCGTGCATGATGTTTGTACTTAAAAGCCAGCTAAAATTGGATATTAAGACCTAAAGAAGCTTTAATCATGGGAAAGTCGCCTATTCTTAGCTTTGTCATACCATGCTTAAATGAATCTAATACCCTTGGCATTGTCATAGATGAATGTAAACTTGGGGGGCAACATATTAATGGTGATTTTGAAATCATCGTGGCTGATAACGGTAGTACTGACGGCTCAAGGGAGATTGCTATTGCTCATGGTGCGCGGGTTTTAGAGGTGCCTGTTCGTGGTTATGGTGCAGCTCTTGCTGCTGGTATAGATGCCGCCAAGGGCCGGTACGTGCTGATGGGAGATGCTGACTCAACCTATGAATTCTCCCAGGCAGCTGATTTTGTTGCGAAGTTGCAGCAAGGTTATGACCTGGTGATGGGCAATCGTTTTCAGGGGGTGATCGCTAAGGGCGCAATGCCCGCCCTGCATCGCTATCTTGGCAATCCAATTCTTAGCTTTCTTGGTCGATTGTTCTTTGGTATTAAAGTTGGTGATTTTCACTGTGGGTTACGCGGTTTTGAACGAAATGCGATACAGAATTTAAATCTACGCTGTAGGGGAATGGAATTCGCTTCCGAAATGGTGATCAAGTCAAGCTTAATGGAGCTAAATATCGCTGAAATACCCACTAATTTGCGTCCTAATCCACCCGGTCGGACTCCCCATCTCAAGACATGGAGGGATGGATGGAGGCACTTAAAATACATGCTTTCATTCTCTCCAAAATATAGTCTTTTGCCAATCGCATCGATATCGCTTATTTTGGCAGTGGGCTTCATTGTATCCTTTGCATTGCAACTAAGGCCACTTACGGGGCCAAATACTTTGGTTTTTTCGGCTTGTTTGATTGTTGCAGCATTGGGCATTGTTTCTGATTATATACTTACCCGTGAAATGATTTATGCGAGTTTTTACTCTCGAAAGTCTAAGGTGTCATTTTGGTTGGATCGTGCACTCGGCCTCAATAAAGGTACAGATCGCCTTTTCAAGGTCTCAGCGACTTTTTCAATAGCATCGGTAACCTCTTTCTGTTGGCTTTTTGTTTTTGCTTCACGAGGTTCTCTAGGTTTACCTTATGCATCTCTAATTGGTCTGCTTGCCTGTACGTTGATGTTGGGTTCAATACTAGTTTATTTGACAGCAACAAAAATTTCGTCCTACCGTTCTCTGCATTCCCGGGATTCAAGAAAATACAGTAATGATTTGGATCCTAGGCTTTCTACCCGTTTGAACGAGAGTTCCCATTCATCTAATCTAGGGCTTTCGGATAATCTTACTCCTATGCAGCAAGAGTTGGAATTTCAACCCCGGGTAAGTTCAGCGGCTTTGGCGCGAAGAAGACTTACTGCACCTAATCCTAGGAAGCCAACGCCTGGTCCAGGCCGCCGAAAAAATATTGCGCCTCCGCTGAGCTGAGATTTTTAATTTGGTATCGATCTGGACTGCCAATGGGGGACTGATCGAATGGACCGTCAATTCATGACACAGATGTTGTCAAGTTGTAGGTATTTTTGAAACAGTATACTTATTTCCACAAGTGGAATCATTCACCCCACAATCAAAGCTTGACCAGGATCTTCCAAGGATCTGGGCCTCGGACAGTACCCCCACGGGATGGCTGGGTGGTATCGATTCGGCGATATGTTCAAGCTGTTGACATGGGTTTTGCCTTCTATTTTTGCTGAAGTTTTTATCTTTTTCTTTCCGAAGCGATTGGCAAAGATAATTCTCTGATGTGGATTATTTGGGATAGTCAATCTTCACCTGTTTGATATATAATAGACAAGGTTGCTTTTGAGCCCCAGTAGGTAATGGTGGTTTTTTTCTCCGGCAAGGTTGCATTGACGCAGCATGGCATCGATATCGCTCTCGCTGAGTAAGTTTAAATTTTTTTCGGCCGCGAAGAATTCCCTGCCGGTAAGGGTTAGGAAATGTCTAAAGAATCTGACTGGGAGCCAGTGAAGAAATGGTGTTAAAGTATGAAATTCAATGGGGAAAAAGCGATTTGGTGTTGTGATAACGGCAATTTTGCTGACACGAGCCAATTCTTGGAGCAGTTTGCACTGTTCTTGTCTTGATCCCACATGCTCTATCACTGCCGAGCAAAATGCAAGATCAAAACTATTGTCTTCGAAGGGGATCTTGCGGACATCGGCAAGAATAAATTTTATACCTGGATACTGTTTTTCCAAAAAGCTTGCATCTTCAAGGCCAATGGCAATCAAGGATTGGGGGTAGGGGTAAAGCCGCTCAAAGAAATTCGAATCGGCTGTTCGGTCTGAGGTCACACCGGCATCTAGAACGCGCCATTCAGGATTGGGTCGTAGTTTTTTTATTAGGTTTGAGTAGATCTCACTCCGTACTTTCCAGGCTAGTTTTGGACCAAAGCCCGCCAAGCGAGGCGCTATATATTGGGATTGGGGTTTCATGCTAGAGAACGGGAAAGAAGGCTGACCCCGGCAACGACCAAGAGAAGACCCATTGTCTTATCGAGACTGGGCTGTTCATGAAAAAAGGTTATGCCTAGGCAGGTCGTCAGGACTATGGAGATCGCGATGACCAGTGGATAGGCTAGGGATAGGGGAAATCGGCCCAGCAGCCCCACCCAGACAATGGTGGACAAGGCATAAAGGAGACAGGCTGTCAAAAAAACCGGAGTCCTGAAAAGCTGGCTTGCGAAGGAGAGGGGTTCCTGGCTGAAGCCTCTTGACTGTTGGGCAGCTATTTTGAACAGGACCTGGCCTACGGCCAGCATGGCTGCGTAAAAACCAAGGCTTAGCAGGGAAATTGAACGCATGGCTAAAATTTATTTGTCCAACGAGTTGATTTCGTTGAATTGGCATGATATGCGCCTGGTTTCTGGTTTCGTGCCAACATGACAATGCTTGATTTTTGTTGATGTTGCTAGCACTCAATTCCCTGGTTGAGCAATGGGTCGGTCAGTGGGGGTATCTCGGCATTTTCGCCGCGATGGTCCTGGAGAACGTCATTCCACCCATCCCGTCGGAAGTGATCATGCCTTTGGCTGGTTTCTATGTGGGCCAGGGCAAGCTCAATTTTCTGCTGGCGGTGGCCGCCGGGCTCCTGGGCACCGTGGTGGGCGCCCTGCCCTGGTACGGCGTTGGTCGCCTGGTCAATGAAGAGCGCCTCAAGCACTGGGTCGAACGCCACGGTCGTTGGGTGGGCGTGTCAGTCAAGGAACTCGATCAATCCCGCCATTGGTTTCAACGCCATGGAGCGGCAGTGGTTTTCTGGGGACGACTGATTCCCGCCATCCGCACCCTGATTTCCGTGCCGGCGGGTGTGGAGTTGATGCCTTTTGGACCCTTCCTGTTCTGGACGACCGCCGGCAGTTTGGTCTGGAACTTGGTGCTGACTGCGGCGGGTTGGGCTCTGGGTAAGAACTGGACGCAGGTCCTGGGGTTCGTCAAGCCGATTGAGGGAATTGTCAATAAGGTCTTGGCCGCCTTGGTCTTGGGCTTGGTGATCTGGCTGGGACTGCGCATCTACAGGAGCGCCCAGGAGCGTCGCTAAAGCTTGGTTGGCCAACACCCGCTAATGGGGGTGGCTCCCAGGCAAACGGGCGCCCTCGCCGCGTTTGCCTGGGAGCCAGGGCTTCAGAACGGCACTTCCTCCTCACTGGGTTCCCCGCCGCCGTAGTTCCCTCCCCCTGCAAACCCTCCGCCGTCGCCATCGCGCTTGCTGCCCAACAACTCAAGCCGATCCACCCGGATCACGGGTTTGGTGCGCTCCTCACCACTGGTGCGGTCGGTCCAGCGGTCGAGCTTGAAGGAGCCGATGATGCCCAGTAACGAGCCTTTGCGTACATAGTCGGCCGCAACCTGGGCCTGTTTGCCCCAGATTTCGAGGTTGAACCAGTCGGGCTCATCGTCCCGGCTGCGGCGGTTCACCGCCAGGGTGAGATTGGCGACCATGCTACCGGACTCGAAGTAACGGACTTCGGGGTCGCGGCCGGCCCGGCCGACGAGGGTGATGGAATTGACGCCCATGGCATCGCTCCTTGGATAAGTGGGTCAATGATGCGGCACCCCGGTCGGCGTGGACCAAGCCAGGGTTCCGATCCATGAGTGCCACCCACCGTCCCACTCTCCGACCGCCCTGGGCCCCTTAACAGGCAGCCAGGGGGTCCGACCTTGCCGCCAAGGGTCTCGTCAGGCCTGGCGCCTATGATCCGCCTCCTGCCAGGCCGAACCTTGTGTTTTTTCGTCGCTTCCAGTTTTCCCGCGACATCGGCATTGATCTTGGGACCGCCAACACCCTGATGTACGTGTCCGGCAAGGGCATCGTTCTGCAGGAGCCGTCAGTGGTGGCCATTGATCTGGAGCGCAATGTGCCCTTGGCGGTGGGTGATGAGGCCAAGTTGATGCTGGGTCGCACCCCCGGCAACATCCGGGCCGTTCGGCCGCTGCGCGATGGGGTCATCGCCGACTTCGATGCGGCTGAGCAGATGATCAAGACCTTCATTCAGAAGGGTAACGAGGGTCGGGGGGTGGTGGCTCCAAGGCTCGTGATTGGCATCCCCAGCGGCGTCACCGGTGTGGAACGGCGGGCTGTGCGGGAGGCCGGCCTGGCCGGTGCCCGTCAGGTACATCTGATCGATGAGCCCGTGGCCGCCGCCATTGGTGCCGGCCTGCCGGTGACCGAGCCCGTCGGCACCATGATGGTGGACATCGGTGGCGGCACCACCGAAGTGGCTGTTCTCAGCCTGGGAGGCACCGTGCTCAGTGAATCGGTGCGGGTGGCCGGCGACGAGCTGAGCGAGGCGATCGGGGTCTACCTCAAGAAGGTGCACAACCTTGTGGTGGGCGAACGTACCGCCGAGGACATCAAAATCCGCATCGGTTCGGCCTTCCCCGACGACGCCCATGACGAAACCTCCATGGACGTGCGCGGTCTCCATCTCTTGTCGGGCCTGCCCCGCACCATCAATGTGCGTGCCGGGGACATTCGCGAGGCCATGGCCGAACCGCTCAACGTGATCGTCGAGGCCGTCAAGCGCACCCTGGAGCGCACCCCCCCCGAACTCGCCGCCGACATCGTCGATCGGGGAATCATGTTGGCCGGCGGTGGCGCCATGGTGCGCGGCATCTGTGACCTCATCAGTCACGAGACCGGCATCCTCACCCACGTGGCGGAGGATCCGTTGCTGTGCGTCGTCAACGGCTGCGGCATGGTTCTGGAGGATTACAAGCGACTGGAGCGGGTGCTTGACACCCCTGACTTCGCTCGTCCCGCCAGCTGAATTCCATGCCGGCCTCTCGCTGGCTGCGCCCTGGAGCCGCCCGGTCCCTGTTCCAGGTCTGGCCCCTGCTGATCGGGTTGGGCCTGCTGGCGTTGGTCCGTCTGTCCAAGGGGGCTTTTCTGCTGGACGCCTACGCCCAGCTGAGTCGGCCCTTCTGGCCCGGCACCGCCCAGGGGGAGTGGCTGCGTTCGGCTAGGCGCATGGAAGACCAGGTGCGGCTGGCCCAGCTTGAAACCGAAAATCAACGCCTGCGAGGACTGCTGCAACTGCAGACCCTCAACCCCACCCGCCTTTCCGCCCCGGTCATCTCGAGGGTGCCAGGGGGCTGGTGGCAGCAGTTGCTTTTGGGCAAGGGTTCCCTGGAGGGGGTGAAGGTGGGACAGGCGGTGCTTGCCCCAGGTGGATTGATCGGCCTGGTCAGCGCTGTCACCCCAACAACGGCCACCGTGACCCTGCTCACCGACCCCACCAGCCGGGTCGGGGTCTGGGTGGCGCGCAATCGTCACCATGCCCTGCTCAGCGGCCTGGGCACCAGCCGCCCAGTGGTGCGTTTTCTGGAGAAGGATCCCCAGGTCCAACCGGGGGATGTGGTTCTCACCTCCCCGGCGAGCACCCTGGTGCCCCCCAACCTGCCTGTGGGGGTGCTGCAGTCGATTGATGAACGCGCTGATCCGGCCCCTGAGGCCGTGGTTCAGTTGATCGCGCCGGTGGATGCTGTCGATTGGGTCCAGGTTCTGGTGCCCCGATGACCCTCTCGACACGCCAACCCTGGCTGTTGCTCTCGATGCTGGTGGTGCCCCTTCTCACCTTGGCGTCACCAGCCTGGTTTAGGATTGCCGGTGTGCCACCGTCCTGGGCCCCTCTGTGGCTCCTGCCCTGGGCCCTCGTCGATGGCCAGCGGTCCGGAATCTTGGCTGGGGTCTGCCTGGGTCTCCTGCTCGATTCGTTGCATCCGGGACCCGTCAGCGCCATTCCGGCCCTGCTGCTTCTGGGCTGGTGGTGGGGAAGGCTGGGATACCAGGGTCCGCCGATCGAACGCAGTTTCAACCTCGCCCTGCTGGCGATGATCGGCACCCTGGGCCTCGACCTCAGTCTGATGTTGCAGTGGGCCTGGCGCAGCTGGTTTGGCCTCAGGGGGCTCCAGGAGACACCTGCGGCCCGCCTGGCCCTGCCGGGATGGCATGGGTCCGACCTCGCCATGGCAGGGGTTCAGGTCCTGCTCAGCCAGCTGCTGCTGGCCGCTGTGTTGGCACCCGTGGTTTGTTCGTTGCTGCTGCTGTTGTTTCGTCGTCTGCAGACGGCGAGTGGGCGTGGCTGAGCTTCGCCGCCCTGGGCGTTTGGGGTGGTGGCGCAGGGCTGGCTTGGCTGGGCTCCCCCTTGTGTTGGTGGCGTTGTTGGCCTCCTGCGCCAGGGCGCCGACAGCTCCGGCCCCGGCTGCGGGGGGGACGGCGAGGCGCCAGATCAGTGTCTGGACCCTGGATTTAGCGCCCCGCTTCAACGGCTTCCTAAGCCAGACCATCAGGGAGTGGGAAGGTTCCCATGCGTCGACCCGGGTTCGTTGGACCGACGTGCCCTGGAGCTCGGTGGAACGCAAGCTGCTGGCGGCCGTCTTTGCCCGCACGGCGCCGGATTTGGTGAATCTCAATCCCCTGTTCGGTGCCAATCTGGCCAGCAAAGGGGGGTTGCGGGACCTGGGGCCCCTCCTGCCCGCTGGCGCCGCCGACGCCTATCTGCCCAGGATCTGGACGGCGGCCCGCCAGGACGGGGCCCAGATCGCCGTGCCGTGGTATCTCACCGTGCGGCTCACTTTCGCTAACGGCACCCTGCTCCGTAAGGCGGGGCTGGTGGCCCCACCGCGACGCTGGGAGGACGTGCCCGCCTATGCCGAGGCCGTGCGCCGTCGCACCGGCCGTTATGCCTTGTTTGTCACCGTGGTGCCCGATGACTCCGCCGAATTGATGGAGTCCATGGTCCAGATGGGAGTGCAGCTTCTGGATGACCGGCATCGCGCTGCTTTTCTGACCCCGGCTGGACGCCGCGCCTTCGTCTTCTGGACCGATCTTTATCGCCGTGGCCTGTTGCCGAGGGAGGTGTTGAGCCAGGGTTACCGTCGCGCCATCGAGCTTTATCAGTCCGGTGACCTGGCCCAGGTGGCAAGTGGTCCCGATTTTCTCAGCAACCTGCAGACGAATGCCCCTGGCATTGCCGCCGTCACGGCGCCCTATCCGGCGCTGGTGGGGCCTGACGGACGGGCCAATGTGGCGATGATGACCCTTGGGGTTCCCCGCCGTAGTCCGATGGCCACCGAAGCCCTCGACTTCGCCCTGTTTCTCACCGATGCCGAGCATCAGCTGGCTTTCGCCGAAGAGGCGAGGGTGCTTCCCTCGTCCAGGTTGGCGCTGCAGCGCCTCCAGCAGCGTTTAGCCGCCGAGCACCCCAACGGCAACCGCGAAGCGCTGGTGCATCGGGCCCGCCTGCTTGCCACCACAACCCTTGAGCAGGGCGAGGTTTTGGTGCCCCCAACCCCGGGGATCAAGCGGCTGCAGGCGATTCTCTACACCCAATTGCAACGGGCGATGTTGGCCCAGGTGTCGAGCGACGAGGCCCTGGCGGCAGCGGCAGCGGAATGGAACCAATACGCTGCGGCGCGCTGGCCCGAAGTCCCCGCGGCCAGAGGCCCAGGGTCGCGATAACAGAAAAAGGCATTTCCGCCTGTTTGGGAACAAAATCTTCGATTCCCCGAATCCCGTCTGCCCCAGTGGATCCGGGGGATGACCCAGGGGAGCGTCAGACGGTAAGGTTGCGATTCTTCATCCGGACGCTCCGGTGTGTCGCCCATGGCCGTGGAGGATTTTCCCCAGCAGTCACGGATATCGGACGGGTCTGACGACGAAGATTTCCAGTTGCCTCTCCAGGAGCGGCCTGCGGCTCCCACCCTGCTGGTGGTTGACGATGAACCGGCTGTACGTCGTGTCCTTGTGATGCGTTTGCAGCTGGCTGGCTACCGGGTGGTCTGCGCCGAGGACGGCGACGAAGCTCTGGCGGTCTTCCACCGGGAGCAGCCTGATCTGGTGGTCTTGGACGTCATGCTTCCCAAGCTGGACGGCTTTGCCGTCTGTCGCCGGTTGCGGGCCGAGTCCTGTGTGCCGATCATCTTCCTTTCCGCCCTGGACTCGATCTCGGAGCGGGTCGCCGGTCTCGACCTCGGTGCCGACGATTACCTGCCTAAACCTTTCAGCCCCAAGGAACTGGAGGCCCGCATTGCCACCATCCTCAGGCGCGTGGGCCAGGGTTCGGCCGCCAGCGAGCCCAGGGAGCAGACCCCTGGCACCGGTGTCATGCGCCTGGGGGATCTGGTGGTGGATACCAATCGCCGCCAAGTGACCCGCGATGGTCAGCGGATTGCGCTCACCTACACCGAGTTCAGTCTGCTCGAACTGCTTTTCCGTGAACCCGGGCGCGTGGTCCCCCGGGCCGAGATCCTTGAACAACTCTGGGGTTACCCGCCGCGCCGTGCCGCCGATCTGCGGGTCGTTGATGTGTACGTAGCCCGTCTGCGCGGCAAACTTGAGCCCGATCCGCGCAACCCCGAGCTGATCCTCACCGTGCGCGGCACCGGTTATGCCTCCCAGCGGATGGGCGAAGGCAGCCTGGCGGCTGTCGGCTGAGGCGGAAACCGTCCCCCATTCCCAAAACCCCCATGCTCACTGGCCCCGATCTGCTCGCCAAGGTCAAGGAACTCGGCTCTGTGTCCAAGGCGGATCTGGTGCGTGGCTGCGGGTACGGGAGCTTCAAAACGGATGGTTCGGAGCTCCTTGATTTCGACGCCTTCAAAAAAGCCCACCACCTGGCGATGCGGGCAACCAAAGGCAGTGGTGCCAGCCCTCCGGTTGAGGCGGAGACCCGCAGGGAGAAAGCCAGGAAGCTGGCGGCCCTGGGCCAGGGCCCCTATGCCCTCGGTTTTGAGCCCAGCCATCGCAACGCCAGCCTCCAGGCCCAATACGCCGATCTGGCCAACGGCCAGGAAGTGCCAGATGCGGTGGCGGTGGCGGGTCGGGTGATGACCCGTCGGGTCATGGGCAAGCTGGCTTTTTTCACCCTGGCCGACGAAAGCGGCAGCATCCAGCTGTATCTGGATCGGGCCACCCTGGAGGCGGCCCATCCCGACAACCCGGAGGTGTTCAGCCAGCTGACCTCGCTGGTGGATGCGGGCGATTGGATCGGCGTGCACGGCAATCTCAAGCGGACCGATCGCGGTGAACTGTCGGTCAAGGTGACCCGCTGGACCATGCTCAGCAAGGCCCTCCAGCCCCTTCCCGATAAGTGGCATGGTCTGGCGGATATCGAGAAGCGCTACCGCCAGCGCTACCTCGATCTGATTGTTTCGCCCCAGACCCGGGAAACCTTCCGGCGCCGGGCTGTGCTGGTAAGCACCATGAGGCGCTGGCTCGACGATCGGGGCTTCCTGGAGATCGAAACGCCCGTCTTGCAGACGGAGGCCGGCGGTGCCGATGCCCGTCCCTTCACCACCCACCACAACGCCCTCGATCTGCCCCTCACCCTGCGCATTGCCACCGAACTGCACCTCAAGCGGTTGGTGGTCGGGGGCTTTGAACGGGTCTACGAACTCGGGCGCATCTTTCGCAACGAGGGGATCAGCACCCGTCACAACCCCGAATTCACCTCGGTGGAGATTTACCAGGCCTACACCGACTACGAAGGCATGATGCGCCTGACGCAAGACCTCATTGCCGCCGTGGCCCAGGCGGTATGCGGCACCACCCGGCTGACTTACCAGGGCACGGAGGTTGATCTCACTCCCCCCTGGCGCCGGGCCACGATGCATGAGCTGGTGGAGCAGGCCACCGGGCTTGATTTCAGTGCGTTCTCCAGCCGCGACCAGGCGGCGGCGGCCATGGCCGAGGTGGCTCTGGAGGTGCCGGAGAGTGCGGATTCGGTCGGACGCCTGCTGGTGGAGGCTTTCGAGCAGAAGGTGGAAACCACCTTGGTCCAGCCCACCTTTGTGCTCGATTATCCGGTGGAGAACTCCCCCCTTGCCCGCCCCCACCGCAGCAAGCCTGGCCTAGTGGAGCGCTTTGAGTTGTTCATCGTCGGTCGCGAGACGGCCAATGCCTTCAGTGAACTCATTGATCCCATCGACCAGCGCCAGCGCCTTGAGCTGCAGCAGCTCCGTCGCCAGGCCGGTGATCCCGAGGCCCAGACCGTGGATGAGGATTTTCTTCAGGCCCTTGAGGTGGGCATGCCCCCCACCGGCGGTCTCGGCATTGGCATCGACCGCCTGGCGATGCTGCTCACCGACAGTCCTTCGATTCGGGATGTGATTGCGTTTCCCTTGCTGCGCCCGGAAACGGGGGGCTAATCCTGAGGGGATCTGTCGCTTTCGCTGCTTTGAGGCCCATCAGCGCAGGGAGGGGACCCACGCAGTGAGATAATGGGTCGTAAGCATGCTTTGTCTAACAGCCCATGAGTGGCGAGCGCGTCGGTTTCCGGTTTCAACACGCCGATGCGGTGGTGAAGCGCAACCCCCAGGGTCGATCCCGCCGGGGTTGGGTGATGGAGCCTGTTGAACAGACCACCAGTCGAGGCACCAAGATGCCCGCCTACCGCATTCGCTGGAGGGACAGCGAGCGGCCCGAAATTGTGCTCCAGCACATGCTGATTGCCGATCCCGATCCCACGCCACCGCCGGAAGGGGTCAGCCTGGTGCCTCCAGCTCCCAAAGTCTGATCCCATCTCCTGTCGTTGGGCTGTTCTGCTGTCGTAAGGCTGTAGATCGCCTCTGCAGGTCAGCTCCAGCCCCGTAGTTTGTAAACCACCAGCCCCATCAGTTCTCGCAGGTTGGTGGAGGTGTTGGACAGGGCTCCGGCGCTGGGGAGCACGTCATCCAGCAGGCTGGCGGCGGTTCCACGGCCGGCGCCGTCCTGGTTGATCACCTGGAAATCACAAGCCACCGGCACGATCTTGAGACCCGTCAGGTGGCGAAAGGTCGCCACCGAGCGGGGCAGGTGTCTGGCACTGGTTATTAGCAACACCGAGTGCCAGTTTCGGGCCGTGGCGATGGCTTGCAGGGCCCGGGCCTCCTCCGCCGTGTTGCGGGCTTGGGGGCTCATCAGAATGCGGTTGGGTTCTACCCCCAGCCAGCGGGCCAAGGTCGCCGCCGATTGGGCCTCCGGGGGGGCTGGATCCTGGCCCCGAAGGCTCACGACTCCTCCAGACACAAGCAGCCACGGGGCCTTGCCCTCCCGCATCAGTTGCACCCCCGTCAGTAGGCGATCACCGGCATCACTGACCTCGACCCCCCGCCGGGGCGGGAGGGGTGCCAGTACCCCGCCCCCAAGCACAAGCACCACATCGGCTTGGGGGAGAACGGGGGGCACCAGCGCCAGGGCCCTTTGCTCGATCTGCCGTTCCATCGACCGGCTCAACCAGGGCATCGATGCCACCCAAAGCAACAGCAGTGCCGCTGCGGACACCCAAGGACTCCAGCGCCGCTGACGACCCAGGAGGGCGGCCCCCTGCAGCAGCAGGGCCAGACTCAACGGATAAAAGAGAGTGGGCAGCAGTTTGGCGAGCAGGAAGTCCATGGCTTCCCGGTCAGCGCTGCATCTGGCGACGCAGCTCCTGGAGGTCCTGGTGGTTTTCGAAGTCGGCCCATTCGGACTCCAGGTCGGCCTGGGGGGTGGACTCCGGCTTGGCTTGGCCTGGGGCCGTGCCGTCGGTTGGGGCTGGTGGCCCCTGGCCAGGGCCTGGAGCCGACGGTGGTGGGGCCATGGTGCGCAATTCCACCTCGACCGCGCTGAAGCGCTGGCCCACTTCCGCCAGGGTCTCCCAGCGACAGCGCCCCTGCTCCATCAGTTCGTTGATGTGGGCCTCAGCCCGGTCGGCCAGGGCGTCGGCGCCGGCGCTTCGGGCCCGCTGCACCCGTTCTTGCCAGGATCGGATTTCACTGGCCAGCCGTAACAAGCCCTGGCGTTGTAATTCCGCCTCTTGTTTGAGATCAAGCCGCTGACGGCGCAGACCCTGCTGGCGTTCGCGGGCCTGTTGCTCCGCCAGGAGGGCCTCCTGTTGGGGATTGGACTTGAGAAAGGACTCAAGTTGCCGATCTAGGCGGGCTTCCAATTCATCAAGCCAATTGCTGCTGCCGCTCATGGGTGCTGGGTTGCGGGGGCGCTGGTGATTAGGGGCGCTTCGATTTCTTGCTGCAGGGGCGTGATGGCAGCCTCGCGGGAGCGCAGCAACAGCTGGGTGAGGCGGGCAATGGCGCCTTCGCCCAGGTCGTGCTCGGAGATGCGATCGAAGGCCTGGCGGTAGAGCTCCTCCAGCTCTTCGATCAGCCCCTCCCGCACCGAGCGCATCGCCTGGCGTTGTTCATCACGGCTCATGGCTGACTCCGCTGCAGAGTTCGATTGGCATGGTTGCACTGCTCGGTGTGTTCATGCATCTCACTGTGGGCCAATAGGTGGAGCGACAGCTCATCGGCAGCGTCGCTCCAGCGCCCCAGGGGACTCCACCCCGCCTCTGCCGCCAGGGCTAGGAAGGCTTCAGGGGTGTATTTAACGCTGTATTCGGTGATCAGGCGCTCGCCGGCGGCAAAGCTCCAGCGCCGGCCGGCCAGATCCACCACCTGATGCCGGCGGCTCACCAGGGCCATGGCGATGCGATTGGAGGCTGGCTCCCATTGGGCCTGGTAGCGGAAGGCGGCAGGGTCGAAGTTGCCAGCCAGCTCGCGGTTGAGCCGGCGCAGCAGGTTGAAGGCGAAGGCTGCCGAAACCCCGGCGGCATCGTCATAGGCCGCCTCGAGGCGGGCTGCCTCCCGGGGCTGGTCGATGCCGATCAGCAGCCTGCTGCCGTGGCCCAGGAGTTCGGCAAAGTGGGTTAACAACAATCGGGCCTGGGGCCGATCGAAGTTGCCCAGGGAGCTGCCGGGGTAGAAGCCGACCCGCGGCCGACCTTCCAGCAGGGGGTGGGGGGGCAGATGGTCGATGTTGGCGTAATCGCAGCAGATGCCCAGCACCGGTACATCCGGATGGCGCGCCTGCAGGGTCCGGCAAGCCGGCGCCAGGTGGTCGGCGCTGATGTCGAGGGCCACGTAGGCGGCCGGCCGCAGGGTCTCCAGCAGGGGCCCCACTTTGCGGAGATTGCCCGCACCAAATTCGACCAGAACCGGTTGTTTGTCGATGCCTTGGCCCAGGGCCTGGGCCATTTCCCCGGCCCGTTCTTCCAGCAGCTTGGTTTCGTTGCGTGTGAGGCTGTATTCGGGTTGTTCGCAGATGCGCTCGAACAGTTGCGAACCCTCAGCGTCATAAAGAAACCAGGCTGGTAGCTGACGGGGATGGCGAGATAGGCCTTCGATGACCAATCGTTCCATGTCCGCCACGGCGGGATGGAGATCAACCAACTCCGGCCCATCCTCTCTCGGGGTTCTGGCCGTGGGGTCCGCCACCGGGAGGATCATGGCTGGCTGCCTCCCTGGGCCAGTCGTACTCCAGAGGCCATCCAGCGGCTCGCAGGTGGGAAGAAGTTGCGGTAGGTGCGCCGCTCCGGTCCACAATGCCACTTCGGTGTCATGTAGCCACTGCCTCGCAGCACGAACTGGGAGCACATGAATTTCCCGTTGTATTCCCCCACCGCACCTGGGGCGGGTGTGAACCCCGGATAGGCACGGTACGGGCTGCCAGTCCATTGCCACAACACCCCAAAGGCCTGGCCCAGGTCGGGATCGAATCGCTCCCAGGCCACCTCCCATTCGGCCTCGCTGGGAAGGCGCTTGCCACACCAGCGGGCATAGGCATCGGCCTCGAACCAGCTGAGATGGCGCACGGGCGCCTCACCCTGGCGGGGCTGGCGCCCTGCCAGGGTGAACTCGTCTTGTTCTCGCCAGTAGCGGGGGCCCTGCCACTGGCGTGCCTGGCATACCGCCCACCCCTCGCTCATCCAGAGGTCGGGGCGTTGATAACCCCCGTCGGCCTGGAAGGCGGCGAATTCGGCGTTCGTCACCAGTTGATTGGCGATGGCGAAGGGCTCCAGCCAGACCCGGTGGCGAGGCGCTTCGTTATCAAAATGAAAGCCATCCAAATGGCTGCCATCCAAAGGAAAGCCATCCAAATGGAAGTCCCCTCCCCCTTGGCCGATCGCCACCAGGCCGCCGGGGTGCTCCAGCCAACCTGGGCGGTCGCTTGACCTGGACGTGTTCCAGGCGGCTCCAAAGTCGGCTTCAGGCCCTGCTCCTGCGGGAAGATAGGTGGGCTCGAAGGGGCTGCGGCTGAAGCCGTCCAGCAGGTCCATCAGCAGTAATTCCTGGTGCTGCTGCTCGTGCTGCAGGCCCAGTTCCACCAGCGCCTCCAGGGCCCCAGCCCCATCGGCCAGTCGCGGCGATGGGTTTTCCAGGAGTTGGGCCAGCCCGTCGTCGACCCGCCGGCGCCAGTCCAAAATTGCGCCCAGGCCTGGCCGGGTCAGCAGACCCCTCTGGGGGCGCGGATGGCGGGCGCCGGCGGCCTCGTAATAGGAATTGAACAGATAGCCCCAAAGGGGATCCAGGCCGGGCCACCCTTCAAGGTGGGGCGTCAGCACAAAACAGTCAAAGAACCAGTTCGTATGGGCCAGGTGCCATTTGGGGGGGCTGGCGTCCGGCATGCCCTGCAGGCACAGGTCCTCAGGCTCCAAAGGAACCACCAACCGCTCGCTGTCCTGGCGGATGGTGCGCCAGCGGTGGTTGCTGGACAGGTCCACAGGCGGGCCACCATCGAAGCCCCAACCTAAGCAGATGCCGCTCCCCCAAGTCCCCGGCTTGCCGGGGCGGGATCCCGTCGATAGCAGGGCCCCCTACCATCACCTCGCGATCGACACTGTCCGCCCCCATCCACCGCCATGGCCGGCATCACTGATGGCTTCACGGGCGCCGTGGGCCATACCCCCCTGATCCGATTGCGGGCCCTCAGCGAGCTCACCGGTTGCGACATCCTCGGCAAGGCTGAGTTCATGAATCCCGGGGGCTCCGTCAAGGATCGGGCCGCCCTGGGCATCCTGCAGGCGGCCGAGGCCAACGGCCAGTTGGGTCCTGGTGGCACCGTGGTGGAAGGCACGGCCGGCAATACGGGGATTGGGCTGGCCCACCTTTGCAATGCCCGCGGCTACCGCTGTCTCATCGTCATCCCGGAGACCCAGTCCGCCGAGAAGATCGCCCAACTGCGCATCCTGGGGGCGGAGGTCCGTACGGTGCCCGCCGTCCCCTACGCCGATCCCAACAACTACGTCAGACTTTCGGGCCGTATCGCCGCCGAAACCCCTGGCGCCGTCTGGGCCAACCAATTCGACAACCTCGCCAACCGTCAGGCCCACTTCGACAGCACCGGCCCCGAGATCTGGGAGCAATGCGAAGGCCAGCTGGATGCCTGGGTTTCGGCGACCGGCACGGGGGGCACCTATGCGGGCGTCGCCCTTTTCCTCAAGGAGCGGCGTCCAGACCTGCGCTGCGTCCTGGCCGATCCCTACGGCAGTGCCCTCTACCAATGGGCGACCAGCGGCGAGTTGCGTTCCGAGGGCAGCTCGGTCACCGAGGGCATCGGCAACAGTCGCGTCACCGCCAACCTGGAGGGAGCGCCGATCGATGACGCCGTGCGCATCGACGATCCCGAAGCACTGCGCACGATTTACGAGCTGCTCTGGCGGGAGGGCCTCTACATGGGAGGCTCGGTGGGCATCAATGTGGCCGCGGCCGTTGAGACCGCCCGCCGGCTCGGACCCGGCCACCGCATCGTCACCGTGCTTTGCGACAGCGGCGACCGTTATCGCTCCCGTCTCTACGACCAGGCCTGGCTGACCAGCAAGGGCCTCCAGATGCCTCGGAAACCCGACCCGGAGCCTGGTCCATGACGACGGCTGCCCCTGGTTCCGTCATCGGTGGCCGCTACCGCCTTGAACGCCTGCTCTCGGAGGCCCCAGGGCCCCAGGGCAGTCTCTGGCTCGGCACGGACAGCCTGGCAGCTGAGGCCCCTGTGGTGTTACGTCGGGTGGGATCGGAGCGGGACCAGGAGAGGGTCCGCCAGCTTTGGACCCGTCTACAAGGGGTGCTCCATCCCCAGGTACCCCGCTTTGGGGCCGCGATTGAGGCGGAAGGCTCGCTCTGGTTGGTGCGCGAATGGCAGGGGGGCCGCACCTACGGCCAGCTGCTGGAGGCCCGCCGTGACCGTCAGTTGGTCTTCGGTGCTGGCGAGGTGTTGCTTCTGTTGCGCCAGCTCCTGCCCGTTCTGGTGGCCCTGCATGGCCAGGAGCTGATCCATGGGGATCTCACCCCCGCCAATCTGCTGCGCCGGGATCGGGATGGCCAGCCGGTGCTGCTGGATTTCGGCCTGTTACGGGGTCTGGCCGCGGCGGCGGATCCCGGCGGAGCAACCCCCGGCTATGCCCCCCCCGAGCAGCTGCGGGGTGACGCCCCCCAGCCCTGGATGGATCTTTACTCCCTGGGGGTGGTCGCCATGGTGCTGCTCAGCGGCGATGGTCCCGAAGCCCTGCTCGATCCCGTCAGCTTGGAGTGGCGATGGCCGGCGGCTCTGGAGAATGAGCCCGCTCTGGCGAGCCAGATCAGCCGCCTGGTGAGTCAGGACCCCAGGCGCCGTTTTGCGAGTTCCGCCCAGGCCCTGGCTGCATTCCAGGCCCTGGCGATGCCCGACAGCACCGGTCCGGTACCCCGGGCCGACCGAACTTTGGTACTGGTGCCCCCGCCGGTGGCGCCCCCCCTGCCGGTGGAGACAGACCAGCCCCTCGCCTGGACAGAAGGGGTCCCAGCAGCGGATCTGGATCCTTCCGTTGCCATGGAGAGCCCCCCCAGGGAGGTGCCGCTGCCAGAGACTTTGCCGTCCGCGCCTGCCGTCGGGGAATCCTCCCGGGACGCTCCCTTGAGCGAGCCTGCTGCCCCGGAGTCGTGGCGCGAAGACCAGCGGGAGGTGCGGACGCGACGCCGGCAGGAGGACCGGGAGAGGGCGGCGGAGGGGGGGCTCTGGCCGGTGTTACTCGCCTTGGTGTTGTCAGTGCTGGCCGGTACGGTCCTCGGCTGGTGGTGGCTGGGTAGGGGCAAACCCCAAGCTCCGGCAGCCCTGGCTCCCACCGACGAGCCTTCCGGTGGGGCCAGCCTGCCGCCGGCCGAGGTGGACCAACGGCAACAGTTGCTCAGCCGGCTGCGGGCGATGCAAGTCGACCGTGGCTGGTTCCTCAGCCTCGTCGATGCCAATCTGCTGGCCCAATACCCCGAGCGCCGGGGGCGCCTTCCCACCGATTCGCTCGAGGATGCCCCCCTGCGCCGGGTTTGGAACCAGTTGGCTGAGGATTGGCTGGCGCGGGTGGAGCAGCTGCCGATGGCTGTCCGCCGTCGCCTGGGCAGCTTCAGCGCTGGCGACTGGAAGCGGCGTCAGGAATCCTTTCTGGCCCAGGGCCTTAGCGCGGAGGTGCTGCAGCAGCTGGTTTCAGGCAGTGCCCAGAGCCTCCTACCCGGGCGGAACGGACAGGACATGCCGGCGGAGCCGTTCCGCCAGCTCTGGTATGCGGCCGCCGATCAGACCCTGGAGAACGTGCGCATCGAGCCCATTGAGGTCCCCACCCAGATCACCAAGCTGCTTTCGGCGGATGTCCCCGCCAGTGGCGCCCGCCTGTTTCCGATCCGGCTGCCTACCGATCACGCCCTGGTGCTGGGGGTCAATGGCTCGCCATTGCTGCAGATGAGTGTGTACGCGGCCGATGGCACCTTGCTGGCCCCCAAGGGGCCCCTGCGGGTCCTCAGCCTCGGGCGACAGGTCCATTTGCCGGTCCAGTTGCTGGTGACCAATGAGGGGGTGGCCCCGGCCCGCATCAGCCTTTCGTTGCGGGCCGATCCCCCTGTGCCTACGCCCCCTACGGCCGGTGACACCCCTTCCCCCCCGGAGGGGGCCGAGGCGCCAGACATCTCTGGAGCCGGCGAGGCTGGGGAGCCTGCGGGTCCTTTGGCCGCTCCCGGGGCGGTTGCCCCGGCGCCGCCCCCGGCGGCTCCCTCGGCGGCTCCCTCGGGGTCACCCGCTCCCACCGAACCCCAGCCGGTCCCCGGCCCCGGTGGGGGCAATCCAGTTCCCATGGCCCCAGCAACCCCTGCGGCGCCACCGGCAGCCCCGACCAAGCCCTGAGGGGCCAGGGCAAGACAAAAACCGAGGCAAACCGCCTTCAGAGGCGGGCGATGGCCACTCTGGCTTCCTTCGCCTCCACTTTGCGCTTTTCTTCGTGGCGCTTGTCGTGCAACTTGCGCCCCTTGCCCAGCCCCACGGTCACCTTGATCCAGGATCCCTTGAGGTGGAGATTGAGCGGAATCAGGGTGAGTCCCTTCTGGTCGAGGGCGCTGCGCAACTTGTCGAGTTCGCGGCGATGGGCCAGGAGTTTGCGCACCCGCAGGGGTTCGTGGTTGAAGAAGCGGCCGGCGTGGCTGTGGGGCGAAATGTGCACGTTGTGGAGTTGCATTTCGCCATTGCGGATCAGACAGAAACCGTCGCGCAGGTTCACCTGGCCTGAACGAATGGATTTCACTTCCGTGCCGAGCAGCTCGATCCCGGTCTCCAGGGTTTCGAGAATTTCGTACTGGTGACGTGCGAAGCGGTTGTCGGCCAACAGTTTGTGGGCCGGATCCTTGGGCTTGCCGCCCCCCTGTCTCCCAGGTCCCTTCGCCATGGATGGCCCCCTGAGTTCAGCCAATGCCCCGAGAGTAGGTGGGCTTTGGGCCGTGGGGGTGGGCCGCAGCCGTTACCCTCTGGGATATGGCGATCGTGTCCTCCGGCCCCTCTGCCCTTCCCGCTGGTGATCGGGCTAAGCCTGCTGCGTCCCCCAGGCCCCAGCTGCTGGATCCGGCCGCCGGCGAGGGTGAACCCTCAGGTCGGGAGGACAGTCTGCGGCCGCGGCGGCTGGCGGATTACATCGGTCAAAGCGAACTCAAGCAGGTGCTGGGCATCGCCGTCGCCGCGGCCCTGGGCCGCGGCGAGGCCCTCGACCACGTTCTGCTCTACGGCCCGCCCGGTTTGGGTAAGACGACCATGGCCCTGGTGCTGGCCGAGGAGTTGGGGGTGCGTTGCCGCATCACCAGTGCCCCTGCCCTGGAGCGCCCCCGCGACATCGTGGGCTTGCTGGTGAACCTTCAGGCCCACGAGGTGCTGTTTATCGACGAGATCCATCGTCTCAACAGGGTCGCCGAAGAGATCCTGTATCCCGCCATGGAGGATTTCCGTCTCGACCTCACCGTCGGCAAGGGCACTACCGCCCGCACCCGCAGCCTGGAGATCCCCCCCTTCACCCTGGTGGGGGCCACCACCAGGGCGGGTTCCTTGAGTTCGCCCCTGCGGGACCGGTTCGGTTTACTGCATCGCCTGGAGTTTTACGGGCTCGACGATCTGCGGGCCATCGTCGAACGGGCCGCCCGCCTGTTGTCGATGGATCTGGCGCCCGATGGGGCCATGGAGGTGGCCCGTCGTTGCCGTGGCACGCCCCGGATCGCCAATCGCTTGCTCCGACGGGTCAGGGATGTGGCGGCGGTTGGAGGTCACGATTTCATCGACCGGGAGCTGGTGGCCGAGGCCCTGCGGCTACATCGGGTCGATTCGATGGGCCTGGATGCCGCTGACCACCGCCTGTTGCGACTGCTGGTGGATGGGCACGGCGGCGGACCTGTGGGCCTGGAAACCCTGGCGGCTGGCCTGGGAGAGGACCCGGCGACCCTGGAGGCGGTGGTGGAACCCTTTCTGCTGCAGGTGGGCTTCCTGCAGCGCACGCCGCGCGGCCGGTTGGTCACCCCTGCGGGCCGGGCCCATCTCGGCGACCCAAAGCAGGTGGCGGCATGAGGCGCTCCCTTCTGGTTTGGCTGGTCTTGGGGCTGGGGTGCTTGGGCCTGTTGCTGCCCCTGCCCGCAGGGGCCGTAGCCCCTGGGGTGGTCAACCCAGGGGCCCCCAAAAGTGGCATCACGGCCAGCGAAGGAGTGTTTCGGGAGGCCCTTCGGGCGAGTCAGGAGGGCCGTTTCGACGCAGCCCTTCCCCTATGGGATGCGGTTCTCGACCAGGCCCCGGAGGATGCGGCGGCCTGGAGCAACCGGGGCAATGTGCTTCTGGCCTTGGGGGATGCCCCCGGAGCCATCGCCGCCCAGGGCCGCGCGATCGCCCTCGCTCCCAACCAAACGGATCCCCATCTCAACCGCGGCACCGCCGAGGAAGCCCTGGGTCTCTGGCAGGCCGCCGCCGCCGACTACCAGTGGATTCTGGAGCGGGACCCCCTTGATGCCTCCGCCTTATACAACCTGGGCAACGTGGAAGGCTCCCTCGGGAACTGGGATGGGGCGCGCCGCCGCTTCGAAGCGGCGGCCGAAGCCAGGCCCGATTTCGCCATGGCCCGATCCAGCGCCGCCCTGGCCGCCTTCCAGCTTGGGGAGGTGGATCAAGCCGAAAAGGAACTGCGGCGATTGATTCGTCGCCATCCCCTCTTTGCCGATGCACGGGCCGCCCTCACCGCCGTGCTCTGGCAGCGGGGTGGCCGTGGCGAAGCCGAGAGCCATTGGGCCGCGGCCTTCGGTCTCGATCCCCGATACCGTCAGGATGAATGGCTGCGGCAGATACGGCGCTGGCCCCCCGATGCCGTTGAGGCTCTAGGCCAGTTCCTGGCCCTGGGCCAATGATTTCATGATGACCCTCTCCCCAGCCTGCGATTCCCCACCGGATCCCCTCCAGATCCCTCCTGCCGACTGGGATGCCCTGGGACTGGAGGAGACCCTGGCTGGGCTGTTGCCCGAGTTGATCCAGCTGCGTCGCCACTTCCACCGCCATCCCGAGCTCAGTGGCCACGAACAGCAGACGGCGGCCCTGGTGGCTGGCGAATTGCGCCGCTGGGGCTGGCAGGTGAGCGAAGCCGTCGGCCGCACGGGGGTGGTGGGTGAGCTGGGTCCGGCAGGGGCCCCGCTGGTGGCCTTGCGGGTGGACATGGACGCCCTGCCGATCGAAGAGCGCACTGGCCTGCCCTGGGCCTCTTCTTACCAGGGCCTGATGCATGCCTGCGGCCATGACATCCACACCACCGTGGGATTGGGGGTGGCCGCCCTGCTCGCTTCGGTGTCGGACCATCTCAGGGCCAGGGTGCGGTTGATCTTTCAACCGGCGGAGGAAACGGCCCAGGGGGCGGCCTGGATGCGGGCCGATGGCGCCATGGATGGGGTGCGGGCCCTGTTTGGGGTGCACGTCTTTCCCAGCTTGGGAGTGGGGACCATCGGCGTCCGTAGCGGCAGCCTCACCGCGGCGGCAGGGGAGCTGGAAATTGAGGTGTTGGGGGAAAGCGGCCATGGCGCCAGGCCCCACCAGAGCACCGATGCCATCTGGATTGCGGCCCGGGTTGTCAGCGGCCTCCAGGAGGCGATCAGTCGACGCCTGGATGCCCTCCATCCGGTGGTGGTCAGCTTTGGCCGCATCGAGGGGGGGAAGGCTTTCAATGTCATCGCCGACCATGTGCGGCTGCTGGGTACGGTCCGCTGTCTCGATCTGGAGCTCCATGCCCAGCTGCCCCTCTGGATTGAATCCACGGTGCAGGCCCTCTGCCGGGGCCATGGCGGCGAGGCCCGCGTGCATTACCGCAGCATTTCACCCCCCGTTCAAAACGATTCAAAGCTCACCGAGCTCGTGGCCCTGGCGGCCACCGATCTGCTGGGGGCTGAAAAGGTGCAGTGGCTTGAGCAACCCTCCCTTGGGGCCGAGGATTTTGCCGAATTGCTGCAGGATTGTCGCGGCACGATGTTTCGACTGGGGGTGGCGGGACCGGAGGGTTGTTCGCCGCTCCACAGCAATACTTTCCTTCCCGACGAAGGCGCGCTGGAGGTGGGCATCCGGGTGCTCACCCTGAGCCTGTTGCGCTGGATGGGCCAGCAGGACCCGTGATGACTGGGCCTCCACTCCTCCCCCAGGATGCGCCGGTGTCGGCTGCCCGTTGGCGGGAAGCCCTGCTGGCACTCTCTTCGCCCCTGTTGATCGGTTTGGCTTTGGTCCACGGCATGGCCGGGGACTGGGTTCAATCGCTTCCGGCTCTGGCCATCGGCGTGGGGTTGCTGATGTACAGCTGGATGGCCCGCCGCCGCCGTCGTGGCGAACTGCTGCGGGCCCTGCGGCTGAAGCGAAACCCCTGAGAGGCTCCATGGATTCCTCCTTCGACCCGTCGCCTGACTCGGAGTTGCTGCAGGCGATCCGATCGGGTGAACCTGCCCGCGCCATGCCCGCCTTGGCTTCCCTGCGGCAGTTGCCAGCGTCGGAGGCGATTCCCCTGCTCCTGATCGGTCTGCAGCAGACGGCTTTCGCCATCCGTTCCCTCTGCTGTGCCGGGCTCGGCTTCAAACGCAGCGAGGCGGGGCGGCAGGCGCTGGTCCAGGTTCTGCGGGACGATCCCGATGCCAATGTGAGGGCAGAAGCGGCTAATGCCCTGGCCTATTACGGGGTGGTGGAGGCCTGGCCCTTGCTCCGGCAGACCTTTGCCGAGGATGGCCATTGGTTGGTGCGCTGCAGCATCTTGGCCGCCCTGGCCGAAGACCCGGCCATGCAGCCGGCCTGGTTGCTGGACCTGGCCGAGCTGGCCCTTGGTGACAGTGATGGCACGGTGCGGGTGGGCGGCGCCGAGGTTCTGGGCCGGCTGGTGGGGCCACCTCCGGGTCAGGCAAGCGATGCCGCCGTGGGCGACCTGGCCCGAGAACGACTGCGTTCTCTGACCAAGGATTCTGATCACCTGGTGGTGGCCGCGGCGTTGAATGGGCTCCATGCCCAACGGGGAGGCGTAGAGCATGGCGAGGGCTGAAGAACCCAAGGCACGGGGGGCCAAGCCGGATCGCGCCCCGATCTTGCCCCTGGACAACGGCCGCTTCAGCCTTGCTAGTTTGCTGGCACACTAGGGGTGCCCGTAGCCAGAACCTGTTCCAGGATCCGCGGCTAGGGCTGAGATCACACCCTCCGAACCTGATCCGGGTCATGCCGGCGCAGGGAAGTGCGGAGAACTCATGCCAGGCCCCCTCCGCTCCTTTTCCCAGGAGCTTCCTTCGCCTTGTACATCATGCGCAGCGCCTGGATTGAGAAGCGTCGAGCCGCCGGCAACGCTGGAGCAAATGTCACCCAGCTGCATTACGCCCGCCAGGGGGTGATCACGGAGGAGATGGCCCATGTGGCCCAGCGGGAGAATCTACCCCCTTCCTTGGTGCTCGAAGAAGTGGCACGGGGGCGCATGATTATTCCGGCCAACATTGAGCATCCCAATTTGGAGCCCATGGCGATAGGCATCGCCAGCCGTTGCAAGGTGAATGCCAATATCGGAGCTTCCCCTAACGCCAGCGATATCTCCGAAGAGCTCAAGAAGCTTGAATTGGCAGTTAAGTATGGCGCCGATACGGTGATGGATCTGTCGACAGGTGGGGTCAACCTTGACGAAGTCCGCACGGCAATTATTGGAGCGTCACCAGTGCCGATCGGCACGGTTCCTGTCTATCAAGCGCTGGAAAGTGTCCATGGCTCCATTGAAAGGTTGAGTGAGGATGATTTCCTCCATATTATTGAAAAACATTGCCAGCAGGGAGTTGATTATCAGACGATTCATGCTGGCTTGTTGATTGAGCATTTGCCTAAGGTCAAGGGCCGACTCACCGGGATTGTCAGTCGTGGTGGCGGCATCCTGGCCCAATGGATGCTTTATCACCATAAGCAGAATCCACTATATACACGTTTCGATGATATCTGTGAAATCTTCAAGCGATACGATTGTTCTTTCTCCCTCGGCGATTCATTGCGACCTGGCTGTCTCCATGACGCCTCCGATGAGGCCCAGTTAGCCGAACTCAAGACCCTTGGTGAGTTGACCCGGCGGGCTTGGAAGCACGACATTCAGGTGATGGTGGAGGGGCCTGGCCATGTACCCATGGATCAGATCGAGTTCAATGTCAAAAAACAGATGGAGGAGTGCTCAGAAGCTCCCTTCTATGTTCTCGGTCCCCTTGTAACCGACATTGCCCCTGGTTACGACCACATCACCAGCGCCATTGGGGCCGCCATGGCTGGATGGTATGGCACGGCCATGCTTTGCTATGTCACACCCAAAGAGCATCTCGGCCTTCCCAATCCAGAGGATGTTCGCAATGGGTTGATTGCCTATAAAATTGCCGCCCATGCTGCCGACATCGCTCGCCATCGTCCCGGCTCCCGCGATCGCGATGACGAACTGAGTCGCGCTCGCTACGCCTTCGACTGGAATCGTCAGTTTGACCTATCCCTTGACCCAGAACGGGCAAGGGAATACCACGACGAAACCCTGCCGGCCGATATCTACAAGCAAGCTGAGTTCTGCTCCATGTGTGGCCCTAAGCATTGCCCAATGCAAACCAAGATCACCGACGAAGACCTCATCAAACTGGAACAGGAGTTGGCGGCTACTCCGTTGGCAAAATAGGCTTTATACAGTATTTGCCTTGCAAATCATTAAGCCACAAATTACCCTTTTAAATTAATTATGCCGGTTAGGCAACGCCGAGAAAGATTCTTCTTTGGATCTGGTTTAATGAGTCTACTGAGCTATTCAGTATTGGGACTCGTGTTGTCATACCTCCTTTTCTCCCTGGTCTCCTATGCCTTTTCTTTGAGTCCGCCTAGGGAGGCTTTTGGCATGATTCAGCAAATTCGGATGCCTACTTTCGCTGACTTAAGATGGATTTTTGCGATTAGTGGTTGCAGTGTAGATCTCAACTCTCTCTACGAAGGCAGGTCTGTTGTCTGTGACCCATTCGGAAGGCATGGCATTGGCTATCCCCCAATGTCGCTTTGGATATCTCGCTTGTTGGGGATTAAGGGTGATCATACTTCCCTAACTTCCCTTGCCATTGGCCTTAGCTTTATTGGCGTTATTTTGTCCCAGATGCGTTCTTCATTGCGTTCTGGGTGGTTGTTGATACTTGTTGGTAGTTTATTTCTTATTGGCTTCCCCGTGCAGCTTGGTCTGGAGAGAATGAATATTGATGTGCTTATATTTTTGCTTTTGTATCTTTGTGCCTTGTTATTTTCGGCTCACGCACTTATCTGGCTTTTCCCCCTAATCATTATCGTTGTTGCATTAAAGTATTATCCCTTTTTTGCTTTTTTTGCCTTGATCCTCAAGGGTCTGCCTAGTAAAAATGGTATTTCACATCTAATTCCACCTTGGCTGATTTTGTTGATCTCTTCATGCCTTGGTTTAGCACTTTCATTGCCTTGGGCTGCCAACGGTGGAAGTGGAGACATTGTGGCTCCGGGTGGGTTGGCTAGTCACGGTTTATTGGCCTTTGGTTATTTGAATAGTACCCTAATTGACTCCTTCGGTTTGACTACTGGTCACTTGCTTATAAAAATCATGTTTGGCATGAAGATTTTAATGCTTGCCATTGGTGCTTTTATGGCCTATCGCCTCCGGTTTGCTGATATTTTGTCGAAGGCAATTTATGCTCAAACAGTTCAATATAAAGGCACTCGTCTGCCGGTTGACTTTTATCCCAGTCTTATTGCGGCCATGACTTCAGTATGGCTTGGATGTTATATCGTCACCGTTTCTTATGACTATCGCATGATTTTCCTGTTTCCCATGCTCATTTTCGTTGCCCGTGCCATACAGCTGAATCCTTCCGGTCCGGTAATTAAACTGCAAAGAGGTGGTTTGATTTGTCTTTTGGCTGCGATGCTTGCATCTATGCTCATTACGTTTGTAGGCTATAGCCTTCAAGACCCACTCACCCGTCTTGGTGTTGATGCTGTTGCTGAATTTGTCTTGATTCCATTCTATGCCTCGGCTCTTTTTGTTATTGTTTTAAGTCAAATTGTCATGGCCCGTCGACCTTACGCCTTGTTGCCGCATTCCTGATTTAAAGTTTTAATTTTTCTTTGCTTACGTGATTATGAATTTCTCTGGCGAGCCAGAATTCTGGCGCGGTCGTCGCGTATGGCTTAGTGGGCACACCGGTTTCAAAGGGAGTTGGCTGGCCCTTTGGTTGTTGTATTGGGGGGCCATTGTCGAGGGTTATGCCCTTGATCCCCTACAGGAACCGGGTGGCATTCCCCTGTATCAAGATCTCGGTCTTGCGGCCGATTTGGCCCATGATGAAAGGGCTGATTTGGCGGATCTTGATCGGTTGGTCCAGCGTTTCCAGGTCTTTCGGCCAGAGGTGATCTTTCACCTGGCGGCCCAGCCCCTCGTGAGGCGTAGCTACCGCGAGCCGCTCCTCACCTGGCAGACCAATGTCATGGGCACCTGCCATGTGCTTGAGGCCCTGCGCCAGTTGCCCGATCCCTGCACGGCGGTGTTGATCACAACCGACAAGGTGTATGAAAATCGTGAGTGGGATTTCGGTTACCGCGAGCAGGATCCCCTTGGTGGTCACGACCCCTACAGCAGCAGCAAAGCAGCGTCCGAGATCGCCATCGCCAGCTGGCGTTCCAGTTTCTGCGGTTTAGCACCTCACCAGCGCCCCGATCTGCGCATCGCCTCAGCCCGCGCCGGCAATGTGATCGGAGGAGGGGACTGGGCCGTTGATCGCATCGTGCCCGATGCGGTTCGGGCTTTGATAGCGGCTAAAACGATCGCCGTTCGTTCTCCTAAGTCCACCCGCCCCTGGCAACACGTGCTTGAACCCCTGGGGGGTTATCTGCTTTTGGCAGAACGCTTGCATGGCGATGCAGCCTTGGCTTCAGCCTTCAACTTTGGACCGGATTGCGAGGCTAATCGCCCGGTGCAACGGCTCGTTGAGGGGTTGCTGGAGCATTGGCCTGGGGCGTGGCGTGATGCTTCTGATCCCCTGGCCAGCCATGAAGCTGAAAGGCTGGATCTCACAACGGATAAAGCTTTTCACCAGCTTGGGTGGCGTCCGCGCTGGGATTTTGCCACCACCGTGACCGAGACCGCCCAGTGGTACCGCCGGTTTCATGAAGGTGAATCGTCACGGGAGCTCTGTCTTGAACAAATCGACCGTTATCTCGCCAAGGGCCAGCCGTGACATCTCAAAATAAGCGCTTGGGTGCCACTTTCAACGGGGCAGAACTGGGTCACGTGCTTTGCTCACTATTGGCTCTTGGCGCTCTCATTTACGTCATTAGTTCGCTTTTTGTCTCGGCGTTTCTTGAACCCTGGCAGCACAACTCATTCCCCATGCTGGAGTCCTTCCGTATGTTCCCGCCCTTTGCGGATCTGCGTTGGGTCACCGCCTTAAGTGAATGTGGCCATGACCTGGCGGCCATCGCGGCCGGCAAGGATCCAGGTTGCGATCCCTATGGACGTCAAGGCGGTCTAGGGTATCCAGCCTTTTCGGTTTATGCGGCTAGGGCGTTGGGTCTTGGCCTGCGCCAAACAGGCATGGTGGCGTTCGGTTTCGGTTTGACTCTGGTGCTCTTGCTGGTGGCCCAGCTGCGCTGTTTGTTCCGCTCTGGGTGGATTCGCGACCTGTTGCTCAGTCTGTTGTTGTTGGGATTACCCCTTCAGCTTGCCTTGGAAAGGGCGAATATTGATATCATCATTTTTATTATAATTACAGCCCTTTGTGCTTTGCTCGCCTTGTCAGGGCGTTGGGCCTTGACTTTTGTCGGTTTGTTCTCTTTCTTGCCCGTAGCTTGCAAAGTTTATCCTGTTGTTGGTCTTTGGGCTTGGGTTGTTCAAGATTGGCTGCGTTGGCGTCGGCTCCGCCCTAAGGCCTTGATGGTATTGGTTGGGGCGAGCCTGGGGATGCTGTCAGCTTTGTCTTGGCTGTTGCACTATGGAAGCAAGGCCCCTTATCCAGGGGAGGGTGTTTTGGCCCATGGTTTTATGACCTCAACCCTGTTTAAGATTTCACAGCAGTTAAGCCATCAATGGGCAAATTGGCCTGCACCGCTGAATGCAGTCCTACTGATCGCCATCAAGATTGCCGTGATCACCATGTCTTTTTTGGTGGCTTTCAACCATAATTTTTCGGGGCTATGGAGAGAATTTTTGGCCAGTCGCTGCCAGGCTTATGCCAGAAATTTCCTCGAAATTTATATTGTCTTGACGACTGCTGTCTGGTTGGGTTGTTATTTGTTTTCTTCTTCCTATGATTATCGTCTAATCTTCGCCTTTCCCGCGTTGATTGCTTGCGTTGCCCTGATCACATCACCCTTGACTATAGGAAAATCCCTGGGATTTCTTTTTGAATTGTTAATCCTTGCCCTTCCCTTGCTTTTCCTGCCAAGCCTGCTTTTCACTGAATATGGAACCAGGTCCCTTTTCGTTCCCGTTGGCGCTGTCCATGCCCTTGTGTTGATCGCTGATTATTTGGCTTTGCCCCTCATGGCTGGCGTGTTGTTGGCCCTGATCCTCCCCAGTGGCTGGGGGAGTGGCCGCCACGGTTCGTCCTACGGACGACTCGGGGACCCTCCCCGATCGCGTGGTGTGTTAAGGCGTAGGGAGGCAAGCGAGCTGAACTGACGATTCTTTAATTTGACTTGGGAAGAGTATAGACAAATTGACTCCACACAAACCCCACGGTTATTGATGTCAATACTACGGCCAATGTAAGTGTTGTTCGATCAAGTTGATTTCTAAGCAAAGTTACCGTCAGTAGATTGGCCAGAGAGATGGGAGCCGCCGATAATAGATAGCGGCTTGCAGTGACCTTGTAGCCCTTAGACGCCGGAAAGACAAACCAGCGAAAATTAACATAACGAAGGCCATGGGCCAATAGTTCAGACAAGCCAACGGCTATAAATGCGTCAAATGGATAGGTAAGCCAAGGAAGTCCAGGTCCAAGTGTTGTAAAGAATACACCGCTAAGGCAAAATCGTAAAAATGAATTACTTCCTTTTATTTGTCATTCATTTTTAATTGGCGGTGTCGCACTCTTGGTCTAAAGTTATGGAAGCGTAAGGATTCAATCTGTCGGGATACTACCGCAAGCATCAACATTTGAATCCCGAAACTGCCAAGTACAAGGGCCATGACGGTAGGAACACCACCTTGATATTTGCTATTCCCAGATAAGTAGTTGAGTAAGAGAAACATCGCTACTGCCAAGGCCACCATCAACCCAGTTGACCCTATGGTTAACGCTAAACGGCTTCCGGCAGCGTCAGCTGCCAGGAGTGTGCGTGTAGCAAATTGAACATAGCCTAAAATGCTATAACTGGACTTACCACGCAGTCGGTCGGGTTGTTCGTAAAAAATATAGGTAGGTGTTTGGGATGCGTTGGCTATGCAAGTTCGCAGGTTTAATCCCGTTTCATGCCAGTAGTTTAGGGAATCACTAACGACTCTGCTTTGGTAACACCCAAATCCATGAAATCCATCGGGCACAATTTGCAGGCGTGATGAGTACCCCAATATTTTATAGTAACTATGGCGCAATGCACGCAGCAGAGGCCCTCCGGCTGACTTTTGTTTTAAGGATAGGCACGCATCATACGTTTCATTCAGCAGCAGATCTCTGACCATCTTGATGGCCAGCTCGGGAGGGTCTTGCAGATCGGAGCACAAAAAGATGATAAGGTCACAATCTTTTGCCGCCTCATTAAGGGCGATGACAAAGGATGGTTCTGCTCCATAGTTTATGGCGTTAGTGATACCAGTAATGCGGGAATCAGCGTTGACAATATTTTGCAAGACATTCAAGGTGTTGTCTGTGCTGCCATTGTCGACAATTACCATTCGATAGTCGAGATCGAATTTTTCTTTCCATTCAGATTGGATCTCGCTGAAGGCCGCCTTGCAGCGGGTATAAAATTCTTCGAGATTGAGATCTTCGTTATAGGCGCTAGTTGTGTAGCCGATTCTCAAGGACTGCATGCTTTTCGATGTCTCTATAGGTGCATCTAATAACCATGGCATTATAGCATCTAATTCGCTTACAAAAAGCGCCCCATTGGAGCGGGGCGCTATGCGGATGAACTTGTGTTTAACAGCTTATTGAAGGTACCGTGCGTGGACCTTCAATATTTTATCCGAGTGATTTTGCCTGGGCGACAACATTCTCGACGGTGAAGCCGAATTTTTCCATGCACAGAGGTCCTGGTGCTGAGGCTCCGAATCGGTCGATCGAGACGACAGCACCATCAAAACCTGAGTATTTGTGCCACCCAAAGGAGGAGGAGGCTTCGACGACGACGCGACGACGGACGGCAGCGGGAAGGACGGATTCGCGATAGGCGGCATCCTGCTCTTCAAACAACTCGATACAGGGCATCGAAACCACCCGCACTTGGCGACCTTCGGACCGCAGGCTGGCCGCTGCTTTGACGCAGAGATCCAGTTCGGTACCGGAGCCGATCAGGATGATTTCTGGGGTGCCCTGGCTGTCTTCCAGGATGTAGCCCCCCTTGGCCACGGCACCGGCAGAGGAGTTGGCTTGATTGGCCACAGCCTGGCGGCTGAGAGCCAGCACCGTTGGACGCTTGCGATTGGTAACCGCGACTTGGTAAGCACCACTTGTTTCGTTGCCGTCACCGGGGCGAATGACCAACAGATTGGGAATGGCGCGGAGGTTGGCTAGCGTCTCAATCGGTTGGTGGGTGGGACCGTCTTCGCCCAAGCCAATCGAGTCGTGGGTGAGCACATAGATCACGCCCAGTTCGGAAAGGGCGGATAGGCGCATGGCCCCGATCATGTAGCCGGCAAAGACGAGGAAGGTGCCCCCGTAGGGAACCAGGCCACTGTTGTGATAGGCGATGCCGTTAAGGATTGCCGCCATGGCGTGCTCACGAACCCCGAAGTGCAGGTAGCGGTTGGCTTCGCTGCCTTTTTGGAAGCTCTTTTCACCCTTGATATCCGTCAGGTTGGAGTGGGTGAGGTCCGCTGAACCCCCGATCAGTTCGGGTAGCCGGGGGCCGATGGCATTCAGGCAGTTATAAGAGTGCTGCCGGGTGGCCAGACCTTTGTCTTCCGGGGTGTAGTGGGGAAGATCGGCATCCCAACCCTGGGGAAGTTCGCCACGGAGCATCCGTTCAAACTCGGCGGCTTCGGTGGCGTACTGGCTGCGATAGGACGAAAGGATGGAGTTCCATTCCGTTTCGGCACTCTCGCCACGTCCAATGGCCTGACGCCAATGGTCATAGGCCTCCTGGGGCACTTCGAAGGCTCCGTAGCTCCATTCAAGGGCTTGGCGGGTCAGTTCGGCTTCGTCAGCTCCTAGGGCGGCACCATGGACACCGGCCGTGTTGGCTTTGTTCGGTGATCCGTAGCCGATTGTGGTCGTGATCTTGATCAGGCTTGGTTTATCGGTGACAGCTTTTGCGGCCGAAATTGCCTTGGCAATGGCCTCAACGTCCGTGTTGCCCTCGGCCACATGCTGGACATGCCAGCCGTAGGCCTCATAGCGCTTTAATACGTCCTCAGTGAAGGAAACAGAGGTGTCGCCATCAATGGTGATGTGGTTATCATCGTAGAGGGCAATGAGTTTGCCCAGACCCAGGTGGCCCGCTAAAGAGGCCGCTTCAGAGGACACACCTTCTTGGTTGCAACCATCACCCATCAACACATAGGTGTAGTGGTCGACAAGGTTGAGGCCAGGGCGGTTGAACTTGGCGGCTAAATGGGCTTCGGCGATGGCTAGGCCCACGGCGTTGGAGATGCCCTGACCTAAAGGACCGGTGGTGACTTCAACACCAGGGGTCTCAAAGGTTTCGGGGTGTCCCGGGGTCTTGGATCCCCACTGCCGGAACTGCTTGATGTCCTCAATGGTCACCGAGTCATACCCGGTGAGGTGAAGTAAGGCGTAAAGCAGCATGCAGCCGTGGCCAGCGGACAGCACAAAACGATCACGATTGAACCACTTAGGGTTCTTGGGGTTATGGCGCAGAATCCTGTCCCACAGGGCGAAAGCCATAGGGGCTGTGCCCATGGGCAGGCCCGGGTGGCCTGAGTTGGACTTGTTGATCGCGTCGACCGCCAGAAAGCGGATGCTGTTGATGCAAAGGCTCTCGACCGAAGTGGTGGTGGCTACGACCATGGCGGAACGCGGTAGGGGGGAGAAGTGGCTGGGGAACGGAGGATTTCCGGCGGAGCTGGGCGAGACCCGCGAAGGGCCTTTGCTCAGGTGAAGCGCCGGAACGCTAGGCAGACGTTGTGACCGCCAAACCCGAAGGAATTGGAGAGTACGACGTTGACGGTGTGGTCGCGGGCCACATTGGGGACCACATCCAGATCGCAGGCTGGATCCGGGGTGTGGTAGTTAATCGTAGGTGGCACCAGGTTGTGGCCGATGGCCAGGACCGAGGCTACGGCTTCAATGCCGCCACTACCCCCGAGCAGATGGCCGGTCATCGACTTGGTCGAACTGACTGGAATCTGACGGGCCCTGTCACCCAGGGCTGATTTGATAGCAGCGGTTTCGTTGCTGTCGTTCGCCTGGGTGCTCGTGCCGTGGGCATTCACGTAATCCACATCCTCGGGTTTCAAACCGGCATCGACCAGGGCCAGGCGCATGGCTTCGGCACCGCCCACGCCACCGGGAGAGGGCGAGGTGATGTGGTGGGCATCACAGGTGGTGCCATAGCCCACGATTTCCGCCAGAGGGGTGGCCCCACGGGCTAGGGCGTGGTCGAGGCTTTCAAGCACGAGCATCCCAGCCCCCTCTCCAATGACAAAGCCATTGCGCTCCAAATCGAAGGGGCGACTGGCGGTCGCCGGATCGTCGTTGCGAAACGAGAGGGCCTTGGCGCTGGCGAAGGCCGCCACCCCAAGCGGGGTGATGGCGGATTCGGCCCCACCGCAGATCATGACGTCAGCGAGACCCAGCTGGATCTGGCGAAAGGCGTCACCGATGGCATTGGAGCCGGCGGCGCAGGCGGTGGCCACAGCACTGCTGGGACCACGGGCGCCCAGGGCGATCGCCGTCAGTCCTGTAGCCATGTTGGGAATCATCATGGGCACGCAGAACGGGGTGACCCGATCGGGACCCCGATCATTGAGCACCTGGGCCTGGGTTTCCATCATCAGCAGGCCGCCCACGCCCGAGCCGATGGAGACACCGACCCGGTTTCGGTTGGTGTCGTCAATGGTGAGACCAGCATCCTGGACCGCCTGCTTGGCGGCCACGACCCCGAACTGACAAAAACGGTCCCAGCGCTTGGCTTCTTTGGGTTCAAGCCAGCCCGTGGGGTCGAAATCCTTGACCTCGGCTGCGAAGCGACAAGCGTGCCGAGACGCATCAAAAAGGGTGATGGCGGCCACCCCATTACGACCGCTTCGCAGTCCTTCCCAGTACTGGGCCACATCGTTGCCGATCGGCGTGACCGCTCCCAGACCGGTGACCACGACGCGGCGGAGTGCCTCCACCATGGACAATCAGGCCTGTTTTTCTAGGATGTACTTGACGGCATCTCCAACGGTGGTGATGCCTTCTGCGGCCTCGTCGGGAATTTCGATGTCGAAGGATTCCTCCAAGGCCATGACCAGCTCGACGGTGTCGAGGGAGTCCGCACCGAGGTCGTTTTGGAAATTCGATTCGGGTTTCACCTCAGCGGCATCGACGCTGAGTTGATCGGCAACGATCGAACGGACTTTCTCGAAGATCGCTTCCTGGGACATGGCCGCTGGAGACAGTGATCGGCATCCTACGGGTCGCCCTGGCCCTGCCCCCCCGCGCCGTATGAACAAGGGTGACGGGCTGCCCGGCTCGTACCCGTGGTTCCCGCTCCTGCCGGTACCTTGACACCACGCCGTCCGTTCACCGGCCCAGCCGCAACAAGGCCCATGTCTCACGCCGTCAAGATCTACGACACCTGCATCGGCTGCACCCAGTGCGTCCGGGCCTGCCCCCTCGACGTTCTGGAAATGGTTCCCTGGGACGGATGCAGGGCTGGCCAGATCGCCTCTTCCCCTCGCACCGAAGATTGCGTCGGCTGCAAGCGCTGCGAAACCGCTTGCCCAACCGACTTCCTCAGCATCCGCGTCTATCTGGGAGATGAGACCTCCCGTTCCATGGGCCTCGCCTACTGATACCGGCTGCAAGCCGCCATAAGCTCATGCCCGGCCTCCGCCGGGCTTTTTTGTGGCGCTCCCCCTTCCCCCATGTGCGGCATCGTTGCCCTGATCGGTTCGAGAGAGGCTGCGCCCCAGTTGCTGGAGGGGTTGAGACAGCTCGAATACCGCGGCTATGACTCCGCCGGCATCGCCACGGTGGAGGCCCTGCCGGATGGGGGTGGGGCACCCCAGGGGCGACTGCACTGCCTCAAGGCCGAGGGCAAGTTGGTGAACCTGACCGCCCGTTGGGAGGAGCAGGGTGCCCCTGGCCATTGCGGCATCGGCCATACCCGCTGGGCCACCCATGGCAAACCGGAGGAACGCAATGCCCATCCCCATTTAGATGGAAGTGGCCAATTGGCCGTGGTTCAGAACGGCATCATCGAAAACCACCGCAGCTTGCGCGAGCTTCTCCAGGCCGAGGGGGTGGTGTTCCGTTCTGACACGGATACCGAGGTCATCCCCCACCTGCTGGCCCGTCGCCTGGCCGCCCTCGAGAAAGAGGGCCACCCGATCGATGCGGCCCTGTTGCTGAGAGCCCTTCAAGATGTGTTGCCCCGGTTGCTTGGGGCCTACGCCCTGGCGGTGGTCTGGGCCCGGGTGCCTGGGGCCCTGGTGGTGGCGCGGCGCCAGGCCCCACTGCTGATTGGCCTGGGGGAGGGGGAGTTTCTCTGCGCCAGTGATACGCCCGCCCTGGCTGGCTTCACCCGCACGATCCTGCCGATGGAAGACGGCGAGGTGGCATTGCTGACGCCCCTGGGTATCGAGCTGTACAACGCAAGCGGCGAGCGGGTGCAGCGCAACCCCAGCCTGCTCAGCGGCACCGAGCACGTGGCGGACAAGCGCAGCTTTCGCCATTTCATGCTTAAGGAGATCCATGAGCAGCCCGAGACGGCAGCGCTGTGGGTGGCCCGCCACCTGCCTGAGGGGGCCCTGGTGGCCTTACCCCTCGACGAAGAGGTCTACAACGGTGTGGAGCGGATCCAGATCCTGGCCTGCGGCACCAGTCGCCATGCGGCCCAGGTGGGTGCCTTCCTGTTGGAACAGGTGGCCGGTCTGCCCACAACTGTGTTTTATGCGAGTGAATTCCGCTACGCGCCGCCGCCCCTCTCGCCCCACATGCTCACGATCGGCGTCACCCAGTCCGGGGAGACCGCCGATACCCTCGCGGCCCTGATCATGGAACAGGAGCGACGCCAGCGTCACGGTGACCCGGCCTATGCGCCGCGGATGCTGGGGATTACCAACCGGCCCGAAAGCTCGTTGGGGCGGCTGGTGAGCCACATTTTGGATATCGGCGCCGGGATTGAAGTGGGGGTGGCCGCCACCAAGACCTTCATGGGTCAGCTGTTGGCCTTCTATGGCCTTGCTTTGGCCTTCGCGGAGCGGCGGGCGGCGGCTGGTCTGGGGCAGCCGGGGCTGCCGGATCACGGGCGGCTGATGGCCCTCGTCGCCCAGTTACGGGAATTGCCGGCCCAGCTGCAAGCCCTCGTGGAAGACCACGACCGCCGTTGTGCCGACCTGGCCCACCTGTTCACGGATACCCAGGATGTGATTTTTCTGGGCAGGGGCATTAATTATCCGATTGCCATGGAGGGGGCCCTGAAGCTCAAGGAAATCAGCTACATCCATGCCGAGGGCTACCCCGCCGGTGAGATGAAGCACGGTCCCATCGCCCTGCTCGATGCCCGTGTTCCCGTGGTGTCGATTGCCGTGCCGGGGACGGTGTTCGACAAGGTACTCTCCAATGCCCAGGAGGCCAAGGCCCGGGATGCCCGTTTGATTGGCGTTGCCCCGGCCTGCCCGGATACCGAGCTGTTCGACACCCTGCTGCCTTTGCCGATGGTGGATGAGCTGTTGAGTCCCCTGCTGACGGTGATCCCGATGCAGCTGCTCAGTTATCACATTGCCGCCCATCGAGGCTTGGATGTGGATCAACCCCGCAACCTCGCCAAGAGCGTCACGGTGGAGTAGGGCACAAAGCCCTCGTGATCTCTAAGGGGGGACTTCAGAGTTCCAGGAGTCCAGGTGGTGGTGTGAGCCCAATCCAGCCTTCCTGGAGGTTGACGAGGGGCACGATCGCCTCGACAAAGGGGATCAACACCCGGCGTCCTGGGGCCAGTTCTACGGCCAACAGATCGTTGCCGCCGTGGATCAGGTCGACCACACGGCCGATCGGGGCCCCAGGGCTTGTCGCTGGCGCGGCAGCGTCGAGCAGGCGCACCTGGAGGCCCACCAGATCCAGCAGGTGGAATTCTCCGGGGGCCAGTTTCGGTCGTTGGCTGGCATCCACCAGAAACTCCTGATGGATCAGGGCTTCCGCCGCATCGCGGCTGCTGACTCCGGCCAGGCGCACCGCAAACAGGGATTTGCCCGGCAGTTGGCGTCCCCCCAGCAGCTCCACAGCCCGGGGCACACCCTGGCGCTCCAACAACCAGCGCGGGCCCGGTTGGGTGAAGCGCTCCGGGAAGTCACTGCGGGGCAGGATTCGCAGTTCGCCCCCCAGGCCCTGGGCCGCCACCAGGGTCCCCACCACCAGCAGGGGCGTGCCCTCGGGACTCAGATGGTCGGCCTCGGGGGTGGGGGCTTCGTTGGCGTTCACGCGGCGGCAGGTGGTGGTCAGCCCCCAGTGTGCAGTCCCGGGTTGGCGAACCAGGCCTCCGATTCGGGGTGCGGTGTCGATAATGGGCAGGCTGGCCTTGATTCAGGAGCCCCGATGACGTCCCTGCCGATCCTGCCGGGCACCACGGTGGTGGTGAATGATCCGCGCTCGATCTACAACGGCTACAAGGGCTTTGTGCAGCGCATCAGTGGCACCCGGGCCGCCGTGCTGTTTGAGGGTGGGAACTGGGACAAGTTGGTCACCCTGCCGCTGCGGACCCTGTCGCAGGAGGGTTGAGACCCAGGGTGTCCAGGGCGGCGCGGGCCGCCTGCTGCTCGGCCTCGCGGCGGGAGCCGCCCCATCCTTCCCCCAGGGCCTCACTGCCGACCTCCACGCGGCAAAGGAAACGGCGGGGATCACCATGGATCCGGCTGCGCTCTTCGTTGCGATAGGTTGGCAGGTCGCGGCGCTGGCCCTGGCTCCATTCCTGCAGGGCCGATTTCCAGTTGTGGCGATGGGGATCATCCAGTAGTTCGGCGCTGGTCCGTTGCCAGTGGGGTGTGAGCCACTGCAACACAGGCTCCAGGCCGCCGTCTGACCCCCCCCAGGCGACGAACAGGCCACCGATCAGGGCTTCGCAGCATTCGGCCAGCACGGTGGCCCGACCGGCCCGGTCTCCGGCCGCCATGGCCCCCAGGTGCAGCAGGGGTTCGAGGCCGCAGGCGAGGGCCAGTTCCCCCAGCCAGCGATCACTCACCAGTTGGGCCCGCAGGGCGGAGGACTGGCCCACACTCAGCTGGGGGTGGTGCCGCCGCAGGTAGAGGGAAGCGGCGAGGCGCAACACGGCATCGCCGAGGAATTCGAGCTGTTCGTGATCGACGGGCCGGCCGGATGAACGGTGGCTGAGGGCCTCCTCGATGGGGGCGAGGGCGCTGTCGCTGGTGCCGGGCCCGTCCGGCGCCGCTGGGTCCAGGCCGAGCTGGCGCAACAGCTCCAATAGCTGGCGG
>Ga0194059_1000078_pt1 | contig 47765 bp, 34 predicted proteins | sample SepL6211m_MetaG_FD_163426 | JGI IMG/M metagenome (GOLD analysis project Ga0194059, IMG submission 163426) | Anoxic zone freshwater microbial communities from boreal shield lake in IISD Experimental Lakes Area, Ontario, Canada - Sep2016-L626-11m | ecosystem: Environmental > Aquatic > Freshwater >...
ATGGCTTTTAAAGGTTTAACAGGTCCAGAATCTTTAGCGGCATTAGGTAGTGTAATAGCAATTATGGTTGGTTTTGCTTTTATGATAGATGTTGTGGCTGCGGCCGCGTTACCAGCCGCACTTCCGTTATTAGCTTTAGGAGTGGCATTCCTTATGATAGGTGGTGGTATCGCTATAGCGGCTTTAGGATTGTCAGTATTAGTGGGTTCATTCACAAAAATGTTTTCAGTGATAGGAGATAATGGAAGTAGTCTTATATTAGCTGGAATAGGATTTATGTCCATGGCCGCTGGTATAGGGGCCTTATCAATTTCATTAATTGCTTTGGGAGCTGCATCACTACTTGCTTTACCTGGTTTATTAATATTGGGTGGTGTTACTTCGATGTTAACAGAAACAGCCTCAGCTCTCGCCTCAACAGGTGGGTCAGAAGGTATCACAAAGACTATAAGTGCAATAAATTCTGTTGATACAGGTAAACTTGAAGCTTTAAAAGAATTGTCCGTGTGGATGTCATTATTGGGTGCTACAACAACAATTAAATTTGACGAAAGTCTTCACGTAGATGGTTCAATAGAAATAAACGGTCAAGCTGGTGGTAAAAAAGATACTGATTGGATATCAGACCCAATATTCATAAGTAAATTAAAAGAATTTGTTGCTGATGCAACTAAGAAAGATAAAAATGGCGGCTATATATAATATGCTTTATTTAAGCTGCTTTTATATTATAATTGCTTAAGCTTTATAGGATCCGCGCTAATATTAGCAATAAAATTCCTTTAAGTAAATATTTATATTAAAAAGATTTAAAAGATGCCATCAAATGCTATAAATCCAAATAATTACAATATTGACGATTTCGACAGTGGGTTCTTAGGACCTATAACGGATACTAATTTTCGTACTTATTTATTCTCACATAATTTATCCAATGTTAACCCAATTGTTAATGCCGATTTAGGTGGTAACGCTTTACAGGATAGAGGTACAGAATACGATGTTAGTCAGTCAAACCCAAATATTGTAGATGTACCTGATTTAGGTACTGTCGCGGTTACACCTTCAGTATACAATAATTTTACTGATCCAAGACAGTTGAATTTGGATATGAACCCAACTTCTAATCAATTAGCAAGTTGGTACCCTGATTATGGGGCTATCTATAATCAATTAAATAATGATTATGCATCACAATACGGTGTTCCGCAAACCTTAAGAATTGGTTTTGTTGGTAATGTGGACAGTTGGGTTACAAACGGATATACAGTTACAGCTCACGAAATAAGAGATATTGAATTATTAAACCCACTAAATAACAGATACGGGCCAAGTGAAATTATTGCATATTCCACAACAGGTGCTGATGATTTAATTTATAGTAATACAGGTTATATTGAATATAGTACTTTTTCACAAGGTGATTTCCGTGACCAATTATTAAGTAGAAGTTTAGGTGTTGGTATTGTACCGTTTAGTACGTTAGGTTCTGGTATTGATTTTAAACCTGATGGTAAAAACATATCTGAATTAGATACAATTGCCAGAAAAAGAAGAGGTGAAGAAGTTGCTAATAGAATTAAATTAAATTTTACCAATAATACAATCGGTATGTTAAATACAAGTCCTTTTGATTTATTGGCGGGGGGAAACTTAATTCAACAAAATTATAAAATCACTGTACCTAAAACATCCATTGGTAAAGCTGCAGAATTTGCTGCTGACCTTGCTGGATTTACTTTACCTACAAGTATTATACCTGCTGGTGCCTTTGGTGAGTACGGTGTAGATACTACATCAATAGATGTTACAAGTGATATCATAGACTATACAGGTAGTGGACAAAAATCTTTACTATATAATGCACTTTTTATTAACAAATATGGTCCGAAAATAAAATCTAATCCTACAACTTCATTGTTAGGGATTATTAAAGAAAAGTTAGGTGCGGGACAACAACCACAAACACAAAATTATTTAAATTATTCTGAAAAAAAAATTAGTGGTAATAGATCCACATCTATTATTGACGCAATAAATAACGCGGTTAAAGGTGTATTAACCAAATCAAGTGGTAACTCCCCAAAACCACCAGAAGAAGATATATCACCAAGTAGTCCTGGAAGTGATAAGTACGGTGGTTTCTACGGAAGGTTTGAACAATATAGTTCTGTAGGTAAGAACACATTAAGTGAAAACGGTGGTTTTAATGGTGATGTACCTATATATGATGATAAAAATAAAAATTTAACAACCTATAATGGTACACCTACAAAACAAGATATTACCGTTACTGATGAAAGATTTGATTGGAGAGCCACTACAGACGGTAGTAATCCGTTTAAAAGGGGTTTGTTAAAATATACACAGGATTTAGTTAATAAATCTAAGTTAGGTTCAGCTGCTGGTTATATAGGGTATTTTGATTCAGTTGGTGGAGACGGGGCTTTAGTTAATGGAGCACATCAGACAGGTGTTAAAACTGCTAACGAAAAACCTAATAATCCTTCTAAAGGTAATACTGTTAGAAATTTAAAATTTACAAGTAATAATGGTTCTCTAACAACAAATATGGGTGGTGGTGATAGTTACTGTCGTTCATGGTCTTCTCGTAAAAAATATCATACATGGTCAGATTTAATTAGAAGTGGCGGTAATTGGTGGAAAGGTGGTAACAATAACACTGATATGACTATGAATAATTTTGGCCAAGATAACGTAGGTATACCTAAAATAGCTTGGGAAAATTCGGATTCAGTTGAATTTAACAATTTAGTTGATTTCACTAATGGAGTTAATTCAATTAATAAAGGTGTAAATAGTAATTATAAAGGGTTGTTAATACCATATATGTTTTCTATAGAAAATTTAGCTTGGAAAGATGCCCCACAAATGACGCAATTACCACCTTGTGAGGTAGGACCTAATGGTGGTAGAATAATGTGGTTTCCGCCTTATGATATTAATTTCACTGATAACACTTCTGTTAGTTGGGATAGCACTAACTTCATTGGTAGGGGTGAACCGATATATACTTATAACCATACTGAAAGAAGTGGTTCATTAGATTTTACTATTATTGTTGACCACCCTTCAGTTTTAAATGACATAAAGAAAACTTTCAAAGATAATGTTCTTAGTGACGAAGCTTATCATTCTTTCTTTGCTGGGTGTGATGCTGACACTTTAAAAGAAATATTTGCTAATTATATACCTTCTAATTTAGATACGACAAATACAACAAATAATAGTGATAATAACCCTTCAATACCTAAGATACAACCTAAAGATCCTGCAGAACCACCATTTAATAATATTAATATATTTTTTGAAAATTGTAGGACCTCTAACGATACTATAGGAAGGGAAGTTGATTTAGATAAATATGAAGTGACCGTACCAAGCATTGTTAACGTTAATGAGAATGATTGGAACGGTGATGGTGAATTATACCCTTGTGGCCCTGCAGGTGATAATAGTTACGAATACCTAAACAAAGGTATTAAAGACCAATTAAATGAATTGGCGACTTTTTTAGTGACAGAAGAAGGTAAAAATTATACAATAAAAATTAATGGTTATACATCACCAGCACAACCAAATAATAATTTTAATGTTAAGTTATCACAGGATAGGGCTAATAGTACACAGGCATATCTTTATGATTTGATGGATACTGAAGAAGGTGGTGACGCAGCACATTTAGATGGTCTTAATAGTAATCCACAATACCCTTTAGAAAGTGATAGTAATTACACACTAAAAAGGTGGGTTGTAACTGGTATACCTAATGAAAGTGCGCCAAACCCATGTACCCCAAGTAGTAATTGTATAAATATTAATGGACAAAATGATTGTTGTGATGGTAACCCTTGTGACATTACATTAGAATGGGGACAAGCTAATTCAAGTGTTGCTAAATCACATAGGTATTCAGAAATAATTCTTGAAAAGAATTTGGATACACAAATTCTTTTGAGACAACAAATAAAAAACGATACAACAAAACAGAATACACAACAAAGTTCTAACAATACACAAAATAAGGCTACATTAGCTGATGTTATTTCTAAAAACTTTATAACAGAATGTGATTATTTTGAGTCCATAAAAAAGGATAGTCCTTTTATTTATAATTCCTTTAGTGAAAAAATAAAAAATTTTCATCCAGCATTCCATTCTATAACACCTGAAGGATTTAATTCGAGATTAACTTTCTTACATCAATGTACAAGACAAGGACCTCAAATTATTGATCCAACACAACCCTCAAATATGGTATTTGGAAGGCCACCGATTTGTGTTTTAAGAATTGGTGATTTTTATCATACAAAAATAGTTATTGATAGTATGAATATAACATACGAACCTTTACAATGGGATTTAAACCCAGAAGGAATTGGTGTACAACCTATGTTAGCAAAGATAAATATGTCGTTTAAATTCATTGGAGGTAGTTCATTAGGAGGTCCTATTAAACAATTACAGAACGCTGTATCATATAATTTCTTTGCGAATACAGGTGTTTATAACCCAGCAAAGATATTAGAACAAAAAATAGGGGATAGAATGAAATTTATTTATGGATCCTTCTTAAATCCAAATGATGAAGATACAGCCATGAATGCGTTAAGTGAAAATTTGGCTGAAATACAATTAAAAATAAATGTACAAAACGCATCCTCTGTAAATTCAACTTCTAAAGGTAAAGAAGCTGCAGCAAGTAGTGGTACTACAACACAAACAGACACTAATATACCTAAAAATGATACAACTGGTGTTTCAGGTAATGATAATGTATATTCTGTAACACCAAATAATTCTTCCGTAGTGTCACAAGTTACCAAACCAGTCACTAACCCTTAATAAAAAAATACTATGGCAAAACAATATTACGATAGATATCAAGATTTTAGGTTTAATAATGAGGTTAAAGTTTTACCATTTATTAAATTACCTAACAGAAATACCGATATCATTATAGAGTACAAAAGTAACAGAACAAGACTTGACATTGTTTCTAACACATACTATGGTACACCTTACTATGGTTGGTTAATAATGCAATCAAACCCTGAATATGGCGGTTTAGAGTTTGACATACCTGACGGAGCGTATGTTAGAGTACCATTTCCATTGGTTAATGCTTTACAAGATTATCAAAAAGCAACAGAAAATTATAACGTTTTATATAATATTAACGATTAATGTCTTATACAAAGAGTGAATTTACACCTAATCTAATTAGTGGTCCTGGATTAAGTCAACAAAATGATGTTAGGATTTTAGATCCTAATCCGTTAGGTCAGATTGTCCCACATGAGGATTTATTTATTTATGCTAGTTTAAAAGCTAGACAAAAAAGTAAAACAGTTTTAACTGAAAACAGTTTGGGTAAGATAGAATTATCAAACCTAATTCAACAAGATATTAGTTTAACTTCTCCTACATCCACACAGGTAATCGATAGAGAGGTTTTATTTAAAACAAAGCCTGTTCTAACAACAGATTGGACTGAAATTGGTGGGTGGAAAAGTAGTGCAAATAAAATATACCAAGATTTTGAAGGTTTTGGTATTACAAACATTGATATTGAAATTAAAAGTCAGGTAGCACCAAAAATTGTTATAGATTTTGTTGATGTTCGTGGGGCTACACTTTTCGAACAAGGTTCTTGTTCTCCTTACGGTTTATTCTTTAATTTACCATACCCCATATTTGAACTTACGTTAAAAGGTTATTACGGTAAAGCAGTAAATTATTATTTAAATTTAGTTAAATTCAATTCAAAATTCAACTCAGAAACAGGGAATATGGAATGTAGGGCTGAATTTATTGGTTATACTTTTGCTTTTCTTTCCGACATGATTGTTAGTTATGTTGAGGCATCACAAAATTTAAAAGATCAGTACAACCCACAAGGTATTTTACGTCAGAAATATGCTGATACAAAGAAATTTTATGTTAATAACGGTATAAATATAGTAGGTAATGGCGAACAACCTTGGTGTGATACACCAAAAAACCCAAACCACTGTACAACTATAATGGACTTAATTGGTGCTTTAAAAACATTCGATGATGTTCAAAAATCAAATATTGTTGGTAGCCCCGAATATACTGAATTAAATGATTTAGTACAATTAGAAAAGGATTATAAAGACTATGCAAACCAAGTTTATAATTTAATAAATGAATTAAATAAAGACAGTAACGTTAAATCTTCAACAAGTTCAAGTATTAATTCAAATACACAACCATGGAAGTTTTGTACTACTACCAATAATGGTACAACACAAGAAGTAGTTGACGGTGGTACTATATATAAATATTTTAATAAAACAAATAATGGATTATTATTAAATTCAGTAAATACTATTTTAAGTAGAAAAATTGGTAAAAGTAATGTCTATGATAGTAATATAGGTATAACTTGTTTAGTTGATGATCCAGCTAATTTTACAGATAAAAAAAATCTATATAGTAGTAAGAATTTAAATACAAAACCTTGGATGTTGGGCCTTTTAAAACCATTAGGTTATCCAGCTGTAACAGGTGAAGAAGATTTTATAAATTCAGATCCTGTACTATACCCACCAGGTTGGTCAGTTTCATCAACACCTGTGAAAGAAGGCCTTGGGTTAATCGATTTAGGATATATTGTGGATGACATTAATAGAGAATTAGATTTATTAAATAACCCAGATAACGGTATTATAACTTTAAAAAGAAAAGAAGTTATAGACGGTATAAACGCTATTATATCTGAAAACATAGGGTTCAACCCAACAATTAGAAATATATTCACAGTTCTTTTATGTAATACAGACGCATTTATGGAAATACTTAAAAATGTTGCTGTTGCTGCAGAGAACTATCATAAAACAGAAAATCTAACTAATTATGTATCAGCTAATGGTAATGAACAAATAATTTCTGGTAATAATAAATATGTATATCCATGGCCTACCTATTTAGAAAAGGTACATACACCAAAAACAACGTCAAATGGTTTAGCTAATAATCAACAAGGTACTAAAGAAGTTTATCCTGGTAATAAATTCCCTAATTGGCCAGAAACAATATTTGTTGAAGATTTTATTAAAGCTTTATTGGTATTAAAAAGACAAAATGATATACAAAATAATAAAACCGAAGGCATACCTGGTTACGATAATTACGCACCGATAAACCCACTGGAGTCCCAATATTGGGAAACAACACCAAGCCCAATTAAGTATACGGATGTTGAAGGTAAAAACGACATTCTAAAAATAATAGGTGAAAGGTTGTTTATTTCATTAGACCACTCATTTTTTCAACCAATAAGGTTAACAGAAGATAGTTTATTAATACCTAGAATAGGTGTCGGTAATTGGAACCCAATTAAAAATAACCAAGTAGGTGGTGGTTTTTTAGACCAATTAGCTAAAGTTGAGGCTTGGAATTTAGCTAATACGTTAGATAATAAAGATAGGTTGAATGGTTTTATAAACTATTCGGATAGTACCACTTTTATAGATGATGTGTTTAAACAACTAAATCTTAGTAACAATAATAATGGCGGAGTTTTTAAAATAGTAACAGGTAATGATATAAGAAAAGGTTCAGTAATATCAGGTGGTGATGACATGGGTTTTAACCCTAACGAACAGTATTGTGTTTTTAAATCAGAAACTAATGGTATAATGATTAAGAAGATAGACGGAAACCCTTCATATGTTCATCCAAACCCTTTTAAAATGGATGTTAATAATTTGATAAAACTAATCCCGCCTAGTCGTCAATCAGAATTTAATAATAAGAAAATACAAATAACCAATAAAACATTTTCTGATAGTATATTAAAAAATTACCAAAATCAATTTGTTTCTTCAACAAATAATATAGATTTTAGTACTACAGCATTTAAAGCAGGTGCAACTGGGTTTCCAAAAAGTTTAGTAGGGTTTGACGATAATCAAAAAATATTATCTTTCGATAAACCACAATTATATAGTACATTAGCTATAACTGTAGGTAAAAATCTTATTAAGGACATTGATTTTAGTGATTGGTGGTTGAACGGCACACTTACAGATGATAGTTTAGCTGGTAGTTTAACCTCTAACATGGGGCTGGTAACTTATTGGTCTAAATTTTATGCAGCAAACCCTACTAATAACTATGTTAGTGAAATTAGTTTTTTGACTATAGATGGTGGTAGATTTTCTGGTTTACCAGAAAAACAAACAGATCAAATCATATATAACAATAATTTATATGATAAAATTAAAGGTGATGTTAAAACATTATCTGAGGTTACAATAGAGTTAGAGGGTAGTAACTCTACAAATGCTGATGTAAGACCTTTTTATAGTATATATGCAGCACTTAGTGTGGGTACACCATTGGTTACCACACCACTTTGGTTAGACAATGTTAATAATTTTAGAAAACTAACAAGAGGTAATGGTGTGGTAACGTTATCTGAACCTGATGAAGCTAAAAATTTAGCTTATTTATTTTTACATAGTTTAAAAATGACACCTAATATTGTTAGGGTTATTAATAATAATGGTAATTTTTATCACGGTTCTAAAAACTCTAGCGTTATATGGTCTTTAAAAGCTTTTAATACATCATCTGGTGTGGCAAAAGTACCTAAAGCTTGGTTACTAACTTTAGGTGCGCAACTTTGGAGATGGAGGGAATTTGTTGGTGTAGACAATAACGGCCGTTGGAAAAAACCTTTAACTTGTATACGTTGTGGTACAGGTGATTTACCAATAGGTAATGGTGATCCTTTAGTACAACCAGGTTGGAATTCTGTTGATGGTGGACCTCGTAATAATGGAAATGGTAAATTAGACTTTAGAAACGATAAAACACAATATTTAACTGAAATATACGGTGCTTCTCCCGCAACAACTGGTTATAAATACCCGTCTGTCTTTGGTCCTAATTACCAAGCCCTAACAGATACTAGTAGAGGTTCTTCAAAAACAAACGGTGATGGAGACTATAGTAAATATATTGGTTTTAGATACTATAATTTTTACCAAGAAAAAACTGGAAAATTGTCACAATATTTGAACAAAGAAGTTGGTGACACCGTAGTTAAGGAGTATAGTTGGCCACAAACATATATAGCACCACATCATATACCTTATATATCACCAGCAACCTGGGATAATATAAGTAATGGTCAGGGAAGTGCTTTTGTAGTTTTAACAGACGGTAAAATAGGTTTTCAAGATTATGTAACATTAATGCCTAATAAACGTACAGTTACAGGTACAAATACTAATCTTGATTATAACGAAGATGGTACACCAATTAGTAATAATATTTACGCACACAGATCTAAAGAAGAAGATGGTAATTTAGGTTTGATAATACAAAACTTAGATGATAGGGTTAAGGATTTAATTGTTAACGAATTCGAAACTTGGGCTATAGATGAATGGAAAAAAACTTTATTACCTATAGTTGATCCAGTTAATTTTCCACCAGTAGGTGGTACTTTAACTTCCTCATATAGTTATTTGACTGGTCAAAAATCACCTTCATCACAACAATTACCAGTAACTAATCTTGATGATGATATATTTACTTTAGCTTTAAATTCAACTTCTGGTTTACTTTATAATTATTTATTAACACAAGAATATTGGATTTTAAATTCTACACCTAAAATTTGGTATGGTTATGGGGATGACACACAACTTGATACAGACAAAACAAACCAATTTTATGATGATGGGTTTGTAGTAAGTAAAAGTCAATTCGACCAATATTTAACAACTTTCTTAAGTGAATGGAATGCAGCTAAAACAGCTCGTCTTAAAGAGTTAGATGATCAAAATAAAAATAATAATAAAACTAACGGTTTAGAAGATACTGTAACAGACGATACGGATGTTAAATTAAGTCTTTATAGAACATTTAAATCTTTAACTGATAAATGGATATCTTCATCAACAAAAGGTACCATGTTCTTTAATATAGTTAATAGTGCTAACGGCTCTTCTTGTGGGTATAAATCTGTACCAACAACTTTAGCATCACATTTTCAATATGTTAATAGGGTAATGGGTGATATCGGTAATTTGGCTGTAATAGATATTAACAAACTAAGTGTATTAAAGGATAATTTAAAAATTACTCTTTACCAATATTTGTCAGACCTTTTAGTAGATAACGAATATCTTTTCTTCCCTTTACCTACTTATGTAAATTTAACAGGACAGGGGGTTAAAGGTGAAGATTTATTAGATATGTTTAGGCCTTCATTATTAGATATTAAAGATATTAGTTGTGGACCTCTATTCTTATGTATGTACGTAGGTGGTACGTCAAGACAACTAAAGTTTAAATCGTCACAAAATTGTCCTATAGATCAAAACGTTTTAAATAACATAGCTGATGATGGCTTTTCATTAACTGATTTAAATGCTCCAGAAGAAATCCTTAATCCAACAAACATTAAAGGTAGTAAGAGTGACGGATATACGGCATTTAAAGTTCTTTACGGTGTTGAAAATCAAAATCATTTTAAAAATATTCAATTAGACCAATCTGAATTTAGTGAAACAGCGGAATCTTTATTGGTAATAGATAAGATATCACAGCAAGGTGGTAGTGACCAATCGTCCAAGGGTCAGAACTTAAACAGTATGTATTTAACACGTTCATATACTGCAACAATTGAATCAATGGGTAATATGATGATACAACCAATGACATATTTTGATTTGGCTGGAGTACCTATGTTTAGTGGAGCGTACCTGATAACAGAAGTTAGACATAATTTTAAACCTAACAATGCTTCAACAACATTTAAAGGTGTAAGACAACCAAGAGCTACTATACCTATCGTAACTGATGCCGCTTTAGCAATGAAGATTGATTTCAAAGATGTTAAAGGTACACCAAACGGTTCTATTAAAAACCTAGCCACTTCTTCTACTTCTGGAAACGGTACAATACCTGTAGTAGACCCAAGCCATTACCCTGATATTAGTCAAGATATATTAAAACTATTCGGTAACCCTGTTATCTGTACTAGCCAACCAAAAATAAACAGCCCTTATTATCGTAATAGTAATGGTGAATACCACGGTGGACTTGATATTGGGTTTTCTAATCCTGACACAAAAGATGTTAATGGTAAAGGTACATCAGCTAAAGTTATTTCAGCTTATAATGGTGTTGTTACAAACGTTGGGACGGATCCCAAAAAAGAATTTGGTACACCTCCAAATGGTGGGTGGATTATTGTTAGATATGGTGATAGTGACGGTACAAAACCATTCTCAGACGGTTATTATTATTTCTTCGTATACGGTCACTGTAACGCTAATTCTAATATTACTGTAGGTAAAACAGTGAAAATAGGTGATGAGTTAGGTAGTGCAAAATGGGCAGCTGGTAGTTCTACTGGATTACATTTACATTTACAAGTACATAGATTAACAACAACCGTATGGTCAACAAACGGTAATATAGATCCTTCAGTGTTTTTAAATAAAAAAGACGATTGTATAACAAACTTAAATGTACCAACACCAGTTGTTACTGCAGCTCAAGACGGTACAAACCCAGAAACCACAAGTTCAAGTGGTGATGGTGATAATAGTGGAACTCAATCTTCAGTGGCTAATATAGGAACAAGATTAAACACAAATAATTTAGGTAACATATAAAATGGCGGCAACAGTAACATCAAAATATTATAAAGCAATGTTAGAAACTTTGGCTTATACTGAAGGAACATTAGGTGTTTCTCAAAACGGTTATGATATATTATTTAACAATTTCATAATAAAAGGTTGGAACCCTAATTGTAAGTTTGGTCATGGTGGCAATAAATGGTTACAAAAGATTAATAAAAAAGGGGATAAAACTTCAGCCGCAGGCAGGTATCAATTTACAAGTGAAACTTGGTTTGAACTTTCTAAACATAATGAAAGTGTTTTAGGGTTAAAAAAACTATCAACACCAATAAGTTATGGTGGTAACACTTACGAATATAACGCACCATTTAACAAGACAAATCAAGATTATTTTGGTTATAAGTTATTATCGTCAAAGGTAAGTGAGAATGATTTAAAAAAGGCTGAAACATCTAAAGCTGATTTTGAGGCTGTTGCCAGACTTTTAGATAGGACTTGGACTTCACTTGCTAGGGTTAATGGTGATGGTAAAATACTTAACCCACAAATATGTAAAGCTGGTTGTAAGTCAGCAACAGAAGAAGTTTGGACTGTTTACACTATAGCATTAGCAAAATATTGATTTATTTTATCGTTTTAATTAATTATATTTAAAATATGATTATTGTAGGAAATATTGTAACCGAAGGTGGTTTAACAGGAGTACCTAATAACTTTAATATTTTAAGTATTGAAGATTATTTGAAAAATCCTGTGCATGATTTGCCGACAATATTCGTTGGTTGGGACTTAACAAAAACTTATATCGGTGAGGTTTCTATCTTGAAAAAGAAAATAAAAGAAAATCTTTATTGGACTTTTTCATCTTCTGAAAAGAGAACAAATTTCGAAAATGATTTGAAAAAATTCATTAATCGGTCTTATGATGATTATGTGAAAAAAATAAAATTCATAAGTATAGACCCAATCATTTATAAAATAAATAATACTGAAGAATTTATTAGCAAAATAAACAACGTTGCAGGTGGTTTTGCATATTTATATCAAAACAAAGTTGTGTATGTATACAATAACTTTGTTATTTATTCTATCGACTTAGAACAATTAGATTTTATAGGTTTTGATAGAGAAATAATATTAAGTAAACTAAAGGAGTTAACCAACTTTTCTAATACAGATGAGTTGAAAAATTTTAAAGGTGAACTAAAACATTTGAATATAAAATATTTGCCATACCTGATATATGCAACAAAAAATATTACTCCTAGCCTCATTCCTCAAGAGTGATAGTTTAGATTTCTTCCTAAACAAAATTCAAAAAAATTTCGGAGTTAAAAAAGAAAATGTATTTTTCTTTAAATTGGATAATGGTGATTATTTAATCACCTATAAACTTCAATTGGATATTGATAGTAAAATCGATATTAAAAAAGAACTTCCTAAAACAATACAAGTACATAAAAAAGGTGACACCATTTTTACAATTAATGCATTAAATAAGTTAATTGAAAAAGAAAGTGGTTTAAACGGTAATGTTAACCATAAAGATTATAAAATAAATTGGGAAACATTTAAGAATAAGTTAATCTTATTGAAAGCAGACAACCTTGAGATATCTAATATTGAAAGAGTATTTTTACCACGATCATGATATTTATTAAATAAAAGAAATCATGATTAGAAATAATAAGAAAAAAAATACGGACGATATCAGTTCAAAACTTGACACATTTCTTAATAAAACAAAAGATGCGACTTGTGACGGTGAAGAATGTTTGATAAACAACCAAGAAGAAATCGTTAAACGTGAACATAAGAAAATCATCACTAGTGATGGTAGACAACTTTTAAGTGAATATACAAACTAAAATGGCAAAAAACGAACTAAATGAGGCTCTAAATAGATATAGAGAACTTCTTAATTATGATGTTAAGAACGGTAAGACTTCTTTAAATGAAAAAAGAAATCATAGTTATCTATTAAATGAAGAAGACCCTGAAGAAGGAAATGATAATGCCGATTTCGATTTTGGTGATGAAAAAGGTGGAGAAGACAAAGGTGGTAAAGAAGAAGGCGGCGACAACGCAGACTTTGATTTTGGTGGGGAAGATACAGGTGGAGAAGGAGACGACGCAGGATTTGATTTCGGCGGCGGAGAGGAAGGAGGTGAAGAAAAAGAAACTGATGAATTTGGTACCGCAGATGAGTTTAGTGCTGCTGATGATATAGAAGCTGAAGATACTGATAGTGATGTTGAAGAAATTGATGTTACTGATATTGTAAAAAGAGCTGATGATGCTAAAGGTTATGCTGAAAAAGCTGTTACTGCAGCTGAAGAAGGTAAAGGTATGATTAAAGATTTGATGACAAAGTTTGACGCTTTACAATCATCACTTTCTAAAATCGACACCGTATCAACAGAAATTGCTAGTATCAAAAAAGATATGCAAGCACAGAAACCAAAAGAAAAGTTAGAATTACGTTCTTTAGATAGTTATCCATTCAACGTTAAACTTACTGACTATTGGAATGACGAAAAATTAAAAGATAATTATGAAATCACAAACGGTTCTGAACCTGACGCACAGACACCAAGTGGGGATGTTAAAGTTTGGAAATTAGATCCTGAAGACGCTAAAGATTTCAGTGAATTGGATATTAAAAAATCTTTTGTCCCTGAAAGCAAATCTAAGAAAAAAGTTTTATATAAATAAAAAACGAAGAAAGGGGAGTAAAATCCCCTTTTTTTATTTACAAATGTGTGTTTCATACATATACTTGTTTTAAGTATTTTATGTTTAACAATTAAAAAAAAGTAAAAATGAGTAATGTATTAGATGCGATTATGTCGCAGTATGAAAAAAACAAAAACTCTTCAGGTGGTAAAAATTTTGCTGAACCTGATTTCTCTAAGTACTTTAACCCAAGATTAGAAGATGGAGAAAAGAATGGTGAAGTAACCATTCGTTTGATGCCAACTAAAGACGGTGCATCACCGTTTGAAGAAGGTTATTTCCATGTTATGCAAGTTAATGGACAATGGAGAAAACTCTACTGTAGAGAACACAACAACGGTGAAACCTGTCCGTTATGTGAAGTAGAAAAGGCTTTAAAAGCTACAGGTAGTGAAGACGATAAGAAAATCGCTAAAACTTACAAAGCAGCTAAGTTTTATTTAGCTCGTGTAATTGACCGTTCTAAAGAAGAAGACGGAGTTAAAATTTGGCGTTTCCGTCACAACTACAAAGGTGAAGGTGAATTGGATAAGATGATACCACTTTTCACAAAAAAAGGTAACCTTTCTGACGCAAGAGAAGGTCGTGACTTAATTCTTATGTTAGGTCGTGGTGATAAGAATAACACAAAAGTTACTTCTATCATGGCAGAAGATCCATCAATGTTGACAAATGATAAAGCAAAAGCAACTGCATGGATGAAAGATACATCAACATGGAAAGATACCTATAAGGCATCTCCATTGGAATATCTTGAAATAATCGCAAACGGTGAAAACCCAGTTTGGGATAAGAAACTTGAAAAATTTGTTGCAAAGGGTGAAGAAACTTCCAAAAAGGAAACACCAACCACAAGTGCAAAATATAAAGCTCCTGTTGTGGATGATGAAGCATCAGATGAAAACGAAGATGAAATGCCATTTTAATATTTAAGATATGTCCGAAAAACCAAAAAAATCCATAGGAAAAAAAGAGTTCTCATTAGATACTCTAAAAGATAGATTTAGTACTAAAACTAAATACAAAGCTGATAGATTTATCGACTTGGGTTCCGCATTCCAAAAAGCTACAGGTGTTCCTGGGCCAGCTCTTGGACACTTGAACGTTTTCTTGGGACATTCTGATACTGGAAAAACTACAGCATTATTAAAAAGTGCGATATGGTGTCAGCAAAATGGTATTCTACCAGTTTTTATTATTACAGAAAAGAAATGGAGTTTCCCTCACACTCAACTAATGGGTTTAGACGCAGTCGAAAAAAACCCTGGAGAGTGGGACGGCTTCTTCCTTTTCCGTGATGATTTTGATTATATTGAACAAATCACAGAATATATTAATGAAGTGTTGGATGCACAATCAAAAGGTGATATCCCATATGACATAGTATTTTTCTGGGATTCCGTTGGTTCAATCCCTTGTAAGATGACCTACGAAGGTAAAGGTGGTAAGATGCATAACGCATCTGTCTTGGCCGATAAGATAGGTATGGGGTTAAATGGTAGGATTACATCCTCAAGAAAAGAAACTTTATCAGACGGTAAAGTAAACAAATATACAAACACAATAGTGTTCGTTAATCAACCATGGGTAGAATTACCAGACTCCCCAATGGGTCAACCAAAAATTAAGATGAAAGGTGGTGAAGCCATTTATTTGAATAGTACTTTGATATTCCTTTTCGGTAACCAAAAAGGTGCTGGTACTAACAAGATTATGGCAACAAAGAACGGTAGAAAGATTAAGTTCGCTGCACGTACTAAAATATCTATTCTTAAAAACCACGTAAATGGTATTGGTTATGAAGACGGTAGAGTTATCGTAACACCACACGGTTTTATTGATGACACCAAGGAAGCAGAAGAAGTTTACAAAAAAGAATATTCTGATTATTGGGCAGACACATTCATTAAGAATGGTTTGGAAATTAAAGATGGTGAAGACTTTGAATTGGAAAGTTCAGCCATGGATATAGATTTAGAAGGATTAGAATAAAATGAAAATAGACTACGAAAGATTAAAACAATTAAATATAGAGGCTATATTGGCTGATGGAAATCAAATGTCTTGTTATTATATAATACAATTAAGTATTGAAAGATATGTAACTGGTGATACCTTAACCAATGAAGCCATGAATTTTTTAATCGATTTAGGCATTCTAATACCAACTGAAGAAGACAAAAAAAAGATTGTAGAACCCTTTAATTTTACGGGTAATGACAGGCCTTAAGGTAGTTAGAAAAAAAGAAAAAACCAAAACTCTACTTATTGACGGTAATGTTCTAATGAAACGCTCTTTTAACGGAGCTAAGAATGTTTTCTATAAAGACAGACATATTGGTGGCATCTTTCAATTTTACACCACATTGAGAAAACTTATCGTTGAGTTATCAATAGACAAAGTTATAGTGATGTGGGATGGTGAAAGAGGTGGTTACCTTAGGCTTGACTACTATCCAGAATACAAAAACAATCGTCCAAAATACTTTGACGAGAATTATGAAATCCAAAAACTAAGAGTTAAAGCTTACGCTGAAGAATTATCTATTCGTCAGTACGAGCATCCTGATTGTGAATCCGATGATTTATTGGCTTACTATGCTCTTAATAAAAAGAAAACTGAAGAAGTTATTATTTACACTAACGACAGAGACCTTTGTCAATTAATAAGTGATGAAGTAAGTCTTTTCTTAGCAGATAAAAAAACTTTATTAGGTATCGGTAACTATAGTTGGCATTTCCAACATTATTATGAAAATGCTGGTTTAGTAAAAATAATTGAAGGTTGTGGCACTGACAATATTAAAGGTATTGTCGGCGTAACCGAAACAACTTTATTAACCCACTTTCCTGAACTTAAAACAAGAAAGATGACGTTGGAAGAAATTATAGAAAAAACTAAAGTATTGAAGGAAGAAAAAAATTTAAAAGTTTTTGATTCAATCATTGAAGGTAAAACAAATGGGGCACATAAGGGTAATGTTTATGAGATAAACAAAATTATAATTGATTTACACGAACCTCTTTTAACGGGTGAAGCCAAAGAAGAAGTATTAAATCTCGTAAACTTACCATTAAACCCTGAAGGTAGAGATTACAAGAACGTCTTAAAAATGATGTTCGAGGATGGCGTTATGTATGCCATACCAGGTGGAGAAAACGGGTACGTAAATTTCCTCGATCCGTTTCTTAAATTAAGTAAGAAGGAAAAAACAAATTTTAAAAATTCAAAAATATGAAGAAATTCGAATTTATGCTACGCATAAATAATAACATTATATGTCAAAGATATTTTGCCATTAAAAACTTTAACTCAAAATCAATGGCATCTTTAGATATCATTGAATGTCTTAATGATTGTGTTGAGATGGTACAAAATCAATTAAAGATTAAATCTTTAGAGTATTTGTGGTCACAGTACAACGCTTACGATAAACAAACCGAAGAACAAATAAATAGAACTTCTATCTATGATAAAGAAGATATTTTCGACTTTGAAATTAGAATAGATGAAAGAGTTGTGGCAGCTAGACGTTTCACTGGAAATGTTTATCCACAAAGAGTTAGATATAGTGTTGATATTCGTGAATTGATACCTAAAATTATAACCCTAATACAGGAAACTTTAGGTCAAGAAAAATTCAATGTGGAATACGCAACAACAAAATTCTAATTACTATTTATGAATATACAAAGTAAAAAAATGGCTAAAAATGTTACACTAGGTTATTTAGGTTATAAATTTCAAACAGAACTAATAAACCAACTTCTACATCCCGCGAATAAAAAGTTTTCAGATAGAATAATAGACATAGTACACGCAAAGTACTTTGACAATGAATATTTTCGTCTCATAGTAGCCCAAATAAAGGACTACTATGAGAAATACGAAAAAATTCCAGCTATGGACACTTTGGAAACAATTCTTAGAATGGATATTAAAGACAAAGTTACACAAGACTATGTCTTTGAAATGTTTAAAGAAATTCGTGATTTAAATGTAGTAGATTGGCAATTCGTACAAAATAAGGCATTAAATTTTTGTAGACAACAAGAACTCAAGAAAGCAAATGAAAAAATCACTAAGATAGTTGATAATGGTGAGTTCGATAACTACGAAACTTGTGCTGAAATTTTAAGAGAGGCATTAACAGTCGGTTCTGAAAAAGATGAAGGTACCTCAATTACTGAAAACATTGAAGCTGTTTTGGAAAAAAACTTCAGACATCCAATTCCTACGGGAATAAGTGGTATAGATAATTTAACCGATGGAGGCCTATCAAGAGGTGAGTTAGGGGTTGTTTTAGCACCGTATGGTGTTGGTAAAACAACCATTTTAACCAAGTTTGCCAATTCAGCTTATAATGAAGGGTATAATGTTTTACAAATAGTTTTCGAAGATATGCCTGATGTAATCAAAAGAAAGCATTTAGCTTGTTGGTCAGGTATTGATTTAAACGATTTAACTGATAGAAAGGAAGAAGTCTTAACAAAACACAAAGAAGTAACTTCAAACAGGTCAAATGACCTTAGAATAAGAAAGTTCTCTTCTGAGGGTGTAACTATGCAGACGATAAAATCTTTCATCAGGCATGAAATTTCAACAGGTTTTAAACCAGATATTCTTGTTTTGGATTACATAGATTGTGTTGAATCAACAAAACAATATAGTGACGAATGGTCTGGTGAAGGCAATGTTATGAGAGGTTTTGAATCAATGTTAAGTGAATTTGAATTAGTTGGTTGGACTGCAGTTCAAGGTAACAGAAGTTCGATTAGTGCTGATGTTGTAACAGGAGACCAAATGGGGGGTTCCATTAAGAAAGCTCAGATAGGACATTTTATTATGTCAATAGCTAGAACCTTACCACAAAAAGAATCTGGAAGAGCTACAATAGCTGTTTTAAAATCACGTTTTGGACGTGACGGAGTTGTATTCGAAGATTGTACTTTCGATAATGGTAAGGTTTATATCGATACAGAAACCTCACAAACTTTCTTAGGTTATGAGAAAAAACAAGAGGAAAGAAAGGAATCAAATGTCCGTGATAGAATACAAAGAGCAAAAGAGTTACAAAAACAAAATAATAATTAATTAAATTTTTAAAATATGGAACTGTCAAGTAAGTTACTTTCAGACATTAGTGTCTACATGAAGTACGCTAAATATATCCCCGAATTAAATAGAAGGGAGACTTGGGAAGAATTGGTCACAAGAAATAAAGAGATGCACCAAAAGAAATATCCCCAACTAAAAGAAGAAATAGAAGAAGTTTACAAATTGGTTTACGATAAGAAAGTTCTTCCTTCAATGAGAAGTTTACAATTTGGTGGTAAACCAATAGAAATTTCTCCAAACAGAATTTATAATTGTGCATATATGCCAATTGACCATCCAGATTCTTTCTCTGAGGCAATGTTTTTATTGTTAGGAGGTACAGGGGTTGGATATTCTGTTCAAAAACATCACGTAGAAAAACTACCTGAAATAAAAAAACCAAGTTCTACAAGAACAAGAAGATATTTAATAGGCGATTCAATCGAAGGTTGGGCGGATTCAATTAAAGTTTTATTGGAATCTTATCTTGGAATGAAGTCATCGACACCAGTGTTTGATTTTTCGGATATTCGTCCAAAAGGGGCACGTTTAGTAACAAGTGGTGGTAAAGCACCTGGTCCTCAACCTTTGAAGGATTGTTTACATAACATTAAAAAAGTTTTAGATAATAAAGAAGATGGAGAAAAACTTAAACCAATCGAAGTTCACGATATCGTTTGTTACATTGCAGACGCTGTACTTGCTGGAGGTATTCGTAGAGCAGCTCTCATTAGTTTGTTTTCTGCTGACGACGACGATATGATTTCTTGTAAATCAGGAAATTGGTGGGAATTAAATGCACAAAGAGGTAGAGCTAATAACTCAGCCGTTCTTATGAGACATAGAGTAACTAAAGATTATTTTATGGAACTATGGAAGCGTATTGAATTAAGTGGTTCAGGTGAACCTGGTATTTATCTTTCTAACGATAAAGATTGGGGAACTAATCCGTGCTGTGAAATTGCACTTAGACCATACCAATTCTGTAATTTATGTGAAGTAAACGGTTCAGATATTCAATCACAGGAAGATTTTGAAGCAAGAGTTAAGGCAGCTTCATTTATCGGAACCCTACAAGCTGGTTACACTGATTTCCACTATCTACGTGATGTTTGGAAACGTACTACAGAAAAGGAAGCACTTATTGGTGTTGGTATGACAGGTATTGGTTCAGGCGTTGTATTGGGTTACGATATGAAGAAAGCGGCTAAAGCGGTAAAAGAGGAAAATGAAAGGGTAGCTGGTTTATTAGGTATTAACAAAGCAGCTAGAACTACAACTGTTAAACCTTCAGGTTGTCAAATTCCGTCAACTGAAATAAAAACTAATTTAGGTGTATTATCTTTAGATGAAATATTTAAAATAAATGGTATCGATTTAGGTGAAAAATTAGATGAAAATAGAACTTGGTATGATGTTAAAGAAGAGATTAAAGTTTTAAATCAGTTTAATGAGGAAAAATTAATAACAAAATTATTTATTAATGGATTTGAGGAGACTATTGAATTCACGATGGAAGATGGTTCTACGATTGAGTGTACACCTAATCATAAATTTATGATGGAAGATGGTTCGTGGAAAGAGGCTAAAGAAATTACCGAAGATGATGATTTTTTAATAAAATAATTTATAATTTTAGTTGGTTTTACTGTTGTTGTGATATTTATTATAAAAGGAAATATTATGGCATCAGTAAAACAAGCTTGGATTAAAAAATATGGTGAAGAAGAAGGTTTAAGGCGTTGGGAAGAACGAAAAAAACTTTCAGCCACAACTGAAGAAATTTTAATTAAAAAATATGGTGAGATTGAAGGGTTAAAACGTTGGGAATCATATAAGAAAAAATTAGAAAAACGTGGTACTAAAAATTGGTTCATTGAAAAATATGGTGAGGTTGAAGGTGTGACGAAGTGGAAAGAAAAGAATTCTAGATTATCAGTTAGTAAAGAATCATTAATTAAAAATGGTTTTTCTGAAAGTGAGATAGAAACTATAAGGGATAAACATCGTGAAAAATCAATTAGAAGTTTAGATAACTTTATAAAACAATATGGTGAATCTGATGGTTTAAAATATTATAACGTTTATAGAGAAAAAAATAAATTAACATCCTCTTGGGGTTTAGAATATTGGATTCATAGATGTAATGGTAATATTGAAGAAGCAAAAAATAAACTTAATTTTCATCAGAATAGAAACCTTGATTGGTGGGTAAGTAAGTATGGTGAAATTGATGGTGTTAAGAAACATGGGGAATGGGTTAAAAAGATAACTAAAGTTATTATGAGTGGTGATAGTATATCCAAGGGTCAGATGTTATTAGAGGATGAAATTAGGGTAGTATATGGCGGTAAAATTCTTGGGTATAAAGACCAATATGGTATTATATTAACTAATGATGAAAAAAGAATTTTTAAAATTAAAAACTCAATAATCTACCCAGATATCATATTAAAAGATTTAAAAATAGTTATAAATTACCATGGCGATTTTTGGCATGCATCACCATTAATATTTACGGATGAAAATTTAGTTGTCCCTAGAATCAATAAAACGGTAAAACAAATAAGGTTAATTGATTTGGAAAAAGATAAATTATTAACCGAAAGAGGTTATTTAGTTATAACAATTTGGGAAAATGATTTTAAACGAAAAAAAGAAGAAATAATAGAAACAATTAAAAAAACAATAGAAAATGAGAATAGTAAAAAAAGAAATTAAGAAAAACTTCACTGTAGATATTGAAGTGGCTGAAACACCAGTTTACCAATTGAAAAATGGAATTGTATCGCATAACACATCTTCATTAGTATTAGGAACATCGTCAGGTATTCACGCATGGCATAATGATTACTACATTCGTAGAATTAGAGTTGGTAAAAATGAGGCAATATACACTTACCTTTCTATTTACCACCCAGAATTGGTTGAGGATGAATATTTCCGTCCACATGATACAGCAGTAATTTCTATACCACAAAAAGCACCTGAGGGAGCTATAATGAGAACGGAATCCGTATTCCAACAATTGGAAAGGGTTAAAAAGGTATCTCAAGAATGGGTAAGATCTGGACATAGAAGTGGAGCTAACACACATAACGTATCAGCAACAATTTCAATTAGAGATAATGAATGGGATTTAGTTGGTGAATGGATGTGGGAAAATAAAGAAAGTTATAATGGCTTATCTGTGTTAAATTATTCTGGTCACTCATATAAACAATCACCTTTTGAGGATTGTGATGCGGAGACATATGAAAATTTATTAAAAACATTGAAAGACATTGATTTAACTAAAGTAGTTGAGTTGGATGACAATACAAACTTAAGTGGTGAAGCCGCGTGTGCCGGGGGAGCGTGTTCTGTGGATTCGTTTTAAACTAGAGAAGAAAACACAGAAAAACCTACAATTAACTAAATCATTTCACATGTACTACATTAAAGGTAATGTACAATGGTTACATAAACACGTTAATATAATGAAAAATAGTTTCCCACAGGAAATGTTTATATATCTATGTAATAAGATAACCGAAAATAATAAAATAGATAACCCGATAATAAATGACATAAATAATTTTAAATGGGGTCTAAACACTAAATATGAGGTAGACATAGTATTACCTAAATAATCTAACAAAACCCCCTAAAAACTTAGAGGATTTTTTATGTAATAAACTTTACACTTTAGATTTTATTTTTTGGTGGTAAATTTCCTAATTAGATATTTATAAATAAAGAAAATAAATGGCACAAAAATCCTACATCAATATTCAATTTCCGTTTCAGGATGATCCTGATGGTAAGTTTTTGGAATTGAACAATGATGCTAAGTTAGCAATCAAATCAGATTTGGTTCATCTACTATTAACCAATAAGGGTGAAAGACTATATTTACCTGATTTTGGTGCGAATTTAAGAAAGTATATTTTCGAACCAAACGACGAGGCATCGGCAAACGCAATAAAAAATGAAATAAATGAGGCAATAAAAACTTATATACCAAACTTAAAGGTGACACAATTAACAGTTACACCTTCAGAAGAAAGTATATACGCTGTTGTAGTGAGAATTGATTATATAGTAACAGTTTCCGCATTACAATCAGCTGATTTTGTTATTTTAACACTATAAAAAAATTTTTTATTACCACAATCATAAATTTTATCTAAACCTATTTCAGACATTATTTCGGCTTCTGTTTTATTTTTATCATAACCCATTTTCACTAATTTATGTTTTTGGTATTTAAACCTACTTTCTCTTTTTTTATTTACAATATAAGAGTAATTAACATCTGTGTTTGACATAAATTTAAAACCATTTTTAATATAAACATCCCCAACCCCAAATCTTCTATCTGAATACGTAATTAAAGTATTTATACCGGTTTCTTTTATAAAGTGTTTTAATAACTTAGAAAATGAACCAACTACACTGGTATTAATTACATTACAAAACCTAATCACCTCATGTTCACCGTTTTTTAAAATGCCACGTTTACCAACAGTTAATAGACTAACAATATTACCTTCATAAAATAAAGCTAAATTATATCTAGCATTTGTATAACCCTGTATGTGATTTTTTAATAAAAAATCCTTACTTAATTTTGAATTGATATTTTTTATTTCACATTTTCTGGCATAAATAATATTTTCGGTAACACCCATTTTATGTTTTATCATTGACATCAATAATTCTTTTTTATCTAACCATTCATCCTCAAAAATGTGTAATAAACTTATCTTTAGTTTTTCACATTCAATAGTTTTATTTAAATGATAATTTTTATTTTTAAATTTATCTGAATGCCAATATAAACCATTAAATTCTATTGCTAATTTTTTTTCAGGTACATAAATATCAATCTCTAAATTTTTTAAAACATCTCTAGAATTAAAAATTACACTATAACCTAGACCCTCAATAAATTCTTTAATTTCACTTTGTGGTTTAGAATAATTATTACAACATAAATTACAACCACATTCACTATTAAGGTGATAAAAAGGCGTGGTTTTAATTTCACCATGTTTTACACAATTTATAACACATTCATTCCGTGTGTTTTTATATGTTGTATTTTCGTAAGTAAATTTGTTTTCAAATAAAGTTTTTGATGCATCAATAAAAGATTGTGTATCAAAAACTCTTAACGAACAATGTGGGCAACCTTGTTTTTTAGATAAATGATTACTCGGAAATACTTCAAAATCACCATGAGTTGGACATGTTATGATAACCTTATCTTTACCTATAATATAATCTGTTTTTTTGTAATCATATTTATCACCATGAGTATTTTTTGATTTAAAAATAAACAATTTGGTATCCATTTTTGATGTACCCCCACAATATTTACAACCCTTACCTTTTAAATGGTTAGACGCAATTTGTTCAAAATTGCCGTGTATGGGACAAATTAATGTTATTTTTTTACCATAAGTTTTATAATTACACAATGAGTAATCGTATTTATCACCATGAACGTTTTTTGATTCTGTAATAAATTCTTCTTGTGTTTTTTTTTGTTTATCCCCCATACTAATTTTTCCACATTTAGGGCAACCTTGTTTAGCTTTAATATGTTTTATTGGTCTTTGTTCAAAAACGCCATGTATTGGACAAATTATTTTAACTTTTTTATTATTACCACAATATATTGATAACGAATAATCGTATTTATTACTGTGGATGTTTTTTGAATCGTTTATGAAATTTTCTTGTGTTTTTTTTATCATACCTTTAGAAGTGTATTTATAAATACATATTAATATAATATTAAAAACATAAATCTAAATATTTATATTTATAAACTATACCTTATATAATAATATTATGGCAGAAAAGAAAATAAATTACTTTTCTAGGAATTTCCTAGACGTAAGAACAGAACTTATAAGTTTTGTACAACATTATTACCCAGAACTATATCAAGATTTCAACGATGCCTCTATAGGTACAATGATGATTGAGTTAAACGCTGCGGTATCAGATATGTTATCATACCATACTGATAGAATGTTTACAGAGACCCAAATTGATTACGCTCAAGAAAGAAGGTCTATCATGAATATCGCTAGAACTTTAGGACTTAAAATACCTGGTAAAAGATCATCAATAACCTTGGTAGATTTTTCCGTTTCTGTCTTACCTTATGGTGATACTTTTGATATTAGATATGCCCCTATTATTAAAACAGGAGCACAAGTAGTTGGTGCTGGACAAACATTTGAAACTCTATATGATATAGATTTTTCTTCACCTTATTCGGCTGGTGGTATACCTAACAGATTGATTATACCTGTTATTGATAATAATAATAAAATAACAAGTTATACTTTAGTTAAAAGAGAGATTGTTAGTAATGGTATTAGTAAAATATTTAAAAAGGTTTTAGGGCCTAATGACGCCGTACCATTCTTAGAAATAATACTACCAGATAATAATGTGGTGTCAATAGACCAAATTATTACAAAAGACGGTACAACATTCTCAACCAATCCAACAAGTGCTGAATTTACTGATCCAACATTAAGTTGGTATGAAGTGGATTCATTAGCTGAAGATAAGATTTTTGTTCCAGATACTCTAAGAAGTAGTGATAACAGTGGTATTACGCCAGGTAAATGGATATCTGTTACTAAGAAATTTATTAAAGAATATACCGATACAGGGTTTTGTAAGATTACTTTTGGTTCGGGATTTTCTGACAAACAGTACTTACAAAGTTATACAAATGACCAATATGTTTTACAAATAGCTAATTATTTTAATAGTATTGCTTTAGGTGAAATACCAAAACCAAACAGTACTTTATTCATAAACTATCGTGTAGGTGGTGGTGCTGGGGCTAACATAGGGGCTAATACAATAAACGGTTTGGGTTATATCGATATGGTGGTTAATGGTCCTAATGCGTCTAATAATCAAACAGTTAGAAATTCTTTAAGAGTTAACAACCCTATACCTGCATTTGGTGGTGGTGATGATCCTACTTTGGAGGAAGTTAGATTTATGACTAAATATAATTTTGCCTCACAAAATAGAGCAGTAACCATTAAAGACTATATAGCAACAATATTTAAGATGCCAGGTAAGTTTGGTGTACCTTTTAGAATGCAAGTTGCTGAAAACCAAAACAAAGTTGAATTTAGTATTATAGGACTAGATTCAAACGGTAAGTTGAACAACACTTCAACTAACACATTAAAAGAGAATATGGCAACTTGGTTGGCTGATTACAGAATGATAAATGATTATGTTCTAATAAGAGACGGTAAAATAATAAACATTGCTTTTGAAGTGGATGTTTATACAGATAAGTCTTTTAATCAAGGTGAAATTGTTAACAATATCATTAGTACGGTTAGTGGTTATTTTGACATTAAGAAATGGCAAATGGGTCAAAATATTTATATGGCACAATTGATTGAGGCTGTCAATAATGTTGCTGGTGTATTAAACGTTGTTGATATTAGAATTTATAACAAAGTTGGCGGTACATATTCAGCTAATGCAACATCACAAGCCTACTTAGACCAAAACACAAGAGAAATAGATTTAACTGCTGACTACGCTTTATTTGCTGATTATGACAGTATGTTCGAAATAAAATACCCAAACTCAGATATATTAGTAAGAACTAAATCTTAATGGACGTAAATAATGTTACAAATATAATAGGTGGTTCTAGGTATAAACTAGCGACTAATCAAAACACAAACGTACAAATAGGTTTAGAAGAAACAACTAAACCTTTAACTGAGTTTGATATTATTGATATAGTTAACCAAAATCTTCTTTCACAACAAGAAAGAGAGGCCTGTACCAAATACAGGTTTAATGGTAAACTAAACATTTATACCTCAAACGTCTTATCGTCTGGTTCTACAGCATATGTGAACGGTGTTTTTGATGATAGTTCATGGAACCCAATGTTTTATGGTAATCCACCTGTTGCCCCAAGTAATTGGGTTATGCAAGTTACTTACCCATCCGTATCTGATTTTAATTATTTAATAACCTCAAGAACGCCAGTTGGAACAATATCTTCTAATGCTTATCGTGGGTTACAATATCAATCGTTAGGTTATACAATTATAAATAACAGTAACTATTTAACAATAAGTGGTGTTCAAAATCATAACTTGTCGGAAGGTGATTTTATCTATATCTATAGTAATATTTTCTATAACTCTTTACAAGGGATATATACAGTAAGAAGTTTAGGTATTAATGGTAATAACACACAAAAAGATTTAACATTGGATGTTATTGTAGATCCAACTTATTTACCTACAGGTTTCGGTAATTTTGTAAAAATAGTAAATCCTTCTCCTGATGATATAAGTTTTAATAACACTTATCCGTTTATTGCTGCTACAGCAACAGATATAACAGGTGGTACCACAGGTTCTTACTCTGTTGGTGAAACTTTATATACAAAGATTACCACATATCAACCACATAATTTAATAGTTAACGATTTTGTTGATATTAGAATAGGGGCCGCGAACCAAACTTTAAACGGTACTTGGAGAGTTTATAATATAATTGGTACTTCTGGTACCTCAACACAATTTATAATTAGAGCTTCAATATCTAATGTTAAAGGTACTAATATCACTTTCCCTGGTTTAACACCACAATATAGGTTTTTAGACGGAACACCTTCAGAATATTATATTAGAAAATTTGAGGTTCTAACTTCAAACCAATACGAAGTTTATCCAGCTGCTTTTAGTTCTAACATTTACTCTGACGTTTCAGATATAACTTTGGGTTCTGTAAACGGTACTTGGTTATTTCAATTTAACCAAGACGTTAATACACAGAGATTGGTAACAAATACCAATGGTTCTGTAACTGAATTTTATTATACTATAACTAAAAGGTCTGGAACAAATCCTTATAATTGGAGTGATGTTGTGGCTGATTGGGACTTTAATTTCTCTACAACCAACACTACAAACGGCATTGAAACAATTTCCAAAAATAACCCAACAGGTATAGGTAGTATTGAAAAATATTCAGGTAGGACAGAAAGTATAGACGCAAATGGTAATATACAAATAACACAAGGTAGTTTATATGTAGGTGATTTTATTGATTATAATTCAGCCTTAATACAAGAAATAACAATTGCTGAGGTTATACACAGATTTGGTGTTAATACAAACCCAAACGGGGAGGGTTATTATTACAAACCTTTTAAAAAATTAGAAGTTAGAAAATATTCTAATAATATAGAAGTTGCTGGGCCTAATGAAATAATCATAGATGTACCCCAAAACTATGTGACATACGCAGACGGTTCTATCGCATGGAGAGATATTTTAACAATAGGGTACTATGAAGAAGGTACAAACGGTGTTGACTATCCGTTTTTAAATGGTGCAAACTATTTATACTTTAATCATAACCTATACATTAGAAGACAAACACCACCACCAGCAACATTAATTAACCAAACAGGTGTTAATATTATGACAAATATAAACGAAAAATGTTAATAAAATATCAGATAAGGAATAATTTTCAAACAACAACAGCTCAAACTGTTTTGTTTAGTGGTGTTACTAATACGTATAAATCTATAAATATACCTATTAATACCGAATTTTTTCCTATTGATAATGGTGAAACAATACAAAACATAGTATCACAGGAAGAAAAAAACGCTATTAATCCTACATTCGACGGTGAAACAATAAAATATACTTTTAATAATATTTCAGCAAATTCAAATCAAGGTCTTTTAGTACAGTTTAACTTTTGGAATGCATCTGCATCCACTTATGATATATCTTATAGTGCGACAGGTTTTACAACGTTAGAAGTGAATAAAAATATGAATGTCTTTAAACAGAGTTTTTTCAGATTATATTTTTATGACAGTAATAGTGGAGATACCAATAATTTAATATTCACTGAAGATATCAATGTGTTCGATACAACAAAACCGATTATACCTTTCAACAGACTTTATTGGTTAAGGAATGACGATTATTTTGTTAAAAACAATACCAATAGGACTGTATATATGGACGCAAGATTTTTTAATGCTAAGACTGGTAAAGTAAATAGGTTTATAAATCCAAACCTACCTGCAACACCGTTGAGTGTTATTTCTTATAGTGATCCTAATAATAGAAGTTGGAGAACAAGTGAAATAAGTATTATAAACCCTAAACTAAATAACGGTAATTATAATTTTAATCCAATAGTACCTTCAGGTGCTAACACACCCATGGTGATAACATTGTCAGAATTTATTATGCAATAATGGAAGTTTATAAAAGAGAAGTTGGTTATGAAGATTTAGGTAGAGCACATAATTTAACTGTGACTGCCACCACTTTGTATTTTCCTTTTTTATTAACCCACAACTTTGAAGACATGGGTATTTATACTGATGTTGAAAACACTATATACGAACTTGTAGACCTTTCAGGTGTATGGAATTTATCTAACACAGGTGTTACAAAACCTTGTTTGGTGTTAAATAATTGTAGTGTAAACTTTACATCATCACCAATAACATATTACAATGCTAACAATGGTACATTATCAGCCATAGTAAATGGGTGTCCATCACCACAAACGGTTACTTGGAGTGGACCTAATGGGTTTACAGCCAATACTTTAACAGCGGGTATGGGAAATTTAAGTCCAGGTAGTTATACATTAAAAGTAACAGACGCTAAATGTGACATCACTTATGCTTCTTATGTATTACAACAACCACAATCTTTGAATTTCAATCTTTCAACCAGTAACTCACAAACAAATGCAACTACACCTGGTGGGTGTGATGGTACCGCATACATAACACCACAAGGTGGTCAACCACCATATACTTATTTATGGTATTCTGGCAATACATCAAATAGTTATGGTACAACTACAGGTGTAACATCACTATGTGCTGGAAGTTATACTGTACAGGTTACGGATGCAAGTGGAACTATTGTTTCACAAACATTTACAATTGGTGAACCCACACCTATTACAGGTAGTGTGATAACAACAACTAATATAAATTGTTTTGGCGGTAATACAGGTTCTATAACCTTAGGTGCTTCAGGTGGTATAAATACACCTAATGGTTATAAATTCATTTTAACAGGCCCTACACCATCAACAATAACTGGTAGTACTGGTTCAGCTGTATTTAATAATTTATTGGCTGGTGCTTACACAATACAAATTTTTGATAGTGTTGGAAATACTATAACATTACCTATTGTTAATATAACACAACCTGTTGCTGTTACGTTTACAACAACACCTACATATGTTACTTGTTATGATAACGCTGACGGTATTATTTCAATAACCCCTACAGGTGGTAGTGGTAGTTATAACGTAGATTTAAAATTAGGTTCATCACTTATCAGTCCATCACAAAGTGGTTCAGGTCCTTTCACATGGACAGATTTAGATGTTGGAACTTATACTATATATGTTAAAGACACTAATCAATGTCCAGCTCCAACACAAACAGTTACATTGTTAGAAAAACCAAAACTTAATTTAATAACTGGTAGCATACCATCATTAAATGGTTTCAATATACCATGTTATGGTGGTACAACAGGTGTTACATTCTCAACTAACTACACAACTGTGTTAGGTGTAACATATCCAATAACACCAACAATATATTATTATGTTGATAACGTATTAATAACAAGTGCTGTAGGTATGGTTACATCAACAAGTTTAACATTAAATGCTGGAACCCATACAATAAAAGTGGTGGATTCAATAGACAGTTATGGGGTATCTTGTTCAGCGTCAACAGTTGTAACAATAACACAACCACCAATGCCATTATACATATCTTCTGGACAAACACACTCTGAAGACGCATCTTGTTCAGGTTGTCCTGGCACAGATAATTGTAGACAGGGTGTAATAAGTATTGAGGGTGGAGTAACCCCATACACAATATCTTGGAGTGATGGTAGTACATCTATAACATCTAACCCACATTGTGTTCACAGTGGTCCATATAGTTTAACTGTTACAGTAACAGATATTAACGGTTGTACAATAACAGAAACATTAACATTAACATAATGATATCAGGGTATACATCACATAAGTTAGATATTGTTAGAACTTTTAACAGAACCAATCCATTTCAGATTGGGGTTAACGGTGTAACAAGTATTGGTTATGATCCTATAACCTTAACAGCAGTAACATCAATATCTTATACAATAGGTAATATAAATTATGTTACACAAAATATTTCACCTTCATACCCAACAATATTTTTCACAAGTGCAACAGGGTATAATTTTGAACCTTACTATATACCACCATATTCACAAAATACTTTTGATATAAAAGAAGAAGCGAAAATGGGTTTAGTTTTCCCTCCAAAAGTAACTAACGAGCTATTTATAGAAAGACAAAGTTCAGGGGTATTTGAGAGACATTCAAGACTTTCAGAAATTAAAACTATAGATGGATTAATAAATTATAGAAACGGATATTATAACATTATACAAAATTTTTAAAAAATGGCGACAGGTAATTATGGTGTAGTTAGACCAGCAACAATAACAGCAGACGATATGGAAATTTGGTACACATATACCCCATCGAGGGATGTTGCACCAACAATACCATTACAACAACTATCACCAGCTCAGGTTATTTCAACATTTAATCACCCAATTGCTAATGCAAATGGTGTACCACTATTCGATGGGTTATATAACTTACAACTACCTGTTGCAAACTTTTCAGCAAAAGGTATTTATAATGTTATTGTTAGACCTAAAGAAATTAAAACAACAATAACTGATTGTGGTGTATTGGCCGCTTTCCCTGATATTAAAGGTATTGTTTTAGATATGAACCAATTGGGCATTCAAGACGCATCAAAACTTGTTGGTTATCGTGTTGAATATTATAACTCAACTGGCGCTAGAATACCTAATTTTTTTAGGGTAATTACTTCTGCAAATAGAACTGAACCTGTAAATGTAAATCTTCAGAATACAACACAAAAATCTGTTAACTATAGATTTAATGATACTTCTAACCTTGTTTTCTGTACACTAACACCAAGTTCAGCACCTAATGTTAGACCTAACGCATTCCCTGATATTGGGTCACCAAATCAAGCAATATCTATAACAAATACTTTCTTCAATCCAATATTGTTAGAAATAGACATGGTTGAATATGATATGGAAACATTATCATATGGTATATTTGGTAACCAAACTAAATCTATTGCGGATGGTATGTACACAATATACGATAGTTCAAACAACATTTATAAACAATATAACTTATATGAAATACAAGACCAATTCACTGGACAACCTTTATTTGAAGTTCGTCAATTGGTAAATAATATTGATCTCACAAAAGATTTCAATACGATAACTAATATTCCTACAGCATAATGGGGACAGTTAAAGTTGTACCTGGTTCACTAACCGAAGCGTATAAAAAAAGACAAGGTGACTTTGCACCTAATTTAGTGGGTTTTCAATTCACTGAAGGTGCTTCTTTATTTACATTCGGTAACTTTGAAATCACTACTAACTTAAGTAATAAGTTAAGCACGGACTTTATTCTTGGTGGTGAATGGTCAAACTATTATTCTTTAGATACTTTAAACTTAACAGAAAGTACGTCAACAATGTTGGCATCTAATGATATTTTTGTTAAACTTAATTTTAACCCATTCAATATTAATAGGTATGTTTATTTTGGTAGTTTCTATGAATTTGCTAGAGTTACTTTAGAAGAGATAATACAGGAATGGAAGGGTTCTATTTATTTAAACCCTACATCGAATACTAATACACCTGTAAATACAATACTTTCATTTAACTATAATAGTGGTACTAACATTACAAGTTTTTTAATACCTAAAAGTGTTATTACAAATAATTTCCAACTTATTGTTGATAGTAATAATAACTTTAGTAGTCTAAGCCCTACAGATATTTATAACCTATCAAGAGATTATAACAAATATGTTATTTGGGCAGGTGGTGATGACTTTCCAGTTATTGGTTATACTGGTTCTACAACTACATATCCTTATATTACAATACAAACAGAAGGTAATCCATTCCCTTCTTTAACCGCATCAACATTTGGTCAGTTAACATACCATTTAAAACCTAATGCAACTGAAGTTCAGTTATTTTTCAGTCAGTTAGCTGATTTTAATGAGGTGTTATTAAACAGACTTACCACACCAATATACACAGCTTCTTTCACTGTACCAATAGAGGCTAATGGTATTACATATACAACAACAAAAGATTTAACTTGGCCAGTAAGTGACGGTTATAATATTGATATCAATACACAGGCATATACTAATTATGTACAAGATTTGTTGGCTGTTGCCGATGATTTTGACCAAAACAAAACAGACTTAGTTTCACGTAGGTTTGTATCGGAATCAATTCACGAATTCGATACTAATGGTGGAGGTAATCAGCTATATGGTATGAAAGTTACAAAACTTCTTAGAATATATGGTAGAGAATTTGATGAGGTTAAAAAATATATTGATGGTATTTCTTTTGCTAATGTTGTAACTTATGACAAACTTGATAATACATCTGATGACTTAATCAAGATGATGGCAAGTAATTTAGGTTTTGACACAATACTTACGGTAGGTACAGATAATTTTGATATTTTACAAGTATCCCAACCATCACTTGAAACACCTTTTAGTGGACATTCAAGGGGTTTATCAGCAAAAGAATTAGATATAGAATTATGGAGAAGGTTAGTTATTAACGCATGGTGGTTGTTTAAATCTAAAGGAACAAGAAAAGTTATAGAATTTTTCTTTAACTTATTTAAGATACCTGGTTGTATGGTTAGTCTTGATGAGTATGTTTATTTAGCTGAAAATAGATTAGATGTTAATAGTATCTACAACCAAATAGTTAACATATATAATTTTGCCGGATTAACCGCAACAACACCTACATTATCATCTATACCAATGGATACTTACGGTTTCCCAATGGCACTTACTGAAACAAATGATAACTATTTTCAGATGGGTGGTTTTTGGTATAATGGCGGAAATCAAAACACTAACGGTAATAACCCACATATTGGGCCTTACGATTATGGTGTAAGTTATTTCAATCAATTTGAATGTTTTGTACCTAACTTTAATCAATTAGTAACTGGTGGTACTACAGTAATTGTAGAAGAAAATTATTTCAACAACTATAACCACGGTACTTTTGTTTTTGACCAAACAGGGTTACCAGTACCATATTACAGTAGTGGTTATGCAAATTCTTTAAATACTAACGGTTTAGTACAAAACGCTATAGTAAATTCAGCCGGCCTAACATATGTTGGTGGCAGTAACGCACCTAACTACGGTGTACCAAGTGGTGATACATATTCGATGAAAATTAGTTTTACAACAGGTACAGGTACAACTTGTACTGTTTGTGCAACTCCCACTTACTTTGGTGATGACGGTATAGTTTACATACAAGGAACTACAACACCTTTAAACGATTTTAGTTGTTGTCATAACTATTGGTTACCATCACCAACCACACTTGGGGGTCCTGTATTTACCACTAAACCGCCTTATAAATGTTATTGGTGCCCACCAAACCCACAAGTGGTTTGTAACCCAGATGATTATATTTCTACGTTAAGTAGTGATGCAATCACAAATTTAGCTATTGAATTAGGATGGAACAATCAATGTGGCTTAAGTACTACAGATTTTTTATCATCAGCTTTAACATCACTATTTACCAAATTAAACGGTTGTTTAATTTTAACTGAAACTAATGATATAATATCAAACAAAGCTTGTTGTACACTTAGTGGTGGTAATTTAGTAATGGTAGATAATATAAATTATTGTGTTCAACCACCACCTGTAAATCCATGTGATAACGCAACTGTAAACCCTACACATGTATACATAACACCAGCCGGTGATTTATTACCTGAAGGTTGTTGCAGTATTGGTACTTGGACTGATGGTACTGTTACAGTTACAGAAGGTAGTGAAACTGTTACAATTATTGATAGTGTAGGTTTAGGGTTTGCTAACCAACTTTCAAGTAATAACTACTGTAGTGCATGTCCTACATCTATAAACATATCACCCACGAATTTAATAATTACAGACAGTAATAGGGTTGGGTTAACACAAAACTGTTGTGTTGATTATGGGTATAATTATGATACGGTAAATAATATATGTTACACATGTCCACCACCTAAAGCAATTGGATATTCAATAGTTTCTGGTGAAGTGTTATTTAATGGATTATCTTTATTTGAGGTTTGTTGTAAAGAATACGCTACTTCAACAAATAATTCTAACATATCATGGGACGCGACATCACAAAAATGTTTAATTAAACCAGCTGAACCAACTTCTTATACCATACAAGTAGGTAATGAAATAAAATGTCCTCTTTGTACATTGTCTGGGGTACATTCAACATTAGTATACGTTCCAAATGGGTATACAATATTAAACGCAACAACATTATATACAAATTCGGCATTAACAATACCACTAAATTATAACTTCATTCAATATGGCGGAAGTATTTATAGTTATTCATCTGGTAGTGGTGTAAGTTCTATATGTATTGCTGGTGGTGGTTGTTAAAAAAAGAAAATAAAAATAATTATAGGTAGATGGCACAAATAATAGAACAAGGTGGGATATTCCCTAATAAGGTTGGTTGTACAGACCCTTTAGCTACAAACTATGATCCTAACGCATTAATAGATTGTGTAGATTGTTGTAAATACAACACTGAGATTATTGGTTGTAAAGATGTTTTAGCTTCAAATTATAACCCATTGGCAACTACTGCTTGTAATAATTGTTGTCTTTATAGGGAAGTACCTACCAAACCATCTAATATTTTTCAAATATCAGAAAATATTGAAATTTGTCCACCATCAACATGTGTAGGTTGTGATAATTTTGATTGGTGGAACGATACCTATATTGCAAACCACGACGGTCAAAGTTTACAAGTCTCTTCACCAACGTTATGGCAGCAAATTGTTAATTTAGTTACAAATAGCGGTCAAACTTTTTACGTAAATTCAACAAATGGAGAATTATTAAACCAAACTTGTTGTACGCAAGTTAATGGTACTTACGGTCACACGTCAAGTAGTAACGGTCTTCGCACGTTACAATACGGTATTTGTTTTTGTGAAGCACCAATAGAAACTTTTACACCACAATGTATTTCAGACTTAACGGGTGTTTTAAATTTAATATCAACACCTTCAGGTTATACATTTTTTATCACTAACTTTCAAACAATAGGGACATCTTTAGGTTTAACAACCGAACAGATAAACTTTATTATAGCAAATATAGTTAATAATACAGGTGAAAACGATAGTTGCATCCCTAACTTAACTGAAGCTAGATTAATATTGATGAATGCTTTAACCGCCACAGGTGGTTTCTACGTCAATTTTAGTTCTATAACTAATAATCCGATTTTAGTTACACAAAGCGTTTGCAGTCAATATAATGGTTATTGGGACGGTACAAACTGTATGTGTAACCCAATAGTTAATCAATGTGATATTGATATTACAGAAGTTGAAGTGGTGAGTATATTTGATTTCTACAACAATCAAATACAAATTGTTCAGTATAACAGTCAAAATGGAGGTCAACCAATAAGTGAGGCATGTTGTAATCGTCTAATTAAAGATTATAAATTACCTTGGGCATGGCAAAATCAACCAACCCCAGCATGTTATGCAACACCAAAAGATAGTTGTTTACCTGTATTATTTAGTTTAAACAGTACACCTATGAGTGTACCACCTTGTGGAACCGATTTAGAGATATCTATGTGGGTTTATTTTGGTAAACCAGCAAATCCTTGTCAAACAATACCTAATCCACCTGATACTGATGTAATTGTAATAGACGGTGTATTTTGTGATATTACATTAACACCTAATACTGGAGCGGTACAACCAAATCCTAATGTTAGACCAATAATACCAATAAGACCAACAATCAGTATTTCAGAAGTGATAGTTGGAAATGCACTTGAAAAGCCTTGTTGTTATAATACGTCAAATCCCATACTCGCTAGAGTTAGTTTAACAGACCCTACATTAAATTCTAACTTAACACAAGTGGTCGAATATAATTCATCAACGGACTATTTTGATAGATGGGTACAAATTAAGGCGACATTACCAAGTTCTGGTTTAACATTAAACTTTGGTGTGAACCTTGAAATATACCAAGGATTAAATTGTTGTTGTGATTACGATATCTTTATTGATGACATTAAAGTTAATTGTGCAACACCAGAATCAGCATTACTTGTTAATGATGTTGAATGTCCTGGTTTTAATATAACACGTGTAATTGATAACAAAAAATCTTGGGTTTATAATCCTGGATTACCTGATGTAGGTATTTCAGAGTACGACGGAGTTATTAGGTCAGATAGTACATTTGGGTTATTAAACGGACATGGTGTTATTGATAGAACTTTCGCCCCAAGTTTAGACGCGGATATTCCTTGGAGGTATACTGACTATTGGCAACAATCAAGTGTGTATGAAAGACATAGTAGTTTAGTGTTAAACTCTAAAGAACTTGAACTTGTATTTGATATGTGCGCAGATTGTCCTGTTACGGCATCTACATTAACATGTCTTAGTGGGTTTACATTATCGGCAAATACAAGTGTTTGTTATGATATTAGTGGTAACACAACAAGTGCTATTACTGTAAACACAATATCTACATTAAGTATTTACGAATTAAAAAATTACAAGAAACAGTTCCAAAGTTTTTGGATACCGTTTATGGAACAGTTTATACCAGCTACAACACTATGGGTGGCTGGAGAAAGGTGGTGTAGTCCTGTTTGTACGGTTATAAGTCCTTGTGATTATGATTTTGAATTGGTGGAGGCAGATGTTAGTGTACAAACAATACCTACAGGGTTTTTACCTTCAGGTGTTACAAGTAATGGTTATAGAATTACAATACCATCTTCATTACCTTCACAAACAACATTAGGTACACCTAATGCAATAAGAGTGTTGACCACACCGTTAATCACACCTGTAGTTGATTTAGGGTTAACTACTACAAGAAATTTAACAGTAACAAATAGTATTGATATTCAGGCATATAGAAATAAATTTACAAAACCTACAACAGAAACAATAATAATATAATGGGATTTTTATGTATAAATAATGAAAATAATAAAAACGTAAGTATTGAAGCTTTGAAGAAGCAGGAATTTTTACGTCTTAATGGGTTAGATAATGTCCATAACTTAAATCCAGAAATAAATTTTTGTTCTGAAATATTTCTTAGTCCACAATTCTATGTTAGTGGAGCTAGTAAACTATACACTGGTATGACATCTACAGTAACAGGATGTACTACTGGTATGACTTCTATATATAATTTAGACTACACGTCAGATATAACAATAGATTTTGTCATTACTGGTAATACAGATTACACAGGTTATACTGGTAATTTTTGTTGTAGAATTTTTCCTGATACAAGATTTGGTATAACACCAACAGGTATTTTAACTGCTGGTTCAGAGATAGTAAATGACTGTGTACCATTCAATATGATAACTGGTGGTACAATATCTTTAGATTTTATGGAAGGTTATTTACCTAAAACTTGGGCACAATATTTAATAAGACCTTATTATAGTTTTGAGAGTAAAACTTGTAACCCTGGTTTATATTTTAATAGTTGGGATCAAAATGAACAGTTAAATAGTTTTGACAATAATACAGACTATTATTTCATGACGGTAACAAACCCACCAACACCAAACTTAAATCCACCAAACGGACAAGGTATGGGTAACTACGCTTTAGTGACAGATAAACTATATGTAAATGGTACTTCAGGACCAAGGGGACCACAATCAATTAATGGTAGTTTAAATTATTTCATGTTAAGTTCTATACCATCTAACGGTCAGGTTTTATTAATACTTAATGGAGTTCAATTAACACAAGACTATGATTTTACGTTAATAAGTCAGGGTTATGGAATACCACCTTTAATTAAAATAAGTAACGACATAACATCCACAGATTGGTTATTAGCCACATATATTAATGGAGCTACACCTAATACAACAACTAATTTTGGTACGTATTTTATAGATACAATACTTGTTAGTTCATTTACTAATCTATCTACCAATAGTTATAGAGTAGTTGGTGATAACACATTAAACTATAACCCAATAACTTTAAATTACGAATTCTTCACTACATTACCATTGGATCCAACATATTCATTAGTAGTTAGTGTAAACGGTGTTAAGTTAGCCGAAAACGAACAATTCTTTAAAAGCACATCTTTTGATGGTAAAATAATATTTAATAAAACATCTACAACATTTAATATTGGTGACGTAATATCGGTATTAGCTGTTAGTAAAAGTTTTAATAATAACGATTATGGAAGTTTGTCTAAGAACGAATTCTTGGTTCAGTGGTCGGTTCCACCAACATTTACTAATAGTGATGTTACTGGTAGATTTATTATACAGGCTTTTAATGACAATACATCTGTACTAACAAATCAAACATTTGTTGATTTTGTACCAGGTCAAGCAAATTATCAGTCATTACTTACAAATTTATCTCTAAATATAAATTATAGGTTTAGAGTTACTTTTGAAGCAACCTATTATGGTTATTTAAATAATGTGGTTATAACTTGTTCATATTCGGAAGGTTATTTCGATACAACAAATAGTTATATTAATAATACATATTAATGGCAAATCAGTCAATAAGGGTAAGAACAACACCAGGTGTTTCTAATAATATTAGAGTTAAGTTAGACCAAGATTTTGATTTTCTTGAGATATTAAGTCTTAAGATTAGTCAAGAAGACTTGTATCAAACTTTCTGTGCTAACTACGGTGTTGTTGTTGGTCGTGTTATAGCAAACAAAGGTTTCGGTGTACCCAATGCAAAAGTTTCGATATTTGTCCCTATAACTGATGCAGACCAAAACAATGCATTAATAAAAGATTTATACCCATTCAAGACACCATATCAAAAAGATAAAAATAATATTAGATATAATCTACTATTATCTAAAACAACATGCCAATTAAATACACCTGTTGGTACGTTTCCAACAAAAGAAGAAGTTTTAGATAATGATATTATGTTAGAGGTATTTGAAACCTACTACAAATATACAACAAAAACTAATCATGCTGGTGATTTTATGATATTTGGTGTTCCTGTTGGGCAACAAACAGTACATATGGACTTAGATTTAAGTGATATAGGTGCTGCAAGTGTTAGACCTTACGATTTAGTTTCTTCAGGATATCCAGAAAATTTATTCAATTCACAATCACAGTTTAAATCATCTACAAACCTAGATTCATTACCACAGATTAAATCTGGTAACATAGCGGTTGATGTTATTCCTTTTTGGGGTGATACGGAAACTTGTAGTATTGGTATTAGTAGAGTTGATTTTGATACAAATTTTGAGATAACAACTTCAGCATTGTTTATGGGTTCAGTATTTACCGACTCTGGTAGAATGGCCTTGAATAAAGAGTGTAGCCCAAGACAAAACCAAGGGGAACAAAATCATCTTAGGACTGGTGCTGGAACTATAGAAATGATACGTGTTAGCGATTATGACCATGAAGAATGGTTTACTAATGGCGATATAAACCCATCTAATTTAGAGAGTTTTAGTGTTGATGGCGGACAGTTAATAGATGATGACGGCGTATTCACCTTTCCAGTACCAATGAATATCGGACACGTTATTACAGATGAATACGGTAATTTAGTACCGTCATTAGACCCAGCTGTAGGTATTGCGACTAAAGGTATGTATAGGTTTAAAATGGCACTTACAGAAGCTAATACTAACCCTAAATTTAGAACTGCAAACATGATATTTCCAAGTTTAGGATCTAATTTTGGTGGTACTTTAGGTATGGTAGATACTGGTTTTTTAGCTCAGGCTAATGGAACACAAGACCAACGTTGGACAACAGATATAAGTCAATATCACATTAACACATACCCCAATTCAAGAATAGACTTAGATTTTCATACTTTTGAATGGAAACAATTATATACAATAGCTCATTTTATTAAGAAATATAAATATGCAAACCCATTTTCTACTGGTATACCTAATACAGAAAGATGGGGTTTCTTGGGTATTAAAAATACTGATATAACTAGCCAAGCAAACTTATTTCCTTTTACAACAGCAATATGGAATTTTAGTCCTATATACTATGTTTTAGCTTCATTTGTTGATTTTTTTGCCTTTATGATACAGATATTGTTAACATTGATTGGATTATGTATTCAACTGTGTTTTCAATTAGTAATATCATTTAATATTGGGAGACATAATTTTAGTTTCACCATAATACCACCCTTCTGTTATCAAATATGCCCATTTGCTTGGTTAGGTGGTTTAATACCTTCATTTTCATTACCTTGTCAAAATGCCCCAAATGAAGTGTATACCATACCACCTAACGGTTTAGGTACTTTGGCCAGTTGTAACCCTAACGGTTGTAGTAATGGCAATCTAGGATGTAATTGTAATCAATATAATTATAACATAGTACCTGATGTAATTGGCTTGAATATAAATGGTCTTAGCTCTTCAAGTAATGTATGTTTACAATCTTTAAACGATTGGAAATGTTGTATAAAGTTAAATATAGCTGATGCAAATAACGTTATAAGATTAGTATTTAACGATGCTTGGGTATTCGGTACGGCTTATATGTTCCAGTTTAAATATAAACAAACTATTGGTGGTAAAGAAAAATTCTGTGGCCCTGGTTCAAAACAGTTACATTCGGTAGATTATGGCCATAATACTTGTTGTATAGATAATTTTGATCCTATAGTCGCTTGCACTAAATGTTTATTGAGAGGACCTAATGAAACAAGAACTAATCATCATAACGACCCAATGTCCCTTTATCATATAGATTACCATAACTATTCGTTGTCAAACTTTCCTGACGGTTCTAAAAATGGTGCTTCAGATGTGGGTGGTATTATTTATTGTAACTCACTTATGTCCACAAAGATTGTTTCTTTAGGTAGGATTGAGATGTGTGACGAAGCTTTAGAAGAAATACAATCTTCAATACAGGCAGGTCAAGCATTAAATCAATATGTACAGTCAGGTGGGTTTTATACAGGTACATTTTTTGAAGACGGTTGGAATACCGATTATTGGGAAAACATATTAAAGGAAACTTCTTATGAAGATCCAAGAGATGTATTAATGTATCTTAGTTTACAAACACACCCTACATGTAGTCTAAGAGAATTGTTTACTTTAGGTGGAATAGTTGACGGTCAATTTTGTCATGAGCATGAATTAAAAGATAACCCTTATTTTTTAATGAAAGAAGTGTCAAAAATATATGCCGACATTGAGTTAGATAATAGTACAAATTCATCTAGTTTCGGTTCATTTAATCCAGATACCAATAATATGTTTCCTTACGCTGACCTATTAAGTGAAGACCCGTATCACGGTGGTTTTGTCGTTAATAAAGATGTGGCAAGTAGGTTCAGTCCTTGTGGTGGCGGGCCTTCAAATGAAAATTGTGTAGGTCAACCTAACAATAAGTGGACTAATAATGGTATAGCCGTCAACCCAAATGAAGCTGATAATGACGCTTGGGATTATTGGAACGATAGAAACGGTAGAAATAACCAAAATACAAGGTCTAACATACCATACTATTATTTTGGTATTAAACCTGGTAAAACAGCAATAAACAAATTAAGAAAAATTTATTTTACCCCTAATAAATAAGATAAAAACATAAGATAACGATATTTATAAAAAAAAGTAAAAAGTGAGTTATATCCAAAAAAATAGTAACATCGTAGTAAGTGCGAGGATGACCAATAAAGGTAGAGAATTACTTTCTTTAGGTCAATTAACTTTCGACACATTTAGATTAGGTGATTCCGAAATCGATTATACAACTTTAGGTTCTACCTATGATGTATCATTAGAGAACATTATTAGGGCTAAAGCTGAAAATCCTGATGTAAAAACACCAATATTACCTACGGCTAATGCAACAACTAATTATGTTTCAATACCGACACTTAGTCCAGTGATATTGGAAACTTTAATTACAGCACCAAATCTTGGTTTCTTTCAGTATAATTCAGGTACAACAATTCAATATACAGCATATACCGACACTGTTTGTCATACACTACAGTCTGATGCTATAATACCAATTTCAGGTATTACTGGAGGTACTTTAATTTCAGTATATCAAGCACCTACATACGGTTCTAACACATATGAACCAAAAATTGGTGATTTAATGATGGTTAAGATGACTAACGATGAGTTATCTACAACACAAAGTCAGTCAATAGTTGAACTAAATACTCCAGTACCTTATTTGTGGTACCAAGTTCAAAATGTTAGTGGAACATTATTTGGTAACAACTTAGTTGTAGAAATTGATAGAAACTTTGCTAGTTTCCCATCTTATGCTGGTTCTAACTATTGTTGGACAACATTCTACCCGCTCGGTACTGGTGTAACTAAAGATTATTTATTCAGTGATGGTGGTTACTTCAGTGGTGGTTGTGTTTGGAATATGAACAATGTATGGTCTTACCCAATACCTGGTGTTAACCCAGCAACACACGAAACATTTAATTCTTATGGTTCAGAAAGTTATGTAGGTAGTAAAGAATATTTTGGATATACATCTGAAATAGCTTTAATGTTTACAGGAGATGCAGCTTGTAATTTAATACCTTCAACAAGTATTATTCACTATACAAACCCACAAAACTGTAGTAACCAAAGTGAACTTACATACGGTCAAAGATTTTATGTAGATACTACAATACCAGCTTCACCTAAATTAATTTTACCTACGTTAATGTGGCACAGAAGTTATACAGGAAGTACAATAGGTCATTCTTTTAGTGGTTCAGGTTATACACAATATGTAACACTTTCAGGTTCTAATACAACAGTATCTTTCACACCATTAGTTGATAACTACGGTAATCAAGTTGGTAGAATGTACCCTGAATTAGAAATCTTTTCAATAGATGATCAGGAATTGGTTGCAGCACTTTCTTATAAATCTAACAGAAATTGGACATTACCTACATTGGATGCTGGTGTTGTTGCAAGTACTGACGGTATTATAGATGCGACTGAAAACCTTTATGTTACTTATCTTTTAGAAAGTACTTCAGGTTATACTTCAGGTTTACACTGTCAAAATATTGTTTGTGTTAATTTTCCTTCAGAAAATTGTCCACCAACACTTACACAAGCCGTTAACGTTCAATTCCCAACTGGACAATTACCTTATATGAATGTAAGTGGTGGTACAGGTTGGTACGCTAATAAATTTTATATTTTAGCACAAAGACAACCAATTGGTACATTCCCAGATCCAACACAATGGACTTTAATGGATTACACTTCAAGTATTAATAATCAAATAGTTGGTCAAAGAATTAGTTCAACAAATCTTGAGGCAACAACATTTACAATAACTAACACGGCATACATTAGTGGTACTACTTATGATTTAAGTAATTTTATTAAAATACCACAAGTTGCTGAAAGTAATTATTTACAGTTCGGTGATGAAAGGTTCTTGTTTGGTAATATAGAAGCTGTAGGTGTAACCGATAAATATAGAACAAAATTTGTATTCAATGTTTCACCAACAATGTTCAACAATAGTACTAACCCTACTTGGGCTGGTTCAAACGAAAATGTTCATATTAGCGAAGTTGGTGTATACGATGTAAATAAAAACTTAGTTGCAATTGGTAAAAATAATTACCCAATTGATAAAGTAACAAACGCAACAATAATAATTGAAATAGCTTTTGACTTATAATGGCTTTTGCAGGTGGAGATAATGATAAATTAAAGTTCATCCTGACACAGTTGGGTCAAAAAACTTTAGCGACTAAAGGTTTAGAAAAAGAAATTCTTTACTATACTCTTTACGATCAGGAAGTTAACTATCAAATAAACGCTTATCCTAACTTAGTTGTAGATATAACAGGTAGTAAGAAGAGTGTAGTACCAGATAGTATAAATTTTAGAGATAATTTAATAGCATAATGGCAACATTACAAACAACTTTAACACCACTTGGATATCAAACCTTAATGAAAAAAGGTTTGGTGAACAATATCATTTATTATAATATAAACGATAATTACCATAACTACACTGTTAGTGCGGATGAAAATTTAGTTCCTGGTGTTAACGGTAAACACAGTCAAATTACAACTTCTTATTGTAATTTCGCTGAATATAGTGGTGTTTTCTCTAAAACGCCTTCAGCAACAGAAATTCAAAACGCAGTTAGTAGAGTACAATATAGTTTTGTTAATGAGGATTGCTCATACGGTAATTTCAATCAACCAAACTTAAACATTAACATAAATATTAATAGTTGGTTAACTCAATTATCCGCCTCAACATATAATTTTGATATGGGAGGTTTGACTTTAGATTTATGGGACTATGTTACAGCAACGGTACAAACTTTAAATTTATCAACAAAGAATTATGATAATGTTAGATACTTAACAAATTTAGGACTTAGTTGGTCTCCTAAAACAATTTTTGACTTAAATAATCTAACAAGTATTTCGCCAAGATATGTACAATTAGCGGCAGGTAATACAAGACAGATGGTAGATAATAGTAATATTAGATTTGGTTCTCCATTCTTTTTATCCTTCTCTACATATTCAGTTAATGGTACTGCAACAAATAATACCGCTGGTAGATTTAGTTTAGTACCTAATGAAGTTGGTTATTGGGTTAATGGTAATACTTTCTTAAGTACTACAACAGTAGAAACATCTGATTTAAGTACATATACTACAGTTACCCCAGCGGCTAAAGTTGGTAGTAATATTTATTATTTAAGTGATAACACATCATGGCCAACTAAAGCTGGTTTCATTGGTTACGCTTTAAAGATGGTTAAAACGGATGGTAGTGGTGAAACATTATTAACAGGTTTAATTAATCAAGCAAAATTATTTATGAAAACATATGGTTTTGTAGGTCCAAGTCATCTTTCTGGTCAAAAATTATATACAATACCTGTAACTATGAATGTTATAGCAACTAACCCAGAAATCAATTTTATTACAGATAAGTTTGGTGGAAATGTAAGATTAAATTTCATTTACGACCCTACCTATAACAACAAACCAATAATCGAACTTTTATAATGGCATTAATATTACCAACATACGGTCCTGATTTTATAAACTATAGAATACCAGACCAAATTACAAGTCCGACTATATCAAGTAAGGATTATTTCTATACCGCAGATAATAAGGATTTTATTTTCAAACAATCAAACGGTGTGGTTTCTTACATTAATATAGATTTTTTAGGATTAGATAATTCATATTTCAATAATAGAATATTTACAACAGTTTAAAATGAGTTTACAAAAAGTAGAAAACGTATTTACATCAGAAAAGACAGATATTTCAAGTATCTATACGTTAGGAATAGGGAGTGAAATAAAGTATTATAAAATACCATCATATAATGATGTTAACTTTGTGAATAGTTCTTTATCACATTTATGGTCATTCTTTAATTTAAGAACTGAAACTGATTATAATGCAACTAACCAACCATTTGCAAATGGTGGATTACTTGGCACCGCATTACAAGGATTACCTGAGGCTTTTTGGTCTACAGGTATGGTAGGTTTTTCACTACCAAACTCTAATTACAGAGTTCAAGTATATGGACAAAATGAGGCAATTAAAATTCCTTTAAATTCTTCATATACAGGTATGACTTCAGGTTTAACTGCAACAACTTTATATAGTTCATTCACATACAATCCTGATAATCTTAAAAAAGACCCATCATCATTATGTTCTGGAGTTCAGGCAGATGAGTTTAAAAGTGAACCAGCATTTGAATATACAAACAATTTTGGTATTGGATATGGTTATGCACCAGGTAAAAACCCTAACCCAGCTTCAGACTATAAATTCTTTGACAGTGGTTTAGTTTATTTAGTATCTAACGATGTTGAATACACATTCTCAGGAGCTACCAAACCATTCTTTACTGGTTGGGATTATCTATATGGTCAACCTAACAAATATGCAAACGGTTCATCAACAATAAGTTT
>Ga0194059_1000079_pt1 | contig 47558 bp, 41 predicted proteins | sample SepL6211m_MetaG_FD_163426 | JGI IMG/M metagenome (GOLD analysis project Ga0194059, IMG submission 163426) | Anoxic zone freshwater microbial communities from boreal shield lake in IISD Experimental Lakes Area, Ontario, Canada - Sep2016-L626-11m | ecosystem: Environmental > Aquatic > Freshwater >...
GGCCGGCGGCTGGAGCGGGCGGCCGGATCGGTGGCCGGCACGGGACGGCTACCGCGCCGGGTATCCGGTTGGCCGTCTCGGTCGCGGCGGCGCTCGCCGAACTCCTGGCTGCCGCTGCGGGAGCTGGGGGCCGGGCGATAGCGACTGGCGTCTCGGGGATCTGCCCCAGGCCCCCCCAACCGGGGTTCCGGATCCCAGTTTTCGGAGCGCCCGCCTAGGCGGCTGGCGGCCTGTTCAGGAATGGCGGCCCGGCTGGAGCGGCGGGGCCGGTAAAAATCTTCCTCTTCTTCCCGGGAGGGAATTCGGCGTCGGATGGAGTCTTGGTCTTCGAAACGGTCAACCTCACTTTCCCGATCCCAGTCCCGCCCAAACTCGCCCCCACCACGACTGCGCAACGGCTGAGGCTCTTCATCGTCAAAGAAGGTGGAGCGGCGCGCCTGTTCCGTCGTGATGCCCCGCAGCCTGACGCTTTCGTAGGCAAAGAAAACGGTGGTGCCCGCCAGAAGGAACTGGCCGAATTGAAGAATCGGGTCGAGTCGCCAGCCTTGGAAGAACAAAATTCCGCCGCAGAGCAGGCCTACGGCGGCAAAAAAAACGTCGTAGTCCCTGGCGAGAGCTGGCTTGAAGTTCCTCATGAAATAGAGGAAAGCTCCACCAACTGCCAGCACGATGCCGACGATACTGGCCCAATTAAGGCTGGCGTTGACCAAGGTCGGATCTCTCGAGACTCCAGGTTGGTGCCACTCTAGGCAACGTCAGGACGACTTTCCCGCCGGTTCGGGCTCAGAGGCGCCGATCCACACGGTCGTTCTGGCTGATGAAGAAGAGGGCGATGGAGATGGGGATGACCACGATCATGCCGCCCCAGACGAGGCTGCTGAGGAAATTGCCCAGGGAAGGGGTCATGGCAGTGAGGCCGCTGTGAACGGCAGTGATCCTAGGCAGTGCCCGGTGACTTCCTACGATCAGAGCCTCTTCGCTTAGGGCTTTGTGACGGCCTCTCCCGCGGCGCTGCAATGGCTCCAACTCGGTCTCGGCGCCGTGCTCGGGCTCTGGACCCTGTTGTTCCTGTTCCGCATCGTTCTCACCTGGTATCCCCAGCTCGACCTCGAACGGGGAGTTCTGCGGTGGATTCGGGTGCCAACCGAGCCGTTGTTGGCCCCGACTCGCCGTTGGATCCAACCGATCGGCGGCGTGGATGTGGCGCCCGTGATCTGGGTGGGCCTCACCAGCCTGCTGCGGGAGCTGCTGGTGGGCCAGCAGGGCCTGGTCACCCAGTTGGTCAGACAAGCCAGTGCAAACCTCGCTTGACTTGAGGGCGTCCTAAGCCCTCAGGAGAGCATTTCCTGCTCGACAAACTTGGTGTGGATTTCACCGCGCTGGAATTCGGGCCGATCGAGCAGGGCAAGGTGAAAATCGATGGTGGTGGGGATCCCGGTGATGGCACATTCCGAGAGGGCTCTCCGCAGGCGCCGCAGGGCGGCATCGCGGTCAATACCCCAGACAATCAATTTACCGATCAATGAATCATAGAAGGGTGGGATTTCATAGCCTGTATAAACATGACTATCGACCCTCACCCCAGGACCGCCAGGGGGCAACCAACCAGTGATACGACCGGGTGCGGGCCGAAAATTATGACTCGGATCTTCCGCATTGATACGACATTCAATGGCATGACCATGGATATGGATCTCATCTTGACGCACACTGATTGGTTCGCCGCCGGCAATCCGCAGCTGTTCGGCGATGAGATCAATACCCGTCACCATTTCTGTGACGGGATGCTCCACCTGTATGCGGGTGTTCATCTCCATGAAATAGAAATGGCCACTGCGGTCCAGGAGAAACTCCACCGTGCCAGCCCCCTCGTAGCCGATGCTGCGGGCCGCTGACACTGCCGCATCCCCCATCCGCTGACGTAGATCGGCTGAGAGTCCAGGACTGGGGGCCTCTTCGAGCAGTTTCTGGTGGCGCCGTTGCACCGAGCAGTCCCGTTCACCGAGGTGCACCACATTCCCATGGCGATCGGCCAGGATCTGCACTTCGACATGGCGAGGCCGGTCGATGAATTTTTCCATGTAGAGGCCAGGGTTCCCGAAGGCGGCCTCTGCTTCGCCCTGGGCCGCCTTGAACAGCGATTCCAGCTGGTCGGCCGAGGGGACCAGGCGCATACCCCGTCCACCGCCGCCGGCCGTGGCCTTGATCATCACCGGATATCCCATCGCTTCGGCGAGTCGGGCCGCGGCTTCCGGGGTGTCCAGCAAACCTTCGCTGCCCGGGATGGTGGGCACCCCTACCCGTTGCATTGTGTGCTTTGCCGTGGATTTGTCCCCCATGGCCCGGATCGATTCCGGCGAGGGACCGACAAAGGTGATCGAGTGGGCTTGGCAAATTTCAGCGAAGTTGGCGTTCTCCGCCAGAAAGCCGTATCCAGGGTGAATGGCATCGGCCCCCCGCGATGTGGCGGCCGCAAGGATGTTGGGGATGTTCAGATAGCTCCGACTGCTGGGTGCTTCCCCCACGCAAACGGCTTCATCGGCTAGCTGGACATGCAGGGCGTTGCGATCCACGGTGCTGTGAACAGCCACCGTCGCAATGCCCATTTCGCGGCAGGTGCGCAGGATCCTTAGGGCAATTTCGCCACGGTTGGCGATCAGCAGTTTGCCGATGGGCATCCCTTTCGCGTCCGGCGTGGCAGGCCATGAAGGACTGTATCAGCGCTCACCCTGCCCCGGCTTGGGCCCAGCCTGGGCCAGGGGCTGGAGCCGGGTCCGTGGACGGGTATATTTCGTGAGGCTTGCGGCATTGCCCGAGCCCGGAGAGCTCGCTTACCAGATCCTCTGGTCTTCGAGTCATCATGCGGATGTGGTGGAATCGGTAGACACGCACGTTTGAGGGGCGTGTGGCTTCGGCCTTGCGAGTTCAAGTCTCGCCATCCGCATAATTTTTCCGAATTGAACCTCCCACGGCGAGACGTTTCTGTGTCTTCTCAGGCAGAGGCAGCCATCGTTTTGGTGAGTAATGGGCCCGGTGAGTTGAGCACCTGGGTCCGGCCCTTGGCTCTCAGGCTCCATGACCATTGGGACCTGCGACCTTGCCACCCCCATGCCTGTTGTGCCCTGAACCTGGTGCTGGTTCCCTGTCCCAATGGCACGGGCCAGGAAGCTTCGGTGGCCAGGCGCTGGGATCTGTTCGATCGCGTGCTGCCCGCCGCCCGCTTCTGGTGGTTGCTATTGCGGCCCGGTCGTCACGGCCCATGGCCGCGCCAGGGGGTTGTGGTGTTTCTCGGTGGTGACCAATTCTGGACCGTTCTGCTGGCGGCCCGCCTTGGTTATCGCCATCTCACCTACGCCGAATGGGTGGCCCGCTGGCCCCGCTGGAATGATCGCCTGGCCTTGATGGGCTCTGCGGCCTCGTCCCGGTTGGCCCCCCGCTGGCGCTCACGAGCCCAGGTGGTCGGTGACTTGATGGCGGATCTCGCCAATGGCCAGAGTGACGATTCCGTCCTGCCTGAGGGGGAATGGGTCGCCCTGTTGCCGGGTTCGAAGCGGGCCAAACTTCAAGTGGGGATGCCGTTTTTGCTGGAGACAGCCGATTGCCTGGCCCGTCTGAGGCCAGGATGCCATTTTTTGCTGCCGGTGGCCCCCACCACCTCCGTGGCTGAGCTGATGGCCTATGCCGGAGCCGCTAATCCGATCGCGACCCATTTCGGTGGCGGCGAACCCACGCTGGAGCGCAGCGAAGACCCCATCGGTCGGGATGTCCTTCGCACAGCCGGTGGCCAGGCCATTGTTCTGGTGCAGGAGCACCCGGCCCATGCGCTGTTGAGTCAGTGCTCGCTGGCCCTGACCACGGTGGGGGCTAACACGGCGGAACTGGGGGCCCTGGGGTTACCCATGTTGGTCCTACTTCCCACCCAGCACCTGGAGGTCATGCAGGCTTGGGACGGCTGGATGGGGCTGGTGGCGCGGCTGCCGCTAATGAGGAGGCTCGTGGGTGTGGGCTTGACCGCCTGGCGTCTGCGGCATCGGGGTTTTCTCGCCTGGCCCAACATCTCAGCGGGTCGCACCGTGGTTCCAGAGCATGTGGGCTCTATCACCCCTGCTGGCATCGCTGCCGAGGCGGCGCAGTGGTTGCGCCAGCCTGAACAGCTCGCGGACATGCGGGACGACCTGCGCTCCCTACGGGGAAGGCCTGGGGCCGTGAAGTCCCTGGCTGAAATGGTCGTGGATCTGATGCCGCCAGGAACGATCCAATCGAGGCAGGCAAGGCCTTGGGCGATACGGGCTCCATGGCCTGGTTCGCCGACGATCATGGACAGGTCCGAACAGGGCATCAGGCCCAAGGAGCGCAAGTCGGAATGAGCGATTCATGGATCAAGGTCCATCTGGTTGCAGTTCGAATCAGCGCTCCGTGAACGTCAGAACGTTGGGGCAAGCACGGCCCATGGGGAAGGGACCGAATCGAGACCGGTGCCTGATTGATGCTGGAGTTCCCGGACGCAGCGCGTACAATTACGCCGGTCTTACGGCCAGCTAATGGCAGATGCTCAACCCATGACAGCGTTCATTCGTCCCGAAGACCGAATCTTTGTGGCTGGTCATAGGGGGATGGCTGGTTCGGCCATCGTTCGCTGTCTCCAGAAACGGGGCTACGGCAAGATCCTCACAGTTTCCCGTCAAGACGTTGATCTTGTTGATGGTGCTGCTGTTTCACAATGGTTTGCTGCTAATAACCCCGATGTCGTTGTCCTTGCGGCGGCAAAAGTCGGTGGCATTCAGGCCAATAATACCTATCCGGCTGATTTTCTGCTAGAAAATCTAAAAATACAAAATAATGTCATTGAATCCGCCTGGCGTGGTGGCACTCGGAGGCTGTTATTTTTGGGGAGTAGTTGTATTTATCCTAAATTTGCGGAGCAACCTATTCGAGAAGAATCTCTTTTAACCGGCCCTTTGGAGCCCACTAATGAGTGGTACGCTATGGCTAAAATTACGGGAATCCAGTTGTGCCGTGCTCTGCGTCTTCAGTATGGATTTGATGCCATCAGCCTGATGCCGACCAACCTTTATGGGCCAGGGGATAATTACCACCCTACCAACAGTCATGTCCTACCAGCTTTGATTCGGCGCTTTCAAGAGGCCCATGCTTTGGCTGTGCCCACAGTCGAGTGCTGGGGGAGTGGGACGCCCCGCCGAGAATTTCTTCATGTGGACGATCTTGCTGATGCCGTCCTATTCTGCCTTGAAAACTGGCAGCCAGATCCCCATGAAGTTCAGTTTATGAATGTGGGTACGGGCACTGATGTGACGATCAAGGAATTGGCCGAAAGTGTGGCAACGGCGGTTGGTTTTGCTGGAAACATCACATGGGATTCCAGCAAGCCAGATGGTACGCCGCGCAAGTTGCTTGATATTTCACGACTGGCTTCCCTCGGCTGGAAAGCTTCGATCCCACTGGACTACGGCCTGAAGCAAACCGTGATGGATTACGTTGCTAGTATGAATAGCGGTGAGGAGCTACGCCTGTGAGAATCCTGGTTACTGGTGGTGCTGGTTACATCGGCAGCCATGCCGTTCGTGCCCTTACCCAAGCCGGCCATGAACCGGTTGTTTTAGACAATCTCGTCTACGGACATGGCGAGATTGTTGAGCAGGTTTTGAAGGTCCCCCTTGCCTGTGGTCAGCTCGGCGATAGGCCGATGCTAGAAGCATTGCTTCGAGGTCATCACCCTTGCCTTCAAGGCACAAGCATGGAAGGTAAGCCCATTGAGGCGGTGATTCATTTTGCAGCCTACGCGTACGTTGGTGAATCGGTAAGTGATCCGGCCAAATACTATCGAAACAACCTCGGCGATACCCTCACACTCCTTGAGGTCATGCTTGCTATGGCCAAAGAACAAGAAAAATTGCCCATACCCATTGTTTTCTCATCTACATGTGCAACATATGGACCGCCGCAACAGATTCCCATGACAGAGGATCATGAGCAGAATCCCATAAATCCCTACGGCCAAAGTAAGTTAATGGTAGAAAAACTGTTGATTGACTTTGCAAGTGCTTATCAGTTGCCCAGCGTTATTTTCCGTTATTTTAATGCTGCTGGCGCCGATCCATCGGCGGAGATTGGCGAAGATCATGATCCGGAAACTCATCTGATCCCAAGGGTTCTTGATGCCATGAGTGGTCGAGAACCCTACCTTCAGATCTTCGGTGATGATTACCCCACTCCTGACGGAACATGCATCAGAGATTATATTCACGTTTCCGATCTCGCCGATGCACATGTACTTGGTCTTGAAAGGATCTGGCGCTTACAAGAAAAAGAAGAGTTAATCTCCCGGCCACTTATTTATAATCTTGGTAATGGCACTGGTTATTCAGTCCAGCAGGTCATTGAAACAGCTAAGAAAGTTACAGGACGCGGATTATTAGCCCATGTGGCCAAGAGAAGGGTTGGGGATCCGGCCCAACTAGTCGCCAGTTCACTTAAGGCCCATCAGGAGCTTGGGTGGCGTCCCCGCTATCCGGATCTTGAGACGATTCTTTCCCACGCATGGGCTTGGCATCAGAAGCGCCACCTTTGAGTGGAGACTTTTTGGAGGTTTGAGGTGCCCAGGGACGGGCTAGAGGTTCGCCGATAAAGAGTCCCTGGCCTGGCATGGCCACGCTTCGCCAATAGGACTCAATCAGGGTATCGCCTCTCAGGTAGTAAGTGAGTAATAGACCAGGATGGGGAAACTTGGCGGCATAATTACAGGGTTCCACAACTGTGCCATAACTTCCTGTTGCGCCGGCATCAAGCCACCTCAACGAGCTCATTTGACCACTATCAGTCAGTTTGCCTCCAAAAGATGTAAGGTGATCGGCGACAGCTCCTGGTAAAAAATGATTTGTATTGATATTCTTTACCCAGGTTAATCCTGTGAAATAGGCCATTACATCCTGGGCATTGGCCAGACTGTCAGAGCGAATTATCTTTAACTTGAACTTTTCACCAACACTTCGTATAGATTCTTCGAATAGAGACGCCCTGCTGTTTCTGAACGGATCACTGGTACTCATTAAATAGCCGGTACCCTTCGGGGCACTGCCATCAGAAGATAATCCTCTGCGAATCAAAGCCTTTCCCTGGTCAATGTTGCTGGAGGCTAGCAACATTGTTGGACGAAGCTTCAATTGGTCCCATGGTCGGTAAATATCACCCCTTGCATAATAAGGATTTAATCGCGTTGTCTTACATGAGCGTTGGCAAAGTCCCGGTTCTATCCCGTAGGCGAAGGCACTGGTGATCGATTGGCAGCCAACGCGATAGGGTGTTGTCCAAGCCAATGCATAGGCCTGAATATGTTGTGGGGTTCTCTTCTTGACATCTCGTAAGACCCAACGAAATTTAGATACCGGTAATTCACTGACCCCAGTCGGCAAGGATAGATGAATTACCTGGCCGGCAGGGATTAATCTCTTTTTGACGTATAAGGCTCCTATCTCTAAGCTGTACGGATCATTGTCATTAACAACTACAGCTAAATTTTTGGCATCAATGCCACCTGCCGGCATTGCTTCAGATAGCATGGGTCTGCGATATAATCCAAGATCTGAATTGAGAAACAGCAACCCCGTCAATACGAACCACACACTTTGCCGTAGGGCATATTTTAATTGTTTTGATAAAGGCATTATGGAGTCCTGCTGCAGAGGAAAAACATATCTTTTCTACTTGCTGATATCAGCGGTCGTTATTGGGTGATTCTAGTGGGCCTTCATCCCTGTTCATCACCATTAAGCTGTCAGTTTTGGGGTTGCCTAAACGTCTTCACAAAGGCAAGCTGAAAAAAGTTTCATGGTATAATCAGTCAAGTTTTGCCCTTGACGAACTTTGAGTAAGCCATGCTTCAAACTGGCTGCGGCTAAAGTGAGTTTCATATTCTGAGGCTCAGCAGACCTAATTCATTCTGAAGTTCAAAAACACCTTCCTCACATTTCTCTTCCTCAAAGATTCATCAAGTCATGCCAAGCAATACAAGTATCAACCGCTTGCGTCAAATTGGATATACAAAGTACTCCGAACAACAATTGCTTGATTTATTCTTGAATCAAGGATCCCAGTCCCTTAGGGATGTAGGCGGTGAATACATCTTGATTTTAGAAGGCGTAAATGAATGTGCGCTAATTACATCTCCCGTAGGGGCGATGCATTATTATTATTATTACGATGGCAGCCGCTTTTGCCACGGAGAGAGAATCATTGACATTCTTAGTCAGGCATCCTTACCTTGGCAATGGAATTGGTCCGCTTTAGGTGATTTATGTCAGCTTGAAAATCTTACAAACAATCAAACATTGCATCCGTCGATTCGGCGAGTGCCTCCCGGAGCCTGCCTTCACTATAAAAATAACCAGCTCGATTTAGATGCCAATTGTTATATTGATTCAATTCCTTTGCTCCGGCCCGATCCTAACGCGGCTGTAGAAGCGATGAATCAAGAAGTGGCGACTTGGTCGGGCAATAATCCTTATCTTTCCCTGTCGGGAGGTTTTGATTCTAGGGTGATATTGGGATCGATGTTGCAGCAAGGAATTCAACCCCATGTAATCACAATGGGAAATGATCAGTGCTCTGATGTCAGGACTGCCAAAGCCATTGCATCCGAATTTAAATTAACCCATGATTTAATACGAATTAACATCAATGATTTTTTCGAGCATGCCCCCAGGATTTCAAATTTAACAAATGGGACTAAGAGTGCCTGTCATTGGCATACTTATCTCTATCCTTTGAAAGCTCGGATTCCAACTGAAAGTAGTTTTTTTGTTGGTACGTTAGGAGAATTTGCTCGTTCATATTATTTTGACAAAGGTCATTTAGGGCGATTGGCAAAGTTAAATCCTAATTGGGCACTCCACAAGTTCTGGAATATGAAACTCAGTCGTCATCCAACATTTTTGTCCAATGAAATTTCATCACTCAATAGCAAATTTGCCGAGCAGCTCTACCCTGCGGGTATTAATGATCGTGCCAACAGGCTGACTAGTTATTGTAAGCACCAATTTTTGCCGGGGCTAGCTCGTTATTATTTTGAGCAAAGAGTCCCTAATTTTTATGCTAATGGCATTAAAATGTATATGGATTCAAGTCAATGGCGGTCTCCATTCCATAGTCGTCGTTGGATTGATCAAATCTGGAACCTACCTGAATCTTGGAAGCTAGGATCTAATTGGCATAGATATGCAATCACTAAAAACATGCCTAAGTTATTAGAATTTCCAGAAGAAAATGGTTTTGTACCCGGCCGAATGCTTGCGAAGGCGCCACCTTTGTACTGGACTTCTGCCATGAGAAGAACACCCTACATTAGCTATGATTTAAGCTCTGAGTGGTATCGGGATCCTCAGCTGCAAGATTTTATTTACACCAATCGAAAATCTATAGACGACCTAATTGATCCCGCATTAGTGGCATCAATACTAGTCAGCCATAAATCCGGAGAAGATCGGACGCGCACCCTTGCGTTTCTACTCACCATGATTTATTGGAAGCAAAATCTACATCTTCATAACCTATAAAATCCATGATGTTATCCAATCATAAAAACTTCTCAAGAGAGCCTCTTTATGGATGGTCTTCTCCATTTTCTCTTCAAGAGGCACCACTGCCCCAAAGCAGAGTAGATGGCGATCCCAATCCTGGCTTAAAAATAACCATAGTGATACCAACCTTGAACCAAGGCAATACGATTGAAGATACAATTTGTTCAATTATTAATCAAGGCTATCCCTATTATGAAATTATAGTAATGGATGGTGGCAGCAATGATTCTACGCTTGAGGTGATCGAGCGTTATAGGCCCTATTTGGCTCATGTCACTTCAGAAGCTGATAAGGGTCAATCACAAGCCATTAATCGGGGGTTTGACCGGGGCACTGGCGATATTTTTGCTTGGCTTAATTCAGACGATTATTATCTACCTGGCGCACTTGCCAAAGTGGCCGAAACTTTTTCTGATCCAAGCATTGAGTTTCTAGTTGGGGCTGGTGACGTTATTTCATTGGACAACAAGTTTTTGCGCTTTATTCCTGAGCGCATTTTAAACCGAGAGGCCTTGATTGATTGGAAGAATGATCATTGGATTATGCAGCAATCCTGTTTTTGGAGATCATCCTTGTGGCAAAGAGCTGGCGGAGTAGACGAGAGTTTAGGACTCTTAATGGATTATGATCTTTGGTTTAAATTTTCATTCATTTGCCAGCCTTCCGTTGTGAATCAGAAATTGGGTATTATGCGCTATTATCCAGAAGCAAAGACCGTTAAATTTCGAAGCAAGACCAACCAAGAACTAGCTTATGTATATGCTAAGCATGGCATCTATGATGAACTAAGGGAGTTAGTCGCTTCTCTTGTCGAACAAAATTCAGATTTAGAGGCTCAACTTTGGGACATCAAATCTAGTCTTCCCGCTAGGTTGCTGAAGCGCCTTCATCTTTTCCCATCGATCTCTGATTAATGATGATGCATCATTCAGCTAAATCTATTTTTGTTGGTATTACAAGTTGGAACAGCCAGCTGTTTCTTCCCCATTGTCTTCGATCCCTGCAAGAGACTACCCAAGGCCAAGATATTTCCATTTGTGTTCTTGACAACAATTCCACAGATGATTCAGTCGCAATTGCGAGATCTTTTGGGGTTGAAGTGATTCAGATGGGCTGTACCCAACCTCAAGCACTTAGCTTCCTAATCAATCGATCCAGATCTGATTATACATTACTGATTCATGCTGACGTTATACTTGTCGACCCTCGTTGGTCATCTCTTTGTATGGATAAGATCGATGATTCTGTGGTGCTTGTATCGCCTGAGGACATTGGCTGTGGTCCGATGACCCGTCCTTTTGGACTTAATATGCCAGAAAGTTCTTTCATGTTTTTTAAGACTAAATTAATCAAGAAATGTCGCAGTTTGGTCTTGCTTCCGACCCGCAATAGACTTTTTCCACGCTATGAGTTCGTCTTTAATGGACATCATGTAACACACAATATTCCTTCCACTTTGTCAAGACATGGATTCCGTTGGTTTGCCATGAATGTACTAACGTCTAATGTTGTTAGTGAACCCCTGTTTAGGCCTTCTAAGCCCCCTGCAGTTTGGTCCGATGAATTGGCCTACTTGCGCTATGGTCTTGGTAACTTTTATAGCATCGATGGAGTCATCACCCATTATCATAATTGGTATGATCGGATATCTGCTCGTTCCCAAGCATCCATAAGTACAGTCGAGAGAAAAAATGACTTTCCCACGGAATTTATTTATGATTATACTCACCGTTTCTTGTCTGATTATCAGAGAAATGAGCTAGATATACCCATTGACTTGAACATACGTCGTTCACCCAAGGCCCTTTGAATGGTTTATATTTTTGTGTACATAATCACCTCTGAACCCATTCATTTGGCTTAATAGCTATGTCAACTAAGCGCGCTGCTCACTTTCTGTTAATCCCTGAGCTACTCTATTCTCCACCCAACCGTGCCATTATTGAAGCACTGCTTGCTAGCGGCTATGAAGTTCATATTTTTTCGCCCAACTTGACCCTTTCGTCAACTGAATATGGTCTGAATGTTTTTACCCATAATGCTATCTATTCTTTTCGTTGGCTTGGTAAGGCCTTACTTAATCCTTTTTGGTGGACTGTCTATTGTATTTCTGGAACCAGCGAAGAGCCTTTGGCCATAGTAGGCCTATTGGCATTTATACTGCACAAGAAATCTTTTATATTGGCTGACGAGATCAAGGCTGGTAGCTATCGCGGAAATAGTTCTGAGCGATGGAAAAAATTATGTCGCTGGGCTATGAAAATGGCACAATTTAATATTGTAAATGATCAATCACGGGTTGCACTGCTTCGTGAATACGTACCATTGTCATCACAATCCAAAATCATTGTCTATCCAGGCTGTTTTCATCAACCCCCGGAGCCGTCTGGCGATTATCGAAGCGAACTTCGTCAACAATGGCACATTCCTGATGGAGCGCTTGTAGTGGCATCTTCTGGGGGATTCAATTTGACTGCAGGCGCTGATTGGCTTATTAAGGCACTTCAAGATCGGCCTGAACTTTATGCAGTTATTCAGCCTTTGGGGGTCGATCCACTTGCTCTTTTTCTGTTAGAGAATCTCCCTTCTCAAGATCGAGTTTATTTACAGCGTGATCGCCTCAGTTGGAATGAGGCCTGGCGTTCGGCAGTTGGCTTTGACATTGGCATGGCCATCTATACCAATCAAGCACCGCAATTCCAAAAAATGGGAATTAGCTCGAATCGCTTGTGCATGTTTATTGCCATGGGGGTCCCGATTATTTGCAGCGAGCAGGATAGCTTCGCTTTTGTTGATAGATATCAGTGTGGGGCAGTTGTTTCTGATTATTCAGAGTTTCTGTCCGCTATTTCATATATTTCTTCCAACCTCACCCAGATGCGAGAGAATTGTAGGCGGTGCTTTCATGACTACATCATGCCAACCGATCGATTCCCGGCCCTCAGTAGAGCCATTGATTCCCTCTAGTTACCATGAAAGATTGCATTTGCCATTGCCATTACTTGCCATGACTAAGCCTAATTTTAAGTTCTATCTATATCGTTCTGCCCTGGCCTCAGTTCATGGAGTTAAGCGACTAGTCCCTGCTGTGCTGATGCCCCATCGGTTGGATTTGGGCGGAAAATTTGTTATTGGCATCACAACTTATATCGAGCGCTATGAGGATTATTTCAAGCCTCTTTACCAATCTCTTTGCAAGCTTTTTCCTGAAGTTCCAATTGTCGCTGTAGTTAATGGCTTCCCGGATCAGCAGAAGCAGCATCATTACCTTGCTCGGCTCCAGGCAGAATTGTGTGATGGGGCGCCATCACACCACACATTCGTGCTGCACGATCGCCCGCGTGGGTTGACAACTCTATGGAACGAAATGCTTCAGCTGGCAGATCATAGACCCCTTTGGATACTTAATGATGACCTAAATGTAGATCCTTGGATCAGGCGTTGGGCGGAAAAATTTCCATGGAGGGATGTTGGCCTTACTCTTTTAAATGATACCTGGTCTCATTTTATTATTGCTCCCGAAGTAGTTGACAAGGTTGGAATCTTCGAGCCTTCTTTTCCCGGTATTGGCTTTGAGGATATGGATTACACGGCACGTTCGGGTATTGTTGGGATCGCGATTAGCAACGTCCTTTGCCCCTATCTTCACCACGGCAATCATCAACCTAAGGCCACTTCATTTGACGATGTGTCTGGGCGAACTTGGGGAAAATATACGAGTGCCAATGAGGACTGTTTTTATCGTCTTTGGGCCCGTTCTTCTGACGGACAAGGTATTTATATCAAACAGATCCGTGACTTTGTGCAACCTGTTCAGTCTCTTTCCTTTGCCTCTTTGGACTCTTTAAAGCCCCTTGAGATTCGACAGGGATTGGCTTTCCCAGATCGGCAGTTTTTATGAAGATCTTGTTTTTTGCTCCCTCTGCCTATCTCCTTGGTGGAGTTCAAGATTGGCTGGCTGATCTTGTACCAGGTATTAGGCGAGAAGGTCATGATGTCACTATTGCCGTACCTGATGGACTTTTTCATCGCTTTGAATCTTATCGAAAGGCTTATCCTGATCTCGATTGTATTTGTTTACGAAATCCAACGGGTAGCCAGGAAGGCCGAATTCAGTCCATTGTCCACCGGATACTTTCCATCCAACCCGATTTGATTGTTGGAGTTAATATAGCGGCGATTTATCCGGCGGTAGCTAGACTGCGTCGACGCGGAGATCGGATTGGGAAATTGATTATTACGCTGCATGCCATAGAGGCCGATTATCTTCGGGATTTGCGTGAGTTTCGATCTATTATTGATGCCGTTGTGGTTACGAACAAGCTTACGGCTGCTTTGGTGGCCCAGGAGTCATTGATACCGTCTGATCGAATTTTGTACGCTCCCTATGGTGTGAACATGCCAGTTCATGAAACTCCTAGAACCAACTCTGATCGTGTTTTACGACTTGCTTGGGTGGGACGTTTTGAACAGGCACAAAAACGTGTTCACGATCTTGTGGGGATTCTTGATCAGTTAGATCGTTTGGCTTTCCCCTATTGCTTATCCATGGTCGGCGATGGCCCTGAAGCCACCAGCATTAAGGAACAGATTCAATCCTGGATCCGTTCGGGAAAGGTGCGCTGGTTGGGTCGCCTCGATCGACATCAACTTCAACTTCAAGTCTATGTTCCAAATGACGTCTTGTTGATCACTTCTAGCTGGGAAACGGGTCCGATAGTGGCTTGGGAGGCCATGGCTGCTGGTTTGGTGGTTGTCAGCAGTCGTTATGTGGGTTCCGGAGCTGAAGGGGCCCTGAAGGATGGGCAAACGGCTCTGTTGTTTCCTGTGGGTGATACTGGCGCTGCTGCTGCAGCACTTGCCAGGTTGCTTGATCCAAATCTACGATCATCTTTGGCGAGCGCTGCCTTAGAGATGGTCCGCTGCCGCTATTCTGATTCAGCTTCCTTGGCCGCCTGGCTTGAGGCCTTTCGAACTGGCATGGACCTCCCCGCCCTGCCCTTGGACTACGCTGAATTGGCTCGATTGGCTGTCCCTGCTGCCAATGGCAGGGTCGATCGTTGGCTTGGTGTGTCAATGGCTGAGCACCTCCGACGTTTTCTAGGTCTCACTTTTCGCCATCGTTCAGCGGGAAGCGAATGGCCCCATTCCATGCATGGAGCCGCCGACAATGGCCGTCTCCTCGCCAAGGCCACTGAAATTGAAACCCATGCGTGAACAACTTGGCGTCTGGTTGAAGGACCGCTGGCGTTACGAGAGGGCCCTACGCAGCCCATCCCGTGAATATCTTTCTTTGGCCAATCGCGTGGAGCACTTAGAAAGAGCGCCGGATGGCACAGGTTACTCCTGCCGTTGGCCCTTTACATCCAGGTTGCATGCCCCCGGGGTCCAACCCCATCTTGGCCAGCGGCTGATGCGTCGCTGTCTTGAGAATGCCCCGATCCTGTGCTCTCCGAACCGACCAGCCTCCCCATTTCCACCTGACATTAGCGTTTTGATCGGACATCGCGGCCGCGAACGATTGCCGCTGCTTTTGGCGACCCTGTCCAGCCTGGCGGCCCAACAGGATGTCCACCTTGAGTGTGTCGTGATCGAGCAGGCGGCCGCCTCGGAGATCGCCACCGATTTACCGGACTGGGTCCGACATGTGTTGGCTCCACTGGCCGATGCTTCAGCCCCCTACAACCGATCCCAGACGTTTAATGTCGGTGCCCGTGAGGCGCTGGGGGCAACCTTGTTACTGCACGACAACGACATGCTTGCCCCAGCTGGCTATTGTCGTCGTATTCTTGAGCGCCGCGCGAGGGGTTATGAAGTGATCAACCCTAAGCGTTATATCTTTTACCTGACTGAGAAGCACAGTAAAATAGTCCAGAGTGGTCTTGCTGAATATGATGCTTTTCCTCCTGATTACATCGTGCAGAATCTGGAGGCTGGTGGTAGTATGGCCATAAGTGCAGAGGCATTTGAGGCGATTGGGGGAATGGATGAAGCCTTTGTGGGTTGGGGCGGAGAAGACAATGAATTCTGGGATCGCTGTCTTACGCTTCCTACTTGGATTTGGGGTTATGAACCAATTGTCCATCTTTGGCACCGTAGTCAACCACTCAAGGATGATCTGAACAACCCAAATATTTTGCGATGTAGAGAAATCATGCAACGATCTCCTGGTGAGCGTATAGCGGCTCTTAGGTTATCAAGGGGGACTCTGTCTTGACCGGCGAGATAGGCCAGGATGGACCGCTAGTGAGCACTGTGATACCCGTATATAACCGGGCCCGTCTTTTGATCGATTCTGTTGATAGTGTTATTGCCCAGACTTATAGACCCATAGAAATTATTCTTGTCGATGATGGTTCCACTGACGAAACTCCCACTGTTTTGGCTGATTTGGTTCTTCGCTGGCCCGATCTTGTCCAGGTTGTGAGTCAGGCCAATGCCGGTCCAGGACCGGCCCGACAGCGGGGTCTGGAGTTGGCAAGGGGAGATTTTGTCCAGTTTCTTGACAGTGATGATTTACTTCTTCCTGAAAAGTTTAGTCACCAGGTAGCCGCACTTGTGGCGAGCCCAGAGGCTCAGATCTGCTACGGACGTAGTTATGAGGAGGATTATTCCAGGCAACCGGTACGCCGCGCAGGCCCCATGCGCCATACCGGCCGTTACCATCGGTACCTTTTCCCATTGTTGCTGGTAGAACGTTGGTGGACCACAAGTAGCCCCCTTTACCGGCGCAGCCTTCTGCAGCGGATTGGCCCTTGGCGGGCTTGGCTCAACGAGGAGGATTGGGAATATGACGCCCGTGCGGGTGCAACCGGGGCATGTCTTTGCTGGGTGGATCAAGATGTCTCCGTCAGGCGTATCCACCTGGCTCCCGAACATCTCAGTACGGGCGGCACTGAGGATCCCCGCAAACTGCTTCACCGTGCAGCCGCCCGCCAATCCATTTTCCTCTCGGCGATTGCTGCGGGAATGGATAAACGTAGACCAGAAATGGCCCATTTTGCCCGCTCGGCCTTTCTTCTCAGTCGACAATGTGGATTAGCCGGATTAGAGGACGCCTCCAGGGATCTTTTTGCTTTGGCCAGACGGGCATCGACTCCTTTACGTCGACTTGGCCCTGATTATCTCTTCTATGGCTTGCTTGGAAATCTTTTGGGTTGGTCTAAATCTGCACGACTAATTCTTCCTGGTTATAGATTGTTCTTGCGACGGCGGGGGAGCTGATGATTGAATCCCCTCTGGTTTCGGTGGTCATGGGTGTCCGTAACGGCGGACCTGACCTTGCTGACACTCTGAAGTCCTTGACCACCCAGCAGGGAGTATCCCTAGAAATTATCGTCGTCGATGACGGTTCGACCGATGGCACGGCAGATTTGCTGGCGGCATGGTCCACTCGCGATCCGCGGTTGGTGGTGCTGGAACGTTCTGGACGGGGTCTGACCGCTTCCTTGATCGAAGGATGTCAGCTGGCCCGGGGAACCTACATAGCTCGTCAGGACGCTGGGGACTGTTCTTTACCAGGACGTCTTGCCGCCGAGGTTGCCTGTCTTGAGGCTGATCCTGAGGCGTCACTATGTTCCACTTTTGTGCGTCTGCTGGTGCCCGAGGGTGCCACCCTCACTGTCAACACGCCCAAAGAGGCCTCTCTGGCGGATGGTTTGACGGGGCCGGCTCACCATGGTTCGGTGATGATGCGTCGAAGTGCCTATGATCAAGCAGGTGGCTATCGCCTTGCCTTTCATTATGCCCAAGACATTGATCTCTGGACCAGGCTTGTCGAGCTGGGACGCCATCGTGTTGTGCCTCAGATTCTCTATGAAGCCACCGTGGCCCCTGGCTCCATAAGCGGTTCTCGCCGTAAGGAACAAGAACTATTTCATTCGTATATCGTCAATCTCACCCATGCCCGTCGCCAGGGTTTGACTGAGGCATCCTGGTTGGCCAAGGCCGAGGCGCTTTCATTCCGCTGCAAGAATGCTCCCACAAAATGGCGCCGTCGAGGGGCGGCAAATGGCGCTTATTTTATTGCCGCATGCCTTGAACAGGATCATCCCCAACTGGCAGCCAAGTATTTCAGGCAAGCCCTTGACCTCAATCCCCTACATATGAAGGCCCGTCTCAAGCTCACCCGTCTGCGATGAACCTCACCGTCGCTATTCCCAGTTACGGCCGCAATCAGGTCCTAGTCGAGACAATCGCTGCCCTGCTTGCCCTTGATCCCCCACCGGTTGATTTCCTTTTGGTGGATCAGACTCCCAACCACGACGCGCCCACCGAAGCGGCTTTAACGGCCTGGCAGCAAGAGGGCAAGCTGCGCTGGTTAAGGCTGGTTCGGCCTTCCATCACCGTGGCCATGAATGTTGCCCTTGAACAGGCCCTCGGAGAGAGGGTGCTGTTCCTTGATGATGACATCATTCCTGATCCCCATCTTCTGAAGGCCCACATTGAGGCGGGTCTGCGCACTCCCAACGCGTTATTGGCTGGACGAGTCATTCAGCCTTGGCATACTGATGGACCGGAACCCGAAGACAAGCAGCCCTTCACCTTCAATACGCTTCAACCGCGTGAATGTCTCAATTTTATTGGCTGCAACTTTTCTGTGCCTCGCGGTCTTGCTTTGTCGTTGGGTGGATTTGACAATAACTTTGTGCGTGTTGCCTATTGTTATGAAGCTGAATTTGCCTTCCGTTGGCGTCAATCGGGCTATCCGGTACGCTACGAGCCCTCGGCCCTGATTCGCCACCTCAAGACGGAACGCGGGGGCACGCGCAGTTACGGCGAACATCTGGCCACGATCAAGCCCGATCATGCCGTCGGTCGTTATTACTATCGCTTGCGTTCTCAGTCCCTCGCCCCGGCCTTGGTTGGTTCCTTGGTCGATCTGGGGCGCTCGGTCAGGACCCGTCACCATCTCCTGCACCCTTGGTGGATGCCCCTGACCCTGTTGGCCGAGATTCGCGGCCTGTTCTGGGCCATGAAACTTCACTCCCGGGGGCCAGCCCTGCTTCCTTCAGAGCGCAGCCGTCTTCTGATTGCCAGTAGCCATCCGATTCAATACCACTCTCCCCTGTTCCGTCAGCTCAGTGACGATCCCGCCATCGATCCCGATGTGCTCTATCTAACCCTGCCCTCGGCTGAAACCCAAGGGTTGGGTTTCGGCAAAGCCTTTACTTGGGATGTGCCGTTGCTTGAGGGTTATCGCTGGCATCAGGCATCCAGTGGACGCGGCCTGGGAATCACCAGTGGGTACCGTGGCGTTTGGCTTCGTCATCCAGCCAGGGAACTGGGCTGGGGGCCTCGGGGCGAACCTCCTGCGGCCTTGCTGTTGACGGGTTGGCACTTTTTTGGCCTAGTCCAGTTATTTGTGGCGGCGAAATTGAGGCGAATTCCAGTGTTGCTAAGGATGGATTCCAATGATTTTCGTCCCAGGTCCTGGATACTCGATTCTATTTATCGCGTCCTCTTTATGGGTGTCGACGTGGTGCTGACGGTGGGTACCGCCAATGCACGCTGGTGCCATCTTAATGGCATACCGTTGACGCGAATGGTGCCTTCGCCCCATTTTGTCGATAATGCCTATTTTTCTGAAAGGGCTGCCTCCCTTCGTCTCCAAAGGCAGGAATTACGCCTTCGCTGGCAGATTCCTGTAGACGCATTCTGTTTTCTCTTTGCGGGTAAGTTGCAGCCTAAGAAGCGACCTCAGGATCTCCTGCAGGCTTTCGCCTTTCTGCAGGCGCAAGACAAGAGCCAAGGACGACCTCTGCATCTACTGATGGTCGGCACTGGCGAGATGGAGGCCAATTGTCGCAGCCAAGTAGAAGCGCTGCAATTGCCGATCACCTTTGTGGGGTTTCTCAATCAATCCGAGATTCCTGGGGCCTATGCCGTGAGTGATTGCCTGGTGCTCCCCTCAGATCATGGGGAGAGCTGGGGGCTTGTTGTGAATGAGGCGATGGCCTGTGGGCTCCCGGCTATTGTCAGCGATCTTGTTGGCTGTGCCGAGGATCTGGTTCATCCTGGGGTGACCGGAGATGTCGTGCCTTGTGCTAATCCTGAGGCCTTGGCTCAAAGTATGATCTCGATGGCGGCTAACCCTGAACGGGCGGCCTTGATGGGGGAAAAGGCCCGAGAATTAGTTCTGACCCAATACACTATTGATGCGGCTGCTGCAGGCATCCGCAAAGGACTCTTGCTGCTTCGAGGCAGACGATGATCTTGTCTTCCTTTGGCCCCGAGGCCTTGAAGGTTCTACATGTTATTCCCTCAATCAGTCCCCGCCGAGGGGGACCGAGTCAGGCTGCAATCGAGATGGTGACCGCCTTACGATTGCGACAGGTCGACGCAGCCATCTTAACAACCAATGATGATTGCGATTCCCTGCTGGCTGATTTGCCTACTGGAGCTTGGACTAATTATTCTGGTGTGCCTGTTCTTGCCTTTCCGCGGTGGAGTCCGCCCATAGGGGCTTTGAGGGAATTCGCCTTTAGTCCTGGCCTGAATCGGTGGCTCCGGAAAAACATGCGAAGTTTTGATCTTCTGCACGTGCATGCGTTGTTTTCTTTCCCTTCCACAGCAGCGATGGTGCACGCCCGTCGGGCCCGAGTCCCCTATCTGTTAAGAACGATCGGTCAACTCAGCCCTTGGAGCCTGGCCCAAAGCAAGGCCCGCAAACTGTTAATGCTGCGTTTGGTTGAGAGGGGAAATATTGAAGCTGCAAGATATTTGCATTTTACCACTACTCTGGAGCGAGATGAATGTTTTACTGCCTTGCGCAAGTCTTTCCCTTCTTTTGTACTACCCCTCGGCGTACGCCTACCCTCTCTTCCGCCGGGGGGCAGGCCTAAGAACCAGTGCCTTCGCCTTTTATTCCTTTCTCGTCTCCATCCCAAAAAGCAACTGGAAGTGCTTTTGAAAGCTCTGGCCCTGCTTCAGACCTCCTCACCCCAAACCCAATGGCAGCTTGACATCGCTGGAACTGGCGATCCGGCGTACCTGGCCAGTCTTCAGAAGTTAGCTGGACAACTTAATCTGGCTTCCAGATGTCGTTGGTTGGGTCATGTTCAAGGTGATGCCAAGACTGCTTTGATGCAGCAGGCCGATTGGTTTCTGCTACCATCCGCAGCAGAAAATTTTGGCATCGCTGTCGTTGAAGCTTTGGCGGCTGGTACACCTGTGATCGTCTCCCCCCAGGTGGCTGTCGCCGAGTTGATTGATGCCGCCGGAGCCGGCTTAGTCTGCCCAAGCGATCCTGCGGCCCTTTGCCGGCTCCTTCTCAGCCACTACCAGGGCCCCACTACAGCAATGAGGCTGGCGGCTAGGTCCTTGGCAGAAACGACCTTTTCCTGGAGTTCGGTGGCGGATCAACTTGAATCGAGCTATTGCGAAATACTTCACCCCTCTTCCGTTTTATGACGACGCTTTTGCTGCTGATCCTCTTTGCAGGGCTGACGTTATGCCTGCTTAGTGATGACTGGAAGTCGGGATTGCTGTGGACGATTGCCATCGGTTTTTGCCAGGATCCGATCCGCAAGTTGACTCCTGGGCAACCAAGTTTGATGGTGGGATTGGTGTTGGCTGCCTTTTTGATGTGCGCTTTTGCCGTATATCAGACAAGACGCCAGTTTGACCTTAAATATCTTTTTTGGACTTCTCCTCAGCTTTTTGACCTTGTTCCTTTCTTTGCCCTTCTACTGGTTGCGCAATCTGTTAATTCATTTGCAAGATTTGCAAGCCCGCCTCTGATATTAATTGGTGCTTCATTCTACATTGCTCCGGCCATTGCGCTTTGGATGGGATTTCATATTGGACGAGATCTAAATTGCTTGCGTCATATCATATTTGCTTACTTTCTCTTAAGTTGTGTATTTGCATTCACTGTCTTGCTGGATTTCCAGGGTGTCGATATTCCTCTTTTTAAGGAGGTTGGTGGGGGCATTTTGATTACGTTTGAAGGTGGCTCAAAATCAGGTGCTTCTGGTTTTTGGCGAACCAGTGAAATTGCCTCTTGGCATTTATCTGCAGCTGCTTGTTTAAGCATCGTCTTGGCATTTTCATGCCGAGACGCTGGAAAGCAAATTTTATATCTATTAATGGCGGTTGTATTCTCTGTCATTTCCGTAACGACTGGACGTCGCAAAGCCCAGGTTCTGATCGTAGCGTTTCTTGGAATTTACCTTTTGGTATTTAGCAGGCAGGCTAGCCCAGCCTCTCGAGAGAGATTGATCCTATCGGTTTTAGGTGGAATTGGTATCTCTTATGCCCTTGTTTCAATGGTATTACTCGATTTGCTTGGTTCTAATTACGGGATCTTCTTGGAGCGTGCCTTTACTTCAAAAGACGAACTCGGTATGCGTGTTAAAACCCAAGGAATAGATGCTTTTCTTGGGGCTTTTGAGGTTGGTGGTGGTTTTGGACTTGGCTTGGGGGCGGGAACCAACCTTGGAAACTTCAATGCGGGTGCTAATCGTGGTGCCATACGTAGTCTTGGCTATGTCTCAGAGGGAGGAGGCGGGCGACTTATCGTGGAACTTGGCATCCCAGGAATGCTTTTAATTGGCTGGATGCTCCTAGTTTCTTTGCAATTGGCTTGGCGTAACTTTAGGCTCATGCAACTTCTTCCTTCCGAGGAGATTGCTTTGCTCATGGGGTGTCTCTCGTTCGGCTTGGCCAACTTGTTTTTCTTCTTTTCTGCTGCTCAGTTATACGGTGACCCCTTCATTCTTGTTGTCTTGGGTATTTGCATAGGCCCTATTTTGTCCATTCCTGTTCTTGTGTACACGCGTCGTTTGCAGCAGCAACAGTCAAATTCAGCTGTGGCCAGGGGGTTGCCTTGAGCGATTACTTGACTTTGCCGTTCGGTAAATCTACCCTCCCGCTAACGGTTCTTTTGCTTACCTTTAACGAAGAGGCCAATATCGAGCGTACCTTGGCTGCCCTCCAGTGGGTACCCAGAATTTTGTCCATCGATAGCGGCAGTACCGACCGCACTCTCAAGCTGCTGGCGGCTGAGCCGAAGGTAACTATTCAACATCGCCCCTTTGATAGTTTTGCCGACCAGTGCAACTTCGGACTCGACTTAATCCAGACACAATGGGTGCTCAGTCTTGATGCTGATTACGTTGTGACCCCTTCCCTTGCCGAGGAGATCTCTGCCTGTCTTCAGGCTCCTAATCCAGATCTTTTCGCCGGTTTTGCCATTCCCTTCCGTTATTGCATTGCCGGCAAGCCTTTGCGGGGAACTTTGTTGCCGCCACGGGTTTGTCTCTATCGAACAGCAGGCGCCCGATATCGCAACGATGGCCATGGGCATCGTGTCGATGTGCCGGGCAGGGTCGGCCGCCTGCGCCATCCTATCCTTCACGATGATCGCAAGCCCCTTGAGCGTTGGCTGGCCTCCCAGCAACGTTATTTGGCTATCGAGACCTTAAAACTTCAGTCGACCCCCTGGAGCCAACTGTCCATGGCGGACCGTTTGCGCTTGAAAACGCCACTCGCTCCTCTGGCCGCCTTGGTGCTGTGTCTTTTCGTGAATGGAGGCATTCTAGATGGCTGGCAAGGTTGGGCCTATGCGCTCCAGCGTTGCTATGCCGAAATTCTGCTCAAGTTGATGTTGTTGGAAACCAGGGCCATACGTCGTATTCCAGATTCCAAGGTCTCCGACCAGCTCATGGGTTTACGCTCGCCCTGATTTCCGCCTCAGGGTGTCAATCCTGTTCCGGTGCTGAACTCCTTCTCCCTGTCCTTCGTTACTGATCGATGCCTTCGATCCTGATTACCGGCGGCGCCGGCTTCATCGGCGTCAACTCTGCCCTGCATTTCGCCGCCCTCGGTTGGGATGTGGCCGTCCTCGATAACCTCTCCCGCCGAGGCACGGACCAGAATTTGCAATGGCTTCTTTCCCAGTATCCAGCCATTGCCTTTCATCGCGTCGACATTCGCGATTCCGAGGCCATTGCCACGGTGGTGCGGGACAGTCAGCCCTCCATGCTTCTGCACTTGGCCGCGCAGGTTGCGGTGACCACCTCCTATACCGACCCGCGAGAAGATTTCGAGATTAATGCCCTCGGCAGCTTCAACGTCATGGAGGCCATCCGTCTCCATGCGCCCGAGTGCTTTGTTTTGTATGCCTCCACCAACAAGGTTTACGGCGGCATGGAATCCGTGCCCGTCCAGCTCGGAGACCATGGGTACGCTTTCCGGGACTTACCGCTAGGGGTTCCAGAAACCCAGCCCCTTGATTTCCACTCGCCCTATGGTTGTTCGAAGGGCGTTGCTGATCAGTACACCATTGATTACGCCCGCATCTACGACCTGCGAACCTGTGCCTTTCGCCAGTCTTGTATCTACGGGCAACGCCAGTTCGGGATTGAGGATCAGGGCTGGGTGGCCTGGTTTAGTATTGCCTCCCTATTAGGTCGTCCCATCACCTTGTATGGCGATGGCTGGCAGACACGGGATGTGCTCAACGTCCGGGATTTGGCCCGTGCCTATCAGGCCGCCTGGGACCATCAAGCTGAGATCAGCGGTCAGGCTTTCAACATCGGTGGTGGACCCACCAACACCCTGTGTCTACGCGATTTGCTCAGCTTTCTGGAAGAAGAGCTCAACGTCAGCATCAACCCCCTCGCCGGCGCCTCCCGTCCTGGTGACCAACCGGTCTTTGTCTGTGACATCCGCAAGGCCCAGACCCAGCTGCAATGGAGTCCCCAGATTGGTGTCAGTGACGGTGTTCGTGATCTGATCCGCTGGGTGCGTGACAACAGGGAGCTGTTTTCCTGGTTGAAATCGTGATGCCCATCCTGGAGTCCCACGCTGTGGAACCCAGCCCCACAGATCCCTATTGCCCTACTCCTAATCGCCCCAGGGCCCTGATCAGCACCATCGAGCCCATCGATGGCGGGGTTCCCACCATGACCCTCTGCATGGCCCGCATTGTCGCGGAACTCGGCATGGAGCCTGTCTTCGCCTGGTACGAGCCCTGGAGCCGTCAGCCGGCCCTCTCCGTTCCCCTCCACGGCCTGCCCAGTGGTCGGCGGCCTGGCGTGGTTCGCCGCTCTGTCTACGAAGGGCATCAAGGCCATGGTTTGGGGGCCTGGTTGCCAGAGCTCGAATTCACCCATTACCTGCCCAGGCGCCATTGGCGCTCCTTGATTGCCGATTGCCGTTTTCATCTGAGCGTCACCGGGAACCCCCTCTGCGCAGCCCCCTATGCCCGGCTAGGCCTGCCCTTCCTGGCCTGGGTGGCGACGCCCTGGGAAGCGGATCGCAGCCAGAGGGTTCAGGGGTTTTCACTGCCGCGGCGCCTTCTGGATCAGGGGCTTAACGGCCAGGTGTTACGGCGTCTCGAACGCCAGATCCTGAGGGCCCCCGGGGGCCGCATCTTGGCCTTGAGTCCCTATACCTCCCGGGCCCTGGCAACCATTGCCGGCCGTCCGATGGATGGAGTGCTGTTGATGCCCGTCGACCCCTCCGTCTTTTTCCCGGCCCCGGAGCGCCTCCAGCCCTGGAAGGTTGGTTTCGCTGGCCGCTACGCCGACCCCCGCAAGAACATCGATCTCCTCCTTGATGCTGTCCAGGACCTGGTGGCCGCAGGGCTTCCCGTCCAACTTGATCTGGTGGGTGAGATGAATACCACCGTCCTGCAGGACCGTCTGCAACAACGGGGCTTGGCCGAGGTCACCCGTTGTCTGCCTACGTTGAGTCGCCAGGCGTTGGCGCCGGTGCTGCAGGGGTTTGATGTGTTCGTCATCCCTTCCCACCAGGAGGGTCTCTGCATCGCCGCCCTTGAGGCCATGGCTTGTGGTGTGCCCGTGATCAGTACCCGCTGCGGCGGCCCGGAAGACTATGTGCAGCCTGGAATCAATGGGGATCTGGTGGACAGGGACCCGGCATCCATGGCGGCGGCGATCACGGCGATGTGCTCGGATCGGGCCCATCGCCAGGCCTGTGGCGCAGCGGCCGCTGCCTGGGTCGAAACCAACGCCAGCTTCAATGCGGCGCGACGGATTGTGCGCGAGCAGCTAGCCGCCCTGGATCCCACTTTTTTCTCCGCTGAGGGGGCCACCTGAATGTGCGGGATTGCCGGATTGCTGGGCCGTTCCCCCGATGGATTCGACGAACGGGTTCGCCCGCATCTCGACCATCGCGGTCCCGATGACTCTGGACTCTGGCGGGACGGGTCCGCCTGTCTGGTCCAGACCCGACTGGCCATCCTGGATCTGTCTCCGGCGGGTCACCAGCCCATGGCGTCCGCCTGCGGCCGATGGTGGTTGGTGTTCAACGGCGAGATCTACAACCATCAAGAGCTGCGCCAGCGACTCCTGCAGGCGGGCGAGCGTTTCCATGGCAATGGAGATACGGAAGTTCTGCTGGCCTGGATGATCCGCTACGGAATCGAGGGTCTGCGGGATCTGAGGGGCATGTATGCCTTCTGCCTTTACGACACCCAGGAGCGCCGAGCCCTGCTGGCCCGGGATCCCCATGGCATCAAGCCCCTTTATTACTGGCATGGTCCTGCGGGCGAACTGGCTTTTGCCTCAGAACTGCGTGCCCTTCTAGCCAGTGATCTGATCCCCCGCCGTCTGGATCACGCGGCCTTAGCGGGGTTCCTCAGTGCTGGCTCTGTCGCGGAACCCGCCACCCTGGTGGAAGGGGTCTCCCGCCTGCCCGCCGGTGCCGTGGCCCAATGGCACACCGGTTCCCTGCGGGTCCACTCCTTCGGCCCTTTGCCCGAGAGTCAGCCCGCCCCCCGTGGGGACTGGACCCAGGCCGAGGCTGGGGCTCTGGCGCGATCCGCCCTGGAGGATTCCGTCGCGGCCCACATGGTCAGCGATGTCCCCGTTGGTCTGTTCCTGAGTGGGGGGCTTGATTCGGCTGCGATCCTTGCCCTCGCCCCCCGCGGGCTGCATACTTTCACGATTGGATTTGACGATGCCGGCGCCGCCGGTTTCGATGAATCCGAGCCTGCGGCCCGAATTTCGTCCCATTTCGGCGGCGAGCACACGCTCCTCACGCTCACGGCCAGCCAGGCGAGGGATTGGTTGCCCGAATTCCTGGCCAGCCAGGATCAGCCCTCCCTTGACGGCTACAACACCTGGTGTGTTTCCCGGCTGGCCCACGAGCAGGGGTTGAAGGTGGCCCTCTCCGGCCTGGGTGGCGACGAATTGTTTGGGGGTTATCCCAGTTTTCGGGTGGTTCCCCGCCTGCGGCGTTGGCGTCGTCGCCTGGGCCCGGCGGGCCCCCTGGGGGCTGCGGTGCTGCGGCACGGGCCTGGCGGCCATCAACACCGGAGTCAACGCCTGGCGGACCTGTTGGAGTCGCCTGCGTCCATGGCTCGGGCCTATCGCTGTGTGCGGTCCCTTTTCACCTCGCGGGAGGTCAACCAATTGCTGACCCATTGGGGTCTCCAGTCGGGAAGTGCCGGGGCGGGGACGGGGCTGCAGGAGCCGCCACCAGGTTCCGATCGTGACGCGGTGGCCTGGCTGGAGGGCACCCGCTACCTTCGCAACCAGCTCCTGCCCGACAGCGATGTCATGGCGATGGCAGCGGCCCTGGAACTGCGTCTGCCCTTTGTGGATGCCCGTCTTCAGATGGCCCTGGCTCCCATTCCCGCCTCGCTGCGGCTAGCCCCCGGTAAGGGACTGTTGCAGCAAGCGGTGCCGGAATTGCCCGAATGGTTCAGGCAGCGGCCCAAACAGGGTTTCCGCTTCCCGTTTCAGTTGTGGCTCGATGATCCATCTTCCCGGCTTACTCTGCGCCTGCCAGGTACCCCGGCCGGACTGGACCTTGCGCCCTGGTACCGCCGCTGGAGCCTGATGGTGCTCGAGCAGTGGCTCCGCCAACACCTCGCGATCGACCTGCCCTTGTCATGACCCTGATTCTCGGCATCAATGCTTTCCACGCCGATGCGGCCGCCGCTTTGATCCGTGATGGAGAGATCCTTGGCGCTGCTGAGGAGGAGCGCTTCCGTCGGATCAAACATTGGGCGGGCTTCCCCAGTGAGGCCATCCGTTGGTGTTTGGAGGATGGGGGAGTGCGCCTGGAAGATGTCGATCACATCGCCATCAATTCCTTCCCGGGTGCCCATCGTTGGCGCAAGATCGCCTACACCTTGGCCAGCCGTCCTGATCCCCGCTTCCTCTGGAGTCGCTGGCGCAATAAACGGGAGCGGTCGGGTCTGGCCCAGCAACTCGCCACCGCCTTTCCCGGTAAGCCCTTGCGCGCCGAACTTCACTTTGTCGAACACCACCGTGCCCATCTGGCTTCCGCCTACTACGCCTCCTCTTTTCAGGAGGCCGCTGTGGTTTCTGTGGATGGTTTCGGAGATTTTGCCAGCGGGGCCTGGGGTTATGGAAAAGGTACGGAATTAACCATTGATGGTCAGATTTATTTTCCCCATTCCCTGGGTGCTTTCTATACAGCAATTACCCAGTTTCTGGGCTTTCCCCATTATGGTGATGAATACAAGATCATGGGCCTTGCCCCCTATGGCCAGCCCAATCGGCTCCCTCAGATGAGGAAGTTGGTGCGGTTGCAAGACGACGGTACCTACAACCTCGATCTGACCTACTTCCAGCATGCCGGTCAGAACCTGCCCCACCAGTGGAGCCATGGCATCCCTGAGGTAGGCCGCCATTGGAGCCCTGCCCTGGAAACCCTTCTGGGACCGGCCCGTCAACCTGACGAGCCCCTCGATCAACGCCACAAGGACATCGCCCGGTCGGCGCAAGCGATGTACGAGGAAGCGTTTTTCCACCTCCTGCGTTCGCTGCATCGGCTCCATCCCAGCGACAATCTCTGTATCGCCGGTGGTTGTGGGGCGAATTCGGTGGCCAATGGCAAGGTGACCGTGGCCACCCCCTTCCGCCAGGTGTACGTGCAGGCGGCCGCCGGGGACGCAGGCGGTGCCCTAGGGGCGGCCCTCGAGGTGTGGAATCGCCAGGGGCATGCCCGCAGCCGTTCGATGGCCACGGCCTACCTGGGCAGTCGCCCTACCCCAGGGGCCATCGAGACGCTGCTGGCGGACCCCGTCTCCAGGTCGGCCCTGGATTCGGCGGGTTGTTCCATCCAGACCCTCTCCGATGGGGAGATTTGCGCCGAAGTAGCAGGTGCCATCAGCGAGGGACTTGTGATCGGCTGGTTCCAGGGCCGGATGGAATGGGGCCCCAGGGCCCTTGGCCACCGCTCAATCCTGGGGGATCCACGCCGGGCCGACATGAAGGACATCCTCAATCTCAAGATTAAACGGCGCGAGTCGTTTCGCCCCTTTGCCCCTTCGGTTCTTCGGGAAGCAGTCTCGGAATGGTTCGGTCTGGATGGCGATGTGCCTTTCATGATGCAGGTGTATCCGATCCGGGAGGACAAGCGACCCCTGATTCCTGCTGTCACCCATGTCGATGGCACGGGCCGCTTGCAGACGGTGACCGAGGCCGATAACGGTCGCTATTACCGCTTGATTCGCGCCTTCCGAGATATCACGGGAGTGCCGATGGTTCTTAATACCTCATTTAACGAAAATGAGCCGATTGTCTGTACCCCTTCCCAGGCTCTCGATTGTTTTCTGCGCACCAAAATGGATCTTCTCGTCCTCGATGATGTCCTGATTCGCCGGCGGGGCTGATGGCTTCGCCTTCCGGATTTCCCCCTCCGGCGATTGTCGTCGTTGTGCCCACCCTCGATTCCTATGCGTTGCTGCCGCGGCTGGTCTTCTCTCTCCAGCAGCAGACCTGGCCCCATTGGAGCGTACTTTTTATCGATGGTCCCAGTCAGCCGGTACATCGTCGCTGGCTCGAGGATGTCTGTGCCCTGGATCCCCGCTTCCAATGGCGGCCCCAAGATCCAACCGAGCCGGGCATCTTCGGCGCCATGAATCAAGGCTTCGCCCTGGCGACCCCTGGCGATCCCTGGCTGTTGTTTTGGGGGAGTGATGACTGGGCGGCATCTGCCCAGGTCTTCGAAAGGTTGGCCAGGGGCCTGCAGGCGGCCTGGAGTCGGGGCGGCGATCCCGATCTTCTGGTCGCCACGGGTCGCTATGTCGAGCCCGCCGATGCTGCCGCTGGAACCACCCCAACCCTCGGGCGCCGCAGTGTGTTTCGTTGGCGCCACTCCTATCGCCGCTCCCTTTATCTCGGCTCCACGCCACCCCATCAAGCCACCCTCATCGGCCCGGGGGCCCGTCGTCATCTGTCCCGCTATGCGGATGGCTTTCGGCTCTCCGCCGATCTGGATTACTTTCTCCAGCTTTCCCGTTGGCCCGATTTGGAGGTCGAATGCATCGACCTTGAACTGGTTCACATGCAGTCGGGGGGGGTGAGCGGGCGCGAATCGCGACGGCGTTTTCAGGAGGTGCGCCGTGCCTATGGTCGGGCTTTTGGTTGGCTGTGGTGGCTGCCCTATGGATTCCGTTATGCCCAACGTCTGGCCAGCCTGTTCAGCCCATGAGTGATGTATTGCTGTTCGGCGCGACCAGCCCATCGGGTCTTGCCTTCCTTCAGGGAGCAGGATCCCTGTCGGTCACGGTGGCTGGCCGGCGGCGGCCGGAAGGGTTTGCCGATGGGCCCTTCCAGCTTTGTGATCTTCGGGAGGCCGACTCCCTTGACCAACCCCTTGCGGGAACGTTGGTGAGTTTTGCGCCCCTCTGGGACCTTGCCCCTTTCCTGGCGCGGTTGGCGGAGCAGCACCCGGAGCAGCTCGCCGGCGTCAGGGCGGTGGTGGCCTGTTCGTCCTCCTCGGTGATCACAAAACGCTTTGCTTTCAACCGCTTCGATCGCGATCTGGTGCAGCGCCTGACCGCTTCCCAGGATCTGCTGATCCGTACTTGCAAGGATCTAGGCCTGCTGTGCAGGATTGTCGCCCCTACGTTGATCTACGGTCAGGTCGGACCCTACGGCGACCGCAACCTGAGTCAGCTGTTGCAATGGATGCGTCGATTCCCTTTGCTGCCCCTACCAGCCGATACCGGCTTACGCCAACCCATCCATGCCAGTCAGCTGGCGGCCGTGGTCCGAACAGTGGCCATGGGCCTGGTTCGCCCAATCGATGGGACTCCAACGGACGATCTCATCGCGGTAGGCGGTGATGACACCCTTACTTATCACGAATTACTGCTACGTCTCCAACAACAATGTGACCCGTCTGATCGGGCCCGGCGCTGTCGCCTCGTGACGATGCCTGCGTGGCTGTTCCGTGCTTTGGCAGCCCCCCTGCTGTTGGCGGCCCCCAAAGGCTTTGAAGCTGTAATGAGGATGCAGGTTGATCTTGCTGGTTTCCTCCCGGTCCACCGCCTCGTGGGTGAGGAGCCGCGACCTTTCCCCGTGCTGCCCCTTGTACGTTGATGCGTGCCTACCCCATTGGGCGACTGTTACCAGGCTTGGCGCTGGGATTCGTCGTTTGGTGGTTATGGCCCTGGATCCCTATGCCGATGGCAGGGGGCGGTCCCCAGGTCATCACCGTTTTTGTCGAGGATCCCTGGCGAACGTTCAGCGCCATCCAATTGCACCAAAGGCGACCGGGTTCCATCCTTGTTATGCAAGGCTCCCCACGTTTTCAGGAGATCAACCGCAGTCAACTGGTGCGCTACGGGCAGTGGCCGCCTGAGATGAAGCCCCCAATCATTCTCACCGCAGGTTGTGACACCTTGGGCCAGTTGATTGCCCTCGCTTTCTGGGTGAAGCATCAACCAGGCCATGGAGAGGTGACCATTGTTACCAGTCCGGCCCATCTGGGTCGGGCTGTCGCGATTGGACGCATCGTTTTGGGCTCCCTGGGATGGTCGGTTACAGGGGTCGCCGCTGCTACGGGAGATAATCGGCCCGAAACACCCCTTCGAACCGTGCGTGACCAGGTCCGTGCCCAGATCTGGCGCGCCACCCGCTGGAACTTCATCCCTGTGAATCGACCCTGTCTGTGACCCTGCCCGTTGCCCTGATTTTGTTCCTCTCAGGCCTCCTGTCCTGGTTGTTGCTTTGGTGGCTCATCCCGGTGTTGAGACAACGCCTTCCTGACCTCCCCAATGCCCGTAGTTCCCATCGTTCTCCGACTCCTCGCGGGGGCGGCCTGGCCTTTGTTGTGGTGGCAACTTTGTTGACTCCGTTGTTCGGACAGGGAGTCAGTGCCTGGATTCCTGTGGTTTGCGCACCACTGGCCCTGGTTGGAGTTCTGGACGACCGTTATAACTTGCCAGCAATATGGCGCTATCTGGCTCAACTCTGTACAGCACTGGTTCTCATGGCCATGTCCACTTTGTCTTTGCCCTGGTGGAGCTTGCCCTTGGTATTACTGGCGGTGACCGCAATTATCAATTTTTTCAACTTCATGGATGGCCTGGACGGCCTAGTGGCGAGTTGTGGTGCTGTGTTGATGTTGGTATCTGGTCAATGGGTTCTTGCCGGTGCACTTTTGGGATTTTTGCTCTGGAATTGGAGTCCGGCCCGAATTTTCATGGGCGATGTGGGAAGCACTTACTTGGGAGCAGTGTTTGCAGGGCTTGTCCTACAGAGACCCCAACCGCTTCAAGCCTTACTGCTTTTGTTGGTCGCCACTCCCCTGTTGGCTGACGCTTTTCTTTGTGTCTTGAGGCGTTGGCACGCTGGCCAGCAGATCTTTCAGGCCCATCGCTTGCACCTTTACCAACGTCTTCATAGGGCTGGTTGGCCCCATGCCACTGTAAGTATCTTCTATTTGCTCCAGATCACTTTGTTGGCCCTTGGATTCGTCTATACTCTTCCTCTGCCAATCATGCTGGGGGCGATTTTCATGGTGCTGTTACTTGGAATTTGGCTTGATCAAAAACAAGCCTCTCCATTTTCAGGAGCGAGCGAAAAAAAGCAAGCATGCTAAAATGCTATCGAATTTAATTTCACCTTCAAGGCCCTTCCCACGTCCACCCACTTTTTGCACACAGATTTGCCATCAGGCAAATGCATGAGTATCAAAAACTCAACCTGCCCCCCGGTATCAACTGGGAGACGCAATTTTCATTTATATTTATTATGTTAATGTGTCGATGACTCCATGGCCTTTAACTCTCTCCCCACACCAGTCAATCCGCTAGAGTTGCCGAAGGCTTCGTTTCAACCCAGGCCACCTTTTTCAGAAACTCGTTTGCTCAGGTCTTCTAAATCCTTGGTCCTGCTGCGGCGTTTAGTGCTGCTTGGCTTTGACAGCCTCCTGATTGTTATTGCCTTTCTTGGCTCACTGCTTTTAGTCAGGTCGCCCGATACACTTTTATTGGCCACATCTCAGCTTCTTCCCCTAGGAGTGGTAAGTGGTCTTGCAGTTTTACTCCTTTCGGGCTGGTATCGGGGTTTGACTCGCTATGCCGGGAGTCATTCTCTCTACGGGTTGGTTCCAAGAACTGGAACCATGGTCATTTTGATGATGGCTTTAAGTTCTTTATTAGCCATCAAGTTGCCGCTTGGTTCCTGGTTTTTGTACTGGACTTTCTTTACTGGTGGAGCCATCGCAACTCGAATTGTGATGCGTGACTTACTCATACAGCAATTATCACGTCAAAATTTTATTCGATCTACTGAACCCGATCCCGATGTCACCATGATTTATGGTGCCGGTTCTTCTGGCATGGCCTTGCTTACGGCCCTTCGTAATGATCCAAAATTTCGTATAATCGGATTCTTGGATGACGATTCTATCCTGCACGGTCGAACCCTTCAAAATCTACGCATCGATAATCCAGCTCGTTTACCGATTTTGATTGAGCGACATAAAATACGTAAAATTCTTCTGGCCTTGCCTTCCATATCACGAGCTCGCAAACGTTTGTTAGTCGATCAGTTGACCCGTTCTGGCCTTGAGGTGCTTTCTATTCCATCCCTATCTCAGTTGGCCGGAAAAGAGAGAATTGTTAGCGATCTTCAAACAGTCTCTATTGAGGATTTGCTTGGTCGTGAACCGTCTAATCCAGACCCTGCTCTTCTCGAAGCAAGCGTAGTTGGGAAAGTTGTTCTCGTCACTGGAGCAGGAGGGTCAATCGGCAGTGAGCTTTGTCGTCAGATTATTTCATTGGGAGCATCTAAATTGCTTTTGTTAGAGCAAAATGAATTTGCGCTCTATTCTATAGATAATGAGCTGCGGTCAAAAAATACACCAATTTCTATTTATCCCATTCTTGGGGACGTAAGTAACTCCAAGCCCTTAGCTGATCTATGTATTAAGCACGGTGTCCAAACCTTGTTCCACGCTGCAGCATATAAGCATGTGCCCATGGTAGAATCGAATATTTGTGCGGGTGTTTCTAATAATATCCGCTCGACCCGATCTGTTATTGAGGCAGTTCTTCTAGCTCGTGTTGAAAGGTTGACGCTTATTTCTACTGATAAGGCAGTGAGGCCTACTAATGCAATGGGTGCAAGTAAACGCATCTGTGAAATGATGATTCAATCTGCTGCTACTTCTTGTGGACCTAATGACCCAATAATGGCGATGGTGAGATTCGGCAATGTGCTCGGATCTTCTGGATCAGTCATTCCACTTTTCCATAAACAGATCTCCATGGGTGGACCTGTCACAGTTACCCATCCCGCAGTTACACGCTATTTTATGACAATCCCCGAGGCCGTGCAATTGGTTTTACAAGCTACAGGGATGGCCAAAGGAGGTGACTTGTTCCTTTTGGACATGGGGGAGCCCGTTAGGATAGGAGATCTTGCACGTCAAATGATAGAATTGTCAGGTCTGCGTTTGCGTGATAAAATGAATCCAGATGGAGATATTGAAATTGAATATACAGGACTTCGACCAGGGGAAAAATTATATGAAGAACTCTTGATTGATACCCGAGACCAACCTACTGAACATCCGCTCATTCGTCGAGCTTGTGAACCCAATCCACCCGATCATCATCTGCTACCCCTTTTAAAAGAACTTGAGGAAGCCCTAAGTCGTTGGGATGGCAAGGATACATCAGACTTGTTAGTAAAACTTGTTCCAGAGTATCATCGTGACAACCATGTCCATGAATCCAACTAAAATGGATCCTTCCTCAATGACAACCCTCTTTAAGTCACTCTGGAAACGTTATGTTCCTCCATTAACGGCGCGCAATTTGTGGCTGTTTATAGCTAGTGCTGTCGCGACCCAAAATATTGTTGTGTTTTATACTAGTCAAAACGAGTCAATTACCGTTTTTTCTGTCTTAATTTGGGGCGGAGCTCTGATATGCATGGAAGATCTTATTGAAACACTCTACCCTAAGCCAAATCCAATAGTAGCTATTTTAGCGTCGACAATCTTATTGTTTGTGTTATTTAGAACATCGCTAGTATTGCATTCTGACGGAATTCTTTTTATCTTGGCACCACTAGCTGCTTTTGCCCTTGTACTTTTAATTGAAAAACCTCAATCAATTTTGAGATTTAGAGATTCTCTTTTGTGTATGCTTTTATTTCCGGCAAATGCATTACTTAATCGCTTAATACCTGAAGTGCCCATGAGCCTATTGACTGCAAAGCTTTCAGCCTTTTGGTTGTCTATTTTAGGATTAGACCCAATGGTGAATGGTCGACAGGTTTTTCTTAAGGGAGGTGGAGTAACTGTGCTTGGCGCATGTAATGGTCTTGATATGATTTCACAGGTCATTTGTATTTCAATCATCTTTTTACTTGCTTTCCGTTTACGCTCACTCACTTTCCGAATCATAATTCTTATGCTTGCACCAGTAATTGGATTAATCTCAAATACACTTCGTATTGCTTTGCTCACACTTTTTAGTGCAAATGGGTCTGGACATGGTTATGGATTTTGGTTTGACTTTTTCCATAAGGATACTGGATCTTTAATTTTTTCCGGTCTAGCAGTTTTTGTTTTTGGAACTATTTATATGAGATTTCTTGAGCACGAGCTCGGACCCGAATCTCTTATTGTTGAGTCAACGCAAGATTCAACTCCTAAAAAAGATACATGACTCCCATCAACCTCAGAAATTTTTACGGAATTTTGGGTCTGATTTCAGCCCTAGCGGCAGCCCAGTCAATGGTCTTTCCTCGCTGGCCTAATGCTTCCGACATTTCCACTGAAAAATTTAATCAATTCAAGGCAGATGTTTCGTCTAATGGACATGTTGTGAAGCCTTTGTCAACGCTTGCTGATCATTCTGACTATAATTTGTCCCATACACCTATTATTAGTTTGAAGATCGACGCTAATTCTGAATTATTTTTTACTAATGTTCAAGTGCGTGATCGGAAAGACCTAGATGTACCACATATTACCCAGTCAATAAAATCTCTCCACTTAAAGCCATCTGCGACTAAGAACAAGCAACCTCCTTTCTTCCTTTCTGAAATAACCCCATCGGGAACCACCTTTCAAACCTGCCTGGTTCCAGGTTCTCCATGGCCCTTCGGCTTAGCAGTCGATCAAGATCGTTTGACTTTGGCGATTGATCAAATAAAGTCCTCAGAAAAAAATCTCGCAATTAAGCGCTTTCTAGGTTTTAGTCCAAGTCGCCGTTATCAATGCATACTATTTACACTAAAAACAACGTTGCCTGCCATGGAAAGTAATCAGTTGTGGCTTGACTTACTTCGTAAATTTCACAAAACACTTGCCTAGATAGATTAAAATTATGGCTTTTTGGAATAAACTGCAAAAATTATCGAGTGATCCTAGCAAGAAGATCATACCAGCACAAGAGCTTTTATTTACCCAACCTTTGATATATAGCTGGATACTGAATCACAAATTGGCCATAGGCCCAATGCCAAGAAGATCGTTTCAATGGAATCAGTTGGAAGATGTAGGGTTTAAGACTAGATTTAGCTGCTGTTATCCCCAGGAAAATGTCTTTGCCCCGATTCCAGACGACTGGTCTACTGCTAATGTGCCATTGCCTGATCACCGACAGCAAGAGTCACTGAGTGTTGATAGATTAAGGCTAGCTTTAAATATTGCCGAAGAGTTAGTGCTTACATCATCACCTGTGTACTTACATTGCTTTGCTGGCCAAGAAAGGTCAGCATTATTGGCTGTCGGATTAACGGCACGGATTAAAAGTATTGATGTTTTTTCAGCCTTGGAATGGGTAAGGCGCTGTCATCCAATATCTTCACCAAGTTATGAATATCTCGAGATGCTAGAAAAGATTTTAACAAGTAGTTAAGTTATTGGCGGTTTATCAGGTATGATTAGTTATTTTTATTGCGACGGAAGATTTTTGATATCCAATTCCCTTTGCTTGGTGGCTTCTTGATTCGGGGAGATGTTGGTAGATCATAATTATTAGATTTTTTGACCGACAACTTGTCTTTGGCATCTTCAGAATTAGTTACCCCTGCATCAATGTAGCGGCTAATTCCAGAATTAGTATATCGTTCTGAATTGGGTGCCGCTGATTTGGTCATATATGTATCACGATAGCGCTTGATATAATTGCTAATTCCATCTGTTTTTGAACTTTGCTTGCCATAGCTATCTGTGTAGGCGTAGGCATAGTGGTAGTAATAACCATATTCATAGCCATAGTCATTGAGACGGCTTGGGAAGTTAACCTGGTTGCAAATGATCCCCAAGAGATCCACGCCAGTCGCCTTGATTCGACGTGCTGCTTGTGGAGCGAGATTTCGATTGACTTTTCCAAGACCAACGAGAAACAGAATACCGTCTAGTTTTTCACCTAAAAGAATTGGGTCAGATAGCATTAGACATGGAGGCGCGTCAAAGAGAATAATGTCATAGTCTGACATTGCTCTTAGTTCATTAATTACCTCGGTGCACCTGGTGGAATTGAGAAGTTTGGCTGGGTCTGGTGGTTTAGGACCTGCAGGTAGGACATCTAGATTGTCTTCCAGACTGATTATCAGTGAGCTTATTGGTATACTTGAGTCAGAAAGAACAGATGAAAATCCTTCGCCAGAGGCAATCCCAAGATATCTAGCTTGCATTGGCAGACGCATGTCAGCATCTACAACAAGAACTTTCAAGCCAAGATCTGATAATGTTCGCGCGAAAATACTCACCGATGTTGACTTGCCTTCACCTTGAGTAGAGGATGTTACTCCTACTAGTCTAATGTTATGGTCGGCTCTTAACAGGCGGAAGGTGGTGAACAGACTGCGCAAGGATTCTTTGATCGCAAATCTTTCGCTTGCAGACATCTTGGAGATGCTTGTAGCGATATCAACGCCAGGTTCAAGAGGTAGGTAGGGGATCAGGCCCAGGACAGGTAGTTGTAATTCTTTTTCGGCTTCCATAGGCGTATGGAAAACATTATCTGTTTTTTCACGAAGTATTGCAGCGCCAATGCCAGAAAGTAATCCGAGCAATATGGCTTGTAAGAGGCTTTTTTTGATGTCAGGTTGTACTGGAGTATCTCCAAAATTGGGTGGGGCGATCACTTGCCATGGAGTAATAAAGCGTGAGCGTTCAAGCTTAAAGTTTTCCCTGGCTTTGAGATAGGATGTATAATTTTCTCTTGCATTGGATAGCCTTGCCATTATTTTTTCGTATTCCCTCAAAATCTTGGGACTATTTTTAAAATTGCGATTATAAAGCAAGATTTGCCTGTTTACTTCGTCTTGCTGAGATTTATTGGCAAACAACTTGGCGCGGATAGAATCGGCTTTTTGAGATTCTACTACTGGAAGCAGGGCATTTTTTCTGGCAAGAATTGATTGTACTATGGGTGAATCTTCTTTATAAGTTGCCCTGGCTTGGGCAAGTTGCATCTCAAACTCGTTAAGCTGGTCAGAGGGCGTTTTGACGTTGTTATTTATATCTCCGTCTGTTTTTTCTTGTCTTCCAGGAATCAGGGAGCCATTGTTGCCCAGTTGACTGATGGCCGATGGGGCTCCACTTGGAGTAAAGGTTAGATGACCTGACTCGACAGAGTTGAGTTGACTTTCGAGTTGGGCTTGCTCAACTTGTAGGATTTGCCAATCATTGGCGAGGGAGTTGCGCCGAGATTCTATGGTGGAGACCATGGCGATCGGATCGACCATTTTATTGGCTTCACGAAAGCGGCTAAGTTGGTTTTCTAGGGTCGCTACCTCACGTAATATTGCAGGGGCTTGTTGGTCAAGATATTTGACTCCTGAATCAAGAGTTGCTTGGCGCTGGGAGAGAGAAAAGGCAACATAATCATGGGCCAATGCGGCAAGAACAGCTTTACCTTTTGTTGGATCTGGCCAACGTAGGTCGACTGTAATGACATTTTGAACGCCTGGAACCGTATCCATGACTAGATTTTTTGCAATCTCTTCGTTTGATAGCCCTAGCCTGGTGGCGACTGGGGAGGTTAGATAGGGACTGCGGAGAAGTACGATCAGGCTTGGTACATCAATTCTCTGCTTGTAACGTGCAATGGCTTCTAGTTTTCCACCGTCTCCAGCTACAGGCGAGCTCGTATCTTCAAATGGGCTGGCGATTTGAAGCTGGAAGCCGCCTTGGTAAACGGGACTGAAAATGCGTTCTCGAATTGTGTTGACAGCTAGGGCGCCAGAGACAAGGGCTGATGTGAACAGAAAAAGGGTTTGGCGCCGCTTGATCGTGCGCAAAAGATTTTGGATTCCACCTTCCCGGCTTTCGCCAGCTAAGGGCGAAAGGCCTTGTTGGACTTGCTCAAGGGGGCCACTGTCCAAAGACCGTGAACCCAGGGGCACCAGTCCACCCAACGTTGGGTCGCCCCCAGGCGCTGGAAGCAGGGGCGCACCGGCTCGGGTCACAGCAATTCAACTCAGATGAGGACGACTCTAGGCTCAATTCGGGACCGGAGTGCTTCGTTGGTGACCGCTTTTGCTTGCGGGCCGCGGACGGTCCAGTTGGTATCGGTTAAGGTTCCCCAACGAACCTATGGTTTTCGTGAGGAACTCCAGTCTAGACAACCCGTTTCAAATCCCCTTACCTGGCCTTTCTGCACCCCGGCGACAGGGTTTGAGGCGCTGGGTGGCCCTTTCTGCGTCAGCTTCCCTCGTTGGCTCGCCCATGGGTCTTATGGCGGCGCCATCGAATGGTTCTCCTGCAGGGCCATATACGGTGAACCCGGCATTGCGCGCTCCAGACAATTATGCACCACCTTTTAATTCGCCCGGGTCTGGTTTGCCCGATCGTAGGCAAGCTCCTCGACCGATGCCAACTGCTGAGAGATCGCTTTCTCTCCCCGAACTTTACAGCGATCTCTATACGCTCGGTCCTGGTGACGGATTACAGCTCAATTTTTTAGATCCTGAAGCCAAGACCCTTAATGGCACGATCGGAATCTTGGCGGACGGTACCACAACATTGCCCCTGGTTGGTTCGGTCCAGTTGATTGGTCTCACCATCGGCCAGGCCACACGGTGGTTGACCTCTCTTTACTCCAAGCAGCTGGTCCGTCCTCAGTTAACTCTCACTCTCACAACACCCCGACCAGTCAAGGTGACGATTGTTGGGGAGGTCACTCGTCCTGGTCTTTATCCTCTTGGGTCTTTCTCTAATCCGGTAGAGGCGATTCAGACGGCAGGTGGTGTGACACTTAATGCTGATGTCCGTAATATTCATCTGCGACGACTCGCTGGTTCATCTGGCGCTCAAAAAGAGACAACTCTGAATCTTGCAGATTTATTCACCAATGGTAATCAACTGCAAAATCCGGTGTTGTTCGATGGTGACACCATCGTGGTTTCTCGCGCCATGCAGCCTGTTCCCGAAGAGGTCTTGGCGATTGGTCAAACGAATTTGGCGCCACCGACCATTAGCGTCACAGTGATCGGGGAGGTGAAGGCGCCTGGATCGGTTTCCCTGCCTGCCAATACCCCACTCATCGAGGCTCTTTTCCGATCGGGTGGATTGATTCGGCGTCGCGCCCAGATGAATCATATTGAATTGGTGCGCTTTAATCGGAATGGAACCACGACGCGCCAAGTGTTTGCCTATAAGGATGATTTACCCGTTTCCAATCAGACTAATCCACCCTTGAGAAATGGAGACACTGTCATTGTTCGCAGCAACCTTTATGGCAAGGCCCTTACTTTCCTCAACGATCTTTCCGAGCCCTTCGGCGCTCTTAACAGCATATTGAATTATGCAAATACCTGGAATTATTGGAATAACAACAACAATAATAACGGCCGTTGACCTCTCGTTTATTCTTCCCCCATCTTCTTGGTTGTCATGGACCACTATCGCCAACCCGTTAACACAAGGGCCGTTGCTTGGGCCCTGCTCTCCCAGTCCCTCTGGCTACCCCTTGTTGGGATCGATCTTCACGACCGGTGGCAAGCGGAGTCCCACCGTTCCCGGCCCTTCGCTCTCCCCCAAGCCGAGTTGGCAGCGTCGCTCCCCCCGATTCCTTTGGTCAACCCGGCCGATCTAGCACCCCTCTCCCCAGAAGCCCGATCGAAAGCTTCAGCCGCTGGAGTCCTGCTGGGCGCCTCTTCTCCGGCAGCCCATGCCCACGTGGGTCAGCTGCTGGATGGGGCTGAGGAGGCTGTTCCGGTTGGCCCTGCAGCGATGACCCGGCGGCCGTTCCAGTTCGCTCTACAAACCTCCACCCCAACAAGGGCATCCAGGTCCCCAGCCCTGGGTCCCCTCGCCAGCGCCTCCCGCTACGACCTTTTGCAGCGTTCGTTTACTCCTGCGGAGCTCCTGGGAGGGGCTTTGACCTTGAAGGATCTTCAGGCTGCACCGATCCCTGCTGTTGCTCTCTCCGAGCGAGCCCGTCTGGCCCGTTCTTCGGATCCGTTGGCTCCCCTGCCCCAGGCCTGGCGTGAGCCGATGCGTCGCGCCCTCAACGCCATCAATATCGCCTCGCCCCTGAAGCCCCCAGCCCAGCTCGAGGCCGCCCGAGTGGTCCACGTGCCTTCAATGAAGGTATCCCGTGCGACTGCGGTGCCCCTGGCGTTGCAGTCCGATGGCAGCGTTGACTTGCTGTCAAAACCCGAAGATCCGGCGGTCCTGGAGGCCATTCGCGGCTGGAGTGGTCGCCAGGATCTCCCCGCCTCGGGTCGTCTGGCTCCCGCCATCGTGCATGTGGAACCCCTCAAGGAGCTGCCACCGCTGCGATCGACTGGGGCCAAGACCCAGCCTATGGTCCATTCTTCAGGTCCCATTGCGACGGAGGCACCGGCTTCATCGGCCGTAGCTATCCCAATTTCTGCGGTTGCGCCCGCGCCGAAGTCTTCGGCTCCGGCTCCTTCACCGGCTGTGCCTAAAATCTCCGAACTCCGTGGGGAGACGCCTGTGGCCCAACCGCCTGCGCCGCAACCGTCAGTGGCGGCGGAAGCCCCTAGTCTGCCCTCACCATCCGTAACCCCTGCACCGGCTCCGCCGGCTTCTGTGGCTCCAGCCCCCGAGGTGCTGCCGGCGCCGGTGACCAATGCCCCTCAGGCTTCTTCCCCGGCCCCTTCCGCTCCCCAGCCTGCTTCGTGATGTTCCCCTCTCCTGTTGCCAGGATGACCATGGGCGTTGCTGTTGCTCTGGCGGCAGCGACTCCTCCGGTTTTTGCCCAGGGCCTCCAACCCCTGGCACCTTGGCACCAGGTGGCCCCCCAGGCACCTGCAGCCTCCTGGAGTTCCCTTCCAGATCCCAGGGTCAATCCCCTGGCCTGGCGACCGATGTCCCGGTATGACGTACTGCCTCCAGCCCAGCAACCGGAAGCGGCGCTTGAAACACCGGTTCCTGTGGTCGACCCTGCGACGCAGCCGGGGCCGATTTTTGGCATTGGCACGGGCATTCACGCCTTTGCTGGAGATCGCACCAGTCCTGTCGTGACCGGGCGCCTTGGTTATGCCTTTGGCGAGGGGTTCGGGGTTTCCTTAAGGCCCACTTACATCTTCTTGAACAGGGACCTGCAGGGCGTTGATAACAGTGACGGAGCCTTCCAGATTCCCCTCACCCTTGATTTGTTCCCCCGCGCGCTCGTCTCGCCCTACCTCGGGGCTGGTTTGGCCACCAATACTGATACCACCCACACGACCGATGCCATGCTCACCGGGGGAATTGATCTGAATCTCTTGCCCCATCTGACCCTGGGGTTGAATGTAAATTATATCTTCCAGCCTGCGCTAAACGATACCGACTGGGAAGCCATGGCTTTACTTTATTATCATTTTTAGCGACTGCTGCCGATTGATTTAGCGTTGATCTGTGATGTTGGCCTGAAATAATATGCCTCTGTGTTTATGTTTCGGCCACGGCCTCGATGGCAGCGGCAATTTGATCCCGTTGCTCTTCGTCGTAGCCCCACCGCTCCAGAAATTCCACGTCCTGCCCTTCGCCCCGGGTGCCGGCCAGCAGGGTTTCCAGTCGCAGCTTGACGAGATTGGGTTCCAGTAAGCGCAGCAAGGCGCGGCTGCGCTCGCTGACCCTTTGGGAGGCCAGGGCCGCCACCCTGTCCTGATTGCGTTCGTGATGCAAGGCCATGGCTGTGCTCATGGCCAAATTCCGGGCCGTCAGATCCACAACCCCCTCCCCCGCCAGGCGCAGGCTCTGGATCAGGGCTTCGGGCATGCGGTCCATCAAGGGCCCTTCCCCTGCCATCGCCACCACGAAGAAACCCCTCGCCCCATCGCGGCTCGCCACCAAATCCGCGATCCGCTCGCTCAGGACCTCATCGCTCAGCTCATCCTGTTCCCATTCCTCCAGCCACTGGCTGGCTAGAGCCATGGCTTCTCGAAACCCGATGGGCGTATCCATAGGACGATCCTCATGGTTGGGTTCGCTGCTCAGGGGGGTGCTCATGGTCTGCCAGGGAGGGGCTGGTCGGGAAGGCAGCCCGGGGGGCTGTCAATGTTGAGGATATGGATTCCACTCTCCCTGTTGCCAGCCCCAACGATTTCCGTTCTGGGTTTGTGGCCCTGATCGGGCGGCCGAATGTGGGTAAATCCACCCTTCTCAACCAACTGGTCGGTTCCAAGGTGGCGATCACCTCCCCGGTGGCCCAGACCACCCGCCATCGGTTGCGGGGCATCCTCACTACCCCTGGGGCCCAGATTGTCCTTTTGGATACTCCTGGGATCCACAAGCCTCACCATCTCCTGGGCGAACGTTTGGTTCGCAGTGCCCGCACGGCCATTGGCGAGGTGGATCTCGTGTTGCTGCTGTTGGATGGTTCCCAGCCCCCAGGCGGCGGGGATGCCTTCATTGTCGACCTGCTGCGCCAGGGTGGCTTTGCGGTGCAGGTCGCCCTCAACAAGAGCGATCAGCTCGATCCCGAGCGCCGCCTAGCCGTGGAAAAGGAGTATCGGCAATTGCTGGATGGCCCTGTCGTCGATCCGGTGGAGGGAACCAAACCCCGCCAACCCTGGCCCTTGCACCTGTGTAGTGCCCTGACGGGCGAAGGCACCGATGCGCTGGTGAAGGACCTGAGCCGGGCTTTGCCCCTGGGGCCCCACCTCTATCCGGCCGATGCCGTGACGGATCAGCCCGAGCAGCTGTTACTCGAGGAGCTGATCCGGGAGCAGGTGCTGCATCACACCCGCGAGGAGGTCCCCCATTCGGTGGCCGTCCGGGTGGAGCGGATGGTGGAGGACGGCCCCAGGTTGGCGGTGCTGGCCACCGTGGTGGTGGAACGCAGTAGCCAGAAGGCCATCGTGATCGGCAAGGGGGGGCAGATGCTGCGTCGCATCGGCGAGGGGGCCCGGCTGTCCATGCAGAAGCTCTTGGACGGGCCTGTGTATCTGGAGCTCTTCGTCAAGGTGGTGCCCCATTGGCGGCGCAGTGCCACCCGGTTGGCGGAACTCGGCTACAACACTGACTGAGAGGATGGGGGCGGCTGACCCTTCCCCTGGCCCTTGACTCCCTTGAGTGATTTTCCGCCCTCCACCATCGAGGCGTTCCTGATCTCCTGCGGGGGTGAGTGGATTGCCCTTCGCAGCCAGTTCGCCCCCATCAATCCCACCCAGGCCGATGACGCCTGGCACGATTCCGAGCGCGGTGAGATCAAGGTCGACTATCTGGCCCCAGCCAGCAGCGAGGCCCCAGGAGGCCTGCGGGTCAGCGCACCGGGGGGCGCCGTCACCACCTTGACCTTCCTGGCGGATGGTCAGGTCCTCTTTACCTCCTCCTCCCAGGAGACCACCTCGGGCACCTGGCAATTCTGGCCTGACGGCACGCTGGAACTGGGCTGTCCTGTGGAGGACGGCCAGGTCAGGGAGCGGATCTGGTTTGCCAAGCCCAATCTGCGCCTGCGCAGCAGCCTGGCCCACCGGGCGGATGGGGAACCAGGACGGGCCAGCTTCAGTACGGAGATTCGCCGCGTCAGTCGCCCGCCTGTCCAGGCCCTGTGAAGGGGTTTCGCTGATGCGACTGGATGTTGTCAGTCTGTTGCCGGAGGCTTTCCAGCCCCTGCGGGAGCTGGGGGTCATTGGCCGTGCCTTCGCTGCCGGCATCGCTGAACTCCATACCCATAACCCCCGTGATTACGCCACGGATCGCTACCGCAAGGTCGATGATCTGCCCTACGGGGGCGGTGTGGGCATGGTGCTCAAGCCCGAGCCGGTGTTTGCCGCCTTTGAGGCGATTCCGGCGCGGATGCGTCGCCGGGTCCTGCTGATGAGTCCCCAGGGTCAGCCCCTGGGGCAGGCGGATCTGCTGCGTTGGGCCGAGAACTACGACCAGTTGGTGTTGCTCTGTGGCCATTACGAAGGCTTTGACGAGCGCATCCGGGGCCTTGCGGATGAGGAGGTCTCCGTGGGTGATTTTGTGCTGACCGGGGGCGAATTGCCGGCCATGACGGTGATCAATGGCGTCGTTCGCCTGTTGCCGGGCACGGTGGGCAAGGCGGCTTCGTTGCAGGAGGAGAGCCATCGCGATGGCCTGCTGGAACATCCCCACTACACCCGCCCCGCCCTTTTCAGGGGCCAGGAAGTGCCCCAAGTTCTGCGCAGTGGGGACCATGGCGCCATTGACCGATGGCGCCGGCAGCAGGGTCAGGAGCGCACTCGCCTGCGTCGACCCGACCTTTATGCTCGCTGGCTGGAGGGGTTGGCTGCCAACGGACCGGCCCGCCTGGAAGACTGGCCTGGGACGATGGCTTCCACGGGGTCAACCATGGATCTGCGGATCGGCAACGGCTATGACATCCATCGCCTGGTCCAGGGTCGTCCCTTGATCCTTGGCGGCGTCCTGCTGGAGCATCCCGAGGGGCTCGGGCTCGATGGCCATAGCGATGCGGACGTCCTGGTGCATGCCGTGATGGATGCCCTGCTTGGGGCCCTGTCCCTCGGGGATATCGGTCGCCATTTCCCCCCGGAAGACAACCGTTGGCAAGGGGCCGATAGCCTCGAATTACTGGCGAAAGTGGTGGCTCTGGTGGCGGAGCGGGGTTGGCGGGTGGTGAATGTGGATGCGGTGGTGATTGCCGAACGGCCCCGACTCAAGCCCCACATCGACGCCATGCGGGCGGCGATTGCGGTACGACTTGGGGTCGAACCGGACCAGGTGGGGGTGAAGGCCACCACGAATGAGGGATTGGGACCTGAGGGGCGCGAGGAGGGCGTGGCCTGTCACGCCGTGGCCCTGCTGGCCAGACCCTGAGCCATGGCGCTTCCCCCAGGGTTGGATGATTCTGATCTTGATCTTGATTTCGATCTTGATCTCGATCGCCGCCGCCGTCTGGGTCTGGTGGAGGCTGTGTGGGGCGAGCACAAGAGCCCCGCCCAGATCGCCTCCATCATCAAAGCCATGCGGGGCGCTGGCGAGCTGGTTCTGGTGACGCGGGTTTCCGCAGAACAGGTTGCAGCGGTGTTAACCCTGCTGGCGCCGCAACAAGATGTCCTAGAGGGGGTCTGCCATCACCAGGAGGCCCGTTGTCTGACCCTTCCCGCCCTGCCGGATCCGGATCCTGGCCTGGGGTCCGTGGCGATTCTGGCAGCCGGCAGCAGTGATCTGGCCGTCGCTTCAGAAGCCCATCTCGCCCTGGCCTGCCACCGGGTAGCCAGTGATCTGATCCTGGATGTGGGCGTGGCCGGCTTGCACCGATTGCTGGGCCGTCTCGCTGGTTTGGGACGTTACCGCGTGCTGATTGTCTGTGCCGGCATGGAGGGGGCTTTGCCGACCGTGGTGGCGGGTTTGCTGCCCCAGCCCGTGATCGGCGTGCCGGTGTCGGTGGGTTACGGCGTCAGTAAGGGGGGGCGGGCCGCTCTTGAGGGCATGTTGGCCAGTTGTGCCCCAGGCTTGACGGTGGTGAATATTGACAATGGTTATGGGGCCGCGATGGCGGCCCTACGGATTCTTCAGGCCCCCAGGGGGGGTGGGGGCTGAGTCCTCCCTTTCAACCCAACTCAGAGGTGTTGCATCTGCGGGTAGGCGGTCAGGAGATCCTCCTGGCTCAGTACCTCGCCCCGACCTTCCGGTTGCCAGATGACCTCAAGGGCTAGGAGATCTTCCGAGCGCACCGAACCGAGGCGCTGGAGTGATTCACGCAGGTCTTCGGCCGTGTTGGTGCCCTTGAGGTCCAGTTTGGATCGGGACGCTACCAGTAGCGTCACAGCGATGAAATCACTGGTGGCATCGCTCTGGCCAGCGACCCCATTACCGGTTTCGGTGTGGCGACGGCCAGAAACATTGGCCGTTAGTTCCCGTTCCAGTTTGCTGCGCTCCTGCATTGAGAGCCGGTTGAAGGTGGACTCTGCGGAGGTAAAGGGGATCTGGCCGAGTTCGGAGTTGGCATAAACCCAGAGTTCGGGGTTCCGCAACAACGAAAGGGTGGTCTCCTGGAGAACCCGCTGCAGACCGCTGCTGGTGGTCGTATCGGCGGTTTCCGCCATGCGACGTAAATCGGTTTGCAGCACCTTGGCGGAGGCCAGTAGGCCCACCTGGACAGAGGCCACGGAAACACCGCTTGACCCCAGGCTGTCCTGGCCATCGCGGCCGGGCAGGCTGGCGTTGCCACCGCCGCCCCGAAGGGAGCTGAGCATCAACCCAACCACGGCCATCAGCACCAGGAAGGCGAGCAGACCGCTACCGCCGAAGCCGAAAATCGGCACAACGAATGGGGCGCTGTACCCACCGCCGTAATAGCCCCCACCCCCGTAG
>Ga0194059_1000080_pt1 | contig 47445 bp, 43 predicted proteins | sample SepL6211m_MetaG_FD_163426 | JGI IMG/M metagenome (GOLD analysis project Ga0194059, IMG submission 163426) | Anoxic zone freshwater microbial communities from boreal shield lake in IISD Experimental Lakes Area, Ontario, Canada - Sep2016-L626-11m | ecosystem: Environmental > Aquatic > Freshwater >...
TACGGCATCGGATTGTGGCAGTGAATAGATGTGGGGCTGAAGACTGCTTGGGGCTAATTTCTGGGTTTTTGCCAACCAATCAAAAGTGACTTCATGCAAGATATTTTCAGCATCGGGATCATTGGCAGCGCAGTAAATCTCAGTGCGATTGCAAGTGGACAAAATTGTGGCTTCTGGGAGCCCAGCATGATTCGCGCCAACTAAGTGTTGGCGAAGATCGTGCAACGCTTCTTGAAGAAACTCAGGGTCAAAGGCGACCTTTTCCCGAATGGCGACCGGCGCTGTGTGATGATTGATGCCGAGTGTCAACAACTTCATAATGGTGATTATAGATTTGATGACAGCATCAATGGGGGTGGGAATGGGGTTTTTGGCTTTTGTAGTGATTGGCGGTATTTCAGGGGCATGCGCTTGGGGGTTTTACCCGAGCGCTAAGTCACGTCAGAAAGGCCTTCAAAAGCTACTCACAGCCGCATTTATAGGCTTCCTAGCTGCCTTTGCCGCCTCATATCTAGGTCAATACAGCAATTCTTTTCAATCTGGTCAAATGCTGGAGTGGCTCACTGCCATCATCGCCTCATGCTTGTCAGGTGGCATTTACGCGGCTTTGAACAAGTAATTGAGTTGTAGTTAGCTAAACAAATCCGCTTGAGGCTTTTTTGATGGATGCTTGCCTATTTCGCTAACCCATCTAATAGGTTCTTGTTGGCGTTGTCTAAGCCACTCATTGGCTTGGGTGAAGTGTCCACAGCTTGCGACCCCTCCTGGTTGTAAAAAGGGCTTATTGGTTTTGTAGACCCCCAAACCCGAGGGATGCGAAGATTGCAAAATCAACTGATTGGTGCCGGACTCTACGAGAGTTAATTTAGATTGGGCGTGTCCACCCCAGAGCATCCAGACTAAATTGGGCTTTGCCTTTGCAAGGGCCGTAATCAATCTATCAATCAGGAATTGCCAACCTAATCCTGTATGACTTCCAGCTTCGCCGAGTCTTACGCTTAGAGCGGTATTCAGAAGCAGAACGCCTTGCTTAGCCCAGTCGTGCAAGTCTCCATTTGTTAAATTTCCAAAACCCTCCAGCGCTAATGCTTTGCTGATATTACGAAGCGAACTTGGGAACTCTCGTGAGTTTGTGGGAATATTTGCTGGAATAGAAAAGGCCAGACCTTGCGCAAGACCTGGAGAGTGATAAGGATCTTGGCCAATAATGACAACGCATACTGAGTCTAAAGGGGTGAGCTGCAATGCTTTGAAAAAGTTTTTAGGCTCAGGGCGGATATGGTCAGCGTGAAGATCAAGTTCGGCCTGTAAATTTGTCTGCAGTTGATGCCATTGGGTGGTATCAAAATAATCGCCCAGTAGCTCACGCCAATCTTGCGGAATGTCGTCTTTAGAGAACTTTTGCATTAAAGAAGAAAGCAAAAAATTTATTGAACTGGTTCAAGTTGATATTGCACTGGTACCTGTTCGTTACGTAAGAAGGTCATGCACTCGTGCTCTAGATCTTCCCGATAAAAGCAAATGATGATTGCCTGATCTTCAGTAAGACTACTTAAAATCTTCTCCCAGCGCGATGCGGTGATGCGTTGCCCATTGATGCTGGCAAGTAAATCACCAGGCGCCAGACCAGCTTCTTGGGCTGCTCCGCCGTTTAAGACATGGGTTACTTTTAGCCAACCATTAGCATCGGTATGGCGCATGCCAAATTGCAATTTGATGGTTTCAGTATTAGTGTGGAATTTACGCTGAACTTTAATAAAGCCAGAGTCGAACCATTTTTGAACGGGAATATCTTCCACTCCAAAGATATAGCGAGATTTAAATGCATTCCAAGTTTTACTAAAACCCGCTCCCAGTAACTCATGGATTAATACATCTAAGCCATCCTCAGCAATGCCGTCGAGTGTGATGCCATGTTTTTTCCAAATAAGGCGCATTAAGTCATCAAGGGATTGACGATTTTTGGAGAACTCGCGAATCTTCAGATCAAGACCTAGGGCTAGGAGCGCGCCTTTGCCGTAATAGCTGACCACAGCATTGGGAGTGTTCTCATCGGCTTGGTAATACTTAGTCCAGGCATCAAAAGAGCTATCAGCTAGACTTTGCTTTTCTCTCCCAGGGCCCCGTAAGATGCCATTCCAATTATTGGCTACTAGCTTGAGGTAGGTCTTTAGATCGATACGCTTGCTGCGAAGTAGTTGCAGGTCATCGTAATAACTTGTGAAGCCTTCAAAGAGCCAGAGCAAGCGTGTATGGTTTCTGCGATCGAGTTGATAGGGTTGAAATGCTTTAGGTTGAATGCGCTTGACTAACCACGCATGAAAATACTCATGACTGCAAAGCCCCAGAAATTCTCGGTAGATAGTTTCATCAAGCGTTACATTCTTTTGTGGAATCTGATCTCGGCGACACAGTAGGGCGGTGCTGTTGCGATGTTCAAGGCCGCCATATCCAGCTAGCACCGCATTCACCAAGAAGAGATAGTTCTTAAAAGGCGCTCTTTTGCTTGTGGGTTCAAAAAGATTGATGGTTGACGTGCAGATAGCTTGAAGATCATTGGCGAGGCGCTGCATATCAACTAAATGCACGCATCCTTGAACTGCCATAGAGTGGGGCACACCATTTGATTGCCATGCAATGACTTGGAATTCACCCATAGCTACTGGATGATCTAATAAGTCATCGTAATTTTTAGCGAGATAAAAACCAAAGCCACGCTCATCTGTTGTGGCTGATTGGAGTGATGTTTGAACAGTCCAATGATCAGCTGAGGCTGCTTCTGGCGCTGCAATAGCTACAGCACAAGACAGATGTTCTTGACCCACAACGGCCAAACATAAACTACTCGCATTAAAAAATCCCCTCTCGCTATCGAGATAGGCTGCGCGAACAGAAGGATCAAATGCATAGACCGTTGTCAGAATTTCTAGAGGCCCGCTCACTTTTGGTAGGTGCCAGCGATCGTTATCAATGCGCTCAAGAGCAAGGGGTTTATTTTTGACATCGACTGCATAAGCTTCGATGGATTCAATTTGTTTACTGAAGTCCCGAATTAAATAGCTACCAGGTATCCAGGCCGGCATCCGTAGCACTTGCCCATGAGCATCAGGATTTTCAATGCGTAGCTTCACCTGAAAACGATGGCCATGCAGATCCGCAGGCCAAATCGTATATTGAATGACTGGTAGATCAGAATTGCTCGCAGAACTCATATCAATAGCGCTCTTAGTAAATTACTTCAGTGTTGCCAGCTTCTTTTCAAGATCGCTGATTTGAACGGCGCCAGGAAAGCGACTGCCATCAGTAAAGAACAGCGTAGGGGTTCCTGTGATGCCGTAAGTTTTGGCCAGAGCCATGTTTTTATCTACGGGAGTTGCACAGTCAGTCTTCCCGCTAAGAGCTGTGCCATTCACCATCCAGTCGATGTAGGTCTTGGCTGGATCACTAGAGCACCAGATTTGTTTGGATTTTTGTACTGAATCAGGACCAAGAATTGGGATGAGATAGGTATAGATGGTGACGTTATCTAGTTGCTGCATGGATTTTTCAAGGCGTTTGCAGTAACCACAGTTGGGATCTGAGAAGACCGCAAGTTGTCTAGCCCCATTGCCGCGAACTTGCTTCATTGCGTTTGCTTGAGGCAAGTCTCCCCATTTAATGCGGTTCAGATCATTTTGTCTTTGCTCGGTAATGTTCTTGCCTGTTGCTAATTCAATAATCTCACCTTGAATCAGATATTGACTTTTGGCATCTGTATAAAACACATCATTACCAACTTGCACTTCGTAGATCCCAGCAAGGGGTGAGGCCGATACGCTTTTAATCTTTACCGTGGCACCCAACTTTTTCTGTAAATCGGTTTTGACTTGCTGTTCTGCTTGCGCATAAACAAGCGGCGTAGCAAAGAAAGGGACACAACTAATAATGACAGTTGCTATAAATTTATTCAAAATCAATATCTCCTAGGGCACGCTCTATGAGCCGCCGCTTAATGAAATGGCTACGATTAACAAATCCTAAGCCAAAGTTTCGTAACTGGCGTTCGGTATTACTCGAACCAGAAAATAACTTCTTCAGGCGATCGGTTACCCACAGTAAAGCGCTAGTGTCACCCTGGCGCTGACGCTCATAGCGACGTAGCAGCACTAAATCATTTGGAGTCCTAAAAGACTCTCGTTTGCTTAATATATTTAAGAGTGTGGAAACGTCTCTGAGACCTAAATTAAGACCCTGCCCAGCCAGCGGATGCATGACATGGGCGGCATCACCAATGAGCGCAACCTTTGGATTATGTTCGGGGCCAATAAAGCGTGCTGCACGAATTTTCCTTAATGGAAAAGCAGCTGGAGTTGAATTTAGAGTGAGTGCTCCAAGTTGCTTCGTCACTGCACCATCTGCAATTAGCCCCCATTTTTTATCCCAGTCAGATTGTGTCAGGCTGAGAAGATCGGAGGCATTTTCGGGGGAGGTAGACCACACCATTGAAACTTGTTTGTTTGGAAGTGGCAACATGGCCACAATATCGCCACCAGGCAAAAACCATTGATAAGCAGTTTCTAGATGAGATTTAGTGCAGTTCCAATTAGCAACCACTGCGCTTTGAGAATAACTTTCCTCGCTTGCAGTGACTCCAATGCTGGCACGAGTGGGGGAGTTGGCGCCATCCGCTGCAACAACCAACAAAGCCCTTATGGGGGAATGATTTTTTAGCTGAAGTATTACTCCGTCCGCATCGGTTTCAAGTTTTTCTACCGTATCGGCAATTTGCTCTAATTTATTTTGGAAACGTGCTGCTTGATCCAAAGTGTGTTCGATGAGGTTCGATTCGCCAATCCAAGCCAGTTGAGGCGTACCCGCTTCAAAAGCAGAAAGATGAAGTTGATCAGATTGCTCACCTCGGTCACCGAAAATGCGCATATCCCGAACAGCTTGTAGGCGAGAGTGGTCCAGAGCATCCCAAATTTGCAAATGGGCCAGTAATTTTTGAGTGCTAGGCGAGAAGGCGTAGATTCTTTGGCCCCACTGTGGTCCTGCCGGTGAGGGCACTGGATTACCTAAGTCGGGGGCGATCTCAATCGTTTGCAGGCCTAGTTGCGCAAGCCCTAGGGCGCAGGCTTTTCCAGCAATGCCTCCCCCAATTACCACGACATCTACCGTGCGAATTGTGGTGTTACTGCCTGAGGTATAAAGGGGTGAATTGTGGCTAGCTTTTGACATATCTCGATGATATCGAAACCAAGCCCTTACAATAACGCTATGTCTGTGAAATGTGGCATCGTCGGCCTGCCTAACGTCGGCAAATCTACCCTCTTTAACGCGCTTACCAAGGCTGGAATCGCGGCGGAAAACTATCCTTTCTGCACGATCGAGCCTAATGTTGGTGTGGTTGAGGTCCCCGATCCTCGTCTGGCCGGTTTGGCTGAGATCGTGAATCCTGAGCGTGTGCTCCCTGCAGCTGTCGAGTTCGTCGATATCGCTGGCCTAGTAGCGGGCGCCTCCAAGGGTGAGGGTCTCGGCAATCAATTTTTAGCGAATATTCGTGAAACAGATGCAATTACCCATGTGGTGCGCTGTTTTGAAGATGCGAACGTGATTCACGTAGCTGGCAAGATCGACCCAATTTCTGATATTGGTGTGATTGACACCGAGTTGGCTTTATCGGACTTAGCTACTGTTGAAAAAACCCTGAATCGCTCAAGTAAGGCTGCTAAGTCAGGCAATGACAAAGAGGCCGCCGCTTTGGTTTCAGTTCTGACTAAGGTTCAGGCTCATTTAGATTTGGCTCTGCCAGTGCGTAGCATGAATTTGACGGATGATGAAAAACTCATCCTAAAGCCGCTTTGCTTAATTACTGCAAAGCCAACGATGTATGTCGCTAACGTCAAAGAAGATGGATTTACTAATAACCCCCATCTTGACGCCGTTAAGCAACATGCCGCTAAAGAAGGCGCCCCAGTGGTTGCCATATGCGCTGCTATTGAAGCAGAGATCGCTGATTTAGATGACGCAGATAAACTTGAATTTTTGACCGACCTAGGTATGGAAGAACCAGGTTTAGACCGCGTCATTCGTGTGGGTTACAACCTGTTGGGTCTACAGACCTACTTTACTGCTGGCGTAAAAGAGGTCCGCGCTTGGACTATTCACAAGGGTGATACCGCTCCTCAGGCTGCGGGTGTGATTCATACGGACTTTGAGCGTGGCTTTATTCGTGCCCAAACGATTTCCTATGAAGACTTTATTCAGTTCAAGGGCGAAGCGGGTGCTAAAGAGGCTGGCAAGATGCGCGCAGAAGGTAAGGAGTACGTAGTCAAGGATGGTGATGTCCTGAATTTCCTCTTTAACGTCTGATGAGCTTTCCCAGCTAAAGAAAAAGCCCTTAGCTACTAAGGGCTTTTTCTTTGCGTTGGTAATACATTGCCCAAGAAAGAGCTAAGCCGCTTTAGCTGCTCTTTCTAAACATTTTGAGATGTCTTCGTAGCGCTTCAGAGTAATTTTAGTCGGCAGAACTTGTTTCTTGCGACCATCTTCATTAGCAGCCAATTTGATATAACCCATCGCGCTGAGGTTCTTCAGGCGCCCATGGAGTGTCGCTTGTGAGCCAAGATCTGATAGACAGATCAGATCACCAACCAAAATGGATTGTTTTGCAACAGAGGCTAAGACGATCTTGTCCAGGAGACTTTCTTCTATGGAATCAAGTTTTTTTCCTGGGTTTATGCGATCGATCGCCTCGAGCAAATTTAAGAAGCGTAGATAAGGGGATGATTTATTAGTGGACATTTGGTCGTGTTAAATATGAGCTCTAGGGCCAATAACTTTTAGAAGGGATGATTCTACATCTCATAATCACTTGTTAGCAACTTGTACGGACTTTATAAAATTAAACCATACTGAAGCGATGGCTAACAATATATCCGAATGGTCTAAATCATTCCTCATCAGCGCAGCTTCCTATGGTTTCCTGTTTTATGCAAACGATTGGCTCACTAGCACTCTCGCTTTCAGCCTAGGGGTAAATTGGGTTTTCCTGCCTGCAGGCTTGCGTTTATTTCTGACGCTAGTGTTTGCATTGCCAGGTGCCTTTGGGATTGCCGTGGCTTCAATCTTGATTTGTTGGTTTGGCGATTTTCCTCAAGATCTCGTTACCTGTATAGGGGTTGGATTGGTATCTGGTTTTGCCCCTTATATCGCAAGAATTTTTGTACTAGCTAACTTGCCGATATCTGCAGATCTGAGTGATTTAAGTCTACAAAAATTATTGATGTGTATTTTGATTTATGCCTTTCTCAGTTCAGGAATGCATCAGTGGTGGTTTGCGATCAGGGGCTTGGGTAACACGGGCACCCTGAATCATTTTTTCGTGATGTTTATTGGGGACGTCCTTGGGACGATCTTATTGATTGCCGTCATCAAGTACGGCTTAGATCTACTAAAGAAGACTAGAACAATAGCACTTTAAGAAAATAACTCACTCAATGCTAGCCCTGGATCTTGGGCCCGCATAAAGGCCTCCCCTACCAAAAAGCCATTGATATGGTGATCACGCATCAGTTGAACATCTGCGCGATTCATGATTCCAGATTCAGTCACTAGTGTCTTGGTGTTTGGCACCATCGACAATAGTGATAGTGTGGTCTGAAGTGTCACCTCAAAGGTCTTGAGATTGCGGTTATTAATTCCCAGTAATGATGTTGTTAATTCAAGCGCCCGTTCTAATTCTTCAGCGTTATGCACCTCAACCAAAACATCTAAACCTAATTCATGAGCGCATGCTTCTAAATCTTGCATTTGCTTAAGTTCAAGCGCGGCAACAATCAATAGAATGGCGTCCGCACCAATCGCACGCGCTTCATAGATTTGGTAGGGATCAATCGTGAAGTCTTTTCGCAAAACAGGAATGCTGCATGCTGAACGCGCCTCTTGTAGATAGGTATTGCAACCCTGAAAGTAATCCGCGTCAGTTAAGACGGATAAACAGGCCGCACCATGTTTTTCATAAGAGCGGGCAATGGCTGCTGGTTGAAAATCTTCGCGCAAGATTCCTTTACTTGGACTCGCCTTCTTGATTTCAGCAATGACACCAGCTTTACCGGATGTAATTTTTTGCTCTATTGCACGAATAAACCCACGCGGTTTTAACGCGGCGTCTTGATTGTTAGATTCAGCTCGTTCGCGATGAATAGCAAGCGAGATTTGCTTTGAATTGTTCGCTACCTCAATCTTTTTAGTGGCAACAATTTTGTCGAGAATATCGCTCATAAATTCAAAATAAATAGATTAATTGGTGTTGGTAGCCGCCACAAAGGCATCCAGTTTTTGGCGGGCGGCACCACTTTCGATGGCTGCCTTCGCCATGGCGATACCAGAGCCAATATCTTTGCATAGATCGGCAACATATAACACTGCGCCAGCATTAAGACAAACGATATCGTTAGCAGGACCGGCTTTCTTGTTGAGTACATCCAAAACAATTTTTTTAGACTCTTCAGCGTTGGCAACTTTAAAGCTATTCGTTGGCGCAGTACTGAGTCCAAAGTCTTTTGGATGAATCTCATATTCACGCACTACACCATCTTGGAGTTCGCCAACCAGGGTAGGCCCCTCTAGTGAGATCTCATCAAGACCGTCTCGACCATATACCACCAGGGCATGTTTCATTTTCAGAGCTTGCAATACTCGCGCTTGAATGCCGACGAGATCGGGATGAAAGACTCCCATCAAGATATGTTGTGCATCTGCAGGATTGGTGAGGGGGCCCAAAATATTGAAAATAGTGCGCACGCCGAGTTCTTTGCGAATCGGCACAACATTTTTCATGGCGGGGTGGTGGTTGGGTGCAAACATAAAGCCAGCGCCCACATTGCTAATGCACTTGGAGACTTGTTCTGCTGAGAGTGCAAGATTCACGCCAAGTGCCTCTAGAACATCTGCGCTACCAGATTTGCTGCTGACACTACGATTGCCATGCTTGGCAATTTTTGCACCAGCTCCCGCTGCAACAAACATTGCTGCAGTGGAGATGTTGAAGGTGTGCGCGCCATCACCACCGGTCCCGACAACATCAACCAAATGGGCTCTATCTTCCACATGAACTGGCGTTGCAAACTCGCGCATTACTTGAGCGGCTGCTGCAATTTCACCAACGGTTTCTTTTTTCGTGCGTAGAGCAACCAATAGACCGGCCACCATCGTTGGTGGCATTTCACCGCTCATGATGAGGCGCATCATCGCAGCCATCTCATCATGAAATAGTTCGCGATGTTCTATGCAACGTTGCAAGGCTTCTTGAGGGGTAATAGTCATGGCGCTCTTTAGGTGCTTTGGATTTATTTGGACTGCAAAAAATTCTTCAAAAGCGCATGTCCATGTTCAGAAAGAATGGATTCTGGATGAAATTGCACCCCTTCAACCGCAAACTCGCGGTGACGGACTCCCATAATTTCGCCATCTGAAGAAGTGGCAGTAATTTCTAATACCGCAGGAATGCTACTCTTTTCAATGGCTAGGGAATGGTAGCGCGTTACTGTAAATGGATTGGGGATATCTTTGAAGACGCCAACACCAGTATGGTGAATGCTATCAGTCTTGCCATGCATCACTTTCTGGGCGCGGACAACTTTTCCACCAAAGGCTTCGCCAATGGCTTGGTGTCCTAGGCAAACTCCCAAGATTGGAATTTGACCTGCATAGCGTTTGATGGTCTCAACCGAAATACCGGCCTCAGCAGGACTACATGGTCCAGGTGAGATACAAATGCGCGCAGGCTTGAGCTTGCCGATTTCTTCAACGGCAATCTCATCATTCCGAAATACTTTTACTTCTTCGCCAAGTTCAGCAAAGTACTGAACCAAGTTATAAGTAAACGAATCGTAGTTATCAATCATGAGGAGCATCGAGTCCTCCTTGTACTAAATCAGCAGCAAGTAATACGGCACGTGCTTTAGCTTCGGTTTCTTTCCACTCTGCGGTAGGATCAGAGTCTGCTACAACCCCAGCACCCGCTTGTGAGTGCAACATACCATCGCGTATGACGCCAGTTCGAATTGCAATTGCCACATCCATATCTCCCGAGAAGGAGAGGTAGCCTACGGCACCGCCATACACTCCCCGCTTCACAATTTCCATCTCATCAATAATTTCCATTGCCCGAATCTTTGGCGCGCCAGATAAAGTACCAGCAGGGAAGGTTGCTCGTAAGACATCCATATTGCTCATATTGTCGAGCAACTCACCTTCAACCGAGCTCACGATATGTTGTACATGTGAGTACTTTTCAATCGACATAGAGTCAGTCACTTTGACTGAGCCTGTCTTGGCAATGCGACCCACATCATTACGGGCAAGATCAATCAACATCACGTGCTCGGCAATTTCTTTTGGATCGGCCAGTAATTCTTTGGCAAGACGCTCATCTTCTTCTGGATTTGCGCCACGTGGACGTGTGCCCGCCAATGGTCGAATCGTCACAATTTTTTCAGACTTCCTTTTTTCTTGACGCACTAAGATTTCTGGTGAAGAGCCAACCACTTGAAGGTCACCAAAATCATAGAAGTACATATAAGGCGATGGGTTTAGAGAACGCAAGGCTCTGTACAGCGCCAATGGTGAATCAGTGAAAGGCTTGCTGATACGCTGACCAATGACCACCTGCATGCAATCGCCGGCCAAAATATATTCTTTAGTTTTGCGAACAGCATTCTCAAAATCTTCCGCTTTGAATTTCCGAATGAGCTCAGTCTTGATGCTAGCCCTTGAGCTTGGAATGCTGACGGGCTTACTTAAGCAGGCAAGCAATTCTTTTAATCTAGCTTGACCTTTTTCAAAACTGTCGTCTTGGCTTGGGTCGGCATAAACAATTAAGTAAATTCTTCCAGCCACATTGTCGATGACTGCCAACTCTTCAGTTAGCATCAGTTGAATGTCAGGAACGCCTAATTCATCTGGAAGGCTGTGCTTGGCTAAGCGAGATTCAATATAGCGAACGGTGTCATAGCCAAAGTAACCAGCAAGTCCACCGCAAAAGCGGGGTAGCCCTGGTTGGAGTGCCACTTTGAAGCGTTTGAAATAAGCATCTACAAAATCAAGGGGATTATCTTGATTGCTTTCAATAATCTTGCCATCTGTGAGCACCTCGGTTAAAGGTGCATCAGGTGTGCCGGCAGTTCTTAATAAGGTTTTGGCTGGCAAGCCAACAAAAGAGAAGCGACCAAAGCGTTCGCCACCTAAAACAGATTCTAGGAGGTAGGTATTCTTCTTGCCAAACTCTTGCGTGAGTTTCATATACAGGGAGAGAGGTGTTTCTAGATCAGCTAACACCTCCTTCACCAGAGGAATGCGATTGAAACCCTGCTTAGCTAGGGCATTAAATTCTTCGCGCTGCATTAGGCTTTTCCTGACTTTCCTAATTCTGCGCGCATCGCTTCAATGACTGTGGTGTAATTCTCTTTACCAAAAATGGCTGAGCCAGCTACAAAGGTATCTGCACCCGCTTTGGCAACTTCTGCAATGTTGTCAACTTTGATTCCACCATCAACTTCAAGCCGAATGTGACGGCCGGTCTCTGCTTGGTAGTGGTCTAGGCGTGCACGAACTTGAGCAATCTTGTGCAGAGTGCTCGGGATAAATGATTGTCCGCCAAAGCCAGGGTTGACTGACATGAGCAACACCAGATCCAGCAATTCCAGCGTGTGGTCTAAGTAATCTAATGGCGTGGCAGGGTTGAGTACGAGACCAGCTTGACAGCCTTGATCTCGAATCAGGTTGATGGTGCGGTTGACGTGAGGACTTGCCTCTGGATGAAAGCTAATCAGGTTGGCACCTGCTTTTGCAAAATCAGGAATGATGCGATCTACAGGCTCCACCATGAGGTGAACATCAATCATTGCTGGCTTGCCATTTTTAACGGCATGAGGACGAATTGCCTCACAGACTAAAGGACCAATCGTCAAGTTAGGAACGTAGTGGTTATCCATCACGTCAAAGTGAATCCAATCGGCTCCAGCCGCTAGGACGTCCTGAACTTCTTTACCTAGGCAGGCAAAGTCAGCAGACAAAATAGAGGGGGCGATAAAAAATTGGGGCGATTTCTGACTATCCATCCCTAGATTCTAGCTTGCAGTTGGCTCTTGGATGGAGCAGAATTCGAGCATGAATCCCCACGAAATCACTATTACGGTCAAAGCCCAGTATCTGCCAGAGCAATCTGAGCCCGATAACAGTCAATTTGCCTTTGCTTATACGGTCACCATCCGCAACACTGGGACGGCTAGTGTTCAGCTCATTGCCCGTCATTGGTTCATTACCGATGGGGATAACGATGTGCAGGAGGTGCGAGGCCTGGGGGTAGTTGGTCAGCAACCTTTATTGCGCGCTGGCGAGCATTTTGAGTACACCAGCTGGGCTACCTTACCCACCCCAGCAGGGACTATGCGGGGGGAGTATTTCTGTGTGACTGAGGATGCGCAGTTTTTTCAGGCCCTAATCCCAGAATTCGCACTAGTGATGCCCAGAACCCTCCACTAGAGGTTCTTGTGGCATAAACGGCTTACCTTTTACCGCCACCAGTCCAAAGTACGATAAATAGCAGCAGGCCTAAGGCAATCACTGCCTCCAAGACAAAGAGCAACATGGGGTATTCATCGAGTAAATTGGCGATCATGATTCTTAACTTCCAAATAGTGGCAAAGCGATTGGCTTGCCTTAGTGTATTCGCTCTCCTGCTTACTGCTCTGCTGATAGGCTGTTCAACCCCACCCACGGGCAGGTCTAGCGCTCGATCTAGTAGCTCTGCTTCAGTCCCATTTAATTCCCCCATTTCAAGTTTTTCTGCGGTCTCATGGCAGGCTTTGCCGGGATGGCAAGAAGATGAACTCACTCAGGCTTGGCCAGCATGGCTTAAAAGTTGTGAAGCTTTGCGTAAGCGTAATAGTGAAGTCAATTGGCGAGAGGTATGCGCCCAAGCAAGCAATGTTTCCCTAAGAGATGGGCAAGCTATCCGACGATATTTTGAGAATTACTTTCAAGCTTATGAAGTGCTCAGTAGCTCGAGCGGAGTGGATACGGGTTTAGTTACTGGCTATTACGAGCCCGTGATGAATGGCTCTCTGACACGCACCAGTGCTTATACCGTTCCCTTGTTCGCCTATCCAAAAGCTTGGCGAAACGCTAAACCAAGTCCAGCGCCGACCCGTGCTGAGCTCATGAGCTCAGGTACCTTGAAGGGGCAGGAATTAGCGTGGGTACAAGATTCTGTAGCAGCAGCCTTTATGCAAATTCAGGGCTCTGGAAAAATTCGTCTTGAGGATGGACGTGTTTTGCGTTTAGGGTTTGCTGGCACAAATGACCAACCATTCAAATCTTTTGCCCAATGGTTATTAGATCGTAAAGAGATCACACGCAGCGAAGCAACGATGCAAGGTATTTCTCAATGGGCAAAACGTAACCCCAGTCGTGTAGATGAAATGTTAAATGCCAACCCCCGCTTTGTTTTCTTTAAAGAGTTGCCAGGCAACGTCAGTGCAGAGCTGGGTCCCAACGGTGCGCTTGGCGTACCCCTGACTGGTGAACGAAGTATTGCGATTGACCTGAGGTCTCTCCCGCTAGGTGCGCCTGTTTTTTTGGCCACAACCAAGCCTCTCAGCAATCAATCCTTGCAGAAGCTGGTAATGGCACAGGACACTGGAAGCGCCATTGTGGGAGCCGTCAGAGCTGATTACTATTGGGGTTCAGGAGATGCCGCAGCAGAAATGGCTGGTCGTATGAAGCAAAATGGCAAGATGTGGGTATTACTGCCGCGCTAAAAAATGAATGCTGAAAGGGTTTTATGAGCTACAACACTATTTTGACCAAAGTGGATGGCAAGGTTGCCACGATCACTTTGAATCGTCCTCAAGTATTGAATGCCTTAAATGATGAGTTGATGGATGAGCTGGGCGCGGCCTTGATCGGGTTTGACGCTGATGACAATATTGGTTGCATCATCATCACCGGCAGTGACAAGGCTTTTGCAGCAGGAGCGGATATTGCCAAGATGGCAAAGTACGAATTTCATGAGGTTTATCGTCATGACTATATTTCCCGTAATTGGGAGCAGATCAGAAAAATACGCAAGCCAGTGATTGCGGCAGTCTCGGGTTATGCGTTAGGTGGCGGTTGTGAATTGGCCATGATGTGCGACATGATTATGGCTGCAGATAGTGCTAAGTTTGGCCAGCCAGAAATTAAGTTGGGAATTATTCCTGGTGCTGGAGGCACGCAGCGTTTACCACGTGCAGTATCCAAGGCAAAAGCAATGGACCTTGCTTTAACGGGCCGCATGATGGACGCGAATGAGGCAGAGCGCGCTGGTTTGGTAGCACGTATTTTTCCTCAGGCAGATTTACTAAATGAAGTCTCTGTAATCGCAAAAGGCATTGCGGATATGCCACTGCTGACTGCGATGATGGTGAAGGAGAGCATCAACGCCTCTTATGAAACTACACTCTCAGAAGGCATTCATTTTGAGCGTCGTTTATTTCATGCTTGCTTTGGAACAAGCGATCAAAAAGAGGGCATGGTGGCATTTGTAGAAAAGCGCCCCGCTAAATTTACCAACTCGTAATCCAACAGCAGAGGCAGAACTAATTTTTCTCTAAGTAGCGTTGAGCTAGTTTGACCCAATAGTTCACGCCTACTGGGATGAGGGCATCATTGAAGTCGTATGAAGGATTATGAAGGTGGCATGGTCCCATGCCATGTCCGACTGAGCGATGATCACCGTCTCCATTGCCTAAGAACACATAGCAACCAGGCTTTTCAAGTAAGAAGAAAGCAAAGTCTTCTGCACCCATCGTAGGATCGATCGCTGTATTGACGTTTTGCTCGCCAACCAACTCAGTCATCACTTTGCTGGCAAACTCAACTTCATTTTCATGATTGATGAGTGGTGGATAGTTTCTAGAAAAAGTAATTTCTGCTTGGCAATCAAATGCACTTGCCACGTTATGAGAGATCTCTCGCAGGCGCTGCTCAATTAGATCGAGTACTTCTAAGGTAAAGGTGCGCACGGTTCCACCAATAAAGGCGCTATCGGGAATCACATTGCTTGTTTCACCCGCATGGAATTGCGTCACGGACAATACCGCTGCATCAACGGGGCGTTTATTGCGAGTAATGATGCTTTGCAAAGCTTGTACGACTTGGGTACCTGCTAGCACTGGATCCGCGCTATTGTGCGGTAATGCTGCGTGACCACCTTTTCCGCGAATGGTGATTTCAAATGCATTGCTGGAGGCCATCATTGGACCAGCGGTTACCCCAAAATGACCTTCAGCAAGGCCGGGCCAATTGTGTAAACCAAAAACAGCATCGCAAGGAAATTGTTTAAAGAGCCCATCATTAATCATTTCTTTTGCGCCAGCGCCACCTTCTTCAGCTGGCTGGAAAATAAAAATGACCGTGCCTTTAAAGTCTCTATGGTTTGATAAATATTGAGCGGCGCCTAAGAGCATTGCGGTATGACCATCGTGGCCACAGGCGTGCATTTTTCCAGGGTTAACAGAGGTATGCGCAAAATTGTTGTGCTCTTGCAGTGGAAGTGCGTCCATGTCAGCGCGCAAACCCACCATCTTTCCCAGACCAAGATCTCCGTCTAGGCGACCTACGACTCCAGTCTTTCCCATGCCGCGGAAAACAGTAATGCCCCAGCTAGCAAGTGCTTCGGCAACAAGATCGGACGTGCGATTCTCTTCAAAGCGCAATTCTGGATGGGCATGGATATTGCGCCGTATCTCTTGAATTGCTGCTGCGGAATCGACGATTTCAGGGAGTAATCGCATGTGTTTATCTTATCTGAAACCACCTGGGGCCGCACCTATTTGGCCCAATTGCATCAGGGTAGCTTTATATGCTCCGCAGCAAATTCAAGCGCCTGTAATGAGTAAGGTTGATTTATTTGCTTTTTAAGGGCTATAGGCAGAGGTGGAATGACTCCCAGTAGGGGTGCATTAATGCGATCCTTGAGTGTTTGGATGTTGTCTTGCAAGAGGGGCATTTCATCTGAAAGTGCGTTGGCAATCCAGCCTGCCAATTGAAGATTGCGCATTTTCAAAGCTTCATAAGTTAAGAGTGCGTGATTAATGCATCCCAAACGCATACCCACCACGAGGATGATCGGTAAGTTGATTGCTTTTGCCACACCCCCTAAATCTTCCTTTTTATTGAGGGGCACTAGGAATCCCCCAGCACCTTCCACAACGACTGAGTCAAATGATGCCGAGATTTTATGAAAGGCTTTAGTTATGACTGCAATATTTAAGTCAATGCCTTGTACTTGCGCTACAAGATGTGGCGCTGCAGGGGCGCTCAAGACGTAAGGACATAAAGGAATGTCATCACTTCCAAGGCCTGAAGCAAGCCTCAATGTTTCTAGATCTTCATTTAATTCACGCCCATCCGGACTTCTATAGGTTCCGGCTACAACCGGTTTAAAACCAACAGTATTGATCCCCGTTTCTCTTAGCTTCAGAATGAAGGCGCCGCTGACTAAGGTTTTGCCAACCTCAGTATCAGTACCGATAACAAAGAACCCAGAAGATTGATTGTGAGCATTCAAGACAATTTCCCCACTTGCACTTGCTGCTCAATCTTTTGTAAAGCCTGAATCAACTCCTGCAAATCTTTAATACTGTGATTTGCTGAAAAAGTAATACGCAGACGGGCACTCCCCGCTGGAACTGTTGGTGGCCTAATCGCCGGAATCCAGTAGCCCATGTCATCTAATAATTTAGCTGCTGCTAAGGCATTGGCATTGCTGCCAAGAATGACAGGTTGGATTGGCGTGCACGAATCTACTTTTTTCCAATCAGAAAAATACATTTCATTTTGCCAATGAGTAATGAGTTGATTCAGTTGGCGACGTCGAGACTTACCCTCTTCACTTTCAATGATGGCAAGACTTTGGAGTAAAGCATGCGCAATGGCTGGTGGCGTAGCTGTGCTGTAAATATAGGGGCGACCTTTTTGAATGAGCCAGTCAATAAAAGGAGCTTGTGCACAAACAAATGCACCGCTTACCCCAGCAGCCTTACCAAGGGTTCCGACGTAGACGATGCGCTCTGACGTAATATCAAATTGCTCCAAAATCCCATGCCCTAGTTCGCCAAGAACGCCAAAACCATGCGCATCATCTACGAGGAGTAATGCATCGTACTGCTCTGCAATTTCTGTCAGCGCTTTAATTGGGGTGATATCTCCGTCCATACTAAAGACGCCATCGGTGATGATGAGCTTGAGAGGCTTTGTATCTTTCTTGAGTGCCTCTACGAGTGATTCTAATTGCTGATGATCAAATAGCGTGACCGAGGTTTTAGATTGAATGCTTGCTAAGCGAACGCCATCAATAATGGATGCGTGATTGAGATTAGCAGAGTAAATACTCGCCTCACCTGGCTTTGCAAGTTTTATTAAGCCTGTAATGGCAGTGAGATTTGCAAGATAGCCTGTACTAAAAAATAGTGCACCCGCATTAGGGATGTGTTTGCTTTGAAATGAGGCTAATTTTTTCTCCAGCAAATCATGTGCAATATTGTGCCCGCTGATTAGGTGTGATGCACCACTACCCACGCCATATAGATTTGCGCCTTCTGCTAGGGCTTGAATCAATTCCGGATGATTGGCTAGGCCCAGGTAATCATTGCTACAAAAGGCGTTTAGCTTGCGCTGATCGACGATCGTCTCTGTATCACAGGGTGACTCGGTGATGCGAAGTCGGCGTTTCAGTAATTGAGTATCAAGCTCAGCAATTTGTTTATTTGCCATGCTCAAAGCATTGAATATTTTTTTCATGCGAGCGCCTTATTCAATGCACGCTGTACTGCTCCGCCCATTTGCAGGGTTTCAGCGGAAGAAAGAATGTAAGGGGGCATGACATAGACAGTATTGCCAATAGGACGTATGAGTACGCCCTCATCTAAGCTTGCAGAGAACATTTCTCGGGGGAACATACTGGGCCTCTGGAGCGACTCATGTTTGATATCAAAGGCCAAGATCATCCCTTGCTGGCGCCAATGTTCTATGCGCGCATCTGTTTTAGCCCAAGCAAATGCGCTAGCTAATTCCTGTGCCTGAACCAGATTCTTTTCAAGAATATTGTCTGTTTCAAATATCTCTAAGCAAGCTAGAGCTGCTGAACACGCTAGCGGATTGCCTGTGTAGGAGTGTGAATGCAGAAACCCATGTTTTGTTTGATCGCTATAGAAGGCGCGATACATTTTTTCCGTAGTGAGGCAGATCGATAGCGGAAGATAGCCACCGCTAATACCCTTCGATAGCGTCAGAAAGTCTGGCCAGATGCCAGCGTGCTCACAGGCAAAAAATTTACCACTGCGTCCGCAGCCAACAGCAATCTCATCCGCGATGAGGTGAATGTCATAGCGATCACAGAGCATTCTGACTTGCCGCAAATATTCTGGTGAGTACATTGCCATCTGCCCTGCACACTGAACCAGTGGCTCAACAATGATGGCAGCAATATTCTGATGTTCTTGTTCAAACAGTTTTTCAAGCTCTTTGGCAGCTTGCTTAGCAACATCCTCAGCGCTTTCACCAGACTCCGCTTTGCGAGCATCTGGTGATGCGACGGTAAATACCTCTTGCAAGAGGGATCCGTATGCCTCTCGAAAAATTGCAACATCTGTTACCGCCAATGCACCAAGCGTTTCTCCGTGGTAACCATTTTCCAGGCAAACAAACTTTTTCTTATTTGGTTTGTTATTGAGTTGCCAAAAGTGATGGCTCATCTTCAGGGCAATTTCTACAGCAGATGCGCCATCGGAGGCATAAAATGCATGCCCTAAATGCCCTTTTGTTAAGGCGGCAAGCTTTTCAGAGAGCTGGACAACAGGCGGATGGGTAAAGCCGGCTAGCATGACATGCTCAATTTTTTCTAATTGATTGCAAATAGCCTGATTAATGCGTGGATTGGAGTGCCCGAATAAGTTGGTCCACCAGGAGCTAATGCAATCTAATAAGGCATTGCCATTGTCGTCATAGAGCCAAGGTCCCTTGCCATGAGTGATGGCAATCAGCGGAAAAGATTCATGATGTTTCATCTGGGTGCAGGGATGCCAAACTGCCTCCAAGCTTCTTTCAACCCAGTGGTTTTGATTTACATCAGGAATAACCTTCTTTTTCATCATTGATATTTGACCACTAGTTTTTACTAATCTAAGCTTCCATCTGTTATGTTTATGACTTGATTTGATTTCTTTTCTGGAATTTACCCATGCTGGACCTACAAAGTACTGAAAAACCCCTTACCCATGTCAAATCTAAGGCAGATTTACATAGAGCGGTAAATGCTTCTGGCGCTTGGACAATTGCCCAGATTGAAGCTCTATTTGACTTGCCATTCAATGATTTGATGTTTAAGGCTCAAGAGACGCATCGTGCCAACTTCCCCGAAGGTGATGTGGAATTGGCAACCCTCTTATCCATTAAGACTGGTGGCTGTCCGGAGGATTGTGGGTATTGCCCTCAAGCTGCGCGTTATGACACAGATGTGAAGGCGAGCAAGTTAATGGATTTGGATGAGGTACTGGAAGCTGCTAAGGCGGCTAAAGCTGCTGGCTCTAACCGTTTTTGCATGGGCGCAGCTTGGCGCGAGCCTAAAGACCGTGATATTGAAAAAGTGACCGCCATGATTAAGGGTGTAAAAGCCCTGGGCCTTGAGACCTGCGCCACGTTGGGAATGTTGGAGGCCGATCAGGCTGAAGCCCTTCAGGAAGCAGGCCTAGACTTCTATAACCATAACCTCGATACCAGCGAAGATTTTTATCGTTCGGTTATTTCAACGAGGGGTTACCAAGATCGCTTAGACACACTGTCCAATGTCCGCGCAGCTGGCATGTCAGTTTGCTGTGGCGGTATTGTGGGAATGGGCGAGTCGCGTGAACAACGCGCAGCTTTTTTAGCCCAATTGGCAAATTTGAGCCCCTACCCAGAGTCGGTTCCGATCAATCATTTGGTGCCCGTTGCTGGTACCCCCATGGCAGATCAGAAGCCAATTGACCCACTTGAATTTGTGAGAACGATTGCGATTGCGCGCATTACGATGCCGCAAGCTAGGGTGCGTTTGTCAGCTGGGCGCCAAGAGCTTGGAAGAGCAATTCAGGCTATGTGCTTTTTGGCTGGAGCCAACTCTATTTTCTATGGTGAGCAACTACTCACTACCGGTAATCCCGAGGCAGAAGAAGACCGCGCGCTATTGGCTGAGCTTGGATTAAAGACAAAGCAGAACTGCAAAGCTGAAGTCCTCATCTAAGATTTTGTGCAGAAATGACCCTGTTAGATCGCTTCATTATTGAGTTTGATACTGCCCTTCGGTCGGTCGTTGGCGGTGCAAATGCCCATCGCCCAACCCCAGGTTCTGATCTCAATACCGAGGTGGCTTTAGATCCTTCCGAGCGCGAGCATGCTGCCGGCTTAATGCGGGTAAATCATGTTGGTGAAGTTTGTGCTCAGGCGCTGTATCAATCACAAAAATTATTCGCTAGAGATCCAGAAATTCAAGAGATGCTACATCACTCTGGGCAAGAAGAAATGGATCATCTGGCTTGGTGCGAAACACGCTTACATGAGCTCGGTTCTCATACGAGTTACCTCAATCCATTTTGGTATGCTGGATCATTCGCAATCGGCATGATGGCTGGCTTAGCGGGCGATAAGTGGAGTTTAGGATTTGTTGCTGAAACAGAAAAGCAAGTAGAGAATCATCTCGAAAGTCACTTGGAAACATTACCCCAAAATGATCATCGTTCTCGTGCAATTATTGAGCAAATGCGCTTGGATGAAATTGAGCATGGGCAGGCTGCTTTGCAAGCTGGTGGAGTCTCGTTGCCCAACCCTGTTCAGCAGATGATGAAGCTGATATCCAAGGTCATGACAACAAGTGCTTACAAAATCTGATTTTTGATTCTCTGTTGGGGTAATGCCAAAATTAATATACTGTTCTTTAATACAGTGTATTGACCTATTATTGGGCTAAATAGCTAAGACCTATTCTTAAGTATATTTTCCAAGCTCTTGTTTCAAGTAGTAATTTTGATATCACCATTTTCTTAACACACGACGCTAAGTGATTGTAATCACTAGAGAAATTCCTAAAAAAAGCCCTTAAAACACTTGACCCTCTTATATTGATCCTCTAAAGTGGGAGGAAGTGTGAAAAAGTGGGGTAATTGGTGTTTCAAGGTGCGTCAGCTCTCAATTTAGATGCAAAAGGCCGCATGTCTGTGCCGGCAAAGCATCGCGACGCCTTGTTGGTACAAGGCGAAGGCAGAGTCACGCTTACCAAGCACCCTGATGGCTGTCTTTTACTGTTCCCTCGTCCTGAGTGGGAAAGCTTCCGATCTAAAGTTGCTCAATTGCCAATGGATGCCCATTGGTGGCGCCGAATTTTCCTTGGCAATGCTGCTGAGGTGGATTTAGACAGCGCAGGAAGAATCTTGGTTAGTCCAGAACTGCGTGCCGCAGCGGGCATTGAAAAAGAAGTGATGCTACTTGGAATGGGTAGTCACTTGGAGTTGTGGGATTCAGCTACATACTCCGCAAAAGAACAGGCTGCCATTGCGCAAGGTATGCCTGAAGCACTAAAGCAATTTAATTTTTGATGACAGGGTGCCATGAACATAACTCATCGCCCAGTGTTACTGGCCGAGGCGGTGACGGCACTGATCAACAGTCCGCTCATTCAAGATGCAGATTCATCAAAAAACATTCTATTGATCGATGGGACCTTTGGCCGCGGTGGTCATACGCAAGCATTACTCAAAGAGTTGGGCCCAAATGCGCGCATGATTTCCTTCGACAAGGATTTGGACGCGATCGCAGTTGGCCATGCAATCAAAGATCCACGCTTAACGATTGTGCACAACAGTTTTGCTCAAATGGATCAGTACGCGGAACCAGAGTCAGTCGATGGCATTTTGTTGGACTTAGGTATCAGCTCTCCGCAAGTGGACGAAGCCCATCGGGGGTTTTCTTTTCGTCGCGAAGGTCCGCTTGATATGCGGATGGATACCGATCATGGTTTGACAGCTGCGGCATGGTTAGAACAAGCGCCTCAGGAGGAAATCACACGCGTGATTAAGACTTACGGGGAAGAGCGTTTTGCATTTCAGATTGCTAAAGCCATTGTGGCAAGACGCGAGGAAGGGTCGTCACCTAAAACCACTTTGCAATTAGCGAGCCTAGTTGCGAGTGTTGTGCGCACGAGAGAAGCTGGGCAAGATCCAGCTACAAGAACTTTTCAAGCTTTACGTATCTTTATTAATCGTGAACTAGAAGACTTGGAATTGGGTCTTAAAGCAGCATTGACTTTGTTAAAGCCGGGCGCGCGATTAGCGGTTATTAGCTTCCACTCTCTGGAAGATCGGATTGTGAAGCAATTTTTTCAGTCTCATGCAAAGGTAGAAGTTCCTCGTGGACTTCCTGTGCGTGAAAAAGATTTACCTAAAAGTGCTTTAGAAATTATTGGCCGCTTTAAGCCAAGTAGTGAAGAGGTAAATGAGAACCCACGCGCTCGTTCAGCGATTATGCGTGTCGCAGAAAAACGGTTGGGAGCGCTTGCATGAATCGCGCAACTCTGACCTTATTGTCTTTATTGTTGATTTGCGCATTATCGTTGGTGGCAGCGCAGCAGCGCGCGCGTATATTATTTGTGGCTTTAGAGCGTTCGCAATTAGAAGAATATAAATTAAATCAAGATTGGTTGCGCTTGGAGTACGAGCAGCGGAACCTTTCAAAGTCTGCACGCATCCGAGATGTAGCACGCAATCAACTACGCATGGTCCCGATTTCTCCTGAGCGCACTTTATATCTCAAGGAACTTAAGTGAGGACAGTAGGTTTTTCTACTTCTCCAAATTTAGTATTGCGACTGCCAATGTGGCGTTCGCGCTTGATGCTATTCCTTTTATTTCTGGTATTCACTTTACTTTTGATTCGTGCTTTCTGGATTCAGGGGCCAGGCAATGCCTTCTATGAAGCAAAAGCCGTGCGCGGAACTCAGCGTGAGCTTGAGCTACCGGCTAGTCGTGGAAAAATTTTGGATCGCAATGGTCAAGTGATTGCTACGAGCCTCGAAGCAAAATCTGTTATTGCCTATAACGATACTGTTCCAGATGATCTATCTGCTGAGAAGGTTCAGAAGCTTGCAAGTCTTTTGCAGATTAGTGAACATGATTTACGCAAGAAGCTCAAAGAAGAACGCAAGCAGATTTTCTTGAAACGTCAGGTTGATCCAAATGTTGCACAACAGATTAAGAAATTAGAAATCCCGGGTATTGGTTTAAATAATGAGTACCGTCGCTTCTATCCAGAGGGTGAAGCAATGGCGCACGTGGTTGGATTTACCAGCGTCGAAGATCGTGGCCAGGAGGGTATGGAACTTTCGAGGGAAAAAGATTTGGCAGGGCATCCTGGCCAGCGTCGTGTAGTAGTAGATCGCTTGGGACGCGTGGTTGAAGATGTTGCGATTGAGCAGTTTCCACAAAATGGTAAGGATCTTCAGCTCTCTATTGATAGCAAGATTCAATACTTAGCCTATAACGCGTTGAAGAGCGCCGTTATCGAACATCATGCAAAAGCCGGCGGTGCAGTTGTGTTGGATACGCAAACAGGCGAAATTTTGGCCTTAGCTAACTACCCAAGTTACAACCCTAATGACCGAAGAAATTTGAGTGGTGAGCAGCTACGTAACCGTGTTCTGACCGACACATTTGAACCTGGTTCAACTATTAAGCCTTTAACAATTGCTATTGCTTTAGAAAAGGGCTCAGTTGCCCCAAATACTAATATGGTGATTGGTGCCAAGTATTTGGTTGGTCCTAAACCTATTACCGATACACACCCTTACGGAAACTTAACCGTAACCGAAATCATTCAAAAATCTAGCAATATTGGTACAGCCAAAATTGCAATGAACAATCTCTCTGCAGAAGAGATGTGGGATATGTATACAGCGGCGGGTTTTGGTCAATCTCCAAAAATTGGCTTTCCAGGGGCAGTGGCTGGAACAGTTCACCCATTCAAAAAATGGATGCCAACAGATCAAGCGCGTATTGCCTTTGGTTATGGTATCTCTGCATCTTTATTTCAGGTGGCGCATGCGTATACAATTTTTGCCCGCGATGGGGAGTTGGTACCACTGACAATTGAACGCAGTCCAGAATTCAAGCCAGGTACTAAAGTTATTTCAGCAAAGACAGCGACACAAATGCGTGCCATGCTCGAGACGGTGACTGAGCCGGGCGGTACCGCGATAAAAGCGCAGGCAGAGGGCTATCGTGTTGGCGGTAAAACAGGAACTGCGCATAAGTTGGTCGGCAAAGGTTACGGAAATTCTTTTCGCGCTTACTTTGCTGGAATTGCCCCTATGAGTGCGCCACGGATTGTGGTTGCGGTCATGATTGATGAGCCTACTGGTGGAAGCCACTATGGCGGTGATGTTGCAGCACCTGTGTTCTCCACAATTGTGAGCGAGACTTTGCGTACGCTCAATGTGCCCCCAGATTCAAAAGTGAAGCAAATGGTTCTACAGGATCAACCAAGCGCTGGTACTCATGTAGCTATAGCACATGCTCAACCGGTGGTTTCGAAAAGATGAGTGTGATCATGAATATAGAAACCACCCACTTAATGAATCATCTACATGATGTGCTGGCCTCATCGGCCAAGGTGACTGCGGATAGTCGGCAGGTTCAGCCCGGAGATATTTTCTTTGCCTACCCCGTTGGTCATGGCAAAGCATTGCGTGACGGACGCGAATATATTTCAGCTGCTTTGCAAAATGGTGCTGAAGCAGTGGTGTTTGATCCAGCAGGTATGAGTGGTGAGTATCTAGACCACCCAAAATTTTTTGCTGTTGAGAACTTGGCACAGCAAGCAGGGTACTTATGCGCGCAGTGGTATGACTTTCCAAGTAAGCAATTGAAGGTGGTCGGTGTGACTGGCACCAATGGAAAGACAACCATTACCCAATGGCTTGCACAGGCACTAGATCAGCCCAACAGTCGCGCAGCTGTATTGGGTACATTAGGATCAGGCTTTCCTAGGGCTCTCGTGCAGACCGGGTACACCACACCGGATGCACCATGCTTGCAATCCCAGTTAAAAGCGTTTTTAGATGCAGGGGCTAAATATATTGCGATGGAGGTCTCATCGCATGCATTAGAACAAGACCGAGTTGCAGGTTTAGAGTTCAATTGCGCTGTATTTACCAATCTCAGTCAAGATCATCTTGATTATCACGGCAGCATGGCGAATTACGCCCAGGCAAAAGCAAAGCTATTCCAACAAGTTGGTATTGAGCATGCGGTTGTGAACCTAGATGATACGTTTGGTCGTGAATTAGCTACTAAATTATTGGTACAGAATCGTATCAAGGTATGGGCTTATGCCTTAAGCAAGGATCAATTTTCTGGCTTTGAAAAGTTTGGCGATCGTCTGCAATGCATTTATGCAAAAGATACGGTTTTGACTGGTACCGGCTACGCTTCTCTATTTGTACACGAAGGCATTGGAGAGCATGTTGTAAACGCCGCTGTATTGGGTGAATTTAATTTAAGTAATTGCTTGGCAGTGTGGGCAGTCCTGCTAACGCAAGGCATAACATGCGAGCAGGCAAGTAAGCGCTTAGGATTATTGCGCCCAGTAGTGGGTCGCATGGAATTGATTTCTTTGAATAAAACCCAAAAAGCTGCAGGCCCGGTAGTTGTAGTGGATTACGCACATACTCCTGACGCTCTAGAAAAAGCATTGCTAGCTTTGCGTCCGATTGCCAGTGCGCGCAGTGGAAAGATTTGGTGTGTCTTTGGGTGTGGCGGAGATCGAGATGCTAGTAAACGACCTCAAATGGGAAAAGTTGCGCAGCAGCATGCAGATCATATTGTGCTCACTAGTGATAACCCAAGATCAGAAGAATCAGATGCCATTATTTCTATGATCCTTTCTGGTATGGATTCCGTTGCTCAGAATATTCAAACTGTTCCGGATCGAGCTGCTGCAATTATGGCTGCAGTGCGCCATGCTGATGTGGCTGATGTTGTATTGGTCGCTGGAAAAGGGCATGAGTCCACACAAGAAATCAAGGGTAAAAAGTTTGATTTCTCGGACCAAGAACATGTTCTTCTAGCTGCAGGAGGAATGGCTTGATGTTGGTAATGACCAATCTTGCTCAGATCCATGCAATGCTGCCCGGTAGCCAGTTGATTAATATTTCTAACGCTGATGCCCAGCAATTGACTATCTCTAAGGTAGGCAGTGATAGCCGTCAGATTAGCGCCGGTGAATTATTTATCACCTTATCTGGTGAGCACTTTGACGCTCACGATTTCTTATTTGATGTTGCTAAGGCAGGGGCGAGTGCTGCACTCATTAGCAAGCAAGAAAAATGCCCTGAGAATTTAGCTGCAGTATGTGTGACTGATACTCGGACTGGTTTAGCTGCTTTGGCCAAAGCTTGGCGCAAGCAACACTCTATTCCTGTTGCTCTTGTGACGGGAAGCAATGGCAAAACGACCGTTAAAGAAATGATTGCCTCGATCTTTAAAGCGGCAGTAGGGGACGAGTGCACTTTGGTTACTAAGGGCAATCTAAATAATGATATTGGCCTGCCGCTCACCCTTTTGCGCATGCGTTCTAGTGATCGATTGGCAGTGATTGAGCTGGGCATGAATCACCCAGGAGAAACAGCACAATTGGCAGATATTGCTGCTGCCAATATTGCACTGATCAATAATGCACAACGCGAACATCAAGAATTTATGGCAACAGTTGCTGCAGTGGCAGAAGAACACTCAGATGCTTTGCGTGCTCTACCTCAAGATGGCGTGGCGGTATTTCCTGCAGATTCTGAATTCTCTGAGCTTTGGCGTGAAGCAGCAGCCGGTCGGAAGATCATCGATTTTGTATTGAACCCTAATCAGGATCATCAAGCAGCGGGAGTTCGTGGCAGTTTGCTTGGTAATGGCCATGTAGAAATTAAGACCACACAAGGCCTGATTGAGGTTCAACTAAAAACCTTAGGTAACCACAATGTGCGTAATGCACTAGCGGCTAGCGCAGTGGCTGTAGCTGCCGGGGTGAGTTTGGAAAAAATAAAAGAGGGTCTCGAGTCTTTTGATCCAGTAAATGGACGCATGCAAGCCAAGAGCTTAGATGCTAATCACACCTTGATCGATGATAGCTATAACGCCAATCCAGATTCTGTGAGAGCTGCCATCGATGCTTTAAAGCAATCTGGGAAACCTTCGTGGCTGGTACTCGGCGATATGGGTGAAGTTGGTGATCAAGGTTCCGCCTTTCATCATGAGGTTGGTGCATATGCAGCAGAGCAAGGAATTTCGAAGTTCTTTTCTATTGGCGAGCAATGCAAGTTTGCACTTCAAGGATTTGAGGAAATGAAGCAAAAGTTGAAACTTTCCTCAGCGGCAGAGCATTTCTCTGATGTGAACGTGTTGAATACAAGATTAGTGAGCGATCTTCGTTTACAGCAGTCTGGCGACAAGCATTTAAATATTTTGGTCAAAGGGTCGCGTTTTATGCGCATGGAGCGTGTAGTTCAAGCCTTGGTAGAGGAGGCAAAAGCATGCTCTTAATATTGGCACAGTGGTTACAAGATGATTTCGGCTTTTTCAGGGTGTTTAACTACATCACCTTTAGAGCAGTAATGGCAACCGTGACTGCTCTATTAATTGGACTGGCTGCTGGACCTTGGGTCATTCGTAAATTAACTGCGTTAAAGATGGGTCAGGCAGTTCGTACTGATGGTCCGCAAACGCATTTAGTTAAATCAGGCACACCAACCATGGGTGGCGTATTGATTCTGATTGGCATCTTTGTTTCTTGCATGCTCTGGGCAGACCTCAGTAATCGCTTTATTTGGATTGTGATGATTGTTACCTTTGGATTTGGTTTAGTCGGCTGGGTAGACGATTACCGCAAGGTTGCTTATAAAGATCCTAAGGGGATGGCGTCTAGAGAGAAATTTTTATGGCAGACTTTAATTGGTTTGTTTGCCGCCATTTATTTAGCCTTCTCTGTGTCTGAGGTAAATAACCTCAAGGTGCTGCAATTATTTTTCGATTGGTTGAGAAGTGGCTTTGCTTTAAATCTTCCAGCCAAGTCAAATTTACTGATTCCATTCGCGAAAGAAATTAGCTACCCGCTAGGCGTTTTAGGTTTCATCATCTTGAGCTACTTGGTGATTGTTGGTAGCAGCAATGCCGTTAACTTGACTGACGGCCTTGATGGCTTAGTGATCATGCCCGTCATCCTAGTTGGCGCTGCTCTCGGTGCATTTGCTTATGTGATGGGCAATGCAATTTATGCGAAATATTTACTCTTCCCTTACATTCCTGGTGCTGGTGAATTAATGATTTTCTGCGGGGCCATGGGCGGTGCTGGCTTAGCTTTCCTTTGGTACAACACCCACCCCGCTCAAGTGTTTATGGGTGATGTTGGCGCCCTTGCACTGGGTGGCGCCTTAGGAACGATTGCAGTAATCGTGCGACAAGAAATTGTGTTGTTTGTGATGGGCGGTATTTTTGTTGCAGAAACTGTATCGGTCATGTTGCAAGTTTTCTGGTTTAAGTTCACCAAAAAACGTTATGGCGAAGGCCGTCGTATTTTCCGTATGGCGCCATTGCATCACCATTTTGAGTTGGGTGGATGGAGAGAGACGCAGGTTGTAGTGCGCTTCTGGATCATCACCATTTTATTGGTCTTAATTGGTTTGTCTAGTCTCAAATTACGGTGAGCCAAAGTATAAAAATGCAAAATTTAAATAACGCCTTCGCAAATCCAACGCTCATCACAGATGAGGCTTACCAAGCACCTCAGAGTTTTTTAATTCTGGGTCTTGGTGAATCAGGCTTTGCTATGGCTAAGTGGTGTCTTCGTCATGGAGCATCTGTAAAGCTTGCGGATACTCGCGATGCTTGCTCATTGAGTGATATCCAAAATGCTTGGTTGAGTGAATTAGAGTTTGCTGGGCTAAAGAGCTCGCACTTTGGGCCGCTAGATGATGGACTGCTAAAAGAGGTAGAGGTTATTGGCATAAGTCCTGGCCTATCGCCATTGCAAGAGCCAGTGCAATCATTCTTGGCTAAGGCGCAAGAATCCTTGATTGATGTCTGGAGTGAAATTGAGTTTTTTGCGAGAGCCATTGCTGCGATGGAGCGCATGTCACAAGCTGATGGGGTTCAATATAAGCCGAGCATTCTGGCTGTTACTGGTACGAATGGTAAGACCACTACTACAGTTTTAACGGGTCTGTTGTGTGAGCGCGCAGGCAAGAAAGTCGCGGTGGCGGGCAACATTAGTCCAGCTGCATTAGATAAATTGGTTTCTTGCTTAGAGCAAGCGGACCAGATTTCAGATATGCCAGACATATGGGTGCTAGAGCTCTCAAGTTTCCAGTTGGTTTATACCCATACCTTAAATGCCACAGCGGCAACAGTGCTGAACATTACGCAAGATCATTTGGATTGGCATGGCGATATGCAGGCTTATGCGGATGCAAAATCCAAAATTTTTGGTCCTGACACTACTTACATACTTAACCGTGATGATCCTTTAGTTATGGGGCTGATCAATAAAGAGCAGAGGCTTGAGAAAACAGTTATTACATTTGGTGCTGGTCGTCCAGATGAGCAAGGTGGATTTGGGATCGAGCATGATTTGCGCGCCGGAGGGATCGATTGGTTGGTGTGGGCAGAAGTGGATGAAGATCTTGACCCGCAGCCAAAACGTCGTCGTAGAGCTGTGGCAGTTGTAGGGCCTGAAGAATTAAGACTCAAGCGTTTAATTCCCGCTGATGCATTACGCATTCGGGGGCGTCACAATGCTTTGAATGCGCTAGCAGCACTGGCGCTAGCAAGGTCTGCTGGGTTGCCACTGAATGTACTCTTACATGGTTTGCGTGATTATCACGGCGAGCCACATCGTGTGCAAAGCGTTGCTATCGTTGCAGATGTTGAATATGTCGATGACAGCAAAGGCACTAATGTGGGTGCGACAGTTGCCGCTTTAAATGGCCTTGGTAACAGCGAATCAGGCAAGCGCATTTGGTTGATTGCTGGCGGTGAAGGCAAGGGCCAAGATTTCAGTCCTTTGCGTGAGCCTGCTTTACGTTATGTAAAAGGCGCATTTTTAATTGGCAAAGATGCTCAGCTCATTTCTGATGCCTTGGGTACAGGTATTCAATGTGTCGCGAGCGGAACATTGGCAAACGCCGTTCAAGAGGCTGCTAAGCAGGCACGGTCTGGAGATATTGTGTTGTTGTCACCCGCTTGCGCAAGCTTCGATCAGTTTACTAATTACGTCGTGCGTGCTGAAGCATTTGTTTCTGAAGTTCAGGAATTGGAAATGCAATTTGATGGAGCTCAGGTATGAGCTTAAGAGAAAATCGATTGGGCTTTAATCGCTTCTGGAATTTTTCTAGAGGTGGAATTGATAATTTCCGCAGCGGTCTGCGTGATGCGGTCTCGGGCGTTGAGCAAACACGTTCACGCATGATGGAATATGACCAACTATTGGTTTGGGCAGTTTTATCTTTAGCCTTGATTGGTTTAGTGATGGTGTACTCCGCTTCAATTACTTTGGCGGACGGCCCTAAGTATGCTAATTACAGTAGTAACCACTTTTTAATACGTCATGTTATTTCTTTAGGAATTGCCATTGGCGTTGGATTTTGGGCTTTCAAGATCCCCACTAAAGTCTGGGATCGATATTCACCGATTATTTTTGGTTTCACCGTATTACTTTTAATTGCCGTATTAATTCCAGGTATTGGTAAGGGTGTGAATGGCGCAAAGCGTTGGATCCCCCTTGGACCAATGAATTTTCAGCCATCCGAATTAATGAAATTTGCAGCAGTGATTTTTGCTGCTACCTATACCGTGCAGCGTCAGGAATATCTTCATTCGTTCGTGAAGGGTATGTTGCCAATGGGCGTGGCAGTAGCTCTGGTTGGTGGACTCCTAATGTTAGAGCCTGATATGGGTGCCTTTGTAGTGGTTGCTTTAATTGCTTTTGGAATTCTATTTTTAGGCGGTATCAATGCCAAGTTATTTGGCGGCCTGATTGTAGTGGGCATATTGAGTGCTACCACCATCATTGCCCTTTCTCCCTTCCGCCGCGGAAGAATTATGGCGTTTATGGATCCGTGGCAAGTCGACAATGCTGCAAATAAAGGCTATCAATTGACGCATTCACTTATGGCTTTTGGCCGTGGTGAATGGTTTGGTACTGGTTTGGGCGGCAGCGTTGAGAAATTACATTACTTACCGGAAGCACATACCGACTTTATTTTGGCGGTTATCGGTGAAGAGTTGGGTTTCTTTGGCGTCGTGGTGATGCTCTTCTTGTTTTATTGGGTTGTGCGCCGCGCATTCATGATTGGCCGTACTGCTTTGCAGTTGGATCGAAGCTTTGCTGGCTTGGCGGCAAAAGGCGTTGCTATTTGGATTGGCTGGCAGTCCTTTATCAATATGGGTGTGAACCTAGGTTTATTGCCCACCAAGGGTTTGACACTTCCTTTAGTAAGTTACGGCGGCTCTGGCATCTTGATGAACGCCATTGCGATTGCAATGCTATTGCGTATTGATTATGAGAATCGTATTTTGATGCGCGGAGGGAAGCTATGACGCAACCCTCCATTCTGGTGATGGCTGGTGGGACTGGTGGACATATCTTCCCAGGTCTTGCTGTTGCAGAGTATTTACGTATTTGTGGGTGGAAGGTTTCATGGCTTGGTAATAAAAATGGCATGGAATATCGCTTAGTGAAAGCTTGTGACTTCCCATTTGAGGCGGTGGAATTTGGTGGCTTACGAGGCAAGGGGATAAAAGCCAAATTGATGCTGCCATTTAACTTATTGCGTGCAGGTATTCAGAGTTGGCACATCATGCGCCGTATTAAGCCGAGTGTGGTTTTGGGTATGGGTGGATACATTACCTTCCCTGGCGGCTTGGTTACAAAAATATTGAAGCGCCCTTTAGTCTTGCATGAATCAAATTCAGTTGCCGGTAGCGCTAATCGCGCATTGGCAAAGATTGCAATGCGTACCTTGACGGGTTTTCCGAATACGATGGCGCATGCCGAGTGGGTTGGCAATCCTATTCGTGAAGAGTTCGATCGTATGGCTACACCGGCTCAGAGGTATGAGGAGCGGCAAGGCAATTTATCGATTCTCGTGGTGGGTGGAAGTTTAGGTGCTGCTGCCTTAAATGAAAATGTCCCCGCTGCCCTCGCATTAATTCCAAAAGAGTCGCGTCCAAACGTTATTCATCAGGCCGGTGACAAGCATTTGACAGATCTCCAAAAGCATTACGCGGACTTGGGTGTGCAGGCTGATATTCGTCCATTTATTGACGATATGCCTAGTGCCTATGCTCAGGCGGACTTGGTGATTTGTCGTGCTGGGGCAATGACAGTTTCTGAGCTAGCGGCATGCGGCGTTGCTGCTTGCTTAATTCCATTCCCACATGCGATTGATGATCATCAAACTGCAAATGCAAGATTCCTAGCAGATGCAAATGCGGCCGTGTTGTTGCCGCAGCAAGATCTCAATGCACAAGATCTGGCCTTAATGATTCAGAACTTTAGTCGCGAGGATTTAAAAGCAATGGCCGAACGTGCGCATGCGCTAGCTAAGCCAAATGCAACTCAGCGGGTAGCTGAGGTGTGTGCTGATTGTGCGGGGGTCGGTCAATGAAACATATTGTTCAGAAAATTCATTTTGTAGGCATTGGTGGTGCTGGTATGAGTGGCATTGCCGAGGTATTACTCAATTTAGGCTACCAAGTCTCTGGCTCTGATTTAGCCGAAGGCGTGGCTACCAAACGCTTGAGAGAATTGGGTGCAGTAATCTATATTGGGCATGATCCAAAAAATATTGGCACCGCTGAAGCGGTAGTCATTTCTACAGCTGTGACTGGAAACAATCCTGAGGTCTTGGCTGCACGTGCTGCAAAAATTCCTGTGATTCAGCGTGCTGTGATGCTCGGTGAGTTGATGCGTTTGAAGCAGGGCATTGCAATTGCTGGTACACATGGCAAGACAACTACTACTAGCTTAGTTGCATCGGTATTGGCAGAGGGCGGTCTAGATCCTACCTTTGTGATTGGCGGAAAACTCAATTCAGCTGGTGCGAATGCACGCTTGGGACAAGGTGACTTCATTGTGGTTGAGGCCGATGAGTCTGATGCCTCTTTTTTGCAATTGTTCCCCGCGATGGAAGTTGTCACCAATATTGACGCTGATCATATGGACACTTACCAGCATGATATGGCTCGCTTGAAGCAGGCCTTTGTTCAGTTTATTCAACGTATGCCGTTTTATGGTGTAGCAGTATTGTGTGTTGATGATGCAAATGTGCGCGACATCATGCCGTTTGTATCTCAGCCAGTTTTGCGCTACGGCACATCAGAAGATGCGGATATTCGGGCGAGCAATGTGAAGGCTGTTGGCACGCGCATGCACTTTACGGTAGAGCGTCGTACTGTGCGCAGACATGGAATCATGCCAGGACCACTCGAAATTGAATTGAATTTGCCCGGTTTGCATAACGTACGCAATGCGCTAGCTGCCATTGGTATTGCCACTGAATTGGGTGTAAGCGATCAAGCAATCATGAAGGCTTTGTCCGAGTTTGACGGTGTAGGCCGTCGCTTTCAACGCTATGGTGATATACCGCTGGCTGCAGGTGGTAGTTATACCTTGATTGATGATTATGGGCATCATCCAGTGGAGATGGCCGCTACCTTGGCTGCTGCGCGTGGAGCATATCCTGATCGTCGTCTCGTGTTGGCGTTTCAACCACATCGGTTTACTAGAACAAGAGATTGCTTCGGTGAGTTTGTTCAGGTCTTGAAAAACTTCGATGCCCTCGTGATGACTGAGGTTTATCCAGCAGGTGAGGCAAAGATTCCAGGCGCTGATGGTATGAGTTTGCTTAGAGCGGCAATCGCAGAAGATAAAAATATCAAGACCTTACTCAAATCTTCAGGTGTTGCTTTTGCAAGTAGTGTTGCTGAGATGCCAGAAAAACTCAGTGCAATTCTAGAAGATGGCGATGTGCTTATCACAATGGGCGCAGGCTCTATATCGGCTCTATCGCACACCCTAGCCGAGGTAAAAAATGCCTAAGCTAATAAATTCGTGGGGTGAGCGCGTGAAGACAGATCTAGCTAGGCTGGATATTCAAGCGCTCGGTCGAGTGGGTGTTTTATTTGGCGGGCGCTCTGGTGAGCGCGAGATTTCCTTGATGTCAGGTAGTGGTGTATTGGAAGCCCTGCTTAAAAAAGGAGTCGATGCACATGCGTTTGACTCAGGCCTACGGTGCCCAACTGAATTAGCTAAAGAAAAATTTGATCGAGTCTTTATTGCTTTGCATGGTCGTTACGGTGAAGATGGCACGATTCAAGGTTTATTGGAATTACTGAACCTACCCTATACCGGTAGTGGCGTATTAGCTTCCGCTTTGTCGATAGACAAAATTGCAACGAAGCAAATTTGGTTAAGTAATGGCTTAGCTACTCCTGATTTTGAAGAACTTATGGCTAATAGCGATTGGGAGGCAGTGGTGAGGCATTTAGGCTTGCCTCTCATCGTGAAACCTGCCAACGAAGGGTCTTCACTTGGCTTAACAAAGGTGAGATCGGTAGATGAGTTACCTGCTGCCTATCAACTTGCAGCTGGACTGGACAAAAAGGTTATTGCTGAGACTTGCATTATTGGTGATGAGCTAACCTGCCCGTTAGTTGGTGAGGGTGTCAATGCTGAAGCATTGCCGGTCATCAAAATCATTCCACCTCAAGCAAATTATGATTTCCATAACAAGTACTTCTCGGATGAGACGCAGTATTTATGCCCAACTGGTTTGACTCATGAAGTGAATGTAGCTGTTCAGAATTTAGCGTTAGCCGCTTATCGTGCACTGGGTTGCAGTACTTGGGGTCGCGCTGATGTGATGTTGGATGAGAAAACGGGTAAGCCCTATCTCCTTGAAATGAATACCTCTCCAGGGATGACCTCGCATTCATTGGTCCCGATGGCGGCAAAGGCCGCCGGTATTGAGTATGCAGATTTAGTACTTTGGCTATTGAGTCAAACGCTTGTAAAAAAGGTAGGCGCATAGCATGAATACCATCAGCGCTATCTTGAACTGGTTTGGTGAAACATGTGCCTTCATCATGGCACCCCTATGGAATCATTCGGACCGCATGCAGAAAGTAAGTCGCTTTTTGATGCGTTGCTTTGCCATCATGATGCTCATCGGTATTTTGGTTTGGCTAAGTCAACAACCTGTATTTACTTTGCGTCAAGTGGTGATCGAACCTGTTGTAGGCCAAACCTTAAAACATATTAATAGGCCCACTGTGAAGCAGCAGGTTTTAGAAACAGTTCAAGGCAACTTCTTTAGCGTCAAATTAGAAGACGTAAAGCGTGGCTTTGAGTCGCTCCCTTGGGTTCGTCATGCAAATGTTCGGCGAGTTTGGCCCAATGGCTTAGTAGTCATCATTGAAGAGCAAAAAGCATTTGCTACCTGGGATGGTGCGGATAGCCAAAAACTCATGAATAACCATGGAGAAATTTTTAGTGGCCGTGTAGCAGATGTCCCGGACGACACTAAATTAGTGGATTTCAATGGGCCTGATGATGCAGGCAAGGAAGTGATGCGTCTCTATGAAAAAGCCAATGCTTGGTTTAAGCCATGGGATGCCGAAGTAAAGAGCTTAACCCTGTCGGATCGATATGCATGGCATGTGAAGTTATCTAATGGCATGAAATTGGAGTTTGGTCGGGATGAAGAGAGCTCCGATAAAACACTTACTGAGGAGCGCGTATCGCGTCTCTTTAAGTACTGGCCACAGGTTCAAGAAAGATGGGCTAACCGAGTTGATGCAGTCGACTTGCGTTATGCCAATGGTTTTGCAGTTCATCTCGCCTCTGCAAGCATTAAGAAGAATGAAGTCGATGATAAAAAAAGTGAGCGTAAGCAATGAGTAAAGACAACCGCGATTTATTAGTTGGATTAGATATTGGTACTTCCAAGGTGGTTGCTTTGGTTGCTGAATTAGCACCAGACGGTCAATTCAATGTAGTTGGCGTTGGTCAGACCGCATCTAAAGGATTGAAGAAGGGTGTCGTGGTCAATATTGAGGCGACTGTGCAGTCTATTCAGAAAGCGCTGGAAGAAGCTGAAGTGATGGCCGATCGTCAGATTGCCCAAGTATTTACTGGTATTGCTGGTAATCATATTGTGAGCTTTAACTCCAGTGGCATGGTTGCTATTCGAGATAAAGAAGTCAGCGCTGGCGACGTAGAGCGCGTGTTAGAGACTGCCAAGGCAATCAATATTCCAACGGATCAGCAAATTTTGCACATCCTGGTTCAGGAATTCATCATTGATGGGCAGGAGGACGTGCGTGAGCCAATTGGCATGAGTGGTCTTCGCCTTGAGGTGAAGGTGCACATTGTTACTGGCGCAGTTAGCGCCGCACAAAATATTGTGAAGTGCGTACGCCGCTGCGGTCTTGAAGTAAATGATTTGATTCTGCAGCCATTGGCGTCTAGCTTGGCAGTATTAACTGAAGATGAAAAAGAGCTTGGTGTTGTGTTGGTGGATATCGGCGGCGGAACAACTGATATTGCTATTTATTGCCAAGGATCTATTCGTCATACAGCAGTGATCCCAATTGCTGGCGATCAAATTACCAATGACATCGCTATGGCATTGCGTACACCAACCATTGATGCGGAAGATTTAAAAATTCAGTACGGCATTGCGCGCCAAGTTATGGCTGACCCAACTGCGATGATCGATGTGCCTGGTGTTGGTGACCGTGAGCCACGTCCAATGTCAAAACAGGCCTTATCAGCAGTGATTGAGCCGCGTATTGAAGAGTTGTTCACGTTAGTGCGAGGTGTTGTTCGGGATTCAGGATATGAAGACATGGTTTCTTCAGGAATCGTCCTAACTGGCGGTACAGCATTGATGCCTGGAATGGTTGAGCTTGCAGAGCAAGTATTTTTACGTCCTGCACGAATCGGCACTCCAGAATATCGCGGCCACTTGCATGAAGTATTACGTAGCCCAAGATTTTCAACCAGCATCGGTTTATTGATGGAAGGTCAAGCGCAGTTATTACGCGGTCGTCGTGTGTCTCAATCTGGTCCTTTCTATGGGGTGATGTCACGCATGAAGGATTGGTTTGCAGGAAATTTTTAAGTTTTTTCGTCGTCGTCAATGTAGTTCGTTTTTTACCTAGGAGGGTATATGGAATTTGAAATGTTAGATCAAGAAACAGCCGGGAAAACCATCATTAAAGTGGTTGGAGTCGGTGGCGCTGGTGGCAATGCCGTCCAGCATATGATTAAACGCGGTGTAAGCGGCGTAGAGTTTATTTGCATGAACACCGATGCTGGCGCTTTACAGCGTTCTGAGGCATCTGTGAATTTGCAATTAGGCTCTAGCGGACTAGGAGCTGGTGCTAAGCCAGAAATCGGTGCTGCCGCTGCGGAAGAAGCGCGTGCACGTATTGCGGATAGCTTGCAAGGTGCGCATATGGTGTTCATCACTGCTGGTATGGGCGGTGGCACTGGAACTGGCGCAGCTCCAATCGTGGCCCAAGTTGCCAAAGAAATGGGTATCTTGACGGTTGGCGTTATCAGTAAGCCATTTGATTTCGAGGGCGTGAAGCGCTTGAAAGTTGCTGAAAATGGAGCTACTGAGTTAGAGGGTTACGTTGACTCGCTCATCGTTGTTCTCAATGAAAAGCTGTTTGAAGTGATGGGTGAAGATGCTGAGTTTGATAAAGCCTTTGCTTGTGCTGATGACGTTTTACACAATGCAGTCTCTGGCATTGCAGAAATCATTAATGTGCAAGGCTTAATCAACGTCGACTTTGAAGATGTAAAGACTGTAATGGGCGAGCAAGGTAAAGCTATGATGGGAACAGCAACTGTTTCTGGCATGGATCGTGCGCGCTTAGCTGCTGAAGCTGCAGTTGCCTCTCCGTTGCTTGAAGGCGTTGACCTTTCTGGTGCCCGCGGTGTGTTGGTAAATATTACTGCAAACCGCTCATTGAAATTGTCAGAAACTCGCGAAGTGATGGCTGCAATCCGTGGTTATGCTGCTGATGATGCCACTGTGATCTTTGGTACAGTGTATGACGACAGTTTGGGTGATGCTTTACGTGTAACCGTGGTTGCTACTGGTTTGAATAACCCACAGGCTCGTCAGAATAGTCAGCCAGAAGTAGTTTGGAGACAAGCAACGGGTACCCATGATGCAATGCCAACTATGGCTGACCTCAATAGCTTTGCGCCAGCAAGCCCATCTGCTGCAATGAGTAAAGCTGGCTTGGACTCAGCATTAAGCGCCAGTGCAGGATTGGCCTTGACTGGTTCAGGCGGTATGCCTTCAGTGGCAGCTCAAAGTGGTGTTGATTACAGCCAATATGACTTGCCAAGAGTATTCCGTAGTTCACGTGAGGCTACACCTGCCCCTAAATTAGGCGCAGATAGTGCTCCACACGCAAAGACCATGCTGGATAAAGGGGCTGATTATTACGAGATTCCAGCCTTTTTACGTAAACAAGCAGATTAATAAACTGCTCAATACAATAGATAGTTGCAAAATGCCAGCGCGGCGCCCCTCCGGACGACGAATCCCGCGCTAGCGTTGGCATACTTACTAACAACTATTTCATTGGAGATCCTATGATTGCAGTCGGACAAAAATTACCAAACGCTACTCTCTACGAGTTTTATGACGAAGCAACTGAAGGTTGCGCTATCGGACCAAATGCTTTTGAAGTTGAAAAAGAAGCTGCCGGTAAAAAAATTGTGATCTTTGCATTGCCTGGTGCATTTACACCAACTTGTTCTGCAAAGCATGTTCCTGGTTACGTTGAGCACTTCGATGCTATTAAAGCTAAAGGTGTTGATGAAATTTGGTGCATTTCTGTAAATGACCCATTTGTTATGGGTGCATGGGGTCGTGATCAAAAAGTTGGCAAGAAGATCCGCATGTTGGGCGACGGCAGCGCTGAGTTCACTAAGAAGATGGGCATTGAACTCGATTTAACTGCGCGCGGCTTGGGCGTTCGTTCAGACCGCTATGCCATGATTGTTGAGGATGGTGTTGTGAAAACTTTAGACCGTGAAGCTCCAGGTAAGTTTGAAGTGAGTGACGCTGCCTCTATATTGAAAAAACTGTAATCACTTCCCTGAATTTATAAACTAATCATGATGAAGCAACGCACAATCGCTACTCCGGTGAAAACCGTTGGGATTGGCTTGCACTCAGGGCGCAAGGTAACAATTTCGATTAAGCCTGCGCCAGTAAATTCAGGGGTTCAGTTTGTGCGAGTTGATACTCCAGAGCAATCGGTCATTCCGGCCACTGCTCTGGCTGTATGCGATACCCGCTTGGCATCCGTAATACAAAAAGATGGTGTGCGTGTATCAACTGTTGAACATTTGCTCTCAGCTTGTGCAGGCTTAGGCCTAGATAATTTGATGATTGAGCTAGATGGTGAAGAAGTTCCCATCATGGATGGTAGCGCTGCTTCATTCTTATTTTTAATTGAGTCTGCTGGCATTGCACAACAAAATGCACCACGTCAATTTGTTGTGATTAAAAAACCGATCGAGGTTCGTGAGGGCGACAAGCTTGCCCGTCTAGAACCATTTTTCGGATTTAAGTTGGATTTCACAATTGACTTTAAACATCCCGCAGTGGATAAAACTGGCCAACGTTTTGTTGTAGATTTTGCTGAGCATGCCTATCGCAGTGAAATTGGGCGCGCCCGAACTTTTGGCTTTGCTCATGAAGTTGAGGCTTTGCGCGAGATGGGTTTAGCGCGAGGCGGTAGTTTGGATAACGCCATTGTGATGGATGAGCACCGCATCTTAAATAACGAAGAACTGCGCTACGAAGATGAGTTTGTGCGTCACAAAATCCTAGACGCGATTGGCGATCTCTACTTAGTTGGACATCCAATTATTGGCGCATATGTGGCCGTGAAATCAGGCCATGCCTTAAACAATGCGCTCTTACGTAAGCTCCTGGAAGATCCAAGTTCCTACGAAATCAGCTCTTTTACAGAAAATAAAGCTCCACAGGCTTACTCCCAAGAAAGTCAGCCTCTCTTTTTCTAAAGGGTAGATTTCTAATTACTTAGGTTTACTTTGAAGTAGTCGTTCGACTGCTTTGCGCAAGTCAGAGTCAGGGGCTAACTTATCCAACAGCCCTTCCCAAGAACTTCTTGCAGCTTGATTAAAGCCACGGGGCTTACTGTTTTTTTCATCATCTCTAGGTTTTACTTCCCAAGCGGGAGAGGCAGGCTTTAGGCGCACCTTAATCGCACTGCAAGCATAACCTTTTTTAGCTAACTCATTGATTAAACTAGGTAAAACTTGCTGGAGACGGCTGGCAATACTGGCGTTACTAACAAGCAAAAAGAGCTCATTTTGGCCATTCGTACGCCACCCTGCCTCAATTTTGGACGCCAGATGACCCAACTCAAGTTCGGTTAAGGCAAGGTTAAGGCTAGCTTTTAGTTTGGCTAGATCTTCTGTCTTGGCAAGGATCCCACCAAGACCGTCAGAGTCCCGTAGGTAATCGAGCCAGTCATGGGCTACCTTGTTACGGGAGGGTTTAGGAGCAAAGTTCATAAAAAAAGAGGGTGCGGGTGATAAACTCAAGGACTTCATTTTCTTCAATATCCCATGGTAATCGGTCTTCTTAAAACCCTGGTCGGCAGTCGTAACGACCGCCTCTTAAAGCAGTATCGCAAAGTCGTTGCTAAGGTTAATGCTTTCGAAGCTAGCCTGCAGACTTTGGATGATGCCGCCCTTCAGGCGAAAACCGCTGAATTCAAGTCACGTTTGAGTGCTGGCGAGTTACTGGACGACGTCGCCCCTGAAGCTTTTGCGGTCGTACGTGAGGCTAGCACACGAGCGATGAAGATGCGTCATTTTGATGCGCAAATTATGGGTGCCCTCGCTTTACACCAAGGCAAGATTGCAGAGATGGGAACTGGTGAAGGTAAAACGCTGACAGCTACGCTCCCAGTCTATTTAAATGCTTTAACAGGTAAGGGCGTTCACGTTGTAACCGTGAATGATTACTTGGCTCAGCGCGATGCCGAGTGGATGTCCACACTCTATAACTTCCTGGGTATGAAGGTTGGCGTGAATCTCTCCCAGATGGACCACACCACTAAGCAAGCAGCTTATGCTGCTGACATTACTTACGGCACCAATAATGAATTTGGTTTTGATTACCTGCGCGACAACATGGTGCAGGATTTAGATCAGCGCGTACAACGTGGTTTAGCTTATGCCATTGTTGATGAGGTCGATTCGATTCTGATTGATGAGGCTCGTACGCCATTAATTATTTCAGGTCAGGCCGAAGATCACACCGATCTCTATATCAAGATCAATGCACTGCCTTCCTACTTAGAGCTACAAATTGGCGAAGAGAAGGCCGACGGTACTGGAGTGATAAAAGCTGGCGACTATTGGGTCGATGAAAAATCACAGCAGGTATATTTGACTGAGCAAGGTCACGATAAAGCTGAGACGATATTAGTGCAATTGGGCGCCTTAAATGATGGCGACTCTTTATACGCGCCACAAAATATTACTTTGATGCATCACGTGTATGCAGCCTTACGCGCACATTCTTTGTATCACCGCGATCAACAGTATGTCGTGCAAAATAAAGAAGTCATCATTGTTGATGAGTTTACTGGGCGACTTATGCAGGGGCGCCGCTGGTCAGATGGATTACATCAAGCGGTTGAAGCCAAAGAAGGTGTGCCGATTCAGAATGAGAATCAAACCTTAGCAACCATTACTTTCCAGAATTATTTCCGTATGTACGGCAAGCTGGCTGGTATGACAGGTACTGCTGATACTGAGGCTTACGAGTTCAAGGAAATTTATAACCTTGAGACGGTAGTGATTCCACCAAATCGTCTTAGCCAAAGAAAAGACAAGCAAGATCAGATCTATAAATCTTCGCGTGAGCGTTATGACGCTGTGATTAAAGATATTGAGGATTGCTATCAACGTGGTCAACCAGTATTGGTTGGGACAACCTCGATTGAAAATTCAGAGTTGATTTCTGGCTTACTGGATAAGCGTTCATTGCCGCATCAGGTATTAAATGCAAAACAACATGAACGCGAAGCAGAAATCATTGCACAAGCGGGTCGACCAAAGATGATCACGATTGCCACTAATATGGCTGGCCGTGGAACAGACATCGTATTGGGCGGAAATGTTGGCAAGCAGTCTTCTTTGCTTGAGGCTGATGAAGCAATTTCAGATGCAGATAAGGCCGACAAGATTAAAACTTTGCAGGACGAATGGCAGGGGTTGCACGATCAAGTTCTAGCAGCTGGTGGTCTACATATCATTGGTACTGAGCGCCATGAGAGTCGCCGTATCGATAACCAGTTAAGAGGCCGTTCCGGCCGTCAAGGCGATCCAGGCTCATCCCGCTTTTATCTTTCTTTAGATGATCCACTACTACGTATTTTTGCGGGCGATCGACTACGTGCTGTGATGGAGCGTCTGAAGATGCCCGATGGCGAGCCGATTGAAGCTGGCATGGTGACGCGCTCGATTGAGTCTGCACAGCGCAAGGTAGAGGGTCGTAACTTTGATATTCGTAAACAGTTGTTGGAGTATGACGACGTTGCGAATGATCAGCGCAAAGAAACTTACCGCTTACGAAATGAAGTGTTGGAGAGTAAAGATATTGGTGATTTGATTGCTAACTTGCGCGAAGATGTTCTGCGTACCATCTGCTCTCTCTACGTTCCACTGGAATCCATGGAAGAGCAGTGGGATTTAGTTGGCTTAGAAAATGCCCTTGCTAGTGATTGGGGCCTGACGGTTGATCTCATAAACTGGGTTGAAGCCGCTGCCTCAGTAGAGGATTCAGAAATTGTTGAGCGTGTTCTACAGACTGCAAAAGAGGCTTATGACGCTAAGGTTGAACTTTCTGGGCGCGAGTCTTTTGCTGGATTTGAGCGCTCAGTTCTCTTGTATAGCTTAGATAGTCATTGGCGTGAGCATTTGGCTGCATTGGATCATTTGCGTCAAGGTATCCATTTGCGTGGTTATGCTCAGAAGGATCCAAAACAAGAATACCGCCGTGAAGCATTTGAGTTATATGGTGAGTTATTGAATGTGATTAAGAATGATCTTGTGAAAAACATCATGACTGTCCAGATTCGCAGTGCTAGTGAGCTGGATGAAGCCTCTGAGGCCATGAATGAAGATCTGGCTAAAATTTCAGATGTTCAATATCAACACGCTGATCCCCATAAAGAGGTAGCTGGTTCAACAGGTGATCGTGGTGCGGACATTGAAATCGCACCCGCACCAATTCGGACTGGACCAAAGATTGGTCGTAATGACCCCTGTAGCTGCGGTAGTGGCAAGAAGTATAAGAACTGCTGCGGTGCCTTGGCTTAACTAAGATGAGAGGCAGCCGCCTCTTTCCAGCTAGTTCTTCAGATGTCGATACAAGGTATTTCTGCTAATTCTCAAAAGCTTTGCCGCAAGACTGACATTACCATTCGTTTTCTCTAATGTTTTCTGAATGGCAATTCTAGAAAATTGCTTTAGAGCCCCCGATTCGAATTCTTCACGGGGAGTAGCTTCTGCAAGATTGGCAGATAAATCCACAGCAACACCTAAGTCCTCAGTGCGAGAAGGGTAGCTATAAGATTGGCCCAAGGACATTTTAAAAAATAAAGATTTGGCGGAGTGGGTTCTTAATTCATAGACTTTACCTTGATCTTTTTTTGCGCAGTCAAATATACTATCTAAGGAGGTATCCAAGAGTTGCTGAATCTTTACAGCGCCAATATCGAGTGCATTGATTTCGATTAAGGTAAGGGCGGCGCGGTCAGCCCCAATAATGTCGCCACTTTCATCAAGACCAATTAGGCCTTCCCCCATCGAGCCCAGACCTTCAGGGCTGGTATGTACTTTCAGTATGAGGGCATATTGAGATTCATTAGCCCAAAACAATTGCTTCTCTAGAGAATGAACGGTTGCCTTCACTAGGCCAATAGTGTGGGGGTGATAAGCACTCTTATCTGTGGAGATATCTAAAACGCCACTGATTTTTCCATCGGGCGCAAAGATGGGCGCTGCAGTGCAACTCAAAAACCCATTGTTTTCTAAAAAATGCTCAGACCCATTAATTGAAACTGCAGTTCGTTCAATTAAGGCAGTGCCAATGGCGTTCGTTCCTCGGTGTTTCTCTTGCCACGAGGCTCCTGTCTTGAGTAGTACCCGATCAGCCCTAGATACGAATTGTGGATCTCCAACAGAATGAACAATGACACCTTGATGGTCCGACAAGATAATGACCCCACCACTACCAGACATTAATCCATGTAAATAATTCATGGTTGGCTTGGCCACTGCAATTAAATCGCGTCGTTGATCAATGCGAGACTGTAAGATTTGCCCGCTGAGAATGTTGTCAGGTAGCTGCTTTTGAAATGCTTCTAGACCAGACTGTAAACATCTTTGCCAAGATCGGAAAACCGTTAACCCTAATTGCGATTGCAAGTTATCCGCAGGTAGATCCCCGTGAAGAAGCCAGCTTCTTCGGATATCACGGAGATTGGAAACTTTCATTTTGAGCCCACTAACGAGTCAAGTCTATTGCGGTTAATTGATACCGCTAGGGTGTCACATAAATGAACACTTGCTTATTTCATTGATCGGGAAATACCCTAGTTTTTTGGCATTTTTGAATTTTTAAAGAATTGTTGCGGTGCATCTGATTGCTTAAACTTGCTACTTGTATGAAATTCCACTCTATTGCTATTTCTCGAAAGAGAAAAGAAGCATTTTGATAGAACACTTACAGGAGAAAATCTTGATCTACGCTGCTCCAGGCGCCTCAGGCGCAAAAATTCAATATAAACCTCAGTACGACAACTTCATTGGTGGCAAATGGACTGCGCCAGTGAAGGGTCAATACTTTGATGTTATTACCCCAATTAGTGGCAAGGTATATACAAAAGTTGCGCGCTCTAGCGCGGAGGACGTGGATCTGGCATTGGATGCTGCCCACAAGGCAGCTGATGCTTGGGGCAAAACAGCAGCTGCGGATCGTGCAAATATCTTGTTAAAGATTGCCGATCGTATTGAGGCCAACCTAGAGTTGCTGGCTTATGCTGAGACTGTTGATAACGGCAAAGCCATTCGAGAAACTCTCAATGCAGACATCCCTCTCACCGTAGATCACTTCCGTTACTTTGCAGGTTGCATACGCGCTCAAGAAGGTGCCTTATCTCAAATCGACGAGAATACCGTTGCCTATCATTACCATGAGCCTTTGGGTGTAGTTGGTCAGATTATTCCGTGGAATTTCCCCATTTTGATGGCCGCTTGGAAGTTAGCTCCAGCCATAGCGGCTGGTAATTGTGTTGTTCTCAAACCAGCAGAATCTACTCCAATCTCTATCTTGATATTGGCTGATCTGATTGCAGATATAGTGCCTGCTGGCGTTCTGAACATCGTCAATGGCTATGGTCGTGAAGCTGGAATGCCATTGGCTACCAGTAAACGTATTGCGAAGATTGCCTTTACTGGATCTACCTCTACTGGTCGAGTCATTGCTCAAGCTGCTGCGAACAACCTGATTCCAGCCACCCTAGAATTAGGCGGCAAATCTCCAAACATCTTCTTTGCTGATGTCATGGATAAAGATGATGGTTTCTTGGACAAGGCAATTGAAGGTTTGGTTCTATTTGCATTTAATCAAGGCGAAGTATGTACTTGCCCATCTAGAGCGCTGATCCAGGAAAGCATTTATGACAAGTTTATGGAGAAGGTGATCAAACGGGTTGCTGCAATTAAGCACATGAACCCACTAGATACCGATAGCATGATGGGTGCACAGGCATCTAAAGAGCAGCTGACAAAAATCCTCTCCTATTTGGACCTAGGCAAGCAAGAGGGGGCTGAGGTATTGATTGGTGGCGCTCAAGCTCATTTAGGCGGCGATCTTGAAGGCGGCTACTATGTTCAGCCAACGATGTTCAAAGGTAATAACAAAATGCGGATCTTCCAAGAAGAAATTTTCGGACCAGTCCTAGCAGTAACAACTTTTAAAGATGAAGCAGAAGCTTTAGAGATTGCAAATGACACACTTTATGGTTTAGGTGCTGGGGTTTGGAGTCGCAATGGCAATGTAGCTTATCGCATGGGCCGTGCAATTAAGGCCGGTCGCGTTTGGACCAATTGCTACCACGCCTATCCTGCGCATGCAGCCTTCGGTGGATATAAAGAGTCCGGTATTGGTAGGGAGACCCATAAAGTCATGCTTGATCACTATCAGCAAACCAAAAACTTATTAGTCAGTTACAGTGAGAGCAAGCTAGGATTCTTCTAATTGGGAAATTAGTTGCACAATCGAAGGGCGGAGCGATCCGCCCTTTTTTCCTCTAGTGAATTGCAAAAGGATCTATATGGTTGAACGCGTTATTGCTACAGATGAGGCGCTTGCTCTTATTGACCAGCTGAAAGCTGAGCATGGTCAATTGATGTTTCATCAGTCTGGAGGATGTTGTGATAACAGTGCGGCTAATTGCTACCTGCCAACAGATTTAACCATTGGCTCATATGACATCAAATTGGGTGAGGTCGGAGGAGTGCCATTCTATATTGGCAAGCTCCAGTATGAGTACTGGAAGCATACCCAACTGATTCTGGATGTAATCGAAGGGCAGGGCGGAACCTTTTCTCTTGAGGGTTCGACTGGTAAAGCATTCCATACACGTTCACGCCTCTTTACCGATGCTGAATGGAGTTCAATTGAGGCGCAGGTGTTGGTTGATCTTGCTTAGAACGGAGCCTCTGCCGGGGTAGAGCTTCCCCTGACATCCCTAAAATTCCCCTCTACAATTGTCAGATCATGACAGTTAACCTCCCGCTCCCCCAAAAAGATCAACTCAAGCCTGTGAAGGGCTTTCAGATGGGTATTGCGCAAGCCGGCATTAAGAAGGCTGATCGCAAAGATTTACTGGTGATGACGTTAACGCCTGGATCTCAAGTTGCAGGTGTATTTACCCTCAATCGATTCTGTGCGGCCCCAGTTCAGGTTTGCCGTGAGCATTTAGCTCAAGCGGGACGTAATGGAGAAATCCGCGCTCTGGTGGTCAATACTGGTAATGCCAATGCAGGTACAGGCGAAGAAGGTATGAAGCATGCCTTGGAAACATGTGATGCCTTGGCTAAAGATCTCAAACTTCATCCTGCTCAGATTCTGCCATTCTCCACGGGCGTCATTCTGGAGCCTTTGCCAATTGGCAAAATTATTTCTGCGCTTCCGGTTGCTGTGGCTAAT
>Ga0194059_1000081_pt1 | contig 47016 bp, 46 predicted proteins | sample SepL6211m_MetaG_FD_163426 | JGI IMG/M metagenome (GOLD analysis project Ga0194059, IMG submission 163426) | Anoxic zone freshwater microbial communities from boreal shield lake in IISD Experimental Lakes Area, Ontario, Canada - Sep2016-L626-11m | ecosystem: Environmental > Aquatic > Freshwater >...
GTATAATGGTAGTACAAAGGTCTCCAAAACCTTTAGCGTGGGTTCGATTCCTACCGCCCGTGCTCTTTAGATTCTGTGTAAATAGACCCGAAGACCGACTAATTCAGTTCTAGACCCAGACACCTGAAATTACATTTGAATCCCAAAAAGATGACCAGAAATGGCCATCTTTTTGGTTTATGATTGAATTGTGTTTTTTATGCCTATAATATACACTTATGGTAAGTTACATGTATTTAAGATTAAAATTATGGATGTTAATAAATTGCCCGAAATATTAACGTTCAAGCAGACTTGTGCTGTCCTAAATTGTCATGTCAACACCTTTGAAATTGGGAGAAGGAAATGAATTCGATTTGCTAAGTGTGGCGATCGGCGCTATAAAAAGTGGTATATTTTGAAATCATAGTATGAGCGAAGAAGAAATAATTATTGATAAGTTCGTGCAGGAGAGCGAGGGCTTTGCTAGTGTTCCCGTGATTAGTAGCCTGCCTTTTGAGAAGCCAATGCAGTTTAAGGACATTCCTGACGATGTTGTTAAAAGGGTTGGACTGTATTTAGCACCAATTATAAATATTAAGTCAAAAAATCGGGAAGTAAATATTATAGCTATAATAAACAACGCAAAGGCTTTGTTTGTGAATGGACGATATCATTATGACAAAGATTATTGGCTGCAACATTGCGCTTCCAGTTTTAGAGAAATAATCCTTTTTGTTGAACCAAGTAATTTTTCTGCAGCGCATAGGAACATACCAGACCCAGATTCTCCAGAAATTGAAAAAGCTTTCGCGTTCATTGTTAATTCTGTTACTTATTTATCTAGTGTTGTTCATCACAGACCGGCACAATTAATGGGTGATGCAGAAAAGCTGTATCCAAATCAAGGCTTTGGGCAAATGACAAGAAGTGATTTTTCTGCTCAAGAGGCAATTTTTTTGGAACGGTTATGTGTGGATATTGTCTACACCCTTGATCATGTTTTTTGCACTTATTGTGCGAGTAAAGTTTAGAATAAATGAACCAATTATTAATACATAAAAAAATAGATACATTCTTTGAAGGCGAAATTGCTTCAGCCAGTTTTGAGGTTGCTAAAGACTTATGTAAAACCAATACTGACTCAGTAGTATATTTTTTTGTACGAGCAGATGAATTGTGGTTCGATTGGCTCCTGAGTAACGGTTTTTTAAATAAAATAAAGGAAGTGCCAGCTGACCCAGATGTTCGACTATATAGAATGCCAGAGCTTGAATATTTGAGCAGGATGGTAGAAAAAGTGCCAGTTAAGGTGGCGGAATTTATATTGTCAGTTCCAATTTCCGAAGAAGTTTTTAATCCAGAAGTTATTGATCGATTTACTTGGATGATTAGCGATTTGCCGTCAGAACAGATAGTGAGGTTATCTAAAAAAATAAACGATGAAGATTGGGTCTATTTAATGAGGAGATATGGCAAATCTGGCTATCAATTTGATAAGATTCTAAAGAAATTGTCAGAAGTAAAAGAATATGAGTCAATATTGCATATTGCTCGGGCAATGTTGACAGTGCGCAATCAAGAGGATTTCGATGCTACGAGGGCTGGTTACAGCATTGAAAACCCATTTTATCTTGAACATATTAGTGATGTGGGAATATTTGAAATATTGCTTGATGCTCAAGGTGAGTATTTAGAAAAATGTTTAGTGGTTCTAGCTGAGGTGCTTGGAAAAATTGTCCGACTGAGGGCCAAAGACAGTGACGGAGTTTTTGAGTATGAAAATTCCTTTTCACTTTATGATGCTGATTTATTTTCCGTTGATTTTAAGCAGAGAAGCATTTCACCAAGGGAAGATGTGGAGAATCTTGTTGTTGCTATTGTGAAGATAATTAGTTGTGTTATGAGTGAAAGTTGTGAAAAAAACGATGACGATGTAATCAGACTATATGGCATCATTAACGCTGTACCTAGAAATCGCTTAACATGGCGTTTAAGGTTGTTTGCCATGGCGCAATGTAAAACTGTTCTTAAGAATGAAATTAAGGAAGCCCTCTTAATGGCATTTAAGGTTGGTGAAAGATATTTCGATATTACTGGAGGTGCTGAATACGATCGGCTACTTATTAATTGCTTTGATGTATTAAGCGAATCTGATCAACGTGATTATATTAAAAAGGTTTTTGAATATTTTACTGCAGATATTGGTGATCCTGAAAAAGAGAAGTGGCGTAAGCGTGATGGTGGCAAAATTCTTTCAATATTAAATAACTATTTATCTCAAGAAGAGAAGAGTGATACAGAAAGGTTATTTGGTATTATACCAGGAGATAAAAAAATTGTTCCTGAGCCTGTGATGTCGCGAGTTGTAAGTGGGTCTGTTATTCATAAGTCGCCAATGGAAATCAGTGCATTATCAGTTTCAGAGGTAATAAACAAGCTCAAATCTGATTTATCGCCTAAAAAACTAAGAGAGGAATACAAGGGCGACGACATGTTTGCTCCTCGTGGGCCAGAAGGTCTTGGCGATGCAATATTGGCAGATGTTAAAAAAAGAACCTATGATTACCTTGTAGCGTTGGATGATTTTTTTGTTAGAGATGTAATTGCTCCAAATTATGTTTATTCTTTGATACGTGGCTTGGAGGAACTATTTCGAGATAAAAAGATTTTTAACAAAGAGCAGATTGAGTTGATTTTGAATTTTTTTGACTTGATTCGTAAAAGTGGTGTCGAAAAGCCTTTTGAGAAGCAGAGAAATGATAATTGGCTTGCTGATTGGATAACTGTTCATGGCGTGATGGCCGATGTGTTGTTGCAGATTATGGAGTGCTCTGAAACTAAAGAAGCAATTCACCAGGCGAATAGAGTATTGATTAAGGATCTAGTTGCATATTTCTTATCAAATACCGAGAGCCCATCCAAGGATAAAGATGAGCTTAAAGACATGGATTTTCACGGAATAGCAATTAACTCAGTTCGTGGTAGGGGCTATCAGTTATTAACTGTTTTTGCTCAGAATGATGGCAAGGAACTTGCTTTAGATGTTAAAGAACTGTATGAAAAAACACTAGATGATGAGTCATTGGCAGTGCGATTTATGATTGGTCGTTATTTGGCTACATTTTATTTCCGTGATAAAGATTTTATTGTAGGGTTATTGCCTCAGATATTTCCAATAGATGATGCAAGTAGGGCTGATATATATTTAGCTACCTGGGAAGGTTATTTGTCCAACACGTTATATGATAAATTGTTTGTAGAGTTGGTAAATTATTACAAGTATTCCATTTCTCTGCCACAGATTGAAAAGACTGAGAGAAGACACAGCAAAGACTTGGACGAGGCATTATCGGTTCATTTGGCACTTGCTTTTGCACACCTAGGATTGGGCATAGAAGATGATTTGTTTAAATTATTTTGGTCAGTAAAGGCTAATAGGAGACATGAAGAATTTATATCGTTTATCGGTAGGAGTTGCTTAACAAGAAGTCAGACAGGTGATAAATGGTTAGAGGAAAACAAAGTAAGCAAAGAAAAGCTAATTAGTTTTTGGGATTGGGTGCTGGCAAATGTAGATGAACCTGATGCATTGTCTGGTTTCGGCAATTGGATAAATCCTGAATCAGAAGTATTAAGTGACGTAGATATTATTACTAGACTAACTGAAACTCTCAAGAAATCAGATGGTGATATTAATTGGGATTATGGCTTTACTAAACGATTACCAGCATTTGCCAAAATTAATGGTGATTTAACTTTGGAAATTGTTAAGCATTATTTGTTGGATAATGATGGCAATTTAAATAAGCATCGAACTGCGCCATTAATGCATCATCGCGAAGTCAAAGAAGCTCTGGAAATTATTTATCAAGATGGTAATCAGGTGCTTAAGGATAAAATTATCGAGCTTATCGATCACCTTATTGAAAAGGGCAGTAGTATGTATTGGAGTTTAAAGGAAGTAATAAAATAAAATATTATGTCAATTAAATTTTCAAGAGAGTTGATTAAAGGGCGGATTGCAGAAGTGGTTTTTGAGGAAATGATTCGTTCTGAAGGTAGATATACAACTATCCCATTTGGTTATGAACACACAGTTCCTTCGTTGGCACAGTATCAGCATCTAGCTCGCATTAAAGAGGTGATGAATAATATTTCCGATGCGCCAGATTTTGCTTTAATTTCTGAGGACAAGAGCGAGGTGTATTTGGTTGAAGTTAAGTATAGATCAAATATTGATAAAGATGAATTGAGGTTAACCGCCACCAAATTATTAGATCGCTGGAATCCTTCTTGGATTTTTATTGCTACTAATGAGGGGTTTTATTGTGGAACCAGTAGTACGATATCGAAAAACGGGGTAATTAATAAGTTATCTACAAATTGGGTGTCAGCATCGAGACAGGAAGAATTTTTGAAGTTACTTTGTGAATTTGAGAAAAAATAGTTAAAAGTGCATGTCCGATTTAAATAATTAAATAATGCTGGATGAAATTACTTCCCAGCATTGTTGATTTGTGGATTATTGCCCAATCATTATCTTCCCATCTTTTAAAATAAACTTACTCTTCAGATTAGTTAGCATCTCTCGTTTTTCCTCTCTCGATCCATCAATCAGTATATATTTTGCATAAGATTTAATATCTGCCTTATTACGGTTAATTTCTTGTTTGTTGGCTGTCTTGCCAAATATAGCTTGTGACAGCTTGTTGAACTTTTCAACTTCGTTGTGCATTGCCTCAAATATGCCTTTTTTGTTGAAGTCGACTTTATCCATAACCCTAACTAACTGATCTAAAATCTCTTCTTCGCGTATAAAGCCTTCTTGGCATTCGGAATCAATTTTCCTTACACAGTGATAATACACATAGCGTCTCGTCGCTCCATCAGGCGAGCGTTTTATTTTCTCCTCAGCCGTTACACCGCCTCCACAAGTGCCGCAGGTGATTAGCTTAGTGAATTGGAACTCTTTCACTCCAATACGCTTTGGTGAGGCTATTAGGTTGCCTCTAGCACGCTCAAATAGCTCTTTGGTGATAATCGGTTCATGCGTGCCTTTGTACCAATTACCTGAGCCAGTAGGGAATTCGAAATCTCCGTAATAGAAGGTCATCTCCAAAATTCGATATATTGCGCTAAGTGGTATGCTTTTGCCCGTTCGTGTTTTTAAGCACACTTCGTAATTTATCCATCGGTATATATCTCGACCCGTCATGTAATCGTTCGCGACCTTTTCAAATATCTGCTTGATGTAGGGTGCTCGTTCATGATCGAGTAATATTCCGCTTCGACCTCTCACATTGCTTTTCTCATTAAAATAGCCGAGAGGGCAGGAGCCTGGCCTGATACCAATATCACATTTGGCTTTAAGCCCTCGTTTTACATTAATGCCTTTATTGTCATTCTCAAGTTTAGCTTGGCTACACAAAATCATCAGTAAGAATTTCTCATTGGGTGAATTACTAAATGTTTGTCCGTGTGTCCTGATCTCAGTCAGTAATCCTTGATCCATTAAATCCACCATTGTGCCAAGATCGCCAGCGTTTCTGCTTAGCCTGTCAGGTGCCCAAGTGATTACACCATTGAATTTGCCAGCCCTAATGTCTATTAGTAGTTGATTAAAGACGGGTCGACAGCCTGAGGCCTTGGCAGAGTGGCTTTCTCGCCTAATTTCCCTAATATTTAGATTCATTCTTTTGGCCATTTCAATCATCTCATTTATCTGCGAATCAATCGAAAGGGCTTGTCTCTCGTCCTCCTCGGTTGATTTTCTGGCGTATAGACAGTAAGTGATAGGCGGAGCTTCGATAATCGGTCGAGTTGATATTACGGCACTATTGGTCGCATAAGGCAAGGATTGGTTATTCATAGGATTTTTTATTATTTATCTCATGAACATTGATGACGCCTTTGGGGCGATAAGTCCAGACTTCAAATGCCCGTATATCGTTGGTAACATTAGCTTTACTTTTTAGGTTTTCTAAGCTATATTTGAAATGCTAAACCATACTTAAAGAAGTGAGAATGCCGGCCAATATATTGGCCGATTTTACCTATTTGTGCGAAGGAACGGACATTCCGACCCAAGCACAAATAGGCATCCTCACGGATATCTCGAGTGTGGTTTAGCGACAGGGTCGGGTGTCCGTTTTTGTTTTCAAAAATGCACCCCACGATTATCTGCATTAAAAGATAGTTTAAACTATATGGGGTCAGCGTATAAAAACTTTTGGTCACTAAATACTGATGAGGCAATTGTCTCTGGCATTTTAAGAAACGAAGCACTTAAAAATTTTGAAGTACTCATGCCGATGAACGCCCAAATGAAAGGCGTTGATTTGGTTTTGATGAATATCGATACTAAAAAAGCAGTTACGATTCAGGTCAAAGGTAGTAGGGCTTATGAGCCACGAAAAAAAGAATTAAATAAATATGGCCATGGAAACATCGGTTGGTTTTATTTTGATAAAAAAACCGTAGTCGAGGCTACGGCTGATTATTTTATATTTCTAGTCTATGTTATTGAAGAAGATGTGAAAGTTGGCAGACGAACATTAAGCCCGCATTCAATTGTTATGCCTACTAAAAAACTTCAAGAACTTACTGCTCGGTATAAAAACATTAAGGACAAAAGGTTGGGATATTACTTTTGGGTTAATCCTAAAACTAAAGAGGCCTTAGATATAAGGGGCGAGATTTATTATGTCAGTGAATATTTAGACAAATCAGGTTTTGAAAAACTTAATAATGAAATTAAATAGTGTTTATATAATTATGAAAAAAGTTTTTAGACAATACGCATTTCAGCTTATAATCTTGTTTTTGGTATTCTTTGTAGGCATAAATTATGCTCAAGCGGCAACAAAGCCGTTGTGCAAAAGTGGCTATATTAAGGTAAATTTAAAAGGTGGAAAATATTTATGTAAAAAAGTTACGCCTATCGTAAAAGATAAAAAACTGAGCAATGCTGAAATTATTAAAAAAGTTAAACCAGCAGTTGTGTATATCGAAACAGCTGATGGGTCTGGTAGCGGCATGATTATTGAAGAAGGTGGATTTGTCTTAACTAATGCTCACGTTGTTCATGGTACAAGCGTTGCGACAATCACAATCTCTGATGGTAGAAGCTTTGAGGGTTTAGTTGTGGGCAGGGATGAATATGCTGATGTTGCATTATTGAAAATGGCTGGTAAATTTCATTTTGTTGATTTATCAGATTCGGATAAAGTTCAGGCAGGTGATGAAGTTTTTACCTTGGGGTTCCCATTTGGCATTAAGGGCGATGTAAGTTTTAAAAATGGCACTATTTCCAGGAGATTGACAAACGGTAGTAATAAATATTTTGAAACATCTGCTGAAATTCACCCAGGTAATAGTGGTGGGCCATTGGTTGATAGATATGGCAAGGTAATTGGTATAAATACGGCAATTTTTGGAACAAATGTTCAAGGTGTTCAAGTTGGGGAAACAATCAAATTGGCAATACCAATGAATATAGTCAAGGGTTTTATTCCTGACTTAAAAAAGGTCGCAATGTTTTACTGGCTGTTGCAGATGATAATAGTAAATCAGCCCAGCTAGCGCAGGAACAGTTAGCGATTGCAGAAAAAAACAAAGCAGCATATTTAGATACATATAATAAGGTTGTCGAGGAAATGACTTCATTAAATTTGATGTACGATAACGAAATCGCAAGAATAACAAGGGTGACCAATTCTGTAGTTGGTAGGGCAGGCAATCTGAATATATGGATTGCTGGTGTTGCGGTTAATTATAAAAGCACATTAATTACGAAGCAAACAAGGGCCGATGATGCTAAGAAGCAGGCTAGCAAATATGCACAGACAACAAAAGATGAAAATGTTATGGATTTTATTAATGCTGATTTATCTGCTATTGAAAAATATTACACCTCCATTGAAGCATATACAGCGCAATTTAAGACTGATAAAAATAATTTTGATAGTTCTTATACTTCTTATTGCGCAGGCATGGCAAGGTACAATAGCCAGTGTGATGTAATATATTAATTAATATTAATGAATAAAATATATATTCTTATAGCACTTATTTTTTTGCTGGGTGGTTGTTCATCAAATCAACCCGTCGAGGGTCAGTTGGCGACCTCAGCAGCAACGAGTAGTAATGAGAGTGCGTCTACAAGTCTAGATAATGCAAATTCTTTGGATGTAGATATGAATATGATTGCCGAAGAAACATTAAGTGCTGCAGACCTAAAAACTATGTATGGCCTATTTAATGATCCATATGTGATTCATATTAGGAAAGCCTTGAATGGTTATTTGGCTGGTACAAACATAGGTCTTGCTGATCCAAAAAATGTAATTGCGAAAAGATCTGATGGTAAATTAGTCTATGGTTTATCAGCTTTTAGTAAAGTTTATTACAAGAGTAAGTATTTCGTTTGGCAGATTGATAAATATGTTAAAGGCGGTAAAGATGTAACAATCATTTTTCAAGATAAACCTGACAGAATTTTTCATGCTTGGATTGATTATACGACTAATAATAATCAATATGTTCTCCGTGGTTTTTGGGAAAATACACAATCTTCAAAAGGTATTAGTATATTACTCAAAGCTTACGGAAAATATATTTTAGACAAGAGGCACAATCTTTAATCAATTTTCTTATTTGCCTCACCAAAAAGCCACTTTGTATCCATAACTATCGGGGCGCTAATTTTATACCCATGCATATCAATTAATTTTTGGTTGATATGTTTTTTTGTACTTATTCGTTTGATGTTATTTTCAAGTCCTGTGGTAGTTTCCGACCTTAATTCGCTCATGCTGGCTGGAATGCCACTTACGGATGTTAATAGGTATTCACTTAGCCAAACTAATTCGCTGGAGATAGTTAGTTTTAATTGTTCAATGTCTTGGTGGCTTCTAAATTTTTCTAGCCACAGTATTTTATTGTTATCATCAAGAAGAGGGTAGGCTCGAAAGATGCCATTAAGTTTACCTGTTTCAATTTGTTGTTTTAGATTCATGACAAAAGAGTCTGGATGTAGCAAATTGCCCAAGACGATTATCTTGGTTTGAGTATTGCCGAGTGGTGCTACTTCATGTAAAAACCATTGATAAGTAGATTCTCTAGTACTTTTAGATAATACATATCGACTGTCTTCAAGGTCATCGCAGATAATTAAGTCTGGTCGATGCGAGCCGTGTCGCAAACCACGCAAGCTCTTGGTGGTTGAAATGGCAATGATTTTGCAATCTAGCTGGGTAATTTCTAAGCTATTTCCAGCTTGCTTTATTCGCTTGCATTGTAATATGTCGAAGTCGTTACGGAGATGCTTGTTTTGTTCAAGCTCTAATCGAATATTGTCGAGATGAATTTTAGCTTGTTGGCTTGATTTGCTGACAATTACAATGAATTTCTTTTGGGGCTTGCCCAGTATCGACCACAGAGCAAGTGATAAATTCATAATGGTTGATTTGCCAGCTCCACGGAAGGCCATTACAGTGGCTAGGCCAAGTAATGGGTCTTCCGTGATTGCTAGCATTTGTTCGTGAAACCAAGCTAGTGGATAATTGAGATAGTGGCCGAGATAGAGCTTGAGAAACCAGCTATGACTTTCACGGGAAAGTTTGTATCGGAAACTCCGACTAGATTCACATTCTGCAACTATTCGAGCAAGTCTGCTATTTTTTAGATGTTTTTTCTTTGCTCTTGGCATGTGTTTCATTTACATTTTTCTTTTCACTTATCTTTGCCATATTCAAGACTCGGCGTAGATTATTAATTTGCTCTTTGTCGAGTTGGTCGTAAATATCACGGCTAATCATCTCAAGTTTTGGTGTATAGCTATTATGTCGGTGTTTGAGCCAAAAAATAATGGCCGTAGTGTTCTTGTCTTTGATCAAGCTAATCAATTGTGATTCAGCTAGGTCATTTATAAATAGCACGCCTTGTTCGATGGCCTGATCAGCTTGTCCACGAAAGACAGGATCTTCTTTGCGCCAACGATAATAAGTGGCTCTCGAGATGCCTGACTTTTGGCAGGCAATCTGGATGATGGGCGCGCTTTTCAGCTCGCTCATCAGTTTGTTTTTATTTTCCTCCGAAATCATTGTTTCTTTGCAGTTTTACCTGTTAATTTCTCCCAGCGTTTCAGAATGACCTGAGCATATACAGGAGATTTTTCCATGAGGTAGCAACGCCGTTCCATTTTAGTGGCTGCCATTAGCGTGCTTCCGCTACCGCCAAATGGTTCGATTATTAAATCACCACGCTTGGTTAGGACTTTGATGTAGGGAATCAGGATCTCAAGTGGTTTAGTACCGAAGATAATACCTTGGCCTGAACTTTTCTCATCGGCTGCTTTGTATTCTATGAAGTCTGTCGGGCAGATCTTCTTACCTTTTTCATAACCCTCCCATTGTGGCTTACCTGATATAGCGTAAAGAGCAGTTTCATATTCATTTTGTAAGATTTCAATTTCAGGCTCAGTATTTAGCTCCACCTCATCCTCGGTCGTGCCAACCATGGCTATGTCGTGTTTAGAGAAGAATTTATAATTAGCTGCAAAACCTTGAGTGCGATTTGGCAAATGCCAGACGATCATGTTTTTAACTTTCCAATACTTGTCCATCTCGTTCCAAATCGTTTTGATATTTTTCCAGTTTTCATAGACGATGATGTGAAAATTATCTTTTTGTATCTTGCTGATATTGCCCATCCAGAGTTCAGTGAAATCATCGGGAAGGACATCTGTTTCTAGATATCGCCTATTTTTCTTGCTGCCAAACCCCTCAGTTGCACTGCCATGTCGCTTGCCATTAAGGTAATCTAATATGTAAGGCGGATCAGTGAAGCACATGTCAGCCTTTTCTTCACCCATCAAAGAGAGAATATCGGCTTCAATGGTTGAGTCACCACATTTTAGTCGACTTCCGTCTAGGTCATAAATATCACCTTTTTTGACTTTAATTTCTTTAATGTCTAATTTTTCTAGCTCCTTGGCTAGGTCAAACTTCTCTGGATCGTCGTCGATACTGAAGATATCGTCCAATTCTTCGCTTGAGAAGCCGACATCTATCAAAAATGATTCGTCAAAGCTTTTTAATAGATCTAAGTCGAATTCACCGACATTCTTGTTGAGCCTGACATTTAATTCCTTTTCTTTTTCTATGTCAGGTATATTGATATAGACCACAGGCACTTCGGTATAACCGAGTTCTTTTATTATTGAGAGTCGGAAATGACCTCCTATTACAGTACCTTGGCGATTTGGGGCAGAGTTGACCAGTAGTGGGTCAACCAAGCCGTAGCGCTTAATACTTTCTTTTAATTGTTCAATGGCCTCTTTGCTCCACTTGCGTGGATTGTACTCGCAGGGTTTGAGCGTGTCGATTGCGACATACTCAACCTGTAATTTTTCATTCAACATGGATGAAATTTAATTATTAAAGAGCTAAATGAAAAAAACGCCTCGTGGGCGTTGATATTTCGATACTATAAAAGTAAATCGGTGTTCAAATATCTACGCCTAAGCGAAAATATCTCAATACGAATTTACCTGCCAAAAGGCACTTGTTTACAGGCTAAGCGGCCGTTGGTTCATTGGTAACTGTTTCAGGCTGACAACCCTTTTGTTGACGACAGAGGGCGAGGCTACGAATCCTGTGCAGTAAGAGATCAGTTATTTTCAGATAACTAATTTAAATCTACATCTGTCTACGATTGCTGTCAAACGCAGATAATTTATTTTATATTAGCTCAAATAACGCTATGTACATATGTGCGCTCGGATTTTTTTTATTTTTTTGTAAATTTGATTGTGCATAACTATTGACCACGGTCATTTGTAGTGAGAACATTTGTTTAATAATTATTAAAATGCCAAGCATACTTGTTGCTCGGTATAGTGGGCATCGAGTGTGTGGCAAAAAAACACATGAAAACCACAACCATCGTTATCGGCTATCAGCCGATTCAAGACAGGTCATCACTTAAGCCAGCTGCGATTCGTGAGCAGGATTATTTTGATGACCTTTTTAGTCGGCATTATTTAGGAGAGGTTAGTTTTGCTAATTTTGATAGCTACAAAGCTATCGTTGATGAAATTAATCCCATCATTGCCTTAGTTTTTAGCACAAGTACTGCGGAGGAATTTAGAAAGTACAAAAAAGATTGTTTTATTTATGTTATCGACACCTTGCAACAGGTTAATAGGGGCAAAAAACATCAAGAGCAGGATGAAAAGTTTTTGGAAATCGAAGAGCTTATCAAGAAAATTGAATCGACTGGTTATGAAAAGGCAGCAAGGGCTTACGCTGGCATGACCTATAAGGAGACTTATGAAATGATTAAAGATATGCTGACCAGCAAGGATTCAGAGATGGTTAAAAAGGCTATGGAATTAATTCATCTTAATCATGGTGACTGGCCATGGATTAGAGTTAATTTAATTACTGACTGCTGGAAATATTCCGATGCTATTGGTAAGGAGAAATTCTTAACGATTAATATGGAGAAGCATATTAATTCTGGTTATGTTAAAAAAGTTGAGGACTTTGTTGATGTTGATGGAACTATTTGTTATCAATTTTTGTATGCTGATGGTCGAATGTATAAGGTTCCTGTAGCCAGTAAGGCAATGGATAAATATGCTTATGAGGATTTAGTAAATAAGTATAATAAAGATTTCAATACCATTACGGTTTCACTTGATAAGAACAAAGACAATGAACTTTGATCAGGCGATTAAGAATATAAATAGGTCCCTGGCAAAAAAATCACCCTTATCATTTGATCAATCTTGGATTAAAACTCGATGCAATATTTCATATCGATTTATTGACTGTAATATCAAGAATGAGCTTGGTGAAACTGATTGGGATTTATTGATATCCAGCCTAGAAAAAGTCCATCAGAAAAAATGGTTGAAAAAGAAAGCTAGAAAAGTTAAACCAATTAAATCATATCAGGATAATATTGAGCTTAAAAAAGTTTTAGATGGTTATCGAGATAAGTTATATACATTCATTGCTCAAACGGACAGCACGGATAAGTTTATTTGTGACAGGATTAGTATAAGACTTGTAAGAACAGCCCAAAAGGGCAATGAACTTGCTAAGAACGAGGCAGTGGTATTGATTAACTATCTTGTAGCTCAGTGGGTAGAAAGCAGCGACAGAATGAAGTGTTGGCAAGGTAGAGGTGATTTAGTTAACGAAAAAATCGAGGGCTGTATTAAACGATTCCGTTACGCAGGCACTTTTATCGGCTATCTTTATCGAACTCTTGAATATTCTGGCAGAGGATTGGTTTCGGTCGAAAAATTCTCACTTGATGACATTGTTCAGGCTACTGGTAAGAGAAGGATAGAAACCTTTAAAAAATGCCCAGAAGATTGAAAAGGCGAGCCACGAGACACTTTCCGTCCTTTTATTATGTCTTATTTGTCTTGTTTTATCTCTTGACCCGAACACCTGCGATGTACCCCTTAAAGCCCACAGAACCCCTTGAAAAAGGGGTTCTGAACCTAGACGGGGTGCATTTTTAAAATAGTTCTAATTTAGAGCTATTTTTAGTTCCACTATTTTTTGTTAATGGAACTCATGGTATAATGTTCTTTAACAATAAGCCTATGAAATCATACGAAAGTTCGTTAGCTAACTCAATTTACGAACAGGGTAAAGCTGTTAATTTTGGTGTAGGCAGAGAATTGCGTCCAATAATCTCGATTGATGATGTAGAAAAAATTAAGGATGAGAAATTGGGCTTTGATTATCGTGCCTACATTGATCCTATTGAAGGGTATGGTTCAGTTTTTGATGGCCTAGCCTTTGATGAAAAGGCCGTTAGAAGTCAAAGCTTTTCTATTTTAGAGACTGAAAAGCCGATTGCAATAATGACGATAGTTATTGCACCGAAGTTTTGGATTGAGCAGCAAAGATATTTTGAAACATTGCAAGAGGGTGTAAAAATAATTGATGCAAGGGGTGTGGTGAAAAGCCAAGAGCAACCTGACTTTTTTGTAATTCCCGCTTGGACGCAGGTAGTCAGTACACACAAGAACAAGCTCGCAATGCCAAGGGTTAGAACATTTAAGAACATTTTAAGCAAAATCGAAGAGTTGTCTCCAAAAAATACATATATCGAAACAATTGCACAAGGACAATTAAGGCGTGAAAAGGAGGGAGCCGTTGATACTCTGTTGGCCGCGCATCAGTTAAATGACCTAATATCATTCAATGATTTGCCATTTGATGCTGAATTGATGGGTAAAAATAGTGAAGGCAGTTCTTCGACTGTGAAAATGGCAGGTTTTTTTGGTCTTAATAAGGCCGAAAATATTTGTTCAGCAGGCACTCTTGGGCCAGTATTTTATAAGCAGTTTAAGTAATTACAACCTTTAGAAATAAATACTTCCATTTTAATATTTCTTGCTTCAAAGTGTTCCATTTAAACCCTATGGACTTTGCAAACAGAAAAAACAAGGCCAATACTAGTCTTGTTTTTTATTTTGAAAAAAATTGAAAATGACAAATTTACTTGATTTTTAAGAAGTAATTTGCTATTATGAAGACATAAAAGAAGTATATGAAATTTAACGTCCGTGTTGATATGAATATAGTTATATTCATGACAAAAATCTTGAATGACGTTTTGTTGGAGAAAAATATAAGTAAAGCGCTACCCGAGCGCTTTTTTTAATATATTATTAATCTAATAACATCCATATGAAAATGAATTTTCTAGATTGGCTGACATTTATTTTGGTTATTGTTGGTGGTTTAAATTGGGGTTTGGTTGGTTTTTTTAACTTCGATTTAGTGGCCGCTATCTTCGGTAACATGAGTTTGCTTTCGAGAATCGTTTACGACTTAGTTAGTTTATCGGCTATTTATCTCGTTGCGACCGCTTCAAGTAAAATAAAGGCCTAATTATTAAGCAAAAATCGCAGCTGATAGCTGAGATTTTTGTTTTAAAAAAGCGTTTTTATTTTTGTGGTTGATTTATAAAATATGTGAAATCATAAATTCAACCTATGAAAATTATCTTGGTCACCACTTTGTTGTTATTGAAAATGTTTTACTTGGTCGAGGATTATCGCAGGGTTATTTGCAGAAAAATCCTGCCGACTACATCCGTTATTATATTAGATTTGGTTCTTATTTAGATTAAACCTATGAATTTTCAATTTTTTTTAAAACTTTATTTGATTGCCGTCCCAATTTTTTTTATCATGGACATGCTGTGGCTAGTAGTAATTGCCAAAAGTACATATCAAAAATATATGGGGCACTTAATGCGCCCTATGCCAAATTGGCCGATTGCTATATTATTTTATTTACTGTTTATGATAGGTTTAGTAGTCTTTTCTATCTATCCAGCAGTGCGCAGTAATTCTTGGACATATGCCTTGATATATGGAGCAATGTTTGGTTTTTTTACATACATAACGTTTGACTTAACTGGCTTGGCCGTATTAAAAGATTTCCCTTGGCAAACTACAATTATTGATATAATTTGGGGCACGGTCTTGTGTTCTACTGTGTCAGTTTTTGCATATTTAATTGCCGAAAAAATATTAAATTAAAATGATTATATGATAACTAAAATTTTTGTGGCCATTTCATATGTGGCCATGGTTACAGTTAATTTTCTGGCTAACGGCCTGCCTATTAATAATCGCTCGACAGGTGAGATTTCTGATGCTTATCCGAACTTGTTTGCTCCGGCTGGGTTGACGTTTTCTATTTGGGGTTTAATTTATCTTTTGCTCGGTGGCTATGTTATCTATCAATTTGTACCAGTCGGTAAATACATTATTTCAAAAAATGAAGCACTTTTGCAAAAGGTTAATGTTTTATTTATTATCAATTCACTCGCAAATATTGCTTGGATATTTTCCTGGCATTACAACTATATCGGCCTATCGGTCTTGATTATGGCGGTTATACTTATTACACTCATCAAAATTAACGATGTTATTGTTGCGGAGAAGATCATCACTCAAGAGAAGTTGTTTATTGTCACGCCCTTTAGTGTATATTTTGGTTGGATCACTGTGGCAACTATTGCCAACGTAACCGTTTTACTGGTCAGTCTTGGCTGGAATGGTTTTGGTATTGCTAATTATATTTGGACTTGCGCTATTTTATTAATAGGCGCAACTATCGGAGCCTTAAGAATGTTAAAAGACAGAAGTATGGCTTATGGGTTAGTATTGATCTGGGCTTATTTCGGTATATTACTTAAACACTTATCAAAAGCAGGTTTCGCTGGTCAATATGTCAGTGTTATTGCGACTATAATAATTTGTATGGTCGTGTTTATAATTTCTTTATTTAGGGTCTATAGTAAAAAAGCACTTCCAGTTAAACGATAGGTTTATAAAAGTTATTAAGAAATATCTTTCTCAACATTGTGACGCTTAAATACAGTCACCCAGGGCTTGATAATAAGCATTAGAGTCGGCAAATCAAGCACAATTTGACTAACTATAGTTCGAGTTCAGTAACTCGGCCCGTGCAAACACAAAAACTACTTATTTATGCAGTTTTTTATTAAGATAGGCAAAGGACTAGACCCGGCTCTATTATATACAATATATGAATAAATTAACACCAGAGGAATCAAGGGTAATTATTGATAAGGGTACTGAGGCGCCTTACGTTGGCGAATACGTAAACACAACCGAAAACGGGGTGTATATTTGTCGCCAATGTGATGCACCTTTGTATAAATCACAATTTAAATTTGCGTCAACTTGTGGTTGGCCAAGCTTTGATGATGAAATCCTCGGAGCCATTAAAAGGAGTGTTGATGCAGACGGGAGGCGGACAGAAATCACTTGTGCAAATTGTGGCGCTCATCTGGGACATATTTTTGAGGGTGAGCACCTGACACCGAAAAATATCAGACATTGCGTTAATTCAATCTCGATGAAATTTGTACCTACATATATGAATAAAAAAATTGTCTTGGGTGGTGGCTGTTTTTGGGGAATGGAGGAGTTGTTTCGGACGCAATCCGGCGTGCTAAACACCAGGGTTGGTTACGCTGGTGGGCAGGCGGAAAATCCAACTTATGAAAATCACGATGGGCATGCCGAGGTTTTGGAGATAGAATATGATACTGACAAAACCTCTTATATCAAATTGCTTGATTTCTTTTTTCAAATTCACAACCCTACAACATTAAATCAGCAAGGTAATGACCGAGGAACTTCTTATCGCTCAGTAATATTTTACAATAACGAAGAGGAGAAAAATGAGGCAGAAAAATTTATTGAAATTGTTAATAATTCTGGTCGCTGGCAGGATTCGGTAGTTACTACACTTGAGCCACTGGCAAGATTTTATTTGGCCGAGAACTATCATCAGGATTATTTACAGAAAAATCCAGCTGGTTATAACTGTCATTTTATAAGGTTTGGAACTTATCTTGAATAAAGATTGATATGATTAGATTGGCTTGAAGATAGTAGTTGGGACAGTGTATTTTTAGTTCCGCCATTTTAGCTGATTAAACTAGCGCTAAAATGCACATATGTAAATATGTTGAAATTAAATAGAAGTATTGGATTTTAACTTCTTTTGTATATTCAATTTTTTGTATTTGGATTACTGTTTTATATTTTTTCCAATTTCTATTAGTAGGTCTGAAAATTCTTTCATTTTATTGGTTTTGTTTGCTGGAATAATGTCTTCGCAATAAATTTCCATACGTTCAAGCGCTTCGGTTAATTTAGTCTTTCCGCCAGGCGCAAGAACGACATAGCTGACACGTGCATCATATTCATTCAACTCTTTTTTTATTAGTCCTATTTTTTCCATTGGTAAGAGTAGGCGAGTCACCCCGGAAGCTGTTAAGCCAATTTTTTCAGCTAGATCAACGCGACGCATCTTGTGGGTGTCGACCTGGTTTAGATGATATAGGATAATGAATTCAGTAAATCCGATACCATTTAAGTGTGCATCTAAACGGCGACTTAATTCTGTTTGAAATTTGGCAATGTTTATACAAAAATTAATCGATGAGCTTATTTTATTCATACGTGATATTTAGTTGATTTGTAATTGATTAATCAAGTATATGTTAAATAAATGTTTATTGCAAGTTTTTAATTTTTACATCTTTTTTACCATTTATGTATTGCTAATTTTTAAATCGATTAAAACTGTTAATTGTTTTTTATTAATTTTTGCATTACAATTATTATATAAATCAATAAGTATAAGTAATAAATTATGAAAAATTATCAGGTTTTATTTGTTTTATTTTTTTCCTTGGCTTTTCTTGCTCCGTTTACAATTTTTGCACAATCAGAGGCATCTTCAACAGTAAGTATAAATGCAACATCCACTTTGCCAGTAATTACAGCAACCAATAATTTAAACGGAAAGATTGCAGCAGTTAAGGTTAGTGAAGCAGTGTTAATTATGAAAAGCGGTAAGAATCTTCAAGTCTTGCTTGATGATATAAAAAAGACAAAAAATCCGGAAGAACAAAAACGATCAATGGATAAATATTTAATTCCGTTAGCTAAAAAAAATAAACTAACTCAAGATCAAAAGTCTGCTATTAATTACTTTATTGTTTATGGTACAAAAGGCAATTACAAACTGTCAATTAACGAAAGAGCAGATGTGATTAAGGCATATAAAAATAAATACAAAAAATTGCCCATCACAGAAAAAGAATGGTCTACAGTTTTAAATATTGCTAAATCAAAATATATCAATAAACTCCCCGGCGGCTTGTGTCTTGTTAGGGATAGCTTTACTGACTTGCCAGGCGCCACTGATCAGAAAGCAGGCAAGGGTTATGCATTAATGATTAAGCACGGGGTAAATACGATTACTGATTTAAGGAAGGCTTGCACTCTTGATGATTATAAATCGTTAATGGCTTCGTATTGTAAGTCAAATATCAATAAAGCACAAATGGAGGTGGCTACGGTTAATCTACTCGGTGGCTCAGAATCTACGGGATGCGGTGATTTTGGCTGTGGTCAAGTAGGATGTCAAAAATAAATTATAATTAAGCTAAAACTAGGTCCTGACCTTTTCTATAAACACTTGTAAACACAAAAACTGCCTCTTATAGAGCTATTTTTGTGGTAGTTAGGGATGAATTGTGGTTTTTCAGCTATTTCAGGCATAATTAGTCATTACATATCTAAAGCGACCATGGCAACATTAATTTTGTAAAACGACAATCCCCAAATTATCAACTAATCAGAAAAAACAGAAAGACTGCCAATTTTGACATCTCCGTTAAACACGTCATTCGACGCTAAGCCTTAAAGTGAATTAACTTTAGATTGAAAATTTCTAAGACAATAGAGTGGTTTTAAAAAATCACTCAGAAATAATCGTGATGATTTTTTGTCTATCTAGTCACACGTACCTGCGCACCTGATAACAGAAGCCAGGCATGTTATTGCCTGGCTTCGTGGTTATTCTATAGCGAGACTTCCTTATTATCGAACGACTATCATTCCCATTAGGTCTGAATCTAGCATGCCATTGTAATAATAGATTCCACTATTATTAAAGGTGTAGCTGTATGATTTGCCAGAAATTAGAGTGTTTGAACCAAAGCCTGTCAGTGAAGAATTTGATGAGGCTAATTTATGGGTGATAGTATCACGATTTGTCCAAGTAATTGTGTCACCTCTAACTATTTCTAGATTGATTGGTGTGAATTGAGTGCGGTTAATAGCAATCTTTAAGATTTTAGGATTTTCGTTGGCTGAAGATCCATTGCTCAGGGGTATCTTCATTAGATTTTCTCTGGTAATACCAAGGCCAAGATCCTTCATTACACTGAGGGCATCAATCGGTTTGCCTAAGTAGTATTTCTTAAGGTCTAACGGATTAACATACCATGCTTGGCCGCTGTCTTCTACTTGAAGAATGATTAAGCCGGCATATTTTTGGGCAAAGGCTTTGTCTACATCGTTGAAGCCAATTTGAGCAATTCTATTGATATTGGCGGTGGTCATGCCTACACCAAGTTTTTTCATAATGGCAAGCGCTTCAGCTGGTCGGCCAAGACTATAGCGAGTGCTTGTTAGGGGATTAATATACCAAGCTTCCCCAAGCTGTTCTGCCTGAATTAGGATACGTCCTTTAAGTGTTTGAGCGAGGCTTGTTGACGCCTTGGCATTTGCTATTGGCAGGATGAGCGTAAACATAAACGAAATCATGATGATTTTAAAATTTTTCATAGTGATGTTTTATGAATTAGAGTGTTTTAATTTTCTTCGTAGATGTTCTTTTATGGTAAACTTGCAAATGCAGTCTGTGGTAGTTTAAAAGTTTGTGAATTTGCTATGCTTAAACAAGTAAGTTGATTGTGAATACAATTAACCAACCCTTTATAAAAGGAAACTTACGATTAATAAAAAAATTTGTCTTAGACTAGACGGTACGTGAGAGTTATTATGTTAGCTCTTCTGGCGGGCCGCTGACAGATTTTTTTAACGAGTTTACGATCTTGTTTATTGTAAATAATCTAAAAGATACATTTTATACAATAAAATGAGTTATTTGTCTAGATTTGAAGCATAGCACAGCTATTAATAAAAGTATATAGCAGATTTTAATTTATTCTTTTGTCAAAAGCAGGTTGTGCGTGCAGTTCAGGTTACTTGCTGTACAAACAACTATTTAACAGATATTAAGCATTGTTGTAATATATATCTATGCTTAATTAATTTATAATTTCTTAAAATTAAAATTAACGCAGCTTATTGTTAATTAATATGGAAAAAGAAAATTTTAGAAAAATTAAAAAAATAATCAGAGGGCAGAGTGCCATCGACGGTGCAGGGGTAAAGTTGGTGCGAATTTTTGGCAATGACGATACTAAGGACTTTGACCCATTCTTGATGCTTGATGCGTTTGATTCAAGAAAATATGAAGATTATATTAAGGGTTTCCCGTGGCATCCGCATCGTGGGATTGAAACAATAACATATTTGATTGAAGGAGTGATTGAACATGGTGACAGTTTGGGGAGTCATGGCACCATCGCTAGTGGAGATTGTCAATGGATGACCGCAGGATCAGGAATTATTCATCAAGAGATGCCACAAAAAAGCGAGAGACTATTTGGCGTGCAACTTTGGCTCAATTTACCTGCCAAGAGCAAAATGACTCCGCCTCAGTACCGTGACATTAAAGCTGAAAAAATTCCATCTATTCTTGAAGATGGTGTAACTATAAAAATAGTTAGCGGCGACTATAAACAAAATGTCGGTGCCATCGTCGCTGACTACGCTCAAGTAACTTATTTAGATGTAGAAATTGAGTCGGGTAAAAAGTGGTTATTTGAATCTGATTCAGTAAATACTTTGTTCGTGTATGTTTTGCAAGGCGCAGGAAGATTCGAGGGTAATGAGAGTGATTTAGTTTTTGAAAAACACGCGGTCTTGTTTGGTGATGGTGAACGATTAAATGTTCAGGCCGCAAAAAGTGGCTTGCGTTTTTTGCTAATTTCTGGCAAACCCCTTAAGGAGTCGATTGCCTGGGGTGGACCGATTGTGATGAATACAGCAGATGAGTTAAACAGAGCTTTTCGTGAGCTGGATGAAGGAACTTTTATTAAATAAGATATACTGTCGATGATTCGGTGTAATAGTGCTGTTTTTATGGTATACTTGTAAAGTAAATTTTAAAGCTACTGACGAGATTGGTTTATTTAATAATAGCAAAGTTCATGTTAAGAGAGGAAAAAATTAGTATCGTCTTTATAAAAACGCTGGCAGTAATCGTAGCATGTGGTTTCGGTTATTTAATATGGCAATTGTCTGATTTGATAGTTTTAATAATTGCCGCGCTGGTTATTGCTGCAACTTTTAATCCATTAGTGCTTTGGCTTGAGTCCAAAAAAATTTCACGTAAAATTGCCTCTGCTGGCATACTTATTGGTTTAATTGTGCCAGTTATACTTATTATTGCTCTTATTATTCCAGTCTTCATGGGCCAGATAGATAATATTGCCCACTCAATTACTGATATTATTAATAGCTATAAATTATTTCCGAAATTATTATCAAACTTTGATATTTCTCAGTATACCAGGGATGCTAGCCAGTATCTTTTGCTGTCAACACAGGCTTTAACTAAATTCGTGACTGAGATAATTATTTTGCTATTCATGGTGTATTATTTATTGATTGACACGGATAGTTTATATAAACTTATAGCATTATTTATTTCTAAAAAAAATAAAAAAAAGTCTGATCTGGTTTTTAATGAATTGGCTACTATAAGCGGTCAGTATATTCGAGGTAATATTTTTATTTCCATTATCTGTACCGCAGTTATATTTACCGGTTTATTGTTGTTGCAGGTTCCGGGGGCTTTAGCTTTGGCACTTTTTGCAGGTATAACTGACTTGTTGCCACTGATAGGTGCTACCATGGGGGCGATACCAGCTGTAATTATCGCGTTTAGTGTTTCTCCTTTGTCTGGGGTGTTGACGATAGTGTTATTCTGGGTTTATCAAGAAGTCGAAAACGATTACCTTATTCCACGTGTTTACAGTAGAGCTTTAAAGATTATTCCGTTTTTAAGTTTTATATCTGTTATTATTGGTACTTTGCTTTTTGGAATTGCAGGCGCATTTTTGGCCTTGCCGATCGCAGCTAGCATACCAGCCGTAGCGAGTTTTTATTTTGATATTTATAGTACTAATAAAATTAAAGTTAGACCATAAAAAATTCCTAATTTTAATATCTAAATGATCAAGAAATCAATGTCTTGTTGGAAAGCTAACAAATTAGATATAATCATATGTCAACCAAAAAATGTGAAAGCTGCCTAATGCCTTTTGATAAAGATCTGGGCCAACGAGAATCGGATAAATATTGCAGTTTGTGTTTTAGTGATGGTAAATTGTGTTATGAAGGCAACGACCTGAAATTATTCCAACAAAAATGTTATGAGGGTATGGTGGCCAGGGGTATGAACAAATTTATGGCTAAATTTTTTACATGGCTGATACCCTTCGCACCTCGCTGGAAAAGTGTCAAATAAATTTAATTCTATTTTCCTATTGACGGTTAAGTTATTGAGAGAAATTATTTAAGATATCTTTAGGGTAATTGACAAATCTATGTTAGGCATGCTAATTATATGTATTGTCTACTACTGAAAATTGGTGGTGTTCTTTTTACTAGTAATGACTCGGAGGTGATCATGAAAACGGTGTATCTAACAGCTGGTCCGCGTGGGGCAGGTAAGTCAACTTATGTATCAAAGATACAAGAGTATCATTCAGAAGTACAGGTAGTTGATCGAGACAGGCTATTTGAGGCTGAATTTGGTATGACTGGTTTTGATCCGTATTCTGGTATGCACTTGGTGGCAGAAACAGTCTTGAATGAGCGAATAAAGGATGTTATTCGGTCTGCAGACGACGAAGCTAAGATTATTATTGATTCTTGGAATGGCTTCCCTGATACTCGCTTGAAGTTTATTAGGCAGTTTCGTGAGCTTGCGGTTGAGCGTGTTGTCTGTTGGTATTTTGTGACACCGCTTGCTGTTTGCCTCGAATGGTTCAAACAAAAGCCTGGACTAACTGGCTTAAGCGATAGATGTTGTACTTGGGATTTTAATCTCTACCACGAACAAGCGTCAGATATTAATTATCCCGATCATGATGTTTACCAGCCGGATACGGAATACGATAATACTCGATTTGATTTAATTTGTCGGATTAATCCACTTCAATTAACATTACCAAATGTTCCATTAATCTAAGGAGGGCGAAATGTTGATCATCTTTGATTGCGACGGAGTTCTTCGGTCTGTTTCTTGGGCGGCGATGTATGAGGCATATTTAGCAATTTCGAATCATATAAAACGTGACCCGTCAGAATTTTGGCAGAGTGATGGAGATTTTCGAAAGTGGCATAATAATGACTGGCATTACAATCTTGAAAGAATGGGTATTCCTCAGGGCAGTAACTATTCAGTGATTAACCGGATATTTCACGATATCTACGATCTATATATTGTTAAATTTTCATGGGTCGAAGAAGTACTTGAGCATCTTACGCAAAAACGGCACATCTTGGCTGTGTTGTCTGGAGCAAAAGTGCATAGTGTGTTTGATTCACTCGCGGCTTCAGTCAACTATTTTGCTACCATTAAAGGTGCTGATCATGTTCAGAGAATAAAACCTGATCCAGAAGGTCTCTATGTAATTATGAATGAACTTAGTATTGGTGCCATTGATACTATAATGATTGGCGACTCACACGCTGATATCGTTGCTGGCAAATTGGCAGGTGTTAAAACGGTCGGCGTTACTTGGGGGATGGCAGATTTCCAAGAGATGCAACGGTTACAGCCAGATTACATATTTGATGATCCGATGAGTTTGAAATTATTGTAATGAATGACTGACTAGATAAGGACAAACAAGCCTAATCCTGTTACGCAAGCGATAGAAACTAATCTATCGCTTTTTTATTTGGATTTGTTAATTAAAATTTTGACCTTGCAATAACACGTCTGTATGCCCAATATTTTATTTTTTCCCGATTGTTCGATCAGTATATCGTCAAATTGTTGTTTTTTTTAAGTTAATGCTATAGAGTGGTGCTAGGTCTTATGGTTATTGTAATATTCATATATTTTCAACCTAAGTTTTTTAATTACCATTTTTGCATAAAAATATGGCATATTTTGTAGCAAGTCCCTGTGCCGGCATTGGCAAGTATAAGCTCTTTTCTAAGGTGGCACCAGTGGCTATTTTTTTTGTGGTGGCAATTTTTTGTTTTGGTAATGCCGCAAATGCCGTGACGCCGATTTTGTATAGTAATGAACATTATCAGGGTCCGGTGTCTGGTCAACCGGACGGGCTGCTTTATTTGCCGGGAAGTGACCTGTCAAATGTTGATATGGTGGTTTATCAGCGTTTGCATGGCTCTATGCAGCAGCCAGTTCAACCATCGATTCCTTCTTTACGTAACACAACTGACTCAGGCTTTGCAAGTATTATTGCGGCTCGAAACGGTTTTTATGATTTGACGATACATTTGCCCAAAGAATTAATTGCTAACGATGTTTATGTTCTTTGGGTTAGGAATAATTTAGGTCAATGGAGTAATGGAATTAGGATAAATAATGCAAGACCACTCTGGATTTCTCCAGATTTTTCCTATACCTCTGAAAGACTCGAGGCATTTTCTCGTCGTTATCTAAAAGTCATAGGAAGAAATATGAAGCCAGTTTCTAATGGGCTGGTTACAGTTCAGTTGTCAGGCCCAAGTACGTATTTTTTGGTAGCAAAAAATGATTATGACAATACTACGGCTATTGAAGACTATGTTGCTGAAATTACCCTCCCCGATGTTATGTCAGTGGGATCGTATGATGTTTTAATAAGTAAGGACGGAATAAATTGGGCTAAATTGGAAGGACAGAAATTTGTCGTAAAGAATGATCCAATATCAAATAAAATATTTCCAGTTTCTTCATATGGCGGATGTCAAGCCGATGACAATACTGACGACACTGCTTGTGTAATTTCTGCAATTTCGGCGGCAGCTACAGCTGGCGGTGGTACAGTAACATTTAGTCAAGGAGTTTGGGATATTGCAGATTCTTCTGTAAGTGGTGTTACGTCAGATGGGATTGTTGTGCCACTAAACATAAACCTAGAAGGGGATTCTACAAGTAAGGTTGTTGTAAAACGTATGAGTAGTTATACTGCCCCATATCCTTCTAGAGTTGTTTTTACTATGGAGGGAAATAATATAATTAAAAATTTAGAATTTGCCGATGAAAGAGTTTACAAGTCGAGCGATAACGATATCGGGGCCTTCTTAGGACTAGGTAAAAGGTATTATAGGACCAATATCGCAGACCAAAAAGTAATCAACAATGTTACAATTACTAATTGTGTTTTTAATAAAGTGTGGCAAGCGATTGGTTCTGGAGGGTTATACTTAAAAAATATTTTTATAACCAATAACATAATAGGTGCATTTCATGACGGCATTGATTTGACAATGTTGTCTGAAAACAAATTAAAATCTCAACTTGAAAATGCAGTAGTGTCTGATAATATCTTTTTTCCAGGCAGTTATGTTAATGCCTCAATTGGACAAGGAGTAATTGCAAGTCAGCTTCCGTCTAGTTACAGGGTCGATGTGAGTAATAACAGTATAAATGGTGAAGGTGATAATTATTTATACAATCCAATAATTGATCAAAAGGGCTGGCGGGCTGGGTTGTTTTGGTCCATGCAGAATAATACTGAAGAGATGTTGGTATCTAAAAATACTTTAACATGCACAGGGGATAAGGCAGGTGACGGTGAGGCCATCGCATTTGATGGAAATCATAATACTTTTGCCTTTGCAAGAGCGCAGGAAATCGTTGCGGCGACGATTAATTCTGTGACAGTGACCGATTCCTTGGCACCTATTCAGGAAGGCAATCCTGTACCGGCAGATTATTACGTTGATCATTGGGTTGAAGTATTAGATGGAAAAGGGGCTGGCCAGGTTCGCAGGGTTGTTAGTTATTCACAAGGGCTCTCTACTCGAGTGCAAATTTTTCCAGATTGGGATGTGGTTCCAGATTCAAGCAGTCGATTGAGTATGCAAAGGGAGTTTTGGCAAACATATGTGATCGATAATTATATCGACAATCGCGAACCGTTATGTCAAAAGAGTAATCTTAATTTTGCATCTGGCAGTCCTAGCGCGATTGGGCAAATTGGTGTATGGGCGCAGGCAGCTGATATGGCAATTGAGGGTAATAGGCAGTATGATTCAGGTGGCATTGGATTGAACAATACTTATATGGCAGTCGAGGCTGGTATTAATTCAAGCTCAGCTATTTTTTCTCAATCAAATATTGATATACGTAATAATATTATCAATGGAGAATATAATTGGGATTCATCTTGTAGTTGGTCTGGAATATTCGTTTTTCACGGATCTTCACCCACGCCAAGTTCTTTGCCCCCTAGGTTGTCTTATGGCGTATCTATTTCTGGAAATAGAATTACACGTGCTGATGCCTATTCTGGAGGTGCCATTTCATTTCCTTTGACTTGGTTTAATGGCCCCAGTCCCTATAATGGCTGGGCGATTACAAGTGGGGCACTAGTTTATTTGAATGCGATTGAAAATATTTCAGGCAATAATTCGCTCGCTTGTGGTGCTTATTCCGCCTATCCAAGGGTGGGGATAATAACTGGCTCAAAATCAACATGGAACACTGTGCTATACGCTAACACATTTATAAATGTTAGTACTCGGTTAAAAGATTCTGGTCAGTTTTCATTGTCCTTGATAATGGATGGCGACATTGCACCATTTGCACCAGGATTGTTAAGTGTCAATTAGTCAAACTGTGTGACATTTTTTATCTGAATTTGAAATATTTTGGCATATTTACCTTAAGTCTTTTTAGGGCTATAGTAAATGTAACTATTAGACTAAAATCATTTTTAAATAAGAGCTTATATAAATCGCAGTGTGACAAATACATGAAGGCAAATAGGGTAAAAGGCGTGACCGAAGTTTTATATATTAGCTTGCTGATATTTAGGTTATTTATCTTATTTATAGCGTGATAATTATCTCATTTAATAATTCTGATAACAGATAATTAATTATAACCAATATGAATGAAATTATATGCCCACATTGCAAAACCGCCTTCAAGATCGATGAGGCCGGTTTTGCTGATATTCTTAAGCAGGTTAGAAATGAGGAGTTTAAAAATGAACTCAGGGCGCGTGAACAGGCATTTGCCAATGAAAAGATAAATGCTATTAAACTGGCCGAGGCCAATATAACCAATTCGTTGCAGGTTGAGATGGCTAAAAAGGCAGCTGAATTGGCCGAGCTTAAGGCACGCAGAGAGCAAGAAATCATCGAGTTTAATGCCAAAAAAGAAGCCGAGTTGCTTCAATTTAAATCTAAAATTAACAATGCTGAATTAGAGAAAAGACTGGCTGTAACTGAGGCGGTGAATAGAATCGAGAAGGAGCGAGATGAAATTAAGGGTGTGTTAAAGAGTAAAGATTTTGAAGCTCAATTACTTGAAAAAAGTTTAAAGGAGAAATATCAGGTTGAGCTAAAGGCTAAGGATGATATTATTCGGTTCAAAGACGAGGAGATCGCATTTCGTAAAGATTTAAAAGTTCGGCTTTCAACTAAAATGATAGGCGAGACGCTTGAGCAGCATTGTGAGACGGAGTTTAATAAATTACGGCCTACAGGGTTTCAGCGAGCTTATTTTGAAAAGGACAACGACTCAAAGACTGGCAGTAAAGGTGATTATATTTATCGTGAGCATGATGAGGCGGGTAATGAAATAATTTCAATCATGTTTGAGATGAAAAATGAAGGTGACGAGACCGCCACAAAGCACAAAAATGAAGACTTCTTACGTGAACTCGACAAGGATCGCCTAGAGAAAAAATGCGAATACGCTGTGCTTGTGACGCTACTAGAGGCAGAAAATGAGTTGTATAATTCAGGCATTGTCGATGTTTCGCATAAATATCATAAAATGTATGTAGTTCGGCCGCAGTTTTTTATTCCTATCATAACTTTGTTGCGCAATGCGGCGATGAATTCACTTAAGTATAAGGCTGAGTTGGCTATGGTGAGAAATCAAAACATTGATATTACGAATTTTGAAGATAATATAAATAAATTCAAAGAAGGATTTGCCAAGAACTATGACATGGCGAGCCGCAAATTTAAACTTGCCATTGAAGAGATCGATAAGACAATTGATCACCTCCAAAAAACTAAAGAGGCTCTTTTGTCATCAGAAAATAATTTGCGCATTGCCAATAATAAGGCCGATGATTTGACGATTAAAAAACTGACACGTGGCAACCCTACTATGACGGCAAAATTTTCTGAATTATCTGATGGTAATAGATCGATGTTATAAATTAAGACTCAATTAATAATGCCCGTAAAAATAGAAGTTAATGATTTGATGCAATCGGATTATATTTATTTTTTGACTGAAGTAAGCGGTAAAAATTTTCATCCAGAATTTTTGCCAGAGTTGACCCCGAAGAAAATGCTTGAGCTGGGTGTCTTTGGTGGCAAGTACATGACTGATTGTCAAAAGGAGTTTCCGCGAGACTGGTTTAGCCATGCTAGGCTGTCACCAGATAAACGCGAAGCCAGTTTGAATTTTTTTAAAGTGAACGCGAGCCAGTCTTTGAAAATTTGGCAACAAAATGGCTGGATTCATCCCGATGATCCGCGCGGCTGGTTCCAGTGGTATTGCAGGTATTATATGGGACGTCGTCATGAGGATGACATGCGCCAAATCAAACGTTGGAAGGCGATGGTGCGCCACCTAGCGGCAGTTAAAATTCATTGTCATAAGGGTAATTATGATTGTCGACCCAGACAAAGACAAGCCTTGTTGCATTGGGCTTATGATAGTCGTAAAATTTAGACGTTATAAGTGATTTGGCCAAATAAAAAAGTGGACACTTGGTGTGTCCACTTAGAGTTTTACGCTTCGAGTTCTGGCTCAAGTGTTGCCTTGAAATTGATCAAGGCTTCGAGGGTTTCATGCGTAATTGTTGTCAGGCCCTGCAAGTAGTTGAAGGCGATAAGCCTTAACTTCAAGTCGTTTTCGAGCAAGATCTTGCAGAGGTAATCCTGGGCTTCTAGATATTCATCGCACAAGAGACTGATCTCTTTAATGATTTGTGTCGGGCAAAATTCCGGCATACCACCTTGTTCAAGAATTGACTTGAGAATTTCGAACTGATGTTTCATGGTTCTCTCCTTTTTTGCGCAATAAATATATTGCAGTAGGTTCATGGTAAAATTATTTACCAAGCTTGTATTATACATGATTTGACCAAAATGTCAAGTATCGGTGTTTAATGATTGTTTTTTCAGGCTTAATTAGTTATTATGAACTCATATTTGATCATAAATGTCAGGACTTATAAATATTAACAAAATATCAAAATCATACGGACCTCATGTAATTTTTAAAGAGGCTAGTTTTTTTGTGGCTAAAAAGCAAAGGATCGGCGTTATCGGCCGCAATGGTGCCGGCAAAACAACTTTGTTCAAAATGCTTTTAGGTGAGGAGCCTGTTGATAGTGGCGAGTTGGCAGTATTTGATACGACGCGTATTGGCTACCTTGAACAACAGGAACGGTTTGATCACGCCGAATCGGTAATAAGTTTTCTCGAACGTGATAGTGGTAAGGAGAATTGGGAGTGTGCCAAGATGGCTGGCATCTTTCAGTTGAAAAACGAAACCCTGGATTTTAAAATTGGCGACTTGTCAGGTGGCTATCGCATGCGCGTTAAATTGGCGGCTATGCTACTGCGTGATCCTAATTTGTTACTTCTTGATGAGCCGACGAATCATCTGGATTTGAGCACCTTACTATTACTTGAAAAATTTCTCAAGACTTATAATGGTTCGTACTTAATCATTTCCCATGACCGCGAATTTTTGCGCAGCACATGTGATAAAACGCTAGAGGTCGACCAGGGTAAGCTATACTGGTTCCCGTGTTCGCTTGATGAATACCTTGATTTTAAGGAATTGAAAGACAAGACAGATCAGCGTTATAACAAAAAGATAAAATCACAGAAAAAACAATTACAGGATTTTATTGATCGTTTTCGTTATAAGGCCTCAAAAGCTGCGGCCGCTCAATCAAAAATCAAGCAAATGGATCGTTTATCGGAAGTTGCCATTAGGCAGTCGCTCAAAACGGCGCAAATTATCATACCGCAGATTGAAAACAAAAAAGGCAGTGCTATGCAGATTGAAAATATGAGCATTGGCTATGGTCACAAAATAATCGCTCGTGTCGAGCAACTTGATGTTCGCCGCGGTGATCACATTGCCATTCTTGGCGATAATGGTCAGGGTAAAACTACCTTTATGAAGACCTTGAACGGTGATCTGTCAGTCGTGTCCGGTACCTTTAATTGGCCAGTCAATACGACAATTGGATATTATGATCAAAATGTTACGAGTAAATTGAACCCTAAAGAGCAAGTCGGCGAGTATTTACAACGGCAAGCTGGCCTAAATTCAAGTGTTGAGGATGTTTATCGGATTGCCGGTAATTTTTTATTTTATGGTGATGATATCAAGAAAAGCATCGCGGTTTTGTCTGGCGGTGAAAAGGCAAGGTTGTGCATTGCTGGGATATTGCTACGTCAGTCAAATGTACTACTTTTTGACGAACCAACAAATCACCTGGATTTTGAAACTGTGCAAACTTTAAGCCAGGCCTTAAAAAATAGTAAGGCGACAATTTTATTTATTAGTCATAATCGTGAATTCATTCAGGCGGCAGCTGACAGGATTATCGAAGTTGGTGACGGTCGAGTCAAAATGAGCAATCTAAAATATGCCGACTATTTGCAAGAGCTATACCTAAAGGCGGGTTTTGAAAATACGATCGCTGATAAAAAGCGTCAAACAATTAAAGATGAAAGCAAGGAAGACCGGCAGGCTAGACAAGAGAAAAGACGTGAATTGAAAAAGGAGCAGGTAAGGCTTGAAAATAGCCTGACCTATAACAAGGCAATCGAGCAGAAGCTTCTGGCGGCTTATCAAGCGGATAATTTTCGCTTTGATCGTGAACGTAATGCCAAGATCAAGGACCTGAAAGAACTGATTTATGAGGAAGAGGAAAAATTAATTGTCGTGGAAATCGCCCTAGAAGATCTAAAATGACACGTGAATTTTTAAAAGCTGCTTGATAATTTGTGGTTATTTGGAATTTTTATATTTTGATTTTGCATGTCGGTAGATTTTGTAAAATTATATGTTATAATAGTATTATAAAATATAATTTATGAATAAAAAAATTGAAACGATTGTCGCTCGGGAAATTCTCGATTCTCGTGGCAACCCCACGGTGGCTGTAGAGTTAGTAATCAAGGGCGGATTTTTGGGAATTTCCGCCGTGCCTAGCGGGGCTAGTACTGGCAAGTATGAAGCCGTCGAACTTCGTGATGGTGATATGGCGCGTTATAAGGGGCAGGGTGTCTTAAAAGCAGTGCAGCATGTCAATACGACAATTCGTAAAGCAATTGTTGGCAAGCGCTTTGATCAGCGACTTTTGGACAATTTACTCCTCAGTCTTGATGGTACGCCCAATAAGGCAAATTTAGGAGCAAATGCTATTCTCGGCGTCTCAATGGCTTTTGCCAGGGCAGCAGCAGCGGCTAACAAGCAAGAATTGTATGTTTATTTAAATGGTCTGTCTAAGGTTAAAATGTTGATGCCACAGCCAATGTTTAATATTATTAATGGCGGTAAACATGCTGATAGTGGCCTAGATATTCAAGAATTCATGCTCATACCGGTTAATTTCCCGAATTTTCATGAAAAATTAAGAGTCGCTTCAGAGGTTTTTCACACGTTAAAAAGTATTTTGAGCAAGCAAGGTTTCAAGACGAGTGTCGGTGACGAAGGTGGATTCGCTCCAGAATTAAAATCCAATGAGCAAGCGCTTGACCTGATAGTTTTGGCCATTAAAAAGGCCGGCTATGCAACAGACGATGTAAAAATTGGTTTAGATGCCGCGGCTAGTAGTTTTTATAATACGGCGAGTGGTTTGTATGAATTGAAAATTGCTGGCGTCAAAAAGTCTTTAAAGTCTGCGGCCGTAATTGCTTGGTATCAAAAATTATTAAAAAAATATCCAATTATTACCATTGAGGATGGACTTGCCGAGGATGATTGGACTGGTTTTCGGCAATTGACGGAAAAATTAGGTGATCAGGTCTCGATTATTGGTGATGACTTGCTAGTGACTAATATTATTCGCATCAAGCAGGCGATTACCGAACAAGCAGTCAATTCGGTTTTAATTAAGCTTAATCAGATTGGTTCTGTTAGCGAAACGATTGACGCCATTACTTTGGCCCAAAGTCAGAAGTGGTTGCCTTGTATGTCCCATCGTTCAGGTGAGACTGAAGACACTTTCATAGCCGATATGGCTGTAGGCCTAGGTTGTCCGATGATTAAGTCTGGGTCACTTTCTCGTGGAGAAAGGATCTGTAAATACAATCGCTTACTAAGAATCGAGGATAATATAAAAAAATAAATTTTACTAGATGATATAAAAATAGGGGGCAAGACGGGCCGCTTATTTTTTTGTTGACACTGAATCCTCTTAGGTGTATTATTTAAGTACCCTCTAGGGGAGGGTAAAATAAGTTATATTATGAGTACAAGAAAAAAGGAATTAACACCAAGGGAAAATGTTTCGCGACGTTTGCGAATAACTGAAGGTCATATAAAAAAAATCATTGATATGGTTGATAGCGGCGTTTATTGCATCGATATCATGCAGCAAACTGCCGCTGTGCGTAGTGCTATAAAAAAGGCCGAGGAGGTTTTGTTAATGAATCATTTAAATCATTGCGTTGCCAATGCCATTAATTCTAATGGCAAGGAAAAGGCTATTGCTGAATTGGGACAAGTTTTTAGAAAGATAGATTAATAAGTTTGTTGCATAAACATGAAAAAAATACTGTTAAAATTTATTGCAATAGCTATATTTATGGCCTTGGTGCCAATGATCAGCGGTTTTTGTTTTCAAGAAATACTTGGCAGTAGCCTTAAAATTAATAAAGCGCATGCAGAGCAGGACGATATTGTCTTGAGTGGCAACACCGATGTCTGTACAAGTCATTCTCTAGGGGTGACAGAAGCCAATGATTTGCACCAGACACACAAAAATTCAATTTTGCCATGCTGTTTTGATTCTACTCATGCAAGTTTTCTCTCGGTTTATCAAATCGATGAACCGATAAAAGTTTTGCCGATATTTTTTTCCAAATTAAATCTTCCGTTTAACAATTTTTTCAAAAATAATAATTATCAGTCGCCAATCATCTCTCCGTCAGAATTGACATTGATTAGGGCGGTAATTTTACGCATCTAAAAAATTTTTAATTTGTTGGCGTCTTTGCCAGAGTTGATTTTAAAAATATTAATTTTTTATATGTCCAGTAATAAATTTGTAAGTCTGCCTATAAAAGGTATGCATTGTCGCTCATGTGAACTATTGGTTGAGAGCGAACTTAAGGAGTTGTCAAATATTGAGACGGTAAAAGTTGACCATGCGACAGGCGAGGCGACTATCTATTATCATGGTGATAAACCAAGTGAAAAGGAGCTCGAACGAGCTATTATGAAGGCTGGGTATGAGGTCGGTGTCGAAAATATTAAGCCATATTTTAATTTTGATTCGGATAATCTCTTGGAATTGATTATTGGGTCAGGATTGTTGTTTTTACTTTATATTGTGCTGCGTGGTTTTGGCTTGACGAGCTTGAATTTTAATCCTGACACTACTGAGGCGAGTTATACTTTACCTTTGGTGGTTGGCCTAGTGGCTGGCGTTTCTACTTGTATGGCCCTTGTTGGCGGTCTCGTGCTTGGCTTATCATCAAAGTTTGCCGAAAAACATCCATCTGCCAAGCGGCTAGAGAGTTTTCGTCCACATTTATTTTTTGTTGGTGGTAGAATAGCTGGTTATGCGCTGCTCGGCGGAATTTTAGGAATGCTTGGATCGGTTTTTCAATTGTCGCAATTTATGAATGCCACCTTGACAATACTGGTTGGTGCTTTGATGTTGTTTATGGGTTTGCAGCTTATTAATCTTTTCCCTCGCTTGAGTAGTTTTAATTTGTCATTGCCAATCTCAGTTGCCAAATTCTTTGGTATTGATAATAAAAAACGTGAATATAGCCATAAGCATGCTGCTATGCTGGGCGCTTTGACTTTCTTCTTGCCTTGTGGCTTTACACAAACTATGCAGGTTTTTGCTGTCAGTCGTGGCAATTTTATCGATGGTGCTTTGATAATGGGTCTCTTTGCTCTTGGTACAGCACCTGGCTTATTGAGTTTAGGTGGTTTAACTGCGACCGTAACTGGTTCTTTTAAAAAATTGTTCTTCAAGACGGTTGGCATTGCGATCATCCTTTTAAGTTTATTTAATTTGAATAATGGTTATACTTTATTTGCGGCAGGATTAGATTTTTCCGGTACGTCTCAGGATCTTAGAGTGCCAAGTAGTATTGATCCTAATGTTAAGCTTGAAGATGGTTACCAAATTGTTCACATGACAGAAACAAATACTGGTTATACCCCAAATAAATTTACCATTCAAAAAGGTGTGCCGGTTAAATGGATAGTCGATGCTCAGGCGCCATTTTCCTGTGCTTCAGCTCTTGGCATTCCAAAATTGAAGTTACAAAAATTTCTCAAGGCAGGTGAAAATACTATTATTTTTACGGCTAATGAAGTAGGGCCACTGAAATTTTCTTGCTCCATGGGTATGTATACTGGTGTCTTTAATGTTATAGATAATGTAAGTCAAGATTCAAAAAATTCAACATCTCAGATCGAGGCAAGTAATTCAGCTGTTGAAGCTCAGGCGCCAGTGGCTAAAAATGCCAGTACTTGCGGCATGGGTGGTGGAGGTGGCGGTTGCGGGTGTGGTGGTGGATCTCCTCGTCCGGCAAATACTAATACTGCACCAGTGGCAGTTGAAAATTCAAGCGCTGATAGTCAGGATGCTGTTCAAGTCGTCAACACAACGTATACAGATGCCAAATATCTTGATCCTGGCGTTATTAAGGTCAAGGCTGGTTCAAAAGTTAGGCTCGTGATTGATGTTAAGGATAGCGGGTCTGGTTGTGGTAGTCAAATTACAATTCCTGGGCTCTATGATAGCAGGGAATCATTAATTGCTGGTACAGTGATTAATATGGAATTTACACCGTCTGCACCAGGAACATTTCCAATTACTTGCGGGATGAATATGATAAATTTTGGCTCTATTACAGTCGAATAATTAAAAATTAAAATTATGGAAAATATTAAAGATGAACGTAGAGTGAGTTTATCTATTTATGGCATGCATTGTTCGAATTGTGCACGACTAATTGAAACAAAACTAAGTAAGGCGGGTGGTGTGACAAAAGTTGCTGTAAATTTTTCTGCTGAAAAAACTATTATTGATTATAATAGTGAATTAACGACGGTAAGTAATCTTATTTCAGTTATTCAAGATGCGGGCTATAAGGCGGAACTAGTTGACGCCAAGGATACGGACCATGAACGACGCAAGCGCGAGGAAGAAATAGGCTCGTATTTTAAGAAGTTTTGGTTTAGTTTTGCATTGTCCTTGCCAATGCTTTACTTCATGTTATTGGATTTCTTTGCTATCCCTGGCAAAGCTGCGGTTTTGCCTTTTGTTGGCATTGCCTCATTTGTTTTAACTATTCCCGTTCAGTTTATAGTAGGTGCCGGATATTATAAGGGGATGTGGTCATCACTAAAGATGAAGACCTTTAATATGGATAGTTTGATTGCTATTGGTACTTCGACGGCTTTCATCTACAGTTTGGTTAATTTCATCAACTTCTTTATCAAGACCGGTTCGGTTATTGGCCAGGGTGGCAAGGTGCCAGATCTTTATTTTGAGACAGCAGCATATTTGATTACCTTTGTAACTTTGGGTAAGTGGTTGGAAATCAGGACCAAGGGTAAGACCGGCGACGCTATCAAGAAATTAATGGGTCTTCAGGCCAAGACAGCTCGTGTGATTCGTAATGGGCAAACTCTAGATATGGCTGTCGAGGAGGTAGGTCATGGTGACATCATTGTTGTGCGTCCGGGCGAAAAAATCCCAGTTGATGGCAGGATTATTAAAGGTTCGTCAGCCATTGATGAGTCGATGATTACAGGTGAGAGTTTACCAGTTGAGAAAAATGTCGGTGATAATGTTATCGGTTCGACAGTCAATAAGACTGGTAGCTTTGAATTCGAGGCGACTCGTATTGGCTCGGAAACTGCACTAGCTCAGATTATTCGCCTAATTGAGGATGCTCAAGGCTCGAAGGCGCCTATTCAGGGCTTTGCTGATAAAGTTTCCGCGGTCTTTGTGCCAGTGGTTATTAGCCTGGCGATTATCACTTTCTTAGCTTGGTATTTTTTGTTAGGTGCGACATTGTCATTTGCTTTAATGGCCTTTACCGCCGTGATTGTAATCGCTTGTCCTTGTGCTCTTGGCTTGGCTACACCAACTTCATTAATGGTTGGTACGGGCAAGGGGGCAGAATATGGCATTTTAGTTAAGGGCGGTGAACCGCTCGAGGCTGCATGTCATATTAAGGCTGTGATTTTTGATAAGACCGGCACTCTAACTAAGGGCAAGCCGGAAGTGACGGACGTGATTGAGCTTGAAAGTATTGATGAAGAAGAAATTTTGGCAATTTGTGCAAGTCTAGAAAAGTTATCTGAGCATCCACTCGCTGAGGCGATCTATTCCCATGCTAATGATGAGGGGGTTGAACTTGAAGAGGTTAGAGACTTTTCGGCTATTCCTGGACATGGTGTTAAGGGTATGATTGAAAAAACGGAATATTATTTCGGCAACCGCCGTTTAATGACTGACACTCTTGGTCATTCGATCGCTAAGATTAATCGCAAGTTAACTAAGCTTGAGGAGCAGGGTAAGACGGTCATGATCTTGGCGACTAAAGAGAGGGTTATTGGTGCGATTGCGGTAGCTGATACCGTCAAGCCAACTTCAAAAGAGGCGGTAGCTAAATTAATGAAGATGGGTATCGATGTTTGGATGATTACTGGTGATAATTTTCGTACTGCCAAGGCAATTGCCGAGCAGGTTGGCATTGCCAATGTTTTAGCTGAAGTTTTGCCGGAAGAGAAGGCTAATGAGGTTAAAAAGCTTCAAGCCACGGGTAAAAAAGTAGCCATGGTGGGTGATGGCATTAATGATGCACCGGCCCTAGCTCAAGCTGATTTAGGTATTGCCATGGGCTCAGGTACTGATGTCGCGATGGAGGCGGGTGGTGTAATTATCATGAAGAATGATTTGAATGACGTGGTGACGGCTTTTCAGTTGTCACGTGAAACCATGAGCAAGATCAAGCAGAACATGTTCTTTGCCTTATTTTATAATGTGATCGGTATTCCAATTGCCGCTCGTGTCTTTTTGAAGTACGGCCTGGTCTTGAAGCCTGAATTAGCAGGCTTAGCCATGGCTATGAGCTCGATTTCGGTTGTTGGTAATTCACTCTTGTTAAAGTTATTTAAACCAAATAGGCGTAATTATATCTCTTTGATTGCACCGATCGTTATGGTAGCCGTCTTTACTTTTGGCTTTGTTGAGTTCGCTAAGCTAAGTTCTCAAATGGAAAATAATGGCATGACAACTACAGTCTCAGTTGAATTGGCGACGACTATTAATACATTTGTGGCTAATGGTCAGACAAAAATTAATTTTGCTGAGGGCAATCCTAAATTATTTTTAGGTATGGATAGCATGCCGGGCATACTTAAGGCGAGTGAGGGTACTTTGAGGCTGGCTAATGATGAAATTATCATTGGTTATAATGAAGGAATGATGATGAAGAAAGAAAAACTTATTAATGGTCCAGGCGATAGTTTGAAAAATTTCTTCGGCCTGCCAAGTGTCAAGATTGTTGGCATTGTTGAGCCAACCGGCACCTTGCTTGATAGTTATCATTTTGTCAATAAAGCAACTTTGGCTAAAATGACCAATGCAGCCAATGTTAAATATGTGGCCGAAAAAGAAATCATTAAAGGCTTTTATTTTGTGACTGCGAGTAACACCCCAGAAAAGTTAAAGAATGATATTAAGAGCTTTGATCAGATAACTCTTGGCAATAAAAAGTATTTGCCAATTTATATTGGTGCAAGTGAGGCCAAGATGATGTTTGAAAAAAAACTGATTACTAAAGTTGGCGATTCTATTGATGACTTTTTTGGTAATAATATAATTGTGGCTGGAATTTTACCTGAAACCAAGACTACGCTGGATGTGCTGCATTTTGTAGGTCCTGGCTTTGAGGTTAAAAACTAGGATTAGCCAAGCGGTTTGTATAAAAAATAGGTCAATTTTTGGCCTATTTTTTATTTATTAAATGACAAGACGAAAATTAAAAGTAATGTTATAATGCATAGTGTTTAAAATAAATAGTAACAAAATGAAAAATAATCCCTTTCAAAATTCTTTAAAACAGTTGGCGGTCGTAAGTGAACTCATAGGCCTGGATAAAAATATTTATGAACAGTTAAAATCACCAGAAAAGGTTTTGATTATTTCGATACCAGTAAAAATGGACAGTGGTCAGATAAAGGTTTTTACTGGCTATCGCTCGCAGTATAATAGTGCCAGGGGTGCTTACAAAGGTGGAGTCAGATTTCACCCAGACGTGAATATTGATGAGGTAATGGCTTTGTCGGCCTGGATGACCTGGAAGACAGCTGTGGTTAATATTCCTTTGGGCGGTGGCAAGGGCGGCGTGATAGTTGATGTAAAACAGTTATCTGAGGCCGAGTTAGAAAAATTGTCACGAGGTTATATCGCCGGAATTTATAAATTAATTGGTCCTGAGTTAGATGTACCAGCACCCGATGTCTATACTGATCCAAAGATTATGGGTTGGATGATGGATGAGTTTGAAAAATTAACAGGTTGTCATCAGCCAGGCGTTATAACTGGTAAGCCCTTGTCAATTGGGGGTTCTGAGGCGCGGGGCTATTCGACAGCCATGGGGGCGGTCTATGTCCTTGAGGAGGCTATAAAAAAAGCTAAGCTGAAAAAAGGTTGCACTGTCGGTATTCAAGGTTTTGGAAATGCCGGTGGTTTTATGGCAAAACTGCTTAATGACAAGGGCTACAAGCTAACAATATTAAATGATTCCAAGGGCACAATCTTTAATAAAAAAGGCTTTAATGTTCTTGATGTAGAGAAACATAAAAAACTCACTGGCAGTGTAGTCGGTTACAAGGCTGGCCAGTTTGATGCTGATAAGACTTATTTGGAATATGAGGTTGATGTCTTGATTCCGGCTGCCCTTGAAAATTCAATCACAGCGGATAACGCGGCTCTAGTTAGAGCTAAGTTAATCGTTGAGTTAGCTAATGGCCCGATAACCCCCGAAGCTGATGAAATTATCAGGCAAAAAAATGTAATTGTGGTGCCAGATATATTGGCAAATGCGGGCGGCGTGGCGGTCAGTTATTTTGAGCAGGTGCAAAATGCTTATAATTATTACTGGTCAGAAAAAGAGGTGATTGAGAAGTTAAAAATTGTGATGACGAGTGCCTTTAATGAAGCTTGGGCAGAAAAGGAGAATTATAAAACCACCTTACGTATGGGGGCTTATGCCTCTGCCGTGAAAAAGGTGGCTCAGGCTATGAAGGATAGGGGTAGAAATTAAACCGACTGTCTTATGAAAAAAAATAAAAGACCCACTATAGGCCTGGCACTTGGAAGCGGCGGTTCACGTGGCTTGGCGCACATTGGCATTATCAAGGTTCTAGAGGCGCACGGTATTCCGATTGACTTTATAGCCGGCTCCAGTATTGGTTCAATGATTGGCGGTTTTTATGCTTCTGGGATGAATATTCAAAATATTGAGGACATTGCCTTGAAGGCTAATTGGCGTCAAATTTTTTCAATGGTTGATCCGCATCTTGGATCTGGTTTGATCGGTGGAAAAAAAGTTTCATCCTTTATTGAAAGCAAAATTAAGGGTAAAACAATAGAAGACTGTCTAATACCGTTTGTTGCAGTGGCAACTGATTTGAAGAATGGCGAGGCAGTGATATTAAATAGAGGAGACATGGTTAAGGCCATACGGGCTAGTATTTCAATTCCTTTGGTATTTAAGCCAGTCATAATCGATGGCCGGCTTTTGGCTGATGCTGGCTTATCAGCACCAGTGCCGGTTGATATTGTACGGTCAATGGGTGCTGACATTGTTATTGCAGTCAATCTTGACCGTCATTATCATGTCGAAAAGAGGAAATTTGCTTGGTATGATCTGGCCAATAACTCACTTGACGTTTTGCGACATAATTTAGCACTCGCTAATGTTAAAAATGCTGATATTGTCATAGACATCGATGTGGGAAAGAATTATTGGTACCAATTCGTGAACGGTCAGGATAAGGTCTTGGCAGGTGAACAAGCGGCTCTAAAGATTTTGCCCCAGCTTGATTTATTAATGAATAAATAAATAGATGAATTTTTTTAAAGTATTTGCTTTTGGGGTCATAATGTTTTCCTTTGTCTTTATTTTGTCTGGCTGTGGTAATAATTCTGCTACGTCCACGCAAGATGCGACTGTGAGTCAAAATAAAGGCAGTGCTGACAAAATTGTGACAAATGCAAAAGCGCCAAGACCCAAAACCAAGCAAAGTTAGAGTGGTCTCTATGTTTTATTTGGTTGCTTTAAGAATTAACTAGCCTGTGATAAAATATGATGATAAAAAGACTTATGGATAAAATTTTTGTCAAAAAAGAAGGATTATTTATCTTGTTTTTAGTGATTCTGAATTTCGGCTTATTTAAAGATGTCAAAGCCAGCGTCATCCTCGAAAAGGAATTTTTGATTACTAGCAATGGTTCGACGATGGCAACCACCACGTTCAGCGTTGAGGGGGTTGATTTATTGTTACCGCCAGTTAGGAAAAGTGTCGCTGCTGCAGTCAAAATTTCAGTTTTGGATGAGCCATTACTAAATATTGATGAAGCTACGCCAATAAGTCAGATTTATCAAATTGAATTCACTGAAAAACCATCAAATAATTATTCTTTGAATTTGAAATTTAAGACCGAAAATAATTTCTATAAGCGAGTTTATTACTATGATGGTGTATCAAAGAATTGGCTGCCGCTTCCGACTAGTGAAAATTTTCTTGATAAAACGGTCAGCACACAATTAAATTTTCCTTTTGTTCGTTTGGCAGTTTTTGAACAAAAAAATGTCTTATCAAGGGGGAAGGCGAGTTGGTACGCCTTTAAGGGCGGTTTATTCGCCGCTTCACCAGATTATAAATACGGCACCAGGTTACTGGTTTCAAGCGTAAATGACCCGAGTAAGCAAATAGTTGTTACGGTTAATGACTATGGACCAAATCGTATAATTCATCCTGAAAGGGTAGTGGATTTGGATAAAACCGCTTTTGCTCTCTTGGCGCCGCTTGGCGCTGGGGTCATAGATGTTTACATTCAGCCTATAGGGATGATAGCGCCAGTAACAAGTACGGTGGCGATTCAGACAGGTGTGATTGCAACCGATAGTGCTGTTTCGGTGGTCAAAGAAGTTGCCAATGAAGATTTGAGTTGGAAAAATATTAATAGTAAAATCAAAATAAACTTGATAAATCTGGCTGCTGGTAATTTGTGGCAAAATACGTTGACTGGTGGTGTCTATTGGGTGGAAAAAGATACTAAGCAACCTTTGACCGATAAGGCATTTTTAACCTCGATTTTTAAGGGTAAAAAAATAGTCAAAAAAATGCCGTCAGAATTGGTAAAGTTAAAGACTTTGTCACCACTCAAATTTGCTGATGGGAGTCTATTAAAAACAGCTGATAATCAGACGGTTTATTTAATTTTCAATAAAGAAAGACGCATGTTCGTCAGTGGTGCTGATTTTGAAGAGCTTGGCTATGCCTGGGATGATGTAGTTGTAGTGAGTAATAAAACTTTAAATCAGTTTGAAAATGGAGCCGCTATAAAAACCATTATCACTAAAAATCAAAACTTCAGTTTGACTTCACGAGCAGCCGTTGTTCTGGATGCGAAAAATGGTAAAGTTTTGTTTGCCAAGAATGCAGCAGAGTCGATGCCGTTGGCTAGTTTGACAAAACTCGTAGCCATGAAAGTTTTTTTAGATACAAAGCCAAACTTGAATCAGATAGTGGAATATAAAAATCAAGATGAAGAGTTTAATTACGCCTATGCCGACAAGAGTGTTTTGGCAAGATTGCGAGTTAGTGATGGCGAGACGTTGACTATCCGTAATTTGCTGTATGCCGCAGTTTTGGGTTCGGCTAATAATGCCGTGGAAAGCTTGGTGCGGGTGAGCGGTCTTGATCGCGATGTTTTTATTGCTCGTATGAACAGGTATGTTAAGAATTTGGGAGCCAAGCATACGAAGTTTGTCGAACCGACTGGCTTGTCGCCAGAGAATGTGAGTTCGGCCGGCGATTATGGCTTGATTTCCTTGGCCGCCCTAAAAGACAAGAATCTTGAAAAGGTGAGTATGACTAAAGCCTATAATTTTGTAACTATAAATAAAAAAATACCCCATTATATAAAAAACTCAAATAGTTTATTTTTTAATTCAGATTTTCAGATTACCGGCTCAAAAACAGGTTATTTAGAAGAGGCAAAATATTGCCTCATGACTAGAGTTAAGAATAATACGGGCAAGCAAGTAGTGGTTGTAACCTTCGGTACGCCAACTAAGTCGGCCAGCTATCAGGAGACCAAGAGTTTGCTTGCTTATGGTTTGGCGCAAATAAATTAGCTAATATTAAATATTTTTTATTAATAACTACTCACGTACTGGACAAAATATTGATAATATGTTAATGTAATTTAACTTTTTGTTAAATAAGCGAAAGGAGTGATCTTTAAACAAGAAAAAAATTATTGCAAAAAACCCAAAAAAAGGAGTATAAAATGAAAAAGTTTAGACTTGTTGTATTATCTCTGGTAGCAATCATCCTCTTGAACGTAAATGTATCGATGGCAACCCAAGGTTTTTCTTATGTGACGAGTAGTTATTTTGATAAAATCGAAATGTACCGGTTGTCTGGGACAAATGCCTTTACTAACACGGTTGTCACGTGGTCAGAATCACCAAGTTGGGATATAGTCACTGCGGCCAATTTTGTTGCCTTAAGTAGTATGGTGGATGTTAAGGGTCTTAATTTTGAATTATCACTTACAAATAATACACCTCTGAGTTTTGATTTTTTTGTCCTTGATACCAGCCCCGGTTTTAATATTGTTGATTCATACAATATTCACCTCGACAATGCTGGTTGGGGATATTACAACAATTTTATTGATCAGGCCTCAGCTCTTGCCCGTTATAATAGAGATTTTCTTTTAATTTCTGGTGCTGAACCGGTGCCAGAACCTGGTACGTTGCTATTGCTTGGTTGTGGAGTATTTGGAATTGTGGTTTTTAGCAAAAGAAGTCATAGTTCTTTAATCGCTTGACTTATTCCTTAGCCCGACTCACATAGAGTCGGGCTTTTTATTTCTTGTTGAAATTGCTATTCTGTAAAAATAGAATTTAATATTAGAAATTTGAATGGATATGGATAAAAAACCAGTCTCTTATTGTGAGGTGGTGGAAAATTTGCCCCCTGATAATTTGCATAAAATATATCATGACACGCTCTACGGGTTTGCGGTAACAACAGATACGGGACTCTTTGAGCGCTTGATACTTGAAATAAATCAGGCTGGCCTAAGCTGGAATACAATTTTGCATAAGAAGTCAAATTTTTATCAGGCCTATGATGATTATGATATTCAAAAAATTGCTGCTTACGGAGATAGTGATAGACAGCGCTTACTTAATGATGCGGGCATAATTAGAAATCGTTTAAAAATCGAGGCCGCCATTTATAATGCCCAAGTGATCCTTGGTTTGCAGCTAGAATTTGGGAGTTTTAAAATTTGGCTTGATCAGCATCGAGGTTTGACTCGCCCTGAATGGACCATGCTTTTTAAAAAGACCTTCAAATTTACTGGCGGCGAAATCGTTAATGAATTTTTGGTCAGTACGGGCTATTTGCCTGGAGCCCACGTTGAAAGTTGCTCTATACGTAAAATTATTGAAAATCAAAAAAGGTTAGATGTGGTAGTCTAACTTTTTTAATTTTTTAATCATTGTTCTTGGCTATGAATAATAGCAGTCCAATCATGGAAAAGGCCGTCAGCGACATAACTGGAATAGAGATATAACCGAATCTAGTAAAGTAAGGGATGATGCAGGATGTGTGGCTGTTAAGACTACAGATTGTGCTTTGACTGGCCTGATAGTAGATGTAGTTGTGATAAAGGGCGATTAACCAGCCCGTAATAACTAAAGGAGTCGCATAATCAATAATAAGCTTTTCGTGTCGATACCAGGCTAGGCCAAATAAGATTACTAGAGGATACATAAAAATCCTTTGAAACCAGCAAAGCTCGCATGGAGCAAAGTTTGCGACTTGTGAAAAAAATAAGCTACCGCTGGTGGCGACAAGCGAAATTAATAATATTAATTCGATCGCTCGATCAGCTAGGAGTCGCCTTAAGGGCGCAAATTTAAAGATAAATAAAAGGGGTAGAGCTAGGATAAACAAAACTTGAGAACTGATGGTTAGGAAGCTGATTAAAGTTATAATTGAGTCGATATTCATATAATTTTTTAATTTAGACCATAAGCAACGCATCTCATGGAGAGTGAGTGGGCAAAGATTTTTTCCGAGAAAAAAAAGGGTTTTTCATCTTGACTTGCACCCATAACATAAAGAAGGGGTAAAAAATGCTCTACGGTTGGTAGGGCAAGACTTTGCAAGGGGTGATTTTCGAAGCTTATGATATTGTCTTTGTTGTTAGTGGCAAGTGATTTTTGAATGTAGTCGTCAAATTCGATTGCCCAGTTGGCCGGGTGATAGTTCCATCTGACTTGGGCTAAATTATGAACGATATTGCCGCTACCAATTATTAGTACACCTTCGTCGCGAAATTTTATTAACTCCTCACCAATCTTAAATAACGTGCTTCTTGGTAGGGTTTCGTCTATGCTTAATTGGAGGGTAGGAATGTCGGCGGCAGGATACATTTGTGCTAAGACAGACCAGGCGCCGTGATCCAGGCCCCAATTTGCGGCACTATCTATGGTTACGGCATGTACTTCGGATATTATCTTTTGAGCTAAGTTAGGTGAGCCATTTGCCTTATAGTTAAAGTCATAAAAATTACGGGGAAAGCCGTAAAAATCATGAATCGTTTTTAGGGCTTGATTGGTAGTAATTGAAGCATTTTTTGCTTGTTGGTCAGTAATGTTGGTCCAGTGAGCGCTAATAACTAGAATTGCCTTGGGTTTTGGAAAGAGGGTGGTAATATTTTGCCAGGACGAAGAGAATTCGTTTATTTCGAAAGCATTTTCTGGTGAACCATGACCGATAAATAGCACCGGCATTCTTAAATAGTCTTTATGGGTCATTTTTTATTAAAGTCGTTAAATTATTATTTGGCACATGAATAATTATAGCAAATATAATATAGCCTTGACAGTAAAGCCTTGAGGATTTATTATATCAATATACATTGATATAAAATTATGAATGAAGATTTATTATTGTTCGTAAAGGCAATCGGCGAGCCAAAGCGACTTCTAATCCTTAATTATTTGCGCAAGGAGTGTTGTGTGGGTGAATTATGGAAAAAGTTAGGTTTACCGCAAAATTTGACATCACATCATCTTCGGGTTTTGAAGGAGGCAAAATTAATCGACGCCGAGAAACGAGGTGTAAAAATAGTCTATAAATTGAATGAAAAATATCTAAACAAGGCGATTAAAAATTTGCAGGCCTATTTAAAATAGATTTATTAGGTAATATAAAATATGATTAAAGAATTGAGTCCAAAAGACGCGAAGACTCGGCTTGATGCAGGGGCTTTACTAGTTGACGTTAGAGAGTTTGATGAAGTTGAGGTGTTTGCTTGCGATGTGGCCGAGATGTTGGTTGTGCCATTGTCTGAATTTGAAAAACGCTATAAAGAAATCCCGGCTGATCGTGAATTGATTTTGGTTTGTGCTGGTGGTGGCAGGAGTTTACATGCGGCAAATTTTTTGCATAGTTGTGGCTATAAAAACGTTACCAATTTAAGCGGTGGTGTATTTACCTGGAATGCACATGGTTTGCCTGTTAAACAGAATGCCTCAGATGGAGCTGAAAAAAGTGTCAGTAGTTGTAAGCTTTGGTATTAAATTAGAATTAGGTCAAGATTTTTGTTATAATATTTAAGTTGGTTTTAATAAAAATAAAAAATAATATGAAAAAAATTTCATTGCTTTTTTTGATGTTAGTTCTAATTTTGGCCTCAGGCGATTTTGTCATGGCTCAAAATGTCGGTCAAAATGAAGGTCTTGCTCAGAAAAATGGCCCC
>Ga0194059_1000082_pt1 | contig 46682 bp, 38 predicted proteins | sample SepL6211m_MetaG_FD_163426 | JGI IMG/M metagenome (GOLD analysis project Ga0194059, IMG submission 163426) | Anoxic zone freshwater microbial communities from boreal shield lake in IISD Experimental Lakes Area, Ontario, Canada - Sep2016-L626-11m | ecosystem: Environmental > Aquatic > Freshwater >...
GGGTTAGGGTGGGGGGGAGGTTGCCATGAAATCAGCCGGTTGCAGCTTCACCCACCCCCCAACCCCCTCCTTTAGGCCCCAGAGGGTCCGTCAAGGGAGGGGGAGCCAATTTCTAAGACTTTTTGCAAGAGGCTCAAGTATCAGAGTGTTTTTATGATTTTTTCGGCTTCACTCCTGCCGGAAAATTGTTCGTTTGATGCCAGCGATTTTTTTAGTGATTCTTTTGCTTCCGCAATCTTGCCCAATTTATACTGCGTCATGCCGAGATGATAATTCAGCACCGGCGAAGCGGGAGCAACCGCTTGAATCTTCGCTATTACTTCCAGAGCTCTCTTGAAGTCACCTTTTTTGTAATAGACCCATCCGAGGGTATCTGACACGGTGAGTTCTTCGGGGCTGAGCGTCTGTGCCTTCTGAGCGAGCGTCAGCGCCCGGTCGAGACTGGCAGATGACTGGCTCTTCTCGCTCAGGAGAAATGCCAGGTCATTACAGACCCGCCATGAATCAGGGTTGCGTTTGTAGGCCTGCTCCAGTTCGTTCAGTGCCTTATCCATCTGCCCCTGTTTGATATACAGTTCGCTGAATTTTACGTAGCCGATCGGCAACTGGGGAGCTTTGCGCTTCAATTCCGCATACTGGGCTTCGGCACGCTTCAGGTCGCCGGCACGAACAAACAGATCCCCGAGATCGCTTTTGATTTCGAGATCGGCCGGGTTTTTGGCAAGGATCTTGTTCAAGGTCTCCTCCGCCTGTTTATAATCCTTCTGGATCATCAGCACCCGTGCCAAACCGCGCAGCAGTTCGCGAGATTCGGGCTCTGCCTTGACCGCCGTTTTCAGCACATCCAGCGCCAGGGTGGGCTCTTTGTTGAGTTGGTGGGCATCAGCGAGGCGAATATGAGCCATGGCAAATTTGGGATTTTCATTGACGACCGTACGAAATTCCGCCACCGCCTTCGAACCATCACCTTTCAGCAAAAAGATACTTCCCTTGGTAAAATGGGCATCGCTGTTTTTCGGGCTTTCCTTGATAACATCATCAGCAAAGGTGGCGCTCGTTTCAAGATCGCGCCTGATCAGATAAATCTTGGCCAACGTGGTCTTAATCTGGATCAGGTCCGGTTTTTCAAGATCCTTGCCCTTTGCCATCGCTTCTTTTAACGTTTCGATTGCCAGATCACCCTTGTTCAGATTGGCATACAGTTCACTGAGGGCAAAACGGAGCTTGAAATTTTTGGCAATGGCAGTAATGCCGTCTTTCAGTTCCCGTTCGGCGTCCTCCGGCTTATTGTGCGAGAGATAAAATCCGGCTGCCTGCAGGCGTATGTTCTGATCCTGGGGTGCGGCTGTTATCAGACCCTTGACGGTATCCTTTGCTTTCTGCTCCTGCCCGGCAGACCAATAAAGCTGCGCCAGCGTGATACCGTGCCGGGGTTCGTTCGGTTCTACCGTCATGACCTGTCTGATGACGGCGGCGGCATCGTCGATCTTGCCGGAACGGACCTTGAGGTCGGCCAGTGCCATGAGTATTTCGACTGATTTGGGATTGGCAGCAGCACCCTTGCCGAGAGTTGCTTCGGCAGTCGTGACATCTTTTGTCTGCAGATGGGCTGAAGCCAGCAGCATAAATGCATCCGGCTTGGTGATTCCTTTGGCAATGAGCCCCTCCAGATAGGGAACAGCCGTGGCGAACTCCTTGCGCGAGATGTACACCGCGCCTTTCAGCAACTGTCCATCACTATGGGTGCCATCCTGTTTCAGTATCAGTTCGGCTTTTTCCAGTGCCTTGTCAGGTTGGGCAGCACCAAGCAGCAGCTTTCCCATCTGGTACTGAGCATCAAGATCCGCAGGGTTCAACTCGACCGCCTTGGAAAACAGACCATAGGCGCCGCGCAAATTTCCCTCTTTCATATCGATAAGGCCAAGCATGCGATAGGCGTCGGCATATTTGGGATCAATCTGGGCGGCATTTTTGAATTCGAGCCGCGCCTTGACGTAATCCGCTTTTTCGTAAAGCGCTTTGCCTTTGTTAAAAAATTTGGCTTTCTTGGCGTCAGGACCTCCGCAGGCCGCCAATACAGATGTTGCTACAAAAAGAAGACAGTACTGCATAAATCTTTTTCTCATGTTCTCTATTCCCCTCTCTCGGTAATTTGCGTACGTTGCCTTGTTTTCAGCGGGTTATCAGCACAAGCAGAGACAGCATAATGGTCCCGGCAATAACGGTATATTTGCCGCGCAGCTCAGTCAGCAGCACTTCAAAACTGAAATAGAGCATGATGACTTTTGCGGCGACAAGACCGTATTGATAGTCGAGTACGCTGTTGTTCGGCAGATTGGGCACAGCCACGGCCAGAATAATTATCAGAAAATCCATCGGAGAACTCTTAAAACCGCTGGTTCGACGGGAGAACTTGGAAATCACCAGAATCAACACGGCAAAAATTCCGAACAGGGAATTGTACAGCGTGTGCGGAGTTCCATTCAGCCACCGATTTGGCGCGGTTTCACTCAAATAGACCGCAAAGGGCACAAACAGGTAGATGGTCATGCGCAGTGTCCGTCCCAGCCACTGCCGTGCGAATAACCAGATCAGTCCGATTGTTACCAGTAATGGCACTGCTGCGATTTTGAGGTAGTGTGGTACATCCCTGGCCATAAAACAGATGGAGAACAACAGTATCGATATGCCGTACACAAAGACCGGAAACGTTCTTTTTATGGCAGTTCCTTCGCGTTTCAGGAGCCTGAAGCGTCCGGCGATGCGTACTTCAAAAAAATCGAAATGGTGTGCCCGCCACTCTTTTTTTCGTGCCCAGTGGAAAAACAGTAGAACAGCCGCTGAAAATCCCAGGTATTCAACCAGGAGCAGCCAGTCTGACTGGTAGCGAAAGAGGAGTGCGGAAATGATCAGGAGCGTCTGGAAAACGTATATGACCACTACAGATTCGGCGTGGTGCAGGCCGAGGCTCATCAGATGATGATGAAAATGGTTCTTGTCGGCGCTGAACGGCGATATCCCCTTTGATATGCGGGTTATCATGACCGTGAGTGTATCGAGTACCGGAAAGCCGAGCAATATGAGCGGCAGTACCGGGCTCAGGGTAGGAGTTGCCTGGGTCAGGGATATCGATAATGAAGCAGCCGAGAAGCCGAGGAACTGGCTGCCGGCATCTCCCATGAAAATTGATGCCGGATGCGTGTTGAAACGGAGGAAGCCGAACAGCACTCCGGAAAGAGCCAGGGCGATCAAGCCGATGGTCTGGTTCCCTTCAAGGTACGCAAGACAGCCGATTGACGCGAAGATCAGCAGGCAGATGCCGCCGGCAAGGCCATCCAGGCCGTCAGAAAGATTAATCGCGTTGGTAGCGCCGACGATGGCCAGCAGTGTCAGGGGGAGGGCGATAAATCCGGGCAACAGAAACCCGTCCGGCAGCAGCATGCCGAGAGATCTGATCTGGACATCCCCGGCGAGAATAATTACCAGTGCGGCTATAATCTGGCCGAGAAATTTAAATCTTGGGGGTATGTCCAGGGCGTCATCCAGCATGCCGAATGCAACAAGGATGGTTGCAGCTGCCAGATAGGCGGTGACGAAATGATCAGCATGCAGCCAATACAGAAGCGGCACGAACGCGCCAACGGTCATGGCGATGCCGCCGATGCGCGGCACCGGGAGCGTGTGTACCTTGCGCTCTCCGGGCAGATCGACCGCCACCTTGAAATGAACCGCCAGCATACTGAGCAGGGGCGTCATGGCGATGGTTATCAGAAGTGCCAGCAGGAGTGTTGAAAGAAAGATCATCGGATTTTTTTTACCAGATAGCTGATGCGGAATTGTTTGTATGTGTTTTACGCATAGTAACAAAGTAATGTTACGGCTGAGCGTCGATTGGGTTAATGTTTGATAAAGAGTACGTAACAGAATCCTGAACGGAGTAATTTACTCCACATCTTTGATACTTTTTAATATGAGAGCAGATGTAATCTCGCCGCTCCCGACCAGAGCCCTTATCTTGCCGGTTTTACTGTTACGGATGATCATGGTCGGGGTCGAGGTGACCCGGAACTGTTCAGCCAGTTTGATAGAGTTGCCCATCTGCTGGGTAACATCGAGGAAGGAGAGTTGCTTGTAGGCTATTTTCTGGGGGGCTATGGCAGCCATTATGTCTTCGTTTGTCGGATTTTTGGTTTTCTGTCCAACGGCGAAGAGTGCTTTGCGCAGCTGGGGGTATTTGTCCTTCTCGTATGCGGCAAACGAAAGATGGTACGGTACGAAATTGGTGGCTTCGGGGTGGATGATTTTGTCGACAAAAAACAGCTTCGCTTTGTTCGACAGAGTGGGGTAGAGCGGTTCGATAACCGCTTCCACCTTGACGCAGACCGGGCAGAGCCAGTCGGAAAACAGGTAGATTTCCACGTTGCTCTGCTGATTGCCGAGCGACAGATTGAGCTGACCGGCAACGGCATCAGGTTTGGCGATGCCGGAAAAGGTCACGATAAAACTGAACAGCGCAACAACAACGATCAACAGCGGTTGGTAAACAAATTTTGGCTTCATGCAAAATTTCTCCTTACGGGTTAACAAGTATCTGACAAGGTTGGTTAGCAGTAAAAGATAGATCAATGCCGCGATGGCGAGGCAGACCGGGCACCAGGCTTTGATGACATTTTTCTGCAGCAGGATCATGTTGACCTCGGCGCCCCCGGCACCGGCTAGAAGCAGGTTTAACAGGAATTCAGCGACTGAAAACCTGGTTGTGAGCAACGTCAGCAGTCCGGCCAGGGTAAAGAAAGTTACTCCGACGGCAGGGAAGGGGAGTCCCAGCAGGCGATATTGATGTGTCTCGCTGCAGCCGCCGAAATTGCACAGGTCGGTGGCCGAAAGGATCGAGAGTGCGAGGCCGATTGAAAGAAGTATCAGAACGAAGAGGCGATAACGAATGCCCATGAAGCTGCTCCTCAGTTATTTTTTTCCTGAAGTGCCACACGCAGTCAGAAGTGACAGCGAAAGCGCGGCGACAACAGCCAGCGGCAGCGGCATACCGGGGACCGGTTCAGCGGGGGCAGTAGTTGTCAGAGAAACGGCGGCACTGTTGTTACTCAGCAGAGGATCGGCAGTAGTCGCTGAAACCTGAGCCGAGTTCAGAAAATCTCCCGGTGAGGTAAAATGCAGCGTGATGTTGGCTGTGGCACTCCCGCCGGCGGCGAGCGTACCCATTGAACAGCTGATCGTTCCGGTCGCTTCAGTACATCCTGGTGGTATGGTGTCTATGACAGAGCCTGCGGGTGCTGTATCCGTTATCGTTACACTCGCTGCAGAAGAAGGACCGTTGTTGGTTACGACAAGATTATAGGAGACTATTTCACCCGTTGAGATCGGGGTGAGCGGCCCGGTCATTCCGAGCGCCAGATCCGACTGGAGCGCAAGGGACCAGTTGAGCAGAATCTGCCCGACGGCGCCGTTGACTCCGTCTACGGCGATCTGGTACGTGGTTCCGGCCTGGGCAACGAACGAGACGCCGCTGGTGTTGCCGGCAGAGCCGTCATTGTCATTAAACGCTACGGATGTCAGACCGGTTACGACTGTTCCGGTATATACTGCCAGCACTGTATCGAAATTGCTGCCGTGGGTATCAAGCGTAATGACGCCACTGCTTGGGGCGGTCCAGTTCCACCAGACCGATTTTCCGCCGATGACGCCGGCGTGGTTCGGCTCTCCGGTCTCTTTGGTGGCGTTGAGGTTGGATGCCGTGATCTGACTGCTGGCGCCGTTGATGACGGTGTGGTTGCTGAACAGATCGTTGGCCGGAACACCCATAACAGTTCCCAGCGCCGCCAGCAGATTAAGGCGGGGAATGGTAATGCTGCCCCGGGTGCTGTCCGATGTTACACTGACGCCGGTCGAGGTCAGGCGGGTCGCGGTATTGGTCAGTGAATCTGCCGGATACGCCGCGCGCAGCACCGCCACCGCACCAGCAACATGCGGTGAGGCCTGGGAGGTGCCGAAATCGGTGATGCCGGCAGCAGTTATCTGGGCTCCCGGGGCGAGCAGGGTCAGGAATGTGGCGATGTTGGAGAAACAGGTGATCTTGTCTGTAGCGGATGTTGAGTCGGTACAGGTGGTTCCATAGTCCCACCCCCCGATCGCCGAATCATAGACCGCGCCAACGGATATGACCCCCGGCGTACAGGCGGGAGTGGAGATGCCGCCGGTGAAACCATTGTTGCCTGAAGCTGCTACCGGGAGAATTTTAGCTTTCCGGGCATTGTTGATCGGGGTTGTATACACGTTACCGGTGCTGCAGGGAGCGGTGTTGTTGCTATTGTCTCCCAGGCTCATATTGATGGTGGTAATACCGTAGAGGCTTTTGTTGGCAATGCCCCAGTTGATGGCATTTACGATCGAACTGCTTGAGCCGGTTCCACCCGGAATTGCGTTGTATGAAGCGATGTTAGCACCGGGAGCGACTCCGGCGACAATCCCGGCGACATTGGTGCCATGATTGCTGGTGGGGGTGGCCAGGTCGATCAGGCCGTTGGCGTCAACCGCCGCCACCACCCGGCATCCGGCCGGAACTCCCGGCGCGGTGCAGGAGCCGAAGGCGCTGTTGGTATAATCAATGCCGCTGTCTATGACCAGAACCGTCTGGCCGCTACCGGTAAATCCGGCTTGCGCGGCGGCGGGCTGGCCGATGAACGGCAGGCTGGAGGCGAGCTGTTGGTAGACCGGCCTGTCTTCATAGATGGCGGTCACTTCTGGCCGCAGCAGGAATTTATCCAGGGCAGCCCGGGATTTGATCCGCAGGAACCGCATCGGAAGGTGGCTGTAATCAGTGACAGTTTCCGCTTCTGCAGGGCTAAAAACGGCTGTGACGTTGTCTTTAATCGACTTGTAGCGTCCGGCCTTGTACGACAGAATTACGTCATCATCGTGTGCAACTCCCCTGTTGCGGCGCATAGCCACGCTTTCTTTCTCCACATCCTGATCATCGTAGAGGACTATGATATCCTGGGAGATGCCGGCATCAAGTTTTTGGACAATCGTTTCCGGAACGTCCGCCAGAGTGGCGGCGTCGGCAAACGGTGTGCAGAAGATGGAGCAGGACGCCGTCAGCAAACTGAAGTACACTATGTATGAGGATGATTTCACGGCTGTATCCTCGCAAGAAAAAGTAAAAATCCGGACCGGTGATTTCTCCCCAATCCGGATTTGATTCCCTGAAGCGGATCATATGCCCCGTATTTATATAGTGTGATTGGCGGGAATTGATCGTTCGGAAAGCTGAAAACATCCTAGCATAGTGATATGACAGCGGTGTTACAGGGGAGTAAATGTTGTGCAATAAATTGCGACGGGGTCGCAAGGCCCAATCCGGGCATGATTTGTTTCATCATTGTTACAGATGTGTAAATGTTTCTGCACACGGGAAGCAAGTCACGGGATTGGCTTGAAAATAGACTTTCAGCCAATTACAATCAGCGCATGTCGAACCCTACGGTCTTAACAAAAGGACTTGCTCGTTTTATACCGGTCAAAGGTACGCGCAACGCTTTTCTGGCAAACTTGCTCATTGGTACTTCCCTGGCCCTGCTGATCTACTGCATCGAACAGACCGGCATGGTCGCGCAGCTCTTTAACCGTATCCTGTATCTGCTGCTCTCCGCTATCGGTGGCGTCCTCCATTTCAGTCAGTTCTCGCCGTTTACCAGCGAAGGGCTTGCCCTGGATGCCCTTGCCGTTGTTGTTGCCGTTTCCATCTGGACCTGGTCCACATCTCTGGCGCTGCGCATCACTGGCAACCTGCTGCTCTGTGCCGCCCTGATTCCACTGACATTCTACCTGATCGACAAAAACGGCATACTGCTCAGCGGAGCACCTATTGTCGCAGCAATAATTGTCGCCATACTGTGCGACGCTGCCGCCGACCGCTTCAGGGACCGCATGCGTCGGCGGATTGTCGTAAAAAAACAGGAAGCAGAGTACAGCGTCATCCGTCACCTGGCGCACAATGTCAAGCCGGGGCTGCAGATTGTCCGCTCACCGCTGCTGGCGCTTCAGGAACTCCTCGACCGGCGCGGCCTGCTTGCTGCCGAATTATCCCGGCGACTGGACGGTTCGGTCGAAACGGTTGGTGATGCCCTGAACAACGCCATTGCCAGCCTGGGACAGATAAATGCCATCATCGACAACACCCGGCAATTGGTGACCCGCGAAATTGACAGTGAAGCACTGTGCGAGGTGGAGATTCAGGAGTTGCTTGAACGGGACGCCTTTCCACTGCATGCCGGGAAATTTAAAATGACTGTGGTTGGCGGGCCGGTGTGGCTGCCGCTGCATCGGGAATCATTCGTCGAGGCGATCAATAACCTGCTGCGCAACGCCGAGGTGCATGGATTTTCAGAGCCGGATGCTGCCAACGAAGTCTGTTTCAGGTTACGCCAGACCCGCAAGATGGTGGTCATCGATTACACCAACAACGGGCGACCGTTTCCTGCCAATCTGAGTACGGCTGATTTTCTCTCCTTCGGCAGGAAAGGGGCGGACAGCCCCGGCGAAGGTTTGGGCGGGGCCTGGATCGGCAAGGTTATCGAGGCGCATGGCGGTGATTTTGAAATTATCCGCGATGGGCAGCCGCTACATTTCCGTATATCGCTGCCGAAAAGGGGGAACTGATGAACGTACCTGATCAGGTGCTGGAGCGGATGCTGGTGATAGATGACAACCGTCCCTACGTGGAGGCTCTGCATCGCGATGCCAGGCGCTATGGCATAACCATGGTTCATGCCGGGAGTCTCGAGGAAGGGCGAGAAATTATGGAACAGCGCGACGGCTGGTCGCTGACCGGAGTCGTGCTGGATGTCAAATGTCTTAAAGAGCGCTCTCAGCAGGTGCCGGACAGCAGTTTCCTTACCGCCGCCGTGCGCTACTTCAGTGAAAAAGCGCCCAATCTGCCGATGGTGGTACTCACCGGCGAACCGGATCAGTTCCGCAGTCTCAGTGAGCTGTATGCCGGGACGCTGCGGATTTTTTCCAAGGGGCGCGATGAAACAGAGATGCTGGTGTTTCTGCGGGAGGAGGCCGGCAAGCTGGATTACGTGCGGGTAGCCGGAGCCTATCCGGAGGCGTTTGCCACGGTCAGGAGCCACCTCGGGAGTGATGCCGAGCAGGAACTTTTCAATTGCCTGCGTGACATGACGAGTGCTGAGTTGACCACAATCAAGAACACGCTCGGCTGTCTGCGTCGGCTTCAGGAACGGATCTATATAGCCCTCAGCCGGGCTGATGACAAACTGTTACCGAGCCAGTACGTGTCCGGTGAGATCAACCTGGTCGGTTGTTACAAGCATCTGGTGGAAAAAGGTGTCGTCGAGCGCTACCGCATCATCGACCGCTTTGCCGAGTTGATCTATAAAATAACGAGTGACAGTGGTGCCCACTCACCCTATGCCGACCCCAAATACCCTCCCACCTCTTACACCGTCAGGGCGGTTGTCTTTGCCCTGCTCGATCTGCTGCTCTGGTTTGGCGGCATAATGGATGAAATCAGGCGGCACACTACTCGGTAACCTCACCAAAGTAGCAGAGGTTCTGTTGTTTGTAATTGCTGATGATCGGCTGCTTCAATGCTTCAAGTAACAACAGCTCCACTTTTTCAGCCGGCAGAGGCTTGCTGAAAAAGAAGCCTTGCATCTCCTCGCAGCCCAACTCCCGCAGTATTCGCATCTGATAGCTCGTTTCAACCCCTTCAGCAAGGAGGTGCAGACCGAAGCCGCGTGCTATGCCGATGATGGCATGAATAATCGGAGTAGCGTCATGTTGATCGTCCAGGTCGCGGATAAATGATTTGTCGATCTTGATGGTATTGACAGGAAAGCGGCGCAGGTAGTTGAGTGATGAATAGCGGGTACCGAAATCGTCAATCGAAATACGGATGCCGCGTTCGCGCAGGCGCCGCAACTTGCTGATGACGTGCGGGTCATCGTGCATGAGCAGGTTTTCCGTTATTTCAATATCAAGAACCTCTTCCGGAAGGTGATATCTGTTCAGCTGCGAGACGATGCGTTCAACGACATCATCGTTGTTAAACTCCTGCGGTGAAACGTTGACCGCAATGCGCAGGTCGTTCATCCCCATGGCACGCCAGCGGACGAGCTGCCGGCAGGCCTCATCCAGCACCCAGTCGGTTATGGAACTGATCAGCCCCAGCTCTTCGACCAGGTCGATGAAGCTGTCCGGATTCAGGAGGCCGTGCAGTGGGTGCTGCCAGCGGACCAGAGCCTCAAGGCCGACTATTCTATTGCAGGTTATGTTGATTTGAGTCTGGTAGTGCAGTTCAAATTCTTTGTTCCGGATGGCCTGATGCAGTTCGTTTTCGAGACTGATGCGTTTCTGGTAGCTGGAACTCATCTCGCGGGTAAAGAAGGCGTAGCCGTTCTTGCCGCTGGATTTAACTTTGTACATGGCGATGTCGGCATGTTTCAGGAGCAGATCGGCGCTATCGCCGTCACGGGGGAAAATCGCAATGCCGATGCTGGCGCTGGCGCGAAATTCATGTCCGGCAACGATGAACGGGGTGGCAAACTGTTCCATAATCTTTTTTGCGATCAGGGTTGCATCTTCAGCAAGCACAAGATTGGGCAGCAAAATCGTGAATTCGTCACCCCCCTGACGCGCCAGCGTGTCGCTGACCCGTACGCAGTGCAGCAGACGCTGGGCAACATTTTTGAGCAGTTCATCCCCTTCGGCGTGGCCGTAGGTGTCATTCGCCAGTTTGAAGCGGTCGAGGTCGATAAACATGACGCCGATGACGCCCCCTTTGCGCAGGGTATGGGCCATTGCCAGATCGAGGCGGTCCTTGAACAGCCTCCGGTTGGGGAGGTGGGTGAGATGATCGTGCATCGCCTGAAAGCTGATGGTCTCTTCGGCGCGCTTGCGTTCGCTGACGTCGCGGGCAACACCGTAGGTGCCCATGAAACGGGAGGCCTGCTCATCCTGGCAGTTATCGGGAGATTCATATATGCCCATTGCGCTGAGCATGGCCACAATGTAGCGGTTTTCGAACTGCCGGTAGTGGTTGTCCTTGCATTTAAGACGGATCTCTCTATTGGAGATGGCGCGGTCATCGCTGCGGCGTTCGGTAAAGGCGTAGATGGCCTGTTCGAGGTCTTCTTCATGAACGATCACGGTATAAAAATTTCCGATCAGCTCATCACGCGAATAGCCGAGCAGTGATTCCACCCGGCTGTTGACAAAAATGAAGCGTCCTTCATGGTCGAGCGTGTAAATCAGATCGGGGGAGCTTTCAACCAGGAAGCGATGCAGGCGTTCCGACTGTTCCAGGCGGGCCGTCATCAGAACGTGCCGGCGGTCAAGGCTTCGCCGATGCAGGATGTTCGCAACCGTATGGCCGATTTTATCAAGCTCGTGCGGTTTGCGTACAAAATTTACGGCGCCACTGCGGGTCGCACGTATTGCAGAGTCGATGTGGGCATCGGCGCTGACAATGATTACGCTGGTCGATATATGATTACCTGCAATCCACTCCATTACTTCCAATCCGGAAATATCGGGAAGATGAATATCGAGCAGCAGCAGATCGATTTTCTGAGTGGTAAGGATGTCAATTGCGCCGAGCCCCGTGGCTGATTCCAGTACGACTCTGTCTTCTCCTTCAAGCAGCAGTCTCAGGCTGGTGCGCATCAGCTCTTCATCATCAACAATAAGTATGCGCTGCGCGTTCTCCTGCCATTCATATGAAGGATTGGAATATGTAGCGGCAAGAGTGGCCATTGTTTTATCTCACCGTCACGGTTACCCCGCTGATAGTGACGGTCGTGCCATCAACCGAGCCACCATCCGCTTTGATATTTCGTACGCTGAATGCCGTAGCAGATGGTGTTAAATAGTGCGGCACGATATCGCAGGTAATAGTCACGAGGTCCCCGGCACCAAAACCTTTGGTGGAAGTCACCCCAATATGAAGCACGCCATCTGTTGGGTTGTACCATGATAATTGCGTTGCTTCGGCAGCGGATGTTAACGGTGATAGCGTCACAATGCCTGGCAATGTTGCCCCGCCGGTGGCATCTGACCTGACCGTCAAACCTTGTGGAATCAAAACTTCAAACTGAATGCCCTTGATGGCGTTCGCGGCAAAATCTCCCTGCAGCGCCAGAGTAAAGCTGGCGGTGACTGCTCCGTTGATTGCCGCGAGATTGGAATCTTTAAAAACAGTACCGTTGCTGCCAGTGGCCTTGAAATCGGTAACCGCTTTTTTGAAATTGGCGAGTGTTTGGCTGGTCATGCCGGTGGAACTGATGCCGGAAGCAAAACTCTTGAGTGTGTCTGCAAGCGGCACTCCTTGCGTTTTTGAAAGTTGTGAAAGGGCTGCCAGAGCCAGGGTATAATCTTTCTGGTCCTGGGTCACCGAACTGCCTGAGAGTGCTGCTTTTGAAGGATCTAGCGGTTGGGTGGTGATGATATCGAACTTGAAGATATCAGAGAGAAGTTTATTGCTGTCATTAATATTTGTTTTGCTGAGCCCCCCGGTTTTTTGCTCGGCTTTCTGCACGGCAAGTTCAGTCAGCGGTGTTATGGCAATATCCGATGTAACAACGGAACTGGCGAGTGCCGCCCGCAATGGCTTGTCAAGGGGAATAACTGCACCGGTTGCCTCATCGGTGTAGCTGCCGCTCACTTCGATAAGTACCGGCACATCGTATTTGCCGATATTGACAGAATAAACTCCCTTGGTCACCGGCACGCCACCCTTCAGCAATGTGCCCCTGCTGCCGTCGGCAGCGATCGCGTAGACAGCAACGTTGCCGTCAATCGGTCCTTTGGAAGCCATGCCCGGAATGACGCTGTCGCTGGTCGTGTTGGGAGTAACCGGTGGAACAATGGGCGCGTTGCTTGAAGAACCACCGCCGCCGCAGGCTGCCAGCTGGAGGGCAATGAATGATGATATGGCCAGTTTCTTGATGGAAGGCATTGAATGAACCTCGTTAATGGGATGTATAACAGGATGTAGAAAATTCTGATTTATCGTTTTTGATTGTAGGGGCTAAGCAAGTTTCATCTGCTTCGCCCGCCTTTGATCTCCGTAGCAAAAGGGCGAAGCAGGTAAAGCTCTTGCTTAGCCCCTACATGAAAAACGGCATATTAACAATTTCCAGCTCCCTAAAGCGATACCGAAACTATACTGCTTGGCGGGCTCTCACCTTCACTAACTGCCGTCACCACGTAATAATAGGTCTGTCCTGCCGTGAGGCCGGTGTGAGTGAAATATGGTTTGCTGCTGTCGGTGTTGTTCTTCCTGTCACCTTTGGCCCTCAGCTCAGCCGGGCTGTTGGCATCCGTTGTCGAAACATAGATATTGTAGGTAACGCCGCTGAGACCGGAACTGTCTTTGCTCCAGCTCACTGCTGCCTGCTGCGTTCCCTGGGTGGCGCTGACACCGGCCGGGACGGCGGGGGTTTTCAGGCCGGGAGTAGCCGCTACAACCGGACCGGAAGTGTAGCGCCCCTGGATGGGAGCGCCGGTGGCGTCTTTTACCGCGGCGGCTATCTGAAAATAATATGTAGTGCCATTGTTGAGGCCGGTAAGCTTGAATCCTCCGCTGGTCACATCTTTGATGACATTGTCGCTCTGACCGATTTTATTGGCGATCACATCCGGGGAGTCGGACCAGTACAGAATGTAGTAGGGAATTACAGGGGTTGCGGATGCTGCCGGATCGGGATGCGTTATTGTGAGTGGTCCCACATCACTCCATCTGATGGTACAGGAACCAGCGCCCGCTTCGGCTGACATGTCGGACGGCGACGCGAAACTGGCCAGTTGCGTTGCGCTGGAAGCGACGGCGGCAGTTATTGCCTGTGGCCGGGCTGCAGCAATCGGACTGAAAGCGCTCTCTTTCCCGGCTACTACGGTGGTAAGCGCATAATAATAGGTCGAATCATTTGTGATGTTCTGATCTTTATCGGTGTAGGTCAGAGCAGTCAGTGAGGAGGCAATTTTACTGGCGGCAGTAAGCCCTGTTTTCGTGGTGGCGCGGTACAGGTTGTAACTGATGCCTGTTGTACCGGTTGAAGTCGGCACCAGAAAATCCAGTTTGACTGATGAGTCACGTGCAGTCACCTTGAGGCCGAAGGGTGAGCCTGGCAGCGCGGCGTAGGGCGTTGCTGAAACCATCCGGCTGGCCGGGCCTTCGCCCGCTGCGTTGACTTCGGTAACGACATAATAATAGCGCTGCCCGTTGGTGACATTGGTGTGATCAAAGGAGGTGCCGGCATATTTTGCAGCGATCCTGTTGCTGATGTTCATCATGTCGGTCGGAGTTGTGGAGCAGTAGATGTTATACGTTGACAGCGCGCTTCCAAACGACGAGCCGGTCGCTCTGTCCCAGTTGATATTTATCGTGCCGTCCAGCGCGCGGACGGAAATATTCGTCCATGATGCCGTTTTGGCGGTCGAAGGTGCGGCCGTTGGTGATGAATCTGAACCACCACACGCAGAGAGGCACGTGGATACCGCGACCGCTACCAGCACAAAGCGTAATGCAACCCACATTTTTCCCATCGAATCATTCTCCTTATAAAATAAACCGTAGGGGCGATCCGGTCCGGTCGCCCCGCATTTGATGTTGTTTTGTGTTATTTGCTTGACCATTGCTGCAGGGCGACCCGCCGGGATCGCCTTTAGGCCACAGAGGGTCCCTACGAATTGGTGCCGTACGTGTCAGAGATTTACCGCCCCGGCAGCAGCAGCCTGAAACCGACCCCATCCCTGCGGACAGTCGGCGCAAGATATTCACGATAGCTGGTGCGCAACTGGCCATTGACGCTGTCGCTGCCGCCGCCGCGCAGAATGCGGTTGATGCCGAAGGGATCACCCTGAGGATTGTTTTTGGGACTCTGCCGGTAATAGTAAGGGTCGTAGCGATCCTGTACCCATTCCCAGGCGTTACCGCTCATATCGTACAGACCGAGAGCATTCGGTTTTTTCTGCCCCACCGGCAGTGCTGTGCCGGAACAGGACACTCTGCTGCAGGCATAATCAGCCAGCGTTTTTTCGTCATTGCTGCCGGAGTACATCTGAAGTTTTCCGCCGCTGCGGGCGGCGTATTCCCACTCAGCCTCGGTCGGCAGACGATAGTTCAGCCCGGAACGTCTGTTCAGCCTCGTGATATATTCACGGACATCGCTCCAGCTTACACCGTTGGCAGGGTAGCCCGGGCCGTGTCCGGAGTGCAACGGGAGGTCGCTCGCCATCACAGCGTACCATTGCTCTTCGGTAACTTCAAAAACCCCCATTCTGAAATCATCAACACAGACCTCATGCACCGGCCTCTCGTCATAGCCGCCGCTTCCCGCCTGATCACCCATCATGAAACAGCCACCCGTGACGACAACAGTCTTGATATCAGTAATGGCTGCGCCCTGAGCCTGCCGGGTCATCAGCAACATATAAACGAACAGCAGGCTGAAAGCGGCCAGTAGATACCGTTGTTCGGTTCTTTTTGTTGATTTCATGCGCTGCGATTACTCCTGCCGCTGCCGTTTGCGCAGGCCGGTCATGCCAATGAGACCGGAGGCCAGCAGTAATCCGGCTGCCGGGAGTGGTACCGGGTTGGCATTAGGAGTAATGGTGGTAGTAAAGTTAACCGAGGCTGCCTGGAGAGTAGCCGACGAGACCGGTGTTGATGAACCGGTGCTTGTTGCCGTTGCCGGAGTCGTTTCGGCCTGCGCACCCAGATGTACGGAAGCTGTCAGGGAGAGATTGGGAGCTTGTGCCGATTCCGGAGCGGGCGCTGATATCAGTTGCTCCGCGAGACCTGTCGGCTGTTGGGAACCGTCGCGTTCAAAATGGCCTTCCATGGTGCTTTTGGCCGGTTGAGCAGATTCCGCATGTTGCTTCAGGACCGTTCCGAACAGGTCGGCATGGTTGCCACCACCCAACAGCTGATCAAGGGGTTGCAGCGACGTATTCTGCGCCGTTTTTTCAATTGCGATTTCTGCACCTTCGTTGTCAATGGACAGGGCTGCATTGGCAGATACGGCGCTGAGAGAGACAAACAGCAGCGATAATGATGTTTTTTGTGAAAGATTCATGGGATATTCTCCTTTATATTCAATATATTGAGTTATTACGTGTGGAAAGTGCATTCTCAGTGTGAGGTACTATAGCAGGTTAATATTACAGACACGCTGAAGTTAGGTAACGATTATCAAACAATTTCAGTTTTTTGATGACCCGCAGGGACCCACAGGGCCTAAAGGCGATCCCGGCGGGTTCCCTGCTGCTATAGCTGAGTGAGAAGAATTCTGAATGCAGGGAGAGGTAGATGCCAATTAAGGGACTCAAATACGTAACATTAAAGACATGATAGTCTGATAACATACTGTAATTTAAAGCATAAAATAAATATACGTCGTAACAATAAATTATCATACCCTTAACATGAAAATAATATTTACCTGTTATGATGCCGCTCGCATAGCAATCAGACAAATATATATTCCGGGTACTTTGCTGACCTGTCCCAGGTATCAGAAAGCCCGCCACGAAGGTTATCATCTCGTGGCGGGCTTTTTATTTTTAGCATACAGAAAAAAGTCAAAGCCAAACCCATCGCGAGGTGGGGACGGAAAGCCATTGGGTCCCCTGAGGATAGCCGGGTTGCCTTTCAATAACGAAAGTTGATCCGGCTTTTGTTTTTTTCAATTCAGAAGTTGCAAGGAGGTGCGCACGGGAAAAGTATTCCACGATCGAACATAACAATTGAATAGCAGTCATTTCAGCAGCAACTACAAATAAAAAAGGAAGAAAAGGAGAATTAAGATGGAAATAAAAGCAAAAATAATAATGGTATTGACCCTCGTGGCACTCGTCTGTTTGCCTGGCTTTGCCATGGCTGCCTTATCAGGCCCTGTTGCAGGAGATTCAGTGGTCGGCCTCACAACATACAAGGGGTACGGTAGCTTCACCAACGGTGCTGCTTCAGTCACTCTTGGCTCAAATTTCATTTCAGCCACAGACAACAGTGTAGGAACTCCATTTTTTGCCACCGGAAGCTTGAACTGGACCGGTGATAGCCTTGTAATGCTCTCGTTTGATTACACTATTTCAGGGAATGGAACATCAGGTGCCAACAACTGGATTCAATATGGAGATGCCTTGTTTTTATCCGTAGGGCCGACGACACTTTCTGCAAACGGTTCAGGTCATGTCAGCCAACTCTATGATATGTCAACGTTTGGTGGTGGCCCGCTTATGGTTCAGGCATACGCTGATGGACTCGCCTCGTCTGTAACCATTAGTAACATCAGTGCTACTCCCACCCCGATCCCCGCTGCCGCCTGGCTGCTCGGTTCAGGTCTGCTGGGTCTGGTTGGCATCAGACGGAAAAATATTGCGTAACAGCAGGGGCGAAACCGTAACGGTTTCGCCTTTTTTTTGTAATTAATCAACTTACCAAAGGAGATGTATCCATAATGAAATCAGCACTTCGTACGCTTGCCACCGCCCTGCTGGGCGTCATCAGTTACGCCGCCGTCGCCCTCGCCGCACCTGCCGTTGATTTTACCGGCACTGTCACCGACTGGAATGATGGCAATAACTACACTATCGGCTGGAGCTTCACCGCCAACCAGGACCTCTTTGTCAACTCGCTCGGCGTCTATGCCGCCCCGGATTTCAATACCGGTCTCCGAACTTTTACCCAGGATCATGCCGTCGGCATCTTCGATGCCACCAATGCTCTGGTTGCCTCCACAACAGTTACCAATGCCGACTCACTGACCGGTTTCTTCCGTAACCACTCACTGGCAGCTCCAGTCATGCTGACGGCTGGTTCCACCTACACCATTGCTGCCTATATGGGTGCCGACCAGATGGTATTCGGTACCACCGGTTCCACCGTCAACCCGCTGATTACCTACAACGCCAGCCTTTATGAGGTTAGCAATTCACTTGTATTCCCGACACTCTTAGACGGCACAACCACCGTGGCAACCGGCACCTTCGGCCCGAACATGGACGTCACCCCGACACCGATTCCGGCCGCTTTCTGGCTGCTCGGTTCCGGCCTGGGAATGCTCGGCGCTGCCCGTCGTAAAAAAATGGCTCAAAAATAAATTTCACCTGTTCACACACTAAAAATCAGAGGAGAAAACATGTCTATTTTCGCACTGAAAAAAAAGTTTCTCGCCGCAGCGGTTCTCTCGACTCAGGTTCTTCTGCTGGCCGCCGGCTCTGCCTTTGCCGCACCGGTCGCCAATCTCAAAGTTAAACTCCTGGCCATCAACGATTTCCACGGCCAGCTTTCCCCCAAAACCGTCAGCGCCCGTCCTGCCGGTGGCGCTGCCGTTCTGGCAGCATACCTGAAAAACGCCCAGCTCGGCATGGAAGACCGTGCCATCATCATCAGCGACGGTGACTTTGTCGGTGCTTCGCCGGCCAACTCGGCCCTGCTGCAGGACGAGCCATCCATCCAGTTTTTCAATACACTGGCCAACCCCTTTTGTTCCCCGGACAAGATGAATTCCCGCTGCAACCTGCTGGCAACCGTGGGTAACCATGAATTCGACGAAGGGACGACTGAGCTGTTCCGCATGATGAACGGCGGCAACCACGTCAAAGGGCCGTTCATCGAGAACCCTTACTCAGGCGCCCGTTTCCCCTATGTGGCCGCCAACATAATTGACAACGCTACCGGCAAGACCCTGTTGCCGCCGTATGTCATCAAAACTATCCGCAACACACCGATTGCTTTCATCGGCGCAATCCTCAAGGATACGCCGAATATTGTTGCTCCGGCCGGTGTCGCCGGTCTCACCTTCCTTGACGAAGCGACCGCCATCAACAGCTACATCCCGGAACTCCAGGCCAAAGGGGTCAAGGCAATAGTTGCCGTCATCCACCAGGGTGGCGCAGATGTCGATGCCATTGTTGCCAAGCTTGACGGTGAAGTTGATGTCGTCATTTCGGGCCATGCCCATATCAACACCAATAAACTGGTCAAAAACGCTGCTGGTAACGACGTACTGGTCACCCAGGCCTTATCCGCCGGTACCGCTTTTGCCAACATAGATATCGAGATCAACCCGTTCAGCAAGGACATTGTCAAGAAATCAGCCGTCATCACCACCCCCTTCGGCGATGTCGCACCGGGCACTACCCCTGACGCTGCTGTTGCAGCTATCGTTGCACAGGCTGATACCATTGTCGCGCCGCTGGTTAATGTTGTAATCGGCCAGAGCGCCGCACTTATCAGTAAAACCCAGAACCCGGCCGGTGAATCGGCCCTCGGCAACCTGATCGCCGATGCCCAGCGCTTGTACGAGGGCACCGAGTTTGCCTTCATGAATCCGGGCGGCATCCGTGCCGATCTCAGCCAGGGCAACGTCACCTGGGGAGCGCTGTTTACCATTCAGCCCTTCGGCAACCAGATGGTACGCATGACCTTGACCGGTCAGCAGATCTACGACCTGCTTGCCCAGCAGTGGAGCAACCCCGCCGCGCCAAAAATGCTGCAGATTTCCGGTCTTACCTATAGCTGGACCAACAATGGCACCGGCGCAGCCGGTACTATCACCGAAGTGCGCAAAGGTGGCGTGGCCATCGACAAGGCGGCCACCTTCACCGTGACCACCAACAACTTCCTCTCCGGTGGCGGCGACGGCTTCGCCGTCTTCAAGAGTGGCCTCAACCCGGTCATCGATGCCGCAGATATCGACGTGCTGGTTTCCTACATCAGGGGCCTGGCAACACCGTTTGATGCACTCATCGAAAACCGCATCATCCGCATTGAAACCGTCCCGACCCAGTTTGTCTACACTTCCGATTCTCACTACGGCATCACCAGACCGGCAATCGATGGAACCGCAACTACCGTAACCGGACAGGCCGTCAACGCTGCGCTGGTCAGCACCATCAATGCCCTGCAATCCACAACTACTCCGGTTGGTATCCCTTGTGACGGCGGCGTCAACGCCTGCACCACAACCGTTGGCGCACTTGATTTTGTTGCTCACACCGGTGATATCACCAACCGTATGGAAACAGCTTCAGCAGTTCAGAGCGCTTCCGCTTCCTGGGATCAGTTCAATATTGACTACCTCACCGGTCTGGCTGTAACCGACCGTTACAACACCAAAGCACCGATGTACCTGGTGCCGGGTAACCACGATGTCAGCAATGCCATCGGTTACTACAAGGCGATGAACCCGCTGTTCGACGCCACTGCATACGTCAATATCTACAACCTGATGATGAAACCGACGACCCTCCTGACCAACACCGGTTTCATCGGTGCCACACCGAACGCCACAACCGCTGCTGCCAGCTATGCCGCCAACAAGGTCTATTACTCAAAAGATCTGGGTGGCGTTCACTTTGTCTTCCTCAATATGTGGCCGGACAGCGCCGCCCGCGCCTGGATGGAATCCGATCTGCGCAAGGTAAGCAGCACCACTCCGGTTGTACTCTTTACTCATGACGAGCCAGCTGTCGAAACCAAGCATCTGATGAATCCCAATAGCCCGTACACCATCAATTCGACCAATAAATTTGAAAATCTGGTACTGGGCGAAGCGCTTGGCGGACTTTCCAGCGTTGCTGCCATCACCGGTGCCAGCACAGTTGAGCAGGCCGCTCTGGCGACATGGCTCAAAAATCACAAAAACGTCGTGGCTTATTTCCACGGCAATACCAACTACAACGAGTTTTACACCTTTGCCGGACCGAATGCAGACATCAGCCTGAATGTCTTCCGCGTCGATTCCCCGATGAAGGGCAATTTCTCGGCAACTGCACCTGGTCTGCTGTCCTATCAGGTAATCTCGATCGATCCTGCTGCTGCAAACATGACCGTTCGTGAATATCTCTGGAACACCAAAACCTGGGGCGCTTCAAAAACCGTATCACTGGCACCACGCGCTAACTAAGAAGCAGACAGACCTCCGAGGTTTTTAAAACCTCGGAGGTCTTAGTACTCATCAAAACAAAGGAAGAAAAGGGGAAGGACAATGAAAAAATTAGTCGCAGCAACAGCACTTTTGGCAGCATTGGCAGGGGCAGGCACGGCAGACGCCGCGCTCGTTATAAATCAAATCTACGGCGGAGGTGGAGCAACTTTAGCAGCTCCTCTGTACAGCAATGACTGGGTACAGTTGTACAACTCGGGAACAACGGCGATTAATCTATCCGGCTATAGTCTCCAGTATGCTGCCGCCACCAACTTAACGACTTTTGGCTTGTCTCATGCCCTTACAGGTACGATTGCCGCCAACAGTTATTTTCTAGTCCAGGAAAGTCGTGGTACCGGCTTGAACGGAACCACCGCTGATCCGATCTATGACCAGATCGGTGGAACTCTTGCCTTGTCTGCTACTGCAGGAAAGATTGCGCTCTTCAGCGTGACAACAACCGGTGCAAGTACAGTAGCCTCATCAGTTAATTTGGTTGATCTGGTTGGTTTTGGTACAACTGCCAACTTCAGCCTTTACCCGACAATGACTGCAAATACAAGTACAACGACATCAGCTCTTCGCACTACCGATGCACTTGGCGCTGTTTCGTTTGTTGCCGGTACGCCGGTACTTCCCGCTACCCCCACTCCGATCCCCGCTGCGGCCTGGCTGCTTGGTTCCGGGCTGCTTGGTTTGGCAGGTTTCAGAAAACGTAACGCGTAGGGACCCAAAATGCGGGCCTAAAGGCGTATTGCATACGCCCATTGACTTTCAGCGATAGTCTACCCCCGCCAACTTACAATGCCATAGTGCTACTGGGGATGAAGACTTACCGCTGGAAACTGTCTGCTCCGGGGCTTGACCCCGGTGCAGACAGTATAAACGATACATACATTTCCGTCCCTACTCTCAAGGAGTTCAAAAATGAAACCAAGCAGTAGCATCACATCCAGGCCCGGCATTCGTTCCCTGCTCCGCCTGACGGCATTCGTGTTTGTCATGGCGTTTGCCTGCCAGGCTTTTGCAGCCTCGCCGGATGTCGTCATCAGCCAGGTCTATGGCGGTGGCGGTAATACCGGCGCCACCTATAAAAACGATTTTATCGAGCTGCATAATAACGGTGCCAGCGCGGTCAGCCTTAACGGCTGGTCGGTGCAGTATGCTTCTGCAACCGGCACATCCTGGGCGGTTACACCACTCACCAATGTCACGCTGCAACCGGGACAATATTACCTGATACAGGAGGCTGCCGGTGCATCTACCACGGCGATAAATCTGCCGACACCGGACGCAACCGGCACCATCGCCATGAGCGGCACTGCCGGTAAAGTTGCCCTGGTTACCAGCACAACAGCACTTACCTGTGGTGCAACATGTGCAACCAATGCCGCTGTCCGCGATTATGTCGGCTTCGGCACAACAGCCAATAATTTTGAAGGCACCGGCCCGACGCCAGCGCCAAGCAATACTACCGCAGTGCTGCGCGCCGGTAATGGCTGCAGCGATACCGATAATAATAACGTCGACTTTGCAGCAGGAGCGCCAACCCCGCGTAACAGCGCTACGGCACTGAATGCCTGCACCGTTATCGTCGTTAACGGCGCCTGCGGCGGCGACAACGGCCTGACTCTTGCTGCAGTAGCACCGACCGGCCTCTGCGGTGCCGGTACCGCTTCGGCCATCACCGGCAGCGGCCATCCCTGGGGTTGGAGCTGTGTCGGAACTGGTGGTGGCACTACCGCAAGCTGTTCAGCCGCCATCCAGAGCTACACGCTCAACTTTGCCAGCGACGCCAACGGCACACTCAGCGGCACAACTCCACAGAGTGTTGATTACGGCGCTTCTGCTTCCGCCGTAACCGCCAGTGCCAATGGCGGCTATCTCTTCCAGAACTGGACCGGCACGGGCGGCTTTGCTACCTCGACTGCCAACCCGCTGACTGTCGCTAACGTCACCGCCAGCCAGAACATCACCGCCACCTTCATCTTGGCCTCGGCGCCGGTCAACGGCGCGTGCGGCAGTGCCAACGGGGTAAGTTCTCTGTCCGTACCGACCGCCAACTTCTGCTCCGCCGGAACCGCCTCTGCAGTGACCGGCAGCGGCCCCTGGAACTGGAGCTGCACCGGCAGCAACGGCGGCAGCAGTGCCGGCTGTACAGCACCCAAAGCATTAGCTATCAGCATCTTCCACGTCAACGACACCCATGCCCGTCTGACACCGCACAAAATGGCGGCTCCGATGCATGGCACGACCAATGCCACATTTGAAGATGTGGGTGGCGCGGCCCACATGGCTGGCAAAATGCTCGAGCTGACCGCCGCCAATCCCGATTCGCTGGTGATCGACGCCGGTGACATTTCCGAGGGGAGCCCCATCGGTGACTTCAGCGCCACCAACCCGATCACCATCCCCGGCTTCAGCATTTCAGGTTGTGCGCCACTCAGTCCCGGTGCCCTCAGCAGCAACTGCGGCATGACCCAGTTCTACCAGCTTCTCTCCCAGAAACTGCAGAACCAGCGGGGACGTGGCATGGACGCCGTCGTTGTCGGCAACCATGATGTCCGCGACGCCAGCTACATCACCAATCTTGAAAACCTGCAGGCATCCGGCGTTCCGGTCATCTCGGTCAACGTGCGCAACATGGATGGGACACCGCACTTCAAGCCCTATACCATTACAACCGTGGCAGGAAAAAGAGTCGGCATTCTCGGTTACACAACGCAAGCCGCCGAAGTCGGCGCCTCGCTGGCCACCACCCTTCAGGTGGTGGATTGTGACTGGAGTGCGGCAACAAATACTCTCTCACCAACTACAACAACATGCCACCTGAAGTCATATGTCGACGAACTGCGCACCAACCCGAAAGACGCTCTGGGCAATCCGGTCGCCCCGGTAGATCTGGTCGTGCTGGCGGCTCATATCGGCCACAGCGGCATGGTCGACCCCAATCCCAAAGTTTCCCCGAAACTACTAGTTGACGACGGTGTCACCAAACTGCCGGAAGTCTCCGTCAACGGCCACTGGCACACCTGGGCCGAAACCCCGGCCTGGCAGCCTGCTGAGCTCAATTACAAGACCACCATCACCGAGTCCGGCAGCTACCTGACCTACATCGGTGAATTGAAGATTGACGCCGCCGGCAAATTTCTCAGCGGGTATAACCACCTGCTGCGCACCGCCGACATCACTCCCGACCCGCAGGTGCAGAGCTTCGTCAATCAACTCGTCACCCAATTTGATGCCGCTGCCGTCGCACAAAACAAACCGAAGGCCTTTGAAGTGGTCGGATACACCAACGACAATCTGCTGCTGGATAATGAAATGCGCTGGTGGTCCCCCAACGAGTACCCCTGGGCCGGCAACAATCCGGCCGGACAGTGGATCTGCGACGCCATGCAGTGGAAGGCCGCCCAGCTGTTCGGCTCCTGCGATCTGGCCATCGAGACCGGCGGCGGTGTGCGCGCCGATATCCCGGCCGGCCCGGTTACCTACCTCCAGGTTTACGAGACCTTCCCCTGGAGCGACGATACCTACGTCCGGATCAACATGACCGGCCAGGATATCCTTAACTTCCTCAAGAATACCAACATGAACGCCGGCTTTTCCCGCAGGCTGCACGTGACCAGCGTGGACGGCGTGCCGACGTCAATCCTGTTTGACGGTGCACCCCTCAACATGAGCCAGACCTACACCGTTGCCATAAATAACTATATGTTCGCCCATCCGCCAGCAGGCTACACCTGGCCGGCCAGCAGTTCACCGCTCACTAACGGTGCCCTGGTTCGCGACAGTCTGGTGGAATTCATGCAGGCCAATCATGCCACCCTGGCTGCTGCCTACAGCGTCGGCGGCCCGAGATATGACGTGAACACCGAGTTTGCCGGCGGTTTCCGCGCCGTTGTCACCATGATGAACGATAACGATACCCGCCCGACCTTCGATAACGCCTTTGTCCGCCTGCTCAGCGCCAACCCCGAGACCCTGGCCCGACGCGGCCAGGGGAAGGTCCCGACCGATCTGGTCACTGTAGATGGCAGCATCAACCCGGCTCATCATCTCGCCGAAGCGGAATGGTTCCGCAGCTATCTCGGTTTTAAAACCGGCGCCCTGAAAAATGGTGACATTGTGGAAATCTGGGGCAAGGGGAGCTTCTTTGACGGCAACCCGGAATTTGTCGAGCAGGAGGGGATTTACAGCCAGGGAGCAGAATTCAGGATTCTCGGCAACGACCCGAGCCTGGCTAAACCGGCCTTCAAATCCTCGATCAGCGAGTTCTGGAATGATCAGAATAAAAACCACTACGTGCAGTTCCTGGCAAAGAAGACCGGCGCCAGCACGGTGCAGGATCAGAACGGCCAGACGGTCACCATCAGCGACCGCACCGCCTATACCAGCTTCGCCCTCCCCGGTGCGGTCAACGACATACTGCTGATCACCGGTATCCCGACCATGAAGAATTTCGGACTGGTCTTCCGTGGTGACACCGCTTCCGTCGCACCCGGCGGCAGCCTGCCGGCTGCAACGTCGATTAATTCCAGCGTCAACCCGACCCCGGCCGGCACCGATGCCGCCTCGGTCACCTTGACGGCTACCGCATCCACCTCCACCGGTTCCTACTTCCTGGCTCCGGTGGCCGATGCGCAGGTGGCGAGTGGTAATCCGGCTACCAACTACGGCGTCTGTGTCGGCACCAGCAAAACCTGCAACAACATCTATATCCAAAGCAGCAGCACAAGCTTCGGCAACGAGCGGGGCTGGCTGAAGTTCGATCTTTCCTCCATCCCGACCGGATCAATCATCAACAGCGCCACCCTGCAGCTCTGGAACTGGAAATCCGCCGGCGCTTCACTGCCGGTCGAGGTGCGCAGTGCAGCGGTTGACACCTGGACCGAGTCGGGCATCACCTGGAACAGTCAGCCTGTTCCCGGCGCTGTTCTCGACACCGTGACACTTGCAGCCGGGGCCATCAACAACTGGTACAGCTGGAACGTAACCCCATTTGTTCAGGGCGAGTTCGCCGGTGACAAGACGGTTTCCCTCATGCTGAAGCCGGTTACCGAGGGCTCGACTGACGCCACCGCGCCAAGCTACGCCTTCGACGCCAGGGAGTATGGCAGCAATGCACCGCTGCTGTTGGTATCCACCGGCACGACGGCGGCCACCATCACCCAGGTGCAGTACTTCTACCGCTACTCCGCCAACAATACTACCTGGGGCACTTGGTCTCCTGCCGGAACGGCGACCTTTGCTCCCTACACCCTTTCATTTGCGTTCCCGAACGGTGAAGGGTATTACGAATTCTACAGCATCGCCACCGACAGCACCGGTGCGGTAACAGCAGCTCCCTCCGCCGCCCAGGCTGCGACACATTACAGCGCGACTCCGGCCTATTTCCCGATGGTCTCCATCGATAACCTCTACCAGAAGTACGACGGCTCGGCCAAAGCGGTAACCGCCATCACCATCCCGACCGCCGCCGCTGCTTCCGCCACCGTGACCTACAACGGCAGTTCCACGGCACCGACCGCACCCGGCGTCTACACCGTGGTTGCCAACGCCACCTCCGGCAGCAACACCGGCACTGTCAACGGATTTCTGGTCATCGGCAAGGGAACCCCAACCATTGCAACAGTGCCAACCGCTTCCGCCATCACCCATGGTCAGTCTCTGGCATCATCCGTCCTGACCGGCGGCGCCGCTTCCGTTGCCGGCACCTTCGCTTTCACATCGCCCGCTACGGTTCCTGCCGTTGGCACCGCAAACCAAAGCGTTACCTTCACCCCGTCTGACACGACCTTGTACAGCACGGTCAGCGGAACGGTCAGTGTGACCGTCACTCCGGCTGCTCCAGCCGTATCAAACTGGCCGACCGCTTCTGCAATCACCTACGGCCAGTCACTGGCAGCATCAACCCTGACCGGCGGTGTCGCATCCGTTCCCGGTACGTTCACCTTTACGACGTCAGCTGCTGTCCCCGGCGTCGGAACCGCAACTCAGGGTGTAACCTTCACCCCGACTGATGCCGTCAACTTCAGTACGGTCTCCACAACGGTCACCGTGACGGTCTACCAGGCGGGCCAGAGCATCGCCTTTCCGGTCATCACCGCCACACAACTGGGCAGCGGTCCGGTGACGCTGGTCGCCACTGCCGATTCCGGCCTGCCGGTGTCGTATACCTCCCTGACGGTCGGAGTTTGCACAGTAAGTGGTGCCACGCTCAATCTGCTGGCCACCGGAACCTGCACCATCGTCGCCGACCAGATTGGCGACGTCAGCTACACCGCCGCTCCACCCGTTGCACAGAGCTTCACCATCACCGCTGCGACCACTGCAGCACCGGTACCCGCCCTCGGGCCGTGGGGAATCCTGATAGCCGTAGCCGGTCTTGGCGGCATCATGTTCCGCAAACGCACGGCCTGTTAATATATAGCAGCAGAAGAGCAGCACAAAAGTGGCCCGGAGTTTATGAGACTCCAGGCCACTTCTTGGCCCCAGGATGGGCAGTATTGTTACGTTGCTATTTCGCCTGTGTGCCATGTTCATGAAGAGCAACATTGTTCTTGACGCAGATTCGAAAGCAGCGATATATAGAATACAAGTTGGGTAGTCGGCTGACCTTATGCCGCATGCTGCAGGACGGAACCGTTGTCACTGCTTGTGTGTGCTTGAAGAGGGACCAGTGGCCCCGGGAATAATGCAGATGCACTATTGCATCCAATTTCCCGGGGTTTTTTTTATGTGCCGGCTCATTTAATAAACAATCGGGGGACATTTTTATGAAGAAACAACTAACGGCACTCATTGCAGCAGCACTCCTGACCCTGTCCGCAAACAGCTCCTTTGCGGCAATTTCCTTCGCGGACAGTACACTTTTCCGGGTTATTTATGACAGTACCGGCATCCAGCAGCTTGCCAACCTCGGTTCTGTGAACAGCCTGCTGTCCGGCGGCACCAGTACGATAACGCCGGGAACCTTTTCGGCCGTCAACCCGGCCGCCCTGTCGGTCAGTTATTTTGCTCTGGACAGGGCTACAGCCGCTCTGTGGGTAAGCGGTATCGCCGCACCGACCGCCACCGCCGGCGGCTTCACCGGCTTGACTAACGCTAGCGGCGTAGACAATAACATAGTCCAAATGCTGGCCACCGCCGTCAGCGGCAGTACCGGCAGCAGCCTGGCCTCTCTGGCAAACGGCAGTGCATCGTCGGTGTCCCAGACGCTCTATTATATCAACGATGCCAACAGTGCCGGAGTAGCCGGTATCGGTAAGGCGACCATCACCACCTCTGCAACCACCACTCAGATCGTACCGACCCCTCTTCCTTCTGCTATTCTATTGTTGGGCTCCGGCTTGCTTGGATTGGCGGGGGGGCGGAGAAGATGCTCAGATTCTGAAATCAGCTGATCAGGTTGATTCGCCCGGCAGCGCGTGAACGAAAGTCATGCGCTGTCGGGACACTCCGTTAGCCATATGAAAATTACTCCGTCTGCATCTACCACTTTGCCACGTAGAGTTTATGTATGTATGGTCACCGCTAATGGTCCTGATTCCCAGGTGACTTCCGGATAGAGCGCTTTATCAAGGCGAAGATAGGTCCCGTCAACCCCTGTGGTAGCCCACCAGCATTCATTGCCACGGTTCGGTAACTCGCAGAAAAGGTACAGATCGTCATTTTTGTCTCTGGCTAAATACATGTGCATATCTCCTTGTGGGTTCGGTAAACATTGTGCCCTGATATAGTCAGTAATAAAGGCAATTATCATCGGTTATCCCGGCAGGGCGAACGCAATTCGCCCCTACAGAAGGTACTCCCGATATTATGCCTCAAGCATCTCTTTTTCCTGAAGACCGATATCCCTGAGTTTCGGGTCTTCCGAATTACACAATTTTTCGACAAATTCTTCCCATTCATGGCAGACAAAAGAACATTCCTGGAGCGGAACATTAAGATTTTTACTCAGTAACTTATTGAGAAAATTCTGTTCTATGGGAACGTAGTAATAGATGCCGATGGCAACAGAACCGTCAGGTTCATCGGTGACATAAATGCACATTCCGGTTAAGGACATTTTAACAATTGACAATTTAACCTTGATAGAGTCATTTTTCCGCGGAAGGTCGCTTGGCTCTATCGACTTCGGGATTAAAACTCTCATGCCATGAGTACAAAAATTAGCAACGTTAGCTTCAGCTGAAGAATCATCTCCCCAGAAAATAGTTACTTTACTCAGACTTTTCGGCAGTCGTTGCGTATCATACCTGGTTAAGTGGCGCTCTTTCATAAATCCCCCTTATTATGGTTAGATTGATATGAGTGGCAGTGTACCTGATTCTGCTGAAGGATGCAGTAACAGGTTGAACATCTCTGCTAATACCATTCCCAATCATCGTCATGCCCGTCATGAATTCTTCCACCGGAATAGTCGAAACAACAGTCACAATCAGCACCGAAATGATCCAGGCTTTCCTGAAAACAGGAATGACCGGGCAGTAGCGTGGAGATGGTTTTCTTTTCAGCAGATTTGGCGACAATGTGCATGGTTCACCTCGAATTATGGAGTAAATATGGCGATCCGGCGGATCGCCCTGATATTTCTACCAGTTAAAAAGACCGATTGATTTTTGCAAAACAGCCACGGCATCAGCGATGTCGATAATGCCGTCCGGGGTTGATGTGCCGTTCACAAAAGGAGCAACATCGCCGCTGGCCAGTTCGGCAGGAGTCGCTTTTTTCAGGCCGATGGCAAACTGCAGTGCCAGCAGGGCATCAGCAACATTCACGGTGCCATCGCCGTTCAAATCGCCCTTGACAGCCGGTATGGCAATAAATGTCGCGCTGACGGTGCAGTTGCCCAGAATTCCGGCGGTGGAAAAGCTGCTGCCGCTTATTTTCCCGCCACAGCCGCTGACGCTTGAGATCTGGTAGCCGCTGTCAGGGGTAATGGTAAAGACAGCGGTTTTACCGGCTTCGACCCCCTGGTTGACCGACGGACTGATGCTGCCATGCGGGCCGCTGACCGGGGCAACGGTGAATTGAATCGGCGGAAGCGGGGCAAAGTTGGCCGTTATGGTTTGTGCTGCCGTTACATTTGATAGCGTCAGCGGATTGCTACTGCTGATGAAGCTGGCGCCGTCGCTCCAGTTGACAAAATAATAGCCGCTGGCCGGAACCGCCGTCACGGCTGATGCCGATGCGCCGTAATTGACCGTCTGGCTGGCGGCACCGGTCAGGGTGCCGTTACTGCCGCTAACGAAGCTGAGCGTGTAGGTATCGATGGCAAAGTTGGCAGTGATGTTCTGCGCTGCCGTGACGTTGGCGACCGTCAGCGGGTTGCTGCTGCTGGTGAGGAAACCACCCGTTCCGGTCCAGTTGACGAAGTGGTAGCCGGTGTTGGGCATTGCGCTGACGGCGGTTGCCGATGCGCCGTAGTTGACGTTCTGACTGGCAGTTCCGGAGACCGATCCGTTTATCCCGCTGCTGAAAGTTACCGTTACGGTATCAAGGGCAAAGTTGGCGGTAATGGTTTGTGCCGTAGTGACGTTGAGGAGTGTCAGCGGGTTGGCGATGGTCGTCACAAACCCTCCGCCACCGGTCCAGTTGACAAAGTGATAATGAGCTGCCGGAACAGCAGTTACGGGTGATGCCGCCGCGCCGTAGCTGACATTCTGACTGGCGCTGCCGGTCAGCGAACCGTTGCCGCCGTTGATGAAGGTGACCGGCAGGGCATCGATAGCAAAGTTGGCGGTTATGGTTTGTGCCGCCGTGACGTTTGACACTGTCAGCGGGTTGGCGATGGTCGTCACAAAGCCCCCGGTGCCGGTCCAGTTGACAAAGTGAAAGTTAGCTGCCGGGACAGCAGTCAATTCAGTTGTAGTTGCGCCATAGTTGATGGTCTGGCTGGTGGTGCCGGTCAGGCTGCCGTTGCCGCCGCTGGCGAAGGTAAGTGCAAAAGTTTTGATACTGAAGGTGGCATTGACCGAACAATCGGCGGTTACCGGGGCGGTGCTGTAGCTGGTGCCGGTAAGCGTTCCGCCGCAGCCGCTGACGGTGGCGATGTTGTAGCCGGTGTCAGGTTTAATCGTGATTGTCGCGCTGGCGCCATCGGAAACCGGCTGGGTTGCCGGGGCTACAGCGCCATTGATTCCGGCGCTGGCGGTTACGGTATGGTTTGTCTGGCTGAAGTTGGCGATGACGGTGCAGTGTGCCGTAATTGGATTGGTGTTGTAGGTCGTGCCGACCAGTGACCCGCCGCAGGTGCCGCTGACGCTGGCGCTGTAGCTGCCGGTCGGGGTAACCGTAAAAGATGCAGTGCCGTTGTAATTGACGCTTTGGGCGGTCAGCGGGGTAATGCTGCCGTTGCCCGCACCGATGCCGATGCTGGGTGTGACGGTGAAGCTGTCAATCGCAAAGTTAGCGGTAATGGATTGATCGGCGCTTACCGTGGTCACCGTCAGCGGGTTGGTGGCTGTGGTGACAAAGCCGCCGGTGCCGGTCCAGTTGACAAAATGATAGCCGATGTTTGGAACAGCGGTGACGGCTGTTGCCGCAGCCCCGTAATTAACCGTCTGTGCCGTGGGGCCGTTGAGCGTGCCATTAGCGCCGGCGGCAAAAGTAAGGGCATAGCTGGTGATGGCGAAATTGGCGGTGATGCTCTGGTTGGCGGTTACGCCTGTTACCGTCAGTGGATTGGCGGTCGTGGTAACGAAGCCGCCAGTACCGGTCCAGTTGACGAAGTGATAGCCGGTGGCGGGAACAGCGGTGACGACTGTTGCTGAGGCGCCATAATTGACCGTTTGGCTGGCTGTGCCGGTCAGGGTGCCGTTGGCGTCGCTGGTGAAGGTGACGGTGAAGGTATCGATAGCAAAGTTGGCGGTGATCGTCTGTGCGGCGGTCACGTTGCTGACGGTCAGCGTGCTGTTTGTGCTAATAACAGTAGCGCCGCTGCCGGTCCAGTTGACGAAGTGATAGCCGATTGCCGGCACGGCAGTTACAGCGGTCGCCGCAGCGCCGGAGTTGACCGTCTGGCTGGCGCTGCCGGTAATGGTGCCGTTGCCGCCGGGGATAAAGTCGACCGTGTACGTTGTGACGGCGGGTGCTAGTGCAAACGTAGCACTCACAGTACAGTCTGCGGTGACGGGGCCGGTGGTGTAGGTGTGGCTGGTAACGGTAGAAACGGTGTTGGTATAGGCCGTGCCATTGCAGCCGGTAATTGAGGCAACGTAATAGCCGGTATTGGCATCGAAGGTAAAGCTGGAGGTGGCGTTCAATGCCACAGTCTGCGGTGTCGTGCCTGTAGTCAGGCTGCCGTTGGCTCCGGCGCTGGCAGTGACGGTGTAGGTTGGGTTGATGGTGGTAGAGCCGTCGGCGTTGGTGGTTAGATCAAGAATTTTTACGCCGGTATATTGTGCTGCCATATTACCGGGACCAAACGACCAGACAGTCATGGCTACTGGTTTAGTCATCAGGTCGATAAGGGAAAGATTGGCACTTGATGACAATAAGCCTGTGTATCCACTGTAGCCACCTAGTGTTGTACTTCCGAAGGTAGAACCGAAGGAACTGGCGTTGGTATTGTTTGCAATCACCGTTGAAGTGCTGCCGGTGGCCGTAGCCAGGGTGCTGTAGTATTTGTTCACGCTGACTGGTTGCGGCGGCCCATTTAATGAGGTTATAGATAATTTGTTCTGAATCGCTGGCAATCCAGCAGTAACTGGAGCTGTTGGTGTGTCAATTCCGATGTACATGGTGCCATTGAGGGAATTGGTCCTGTTGACGGCATAGTAGTTAACTGACAGGTTACTGAGCGGGCTGGAACCGATAAAATTGGTAAAGGCGTCCCCCGCGTCCCCTTTTTTGGTATTAGTCACTCCTGCGAGCACGGTGATGTCACCCAGATCGGTAGCTATCTCCAGTGTAGAACCGGCGGTAGCGTCGGATATTACGCGGATCAGATGAACGTTCTCGAAGGCGGCAAAGGCGCTCCCGGCCAGGCTGAAGGAGAGCGCCAGTGCGGCGATGAGGGTGACAGATTTCTTGAACATAGTGACGATTCTCCTGCTATAGAGTGTATGGAGCTGATCTGAAATCCAGGCTGCGACTATAACATGCTATTATTACAGTCGTGCTGAAGTAAGGTAACGATTATAAAACAATTTCGGTGTGGTGGGTAGGGGCGCGGTCCGTGACCCGCCCTTGGAGCAATATGCACCATGTTTGCCATTTGCGCCGAGGGCGGGTTTGGAACCCGCCCCTACGTTTAAATTCGGTACATCGGTAATTTTACGTCTCGATGTAGCATACCTTCACCGAAGATGTTGCTGAATCGTAACACCACGCAGCTCACTCCTGATATATAATCCCCGGTATGCATCCCCACCAGACGGACATACTGTTACCTGACACAGCAGCACCCACTGCCTCTCCACCCTGGCTCCGCTTTGCGCTGCTCTGCACTCTGTTTCTGCTCGCTTCAATCTGGCTGGAAACACATCTTCTGCCACTCAACGGCGTTATTGCGGGGCTGAGCGCACAGCTGCTGGCCCTGTGCGGGTATACGCCGCTGGTGGCGGGTGACCTGATAACCGTGGCCGGATTCAGCGTACGGATCGTACTAGAGTGCACCGCGATACACCCGATCCTGATCTACGTTGCTTTCGTGCTGGCTCATCCCGGTTCATTGCGACGAACTCTTACCGGTCTGGCGGCGGGGAGTACGCTGCTCTTTTCGGTCAACATTGCGCGCATTGCGCTGGTCACGCTGGTCGGTGCCCGCTGGCCACTCTTTTTTGAACTGCTCCACGTCTATCTGGGGCAGGTCGTCATGCTGCTGCTGGTGCTGGCTGCGGCCCTGGCCTGGCAGCGCTGCGGCAGTGAAGGGGTGAGCCCGCTGCCGTTTGTCCTTCGGGCCCTGCTCTGGGCCAGCATGCTGTTTCTTCCCTGGGTGGTGCTCAATAAATACTTCTATATGAATGCTGTCGATGCGCTGGTGTTCCGGGTTATTGCGGCGCTCTCATCTCATACGGATTTTTCGATCGAGCGCCCGGTGGCACTCTATAACCATACCTTCGCACTCCCGTTGTACCTGGCGATGGTACTGGCTGTCGGCGGCTCTCCCGTTGCCCGACGCTTGAAATACACCCTTGCGGGCAGCCTGATCATTGTCGGCTGGCATATCATCTTCCGGATTTTTCAGGTTTCTATGGAAATATTTAAGCTGAACGAGTTGCAACCACTGTATCTGAGCATCTACCTGGGTGGTCAGTTTCTTGTTCCGCTGCTGCTCTGGGTCTGCTGGTTCGGGCCGCCTCGACGCAGTGAGTCGCTAGCGTCCGGTGGCGTCTGTGGGGGTGTTTCAGCGGCACTCCTGGTCTGCACCCTGCTCTGGCCGGGCGAAGCGCGGGCGGAAGCGCGGTTGATTATGAAGCAGACCGGCAGTAACGTCTATCAGTTGGAGATGAAAGGGTTGGAGCGGATAACCCGCGTGACCATTGCCCTGGAGTACGTACTGCAGGGGGCGGCCTCCGAACCGAGCCTGCTTCCTTCTGGGCTGGGGTTTATCGGGTCACTTAAAATTGAATCTTCGCATGCAAGCGGCGACGCCAACAGTATGACGATTGTCTACGATGCTGCCCGCCCGCACAGCGGTGATGGCATGTTGGGGACTCTCACCCTTACCCGTAGAGGAGGAGCGGGGGTAATGATCGGTGGCATGCGGGCTGCAGTGGAAATGCAGAATTATAAAGGGGTGACCATTGCAGCTGCCAGCGAGGTTGAGGATGCTGCTCCTGGTACTGCGGAGGTTGTGAAAGATGACGGAGCGAACGCCGCTGTCATCGGAAAAGCCTCAAGCGCGGGTATCCCGATGGTTACTCCTGCCGCTGCAAAAACTGGCGCCGATGTCACGCGCCGTTCTCTTAAAGGTGTCTTGGTACAGTTTCTCGAATCTGCCGGAGAACGAACGACCGAAGTTTTGGCCGACCTGGTTGCACGCAGAGGTGAGGGGGGAGACTATCGCCAAGAACCGTCGCTACTGCTCAGCGATGGCGTCACTCCACTCAGAGTGCTATTTCACCAGGCGGCCAGTTCCTTCAAAGAAACCCCCAGCTTTGTCATCAAGGGAGCTGAATTCGGCACGTTTACATGGCTGCCATCGGGAGAGCTGGCAGTTGACGTGCTGCCCGATAAAGGTGCCCTCAGGGCGAGTATCACGATTATCACCAAGGAAGAACAGGTGGAATATCCGCTGGCGATTGCTCCACCGTTGGAACAGTTTGATGCAAGCAGGGCAGGGGCGGGTGAAGCGGAATATGTGGCGGCGGCGAACCGGTTGGTGAGAGGGAACGTGCCGTAGGGAACCTCAGGGGCCTAAAGGCGACGCCGGTGGCTCGCCCCGTTCAATAGCCCCCGTAATTACTCCACTATAAAGTAAAAAGCCACCCGGAAGGTGGCAATAGCAAAAAATTGGCATATGCAAAAAAGGAGGCTTACTTTATCAGCTTCAGAAGTAAAGCTGCAATAAGCGCTGTCTGGAGAAAACCGGCACCCACTACCCAGCGGATCAACTCGGCTTTAACTTCAGCAATCTTGAGCTCGATCTCTTTAATGTCGGTTTTTGTTGCAAGTTCTTTTTGATCAAATATTTCAGTAAGAAGTTCTTTCTGTGCATCAGACATGGCCTTAGCTTGTGCTTCAGGCACACCCGCCCCACGAAGATGATCAACAAACTTTAATGTATCAAACGTAACAGTTGACATGGCTCACCTCGGTTTGAACTATAACAAAGTAAAAAAATTAAGTCAAATAGTCAACGTATGGTCAATTAATGCGGCAAGCATTCGTATTTACCGTGAGTATGTCATTACCGATGAAATTCTCTCGGCTCGACATCAAGGCACCTTGGCCAGCGCGGCGTGAAACGCGTTAGCAGAACCTCTTGCTGCATGCTGGGTCAGATATGTTTCGGTAGTCAACGCGCATGTCTTTTCTGCAACAGCCGAAGCGATTGTCACACTGCAATATACCTCTTCAGCAGACACGCAGCGAGCTGAATATAATAAAGCCGCTCTTATGTCATCACTCTTGAGAAAGGGATAATCCTCAAGCAGTTCCTGAATGGATGTGCCAAAAGCAACTTTCTCAACAAGCAGATCTACCGGCATACGTGTGCCTTTGATTACCGGTTTGCCGAGCATGACAGTAGGCTCAATTGAGATGCGTTTTAACAAATTTGCAGACTTCATACTATTTTCTCCATAGAAATGAAACGTATTCTCTTCCGCGCGATCACTACAAAATGGTTACTGAATTTTTCCGGGTACTTCAGAAGCATATTCTTCAAAATAGTGATTTTCACCCTATACGTTCTGCTCGTCAATTCGAAACAATATTATCCCGACAGATGGTTTTCTCAGTAAAAAATTCAACTCTTCGAAATCTTTATCGTTTGTTATGATAATCCTATTTTCATCACATGCCAGCTTCAGTAATGACGCATCGTCAAGATGACAGCCGTAGCGCCTGGATCATCAATCAGGATTCTGACAAGAACGTTTGTATCTACTGCAATCATAATCTACTGCCCCGACTATGAATTGCAGCCTCCATTTCGTCAAGGCTCACCGATCGTGATGCAGTAAGGACGCCAAATGCAGAGTTTTCCTGAATAGTCGTACTGGAACGCCGTCGAACTGCCGGAAGAATCGTAAGCAGCGCTCGCGATTTACCTTTGTGTGGTACAGGAATTTTTTCAAGTGGATGAATATGTCCCTTTGCATCAATTTCAACTTCAATTGTTTGTAGCATTGTCCCCCCTAATGACTTTACCTACGGACCGGTAGCGGTAACAGCATCAGGCATTCCCAAGACCCCAGGCAATATCTTTTTCCACGGCCAACCAGGCTAGTAATTTTGAAGAATCATTTCCCGCCTCGTGGATCAGAAAATCGAGTTCTTCTGTTGTATTGAGCTGTGCCATGTCAACGCTTATATTCTACAGAACAACATAAGTCGTAATACTCCAAACGTCAAATGCTTTTCAGAATACACCCAAAACCCCGGCGCACGTCGGTGCGCCTTTACGTGCCGGTGTTTGTGTGCGTATTGACCGGGTTTTCCCGGTCTAATTCCCATTTCAGCGGATTATTGACAATATATTCCCGTGCGCGGGTCAATTCATGCTCGTTTCTGATTACCCGTTCATAATAATTCCGTTGCCATACGGGACATCCCGGATTGGTGCGGATTTGGTTGATCTTGCGGGTGGTGACCGATTTAAAATTCTGAATGATCGAACCTATTGATCCTGGCATTGTTCCATGTAGGGGCGACAGCACGGTATTATCGTGCTTCGCCCGTGTGCCGCGATGATCAAAGGCGGGCAAAGCAGGTGAGTCTTGCTTTGCCCCTACGTTGTCCTGAATTAAAATGATTGCGTGGAAATGGTTAGGCATGATCGAATATTCGTCAAGGTTTATATTGGTGAAATGTTCAATTAATCGACAATAGACCGTGTCCACAACCCGCCCAAATTCATTCAACACCATTTCCCCATTCACTATTTCACCGAACAGACAGCCGCGCTGCCAGGTGCATACCGTCACGAAATATGCGCCGGCCTGCGCATAGTCGTAATTCAGCAGTCTGATAGAATGACGGTGATGCAGGTCCGGGTTGAAGGTCATGTGCGGAGTGACCCGATGAGGATGGTGCTTTATGAGTTCAGCTTGGCAGTGTAGTTACTGACGGATAATACAAAGCGGGTGTGTACAGTCTCTACCATCTTCAACCCTTCTTTTATACGCTCCCAATCCAACTGAAAGCCATACCCGTGATAGACAACGTGCCGGAACTTGCGGAAAGGTGAGAGTTCTACTGCAAGGGACTCATCAAAGAGAACGAAGAATGGCGTATATGCAGGAGTGCAAAATCTTTTAAATATATCGGTATGCCATGTTTCTCCAGTTGGTATTGGTACATTGTGATAACGATGTACACGTTTCAAAATGTTTTCAATACCGCCATAAAACTGGGCGAGAAATGCTCCTGCTGCGGTTTTCTCACGAATAGTCGGCTCCCTTGCAGAGAGCTCATTGAGCAGGGAGGTCGATTCCCGGACAGTGCTTTCCATCATTTCCAGTTCTATACTGATCTCTTCACGTAACTCTGAAAGGGTCATATCAATTGTTTTCCTCTGCGTTCAATCATTCGGGTGAAACGATTGGCAGGTGTAAGCGGCACAAGGTCAAGCGGGAAATTGATCTCTTCTTCAAGGCGTGCGGCGAGTTCGTAAAGTTTCCAACCGGAAACTCCATCGCAGGCAAGATCAATATCCCTTGCTGTTTCAGGGGTGTTCAGAGCGCTGCCGAAAAGAATAAGACGCGTTGCGCCGTAACTCTTTGCTGTCAACGCAATCGCATCAAACTGTTCCTGATTAAACGTCACACAGTACCTCCATTACATACTTGCTCCATAAAAATTACTTATGGTACGAATGTTACATTACTCGTTGTGGTAGTCAATAATTATATCGCAGGGACCCTCTGGGGCCTAAAGGCGACCCGGTGGGTCAATTGGCAACCTGATTCGTTCAAATTCGCCGCTTGGTTTCATATCCTGTCGTTCCCGAGGTAGTAATCGGGAATCCAGTTTTTAAAGCTCTTGAAATCTGGATCCCCGATAGAAGCATTCGGGGATGACAATTTTTTTAGCGGAAGATTAGAACGAATCAGAATTGGCAATAATTTTGGATATTGCAACGAAGATAGGGCGCACATCGGTGCGCCCCTACGTGCCGGTGTTTGTGTGCGTATTGACCGGGTTTTCCCGGTCCAATTCCCATTTCAGCGGATTATTGACAATATATTCCCGTGCGCGGGCCAATTCATGCTCGTTTCTGATTACCCGTTCGTAATAATTCCATTGCCATACGGGACAACCCGGATTTGTGCGGATTTGGTTGATCTTGCGGGAGGTGACCGATTTAAAATTCTGAATGATCGAACCTATTGATCCTGGAATTGTTCCATGTAGGGGCGATAGCACAGAATTATCGTGCTTCGCCCGTGTGCCGCGATGATCAAAGATGTATTTATCGCATTGCCAACAGTATCTCTATTTGTCTGGTAATGGGATTGCTTGTTTTTACGGGCACGTCATACTCATGTGCCAGACTCTTAAATGTTGCCACTGCTGACTTTACCTGGTCGATAATAGAATGTGCGCTTTTCTCATGTATTGACGCAATTTTTGCTACATTCAGCAGTTGTGTCATGCCGGGGTTTTTACCTTCACCGCTGAAGCTGGTCCAGTGTTCTCCGTGTGGTCCACTTGAATAGGTCAAGTCATACGCAGGAGACAATTCCCATCTGCCATCATTTGACATGACATAGCCGTGGTTTTTGGCATGATCATCCCGGTTGTGGGCGAACAGGTTAAAGGCGGCGCGCCTGAACTGCTCTTCCACCTGTGCAGCACTCTGCGTCAATTTCCACGCAACTTTCATAAGCACTTCATAGTCAAGCGTCGGAGCCATATAGTCAGCATGCAGCAGTCCACACGCTGTTGCACTGTGCCGCCGCCGGTTACCGGACAAACGATCAAAGCGGCGGGTTGCGATGTGTTGAACACCGTTATCATCAGAGATCAGAAAATGTTCCGGAACAGACATCCCGGCGTTTTTTGCCACCAGATTATAGATCAGCTCCAATACTCCGTCATACGGATGAGCTACATCGGAAAACTTTACAAACCAGTGTGAAAAACCGTCAGGAAGATAACCGGTTCCCGATATGAATCTGTCTTTCTGGTCGGAAATACCAATCAGCGCCTTTGGCCTGGCACCGCCGGGAGAGCCGCCAACTTGTGTCAACAATCGCCCGGCACTTTCTATGCGCCCTTCGTACAGATCATATGCTTCCCGAGCCATATCTCCGACATGCACCGCCTCAAATGAATGGTTTTGTTCGGCTTCAAGAGGTGGATGATAGCGCAACGCGCCCATGGCATGACTGCCAAGAAAAGCAAGCCTGTCAAGTGGTGTTATGTCCTTTTTGTCAATGCCCGTTTTTTTAAAGAATCGGTCCATAATCAGCATGCCCCATCCATCAGGCAGCGAATCGGCAAACAGCCCGAATGTGGAAGTCACGCTTTTGCGTGGGTCCAGGTGAAAGCTCAGTTTTTTGTTGGGTAGATCAAATGGAGAAATTTCCAGGCCACGCGCTATCCAGGCGTCGGTGTATTCAAAAACGGTAGCAGTAGACGTTGCTGCCAGACGACCCACCGGAGCGGTGCTCTGTCCGTTATCGTACAGCACATCCAGTTCACGATATTTCACTGGTTCTTCTCCTGCCACGCTGCCGTTGGTGCCGTGTGCTCAATTTTTTTAATTCTGCAATCGATAATTGTTTTTCTGGTGGTTCCAGTGCAGAGACCAGCTGATCAAGGACGCCGAGCGCAGCAAGTACTTTTACCTGGGTTTCTGTTGAGCCGGCTCCCTGTTTCTCCAGTCTTATAAGGGATGAACGGCTTACGCCGGTTCTTGCAGCAAGTTCTTCCAGGGTCATTTCCTGGTTCAGTCTGACGGTCTTGACAAAGGTTGCCAAAGTCAGCAGGGCTTCGTGCGGTGTATTCCGGAGGGTTATGATTGACATGGCGATGACTATATATGTTCTGATTTAAAGTATCAAATATAAAATGTTATCGTTGATTTATATTATAAAGTATCAAATATGAAATTCTGTATGGATCCACAGGGCCTAAAGGCGACCCGGCGAGTCGCCCCTACGAACATGCTGTTAACCGTTCCATGCAGGGGAGACAGCACAGTTTTATCGTGCTTCGCCCTTTTGCCACAGAGATCAAAGGCCGACCTCAATGCGCCTAAAAGGGATCGAGCGGGATGTGCCGGTGAATATGATAAGCAAAAAAAGGGCCCCGTTGCCGGGGCCCTCAATAACATAGAGAGAATCAAATTTACGGAGCTATTGGAGCAGTTGCAGTCGTTTTTGAAGGATACGCAGGATCTGAACCGCGGACGAAGTTCATTTCATTGACGGTGGCCCAGAACGCTGCTTTGCCGCTCGGAACATTGGCCGGGGTCTGAACATACGCGACAACGGCGTTAGCAAGCGCTGAAGCATCAGTATACATATGACCGACTGTGTAGAACTCGTAGGCGCCATTGCGGACGTTGGTACGGTTAGCGGATACACCGTTGTAGGTGAGCTTGTTGTACAGCGGAGCAGTTGTAGCAGAGTTACCATTGTCGGCATCCATGTAGCCGATTGCTCCGGTAGCCGGAATAGCAGCGCCGGTTGGCGAAACGAACGTTGTATCAGTTCCGCCGATGCAAGCTTTCATGTCGGTCGTGGAACCGGCAAAGTTGGTGTACGGCAGGACATTGGCCAGATCGTTATTTGCGAAGGTAGTGTAGTCAGCGCCCCAACCGGTTTTGCCGGCAGCTCTCATGACAGTTACGTCAAAGCCGACGTGTGTCCCGGAACCTGGTTTACGCATGCAGAGTTTGACCGGGTTGCTGGTGAAGTAGCTACCCAGCTTGTTCCAGTTGAGGATTGTGCCGGAATAGAGGATGTTGGCCTGCAGGCGGCTGATGTTGGTGATGGTGCTGGGGGTTGTTTCGCAGGTGTCACCAGAGAGGCACTGCTCCGTGTTGGAAGATGTGCAGTAGCCGCCGGTGTGCTTGCCGAGCGAGTTGATGCAGTGAGTCGCAGTTACGCCGGGGTTAACGTAGAAGGCAAACGGTACGGCCACGGTTTTGTTGTCATTACCGGGATTCGTGAATGTCGGCAATACGGTGTAGGTATTGAGGCCGGTGGCGGATATAAGCTCATCTGAGGCGAACTGGGTGAACTGATCGAAGGCAACATCAGATGTGCCAATTTGGACCGGTTTACATACCGTTGCAGCCACATAGGCAGCCTGAGCAGCGGGGACCGGGTTACCGGCAGCGTCAACGCCATCAGCAAGTGTAGGACTGGATGCTAAACCGGCAGGAGCAACGAGACGCTCTTTATTGGTGACAGTACAGCCGGTTGTGAACTCTGGGTCAAGGGCGGTAGCACCGGTCCGGGTAGTAATGCCTTCGCCGGAACCGAAACCGTTATACCGGAAGGTCAGGAAATTGTCGGTAGAGCCCGGAATTGCTGGCTTAGAAGAAGCGGTGCCACAGTTTGTGCCAGTGACGACGCCGTTCTTGATGGTGTTGCCCATGGCGGTTTTGTACTGGATCACGTTGCCATTGCCGGTGGCAAGAGCAGGGACGGTTGTTGTGCAATACTGCTGCACAAACTTGACGGCATTGGCGTTCAGAAAGTCGAACTGGGCGGAAGCGCCATAGATGTTGATTTCTGCAGCTCCGGCCAGCGAGGCGACGGAGAGGCCGGCAACGGCCATTACGGATACGATCTGCTTTTTCATTGGTGTTTCTCCTTTTTTTGGTGTGTTTCGGGTGTGGTTTTTTCTCCTGGGGAGAAAGAGTGCTAACGCTTGTTTTGCCGGGGCGCGTTATGCGCCCCGGCGCGTGATACGATTACAAATTACGCATTCATCTTGCGACGGAGGCCAAACAGTCCCATCAGGCCGGATCCAAGCAGCCAGGCGGCAGCCGGTATCGGTGTTGCAGCCGTGGCAACTGCGTTAATGGTGGTGGAACCGTCGGCGTTGGTTGTCAGGTCAAGCACCTTTACGCCGGTATATGCTAAACCCATGTTGCCAGGGCCGTATGACCAGATGGTAGTGGCAACTGAAGCTGTTGCCAGGTTGGCCAGGGACTGAACGGCGTCAGATGAATTCAATCCGGTGTATCCTGCATAACTGCCAAGGGTTGTGGAACCGTTCGTGCCCGACAGGGAGGCTGCATTTGTGCTGTTGGCCACTACAGTAGAAGCCGTTGGATTGATACTGTTGTAATACTTGTTGACACTGGCGGTTGTTGAAGTGATTGCATATTTGTTTTGGATTGCAGCGAGACCAGCAGTGCTGGTAGATGTTACAACGGAATCAAGGCCGATCCACATTTGTCCGGCAAGGGCGGACGTTCTATTGACGGCAAAGTACTGAACCGACAGGTTGCTGAGCGATGCGGTACCGATGTAATTGGTGAAGGCGTCAGCAACTCCTCCGCCGACGATGGTGTTAGGGGCCAGTGAAGCGAGTGTGGTGATGCTGCCGAGGTCGGTAGCGATTTCCAGTGTTGAACCGGTGGTCTTGTCGGTGATGACGCGGATCAGGTCCATGTTGGCGAAGTTGGCGGCGAAGGCGCTGCCGGCGGAGAGGGTCATCATAGCTGCTGCGATGAGCATAATCATTTTCTTTTTCATGGGTGAAACTCCTTTTCTTCCTTTTTTAGTGTGGTGTGAAATTGATGGTATCGACGCTTCCTTCTCAATTTCCCCTCAGACAGCCCGGCCATCCATTTTCAGGACCCGTCGGCTTTCCGTCACCCGGTTACCCGTGGTTTTGGCCTATTCTGAAGAGTGGCTGATAAACTGCGGTCAGCCGTTCTTGAATCAATTTATGTATGGTCTCTTTGTCGGTGCACCCCCTTTCGTCGGCAGTCAGCCGCGTTACAAAACAAAAAAACCCACTCCAATGAGACCATCTGTAGCCGGGTCAGGTATACTGAGCCGTGCTACGGTCTGTGAAGTGGGCTTTCCGGTCCCTGGAGAATTTCCAGGTCAGCTAAAGTTCCCAGCATATTCAGTTGTGTTTATCAGAAAAAGCAGTAACGCAAAGGCGCCAAGTTGCAAAGACGCAAAGAACATCAAAAAAAGAATTATTGTTTTACCCCAAAGAGTTTAGGGTTTTTTCCCTGGTTTTCTTAACGTCTTTGCGTCTTGCCTAGAGGCACCTACTTCTGGTTGCGTTAATGCTTTTGACTTGGAATTTCAGTCGTTGTTAATCTGTTATTGATATTTACAATTATTCTACGGTTTGTGCGCCCAGCTGTATTTCTTCGTATTTCTCAATCCGCCCGATGCCGCCCTGGGAGAAGTTGATCTTGATGTGCCCGGTGAATTCCTGCTCATTCATCTCCTGAATGATTTTCATCAGATCAGTCATCCGGTTCATCCTGGTAGCCGTTCCCTTGCTGCGGTAGCCGCCTTTTATCAATACCGGTTTGCTTGCATCACCCATCATTTATATTACCCGGTGCCATCAAAATTTTACCGCTTCATTCTTGTCAGGCACTGTAGCAAATTATTGTTACAAACAAAGGTCAGATTGGAAAACAGTTTGTTAAAATTTGAACCGGTACAAAAAACATTTCACTCGGATACAATCTGATAACTTCGGATAAAGGCGGATAAACCTTTTTGTATTTTAAAATCAGACTGTTATCGTAGGTTGTATCTGAAATTATCAGCGTGAAGCGGTACCGACTACAGGTATTAATTAATAATTGCAGACTGAAACACTCTTATACAAAACGACTATAGCAGATGTATGTTACAAACAAAGGTCAGACTGGAAAACTGTTTGTTAAGATTTAAAGCGGTGATTTTTTTCCAGTTGTTTTTACTTTTTTGCCGATTCTTGTTTTTAATTAATATTAAAGACTGAATCGGTCTTGTATGAGTCGACTATAGCAGATGTTTGTTACAAACAAAGGTCAGTTTGGAAAAGATTTTGTGAAATATTGGGGGGCCAGATAATGCTTTGCGGCGCTCTCCTGTAGTTTATTTGTGAACAGAATTTCTAGTTTGACCCGTATGACTTCCAGCTTGCATTCAAAGATAACGTAGCGTATATTTTTGCCATATACAGGAGTATCATGTTTTCTTTAGATAAAATAACCGGCTTTGATTGGGACTTTGGTAACGAACAGAAGAACGCAAAACATGGCGTGTTACCTTCTGAGGCGGAACAAGTATTTTTGAATGAGCCCATTATTATTTTGGATGACCCAAAACATAGCGATATGGAGCAACGTTATCACGCGTTGGGACAAACTGGCGCCGAGAGATTATTGCAGGTCACTTTTACTATAAGAGGTGACAAAATCCGGGTGATCTCCGCTAGAGATATGCACCGAAAGGAGCGACTGATTTATGAACAAGAAACTTAAACAGATACCAGATTTCAGCGATGAAGCCGAAGAACGCGAGTTTTGGCTCACCCACGACACAACTGATTATCTTGACTGGTCAAAGGCAAAGAAGGTGTCTTTTCCCAACTTAAAACCAACTTCGCAGTCAATTTCCCTACGGCTGCCTCTCTGGATGCTCGACTCAATCAAGGTTAACGCAAATCGCCAGGATGTTCCTTACCAGTCCCTTATCAAAGTTTGGTTGAATGAAAAACTGGAAGCTAAGGGCGGGTCACGGACCGCAACAAGGGCGGGTCACGGACCGCGCCCCTACAAGAATAAATGAAAAATCAGGTATGTTGATCTGCCAACGGTTGCGTAGGGGCGGGTTCCAAACCCGCCCATGGTGCAAATGGCAAACATGCTGCATATTGCAGTAAGGGCGGGTCACGGACCGCAGCAAGGGCGGGTCACGGACCGCGCCCCTACGGAAAATAAAATGAAAAATCAGGTATGTTGATCTGCCAACGGTTGCGTAGGGGCGGGTTCCAAACCCGCCCATGATGCAAATGGCAAACATGCTGCATATTGCAACAAGGGCGGGTCACGGACCGCAGCAAGGGCGGGCCACGGACCGCAACAAGGGCGGGTCACGGACCGCGCCCCTACGGAAAATAAAATGAAAAATCAGGTATGTTGATCTGCCAACGGTTGCGTAGGGGCGGGTTCCAAACCCGCCCGGTTCCAAACCCGCCCATGGTGCAAATGGCAAACATGCTGCATATTACAACAAGGGCGGGTCACAGATCGCGCCTTTAGGCCCCAGAGGGTCCCTACACGAAGGCAACATGACCTATAATCCCGAGATCCATCACCGCCATTCGATCCGTTTGAAGGAATATGATTATGCCAGTGAAGGCGCATATTTTGTCACCATATGCGCTTTCCAGCGAGAATGCTTGTTCGGAGAAATCGTTTCTGTAGGGGCAGGTTCCAAACCTGCCCTGTCCAAACCTGCCCTGTCCAAACCTGCCCTGTCCATGCCTGACCTGTCCAAACCTGCCCTGTCCATGTCTGCCCTGTCCATGTCTGACCAGGAAGACGAGCCAGCCAGTATGGAATTGAATGAGTTTGGCAGGTTGGTTGATTTTACGTGGCACGATTTACCAAACCATAATCGAAATATTTGCCTGGACGTTTTTGTTATCATGCCGAATCATGTCCACGGAATAATTGTGATCGAAAATGATCGGGCAGGTGTGGAACGGGCAGGTGTGGAACGGGTAGGATTAGAACGGGCAGGTTTGGAAAAGAGGGCAGGTTTGGAACGGGCAGGTTTGGAACGGGCAGGTTTGGAACGGGCAGGTTTGGAACCTGCCCCTACGGCGGTGTCGGAAATTATTCGGCAATTCAAGACGTTTTCGTCGAAACGCATCAATAAATTGCGCGATAATCCTGGTTGCCCTGTTTGGCAGCGCAATTATTACGAGCGGGTGATTCGCGACGAAAATGAATTGGCCAGAGCGCGGGAATACATCGTCAACAACCCGTTGAAATGGTTATTGGATAAGGAAAATCCGGTAAATACGAATTAATAGTCCGTTGCATTGTCGTAGGGGCGGGTTCCAAACCCGCCCGGTTCCAAACCCGCCCGGTTCCAAACC